>Ga0154020_10004175_pt1 | contig 17260 bp, 17 predicted proteins | sample Klosneuvirus_201_FD_109709 | JGI IMG/M metagenome (GOLD analysis project Ga0154020, IMG submission 109709) | Active sludge microbial communities from wastewater, Klosterneuburg, Austria - Klosneuvirus_20160825_MG | ecosystem: Engineered > WWTP > Aerobic digester > Activated sludge | place...
GATTGGCATAGACACCAATCTCCCGACGCACTATTTTATTAACGGACTAGTCCGTCCGAGAATAGAGAATAATCGGCTGCCGAAGTTGCGTCAATCCCAGCTTCTCAAATTGCCGACGCGGGCTGACAGGCACATATAGCGGCCCCGCAGACCATGCAAATGCCCTGCAATCAAACCCACCACAGGAGATCGAATCAATGATGAAGTGGCTCGTCGTGCTGTCATTCGTTGCCGGGGCGGCCTTATCCTGGGGCGTCTATGTTCCCGTTGTGCATCGCGCCGCTTTCGAATTGAAAAGCAACCTGCGCGCGTTCATGTTCGTCGGCGTGGCGTACTTCGTCGTTGCCGTGCTGATTCCGGCTTTCTTCATCTTCGTGGCCAAGTCCGATCCCACTGTGAAGCTTGGAACTATCCCGAATTTTCAGCTGCAAGCATCACTCTGGGGTCTGGCTGCGGGAATGGCTGGTGCAATGGGCGCGTTATGCGTGATCTTCGCTGCAACAAAGGCTGGACCAGGAGCTGCGATCTTTGTGGCGCCTCTCGTGTTTGGTGGGGCTCCCATCATCAACACGCTGGCGACGATTTATTTCTTCCACCCGACGAAGACCTTGCCAGATTGGCGTTTCTTTGCCGGCCTCATTTTGGCAGTCGTTGGTGCGTCGCTCGTGCTAATCTACAAGCCCATCGACAAGCCACACGGGCCATCACTATCGGCTGCCGATACTTCGCCGGTCGAACTTCACCGCGCCGTCGAGCATTGACGAGCGCGGGAAATGTCGGGGAGCTTACTGGTCGTTGCCAGAGCATGTCGGGGGGCGCAGCCAATGACAGGGCGCCAGGGGAACGCACTTGTACCACGCGTTGGCCATCGGACGACAAAGAGAAGGGTTTGGCTTGGGACAGTAGTCATTCGGGCAACAGCACTTTGCATGGCACGGCAAGACCAGGCAAGGCAAGACCAGGCACGGCTTGTGGCAGTACGTGTCAGCACAGCAACACGCAACCGGAAAGACACACGGTGCCGGTTTGCGGACGTAATCATCGGGGCACCACAATGAACAGTGGCCAACCCCGCAGATCACCTTGTTCGATGGAGCCATTGTATCGCAGGATGCTTCGTCGGCACGAACCGAGGCCAGCCCCGCCGTCAAGACGCTTGCAACCACCAACATTCGCACGCTCGCCCAACTCGGTCGGCGTCGCTTCATTCTCGATTCGGTTTTCATTGCTGTGGATCCTCCAAGTCATTGGGCACTGGTTGTGGCGCGGGCTGCATTTCAAGAGCGGGCGGCACCAGCGGACTGCCGGGTAATTCAGACGAAGATACGCGATCCGTCGGGGATTCAAGTCGGATTTCCCACCCGCCACCCAATGCCCGGTAGAGATCGACGAGGCTTTGAGCGGCGTTGCCACGGGCGACCGCCAGCAACTCTTGCTGGCCGAGGAGCAACTGCTGAACGGTGAACAGGCGGTTGAAGTCGATCTCACCCTCCTGGTACTTAACCTGCGCAACGCGCTCCGCTTCACGCGCCTGGTGGGCGCTCTCTTCCCGCACCTTGATCTGATCGGTGAAGTGCAGGTAAGCAACGATGGCGTTTTCCGCTTCCTCGTTGGCTTGGAGCACGGTTTGCTGGTAACTGGCGACCAGTTGCTGGAATCGTGAATCCTGAACGCGAATGTTATTCATCAGCCGTCCATAGTTGAGCACGTTCCATCGCAGCGACGGGCCTATGGTCCCCCCGAAAGCACCGCCCTCGAAGACATCACTAAAGTGTTCGGCCTCCCAAGCCATCATGCCGTTGATCGACATGTGGGGATAGAGTTCAGACTTAGCAATTCCGATTTCCGCACTCTGGGCGGCAACCAATCTTTCGGCACGTCGCACATCGGGCCGTCGCCAAATCAATTCGGCAGGTACGCCCACGGTGACAACATCGGAAGCACGGGGAATCGAAGCCGGGCCGTCGAGCATGTACGAGAGGTCGTGAGGGGGCATGCCCATCAGCACTGCCAATCGGTTTTGAGCGTGTCGACGCTGAATCTCAAAGGCTTCAATGGCCGCCAAGGTATTGCCCAGATTCGCCTTCGCTTGCGGGGTATCCAACTCGCTGTCGGCGGCCTTGGCGTCCAGCCGAGCCTGAGCTACGCGAACGCTTTCATCCTGAAGCGTGGCATTTTCGCGAGCAACGTCCAGACGTTGCTCCAGCGCTCGCAGATCCACGTAAGTCGTCGCCACCTCTCCGATTAACAACACAAGGGCTTCGTCGAATTCTTCCACCGAGGCGTCAAGCCGCGCGTCGGCGCCCTCAATGGCGCGTCGGTATCGACCCCAGAAGTCCAGTTCCCAGGCAAGACTGCTGCCCACGCGCCAATTGCTGAATTGCGGTGCCGCCAAATTCGCAAACGGTGAACCGGGAGGAATTGCTGGGAACAGGGCTGTCTCCTGGCTGCGCTGCGTTCGTGTGTAATCGGCATTGACCTGCTGAACCTGCGGGAACAGATTCCCAGCCACCACCCCGCGCTGGGCCTGGGCTTCTGCGACACGGAAGCCCGCTTCACGCAGCGTGATATTCTGCGAGTAAGCCGTCTGCACGAGGCGGTTGAGCACGGGATCGTTGAAGACGGTCCACCAATCGCGATAGTCGCCACGTTCGCTGGAAATCCGCAAACTTTGCGAATCGATCCATTCGTCTGCCACCGGCGCGGCGGGCCGCTTGTAGTTGGTGCCAACCTTGAAACCGTTGTGGACGTATTCGCGAACCCCGGTGCAGCCGCAGGCGCAGATGAGCGTCAGCAGGCATACTGGCGCAAGGGCGGCGAGTCGCCGTGAACATACAGCCATCTTTCGGTCCTCCGTGACCAATTACTCATCCGTCCATGGCCCTGCCGAATTGAAAGGGCTTGTGCGAAACGCACGCAATTCACGGACTAACCAGTCCGCAAATTATTCATCGGCGAAATCCTCGCTCTACTTCATGCACAACCCGTGCTGTCGGAACGTCCATATCGCCGACGAGAGCGTTGCAACGGTCATTCCGGTTTTACCGGGGTGACGATGCCACAGGATAACGACTGACGGACCAGTCCGTTATGTATTCTGATTCCGAAGGGCGAAGAGAGACGGGTGAGGTAGGACAAAATGGAAAACCCGCCAGAAGATGCACTTTCCACCGACCGATCAACGGTTGCCTGTGCCGCCAGCAGTGGAAGCGTCTGTGCACCGAAATCACGGTCCCTGGCAAGCAAAACTTGCGTTCTATCATCTGAGTTTGCCAGCAGGGACGAGTTCCTGTCGGCCGCTTCCCTCGATTTTCCCCGGAGCAACTTCAGCCGAAATACGCTCGTTCCAGGCGCTGGCGACTTCCCCCTTCCTCACATTCGACTCTATTCCGAGGTCGGGAACGAATTCCTAAACGATGGGGGCAATCAGCGTTGGGAGCCGTGTATCCGCCGTCCTGGCCGACCGTCAGGGCTCGCCGTCTTCGGCCAGTAATGCCCACCTGCGGGAAGAGGTCGATTCTGCCGGAAGCATCAATGCGGTAGCAGCTTGGGCATGGCGAGGTCTGGATTCCGGCCACTTTATTTGGGTCGGCGTGCAGTGTTTCAACGGCCATACTCGCCAATTTGTTTTGGGGGCGCACCAAGGAATTTGGGAATTCGGTTCGATTCTGACGACATGACGGACCAGTCAGTCTTGAAATCTCGCCTGCGCCGTGCCAATATATTGACGGACCGGTCCGTCAGTGTATTCGAAATCAGTCAGGAGGTTTTCGTGAATACCATCAAAAATACCCGCAGGCGACCCGTTGACGAGGAACTGTGGGGGCGCCGCACTGATGAGATCCTTGACGTAGCCGCCACGCTATTTGCAGAGCGTGGCTACGCCGGAGCCGACACCCAAGAGCTCGCTGATCGCGTCAGCGTCGGAAAAGGAACGCTGTACCGGTATTTTCCCAGCAAGAGGGATCTGTTCCTGGCGGCGGCCGACCGCGCGATGCGGCGACTCCGCGAGTACCTTGATGCCGCGATAGCCACTCGCGACGATCCGCTGGAGCAGATTGTCGCAGCAATAGAAGCCTTCCTTGGGTTCTTTGACGAACACCCTGAATTTGCAGAACTCCTGATCCTCGAACGCGCTCTGTTCCGTGATCGCAACAAGCCCACCTATATCGAGCACCGCGAGAAAAACGTTGGTCGATGGCAGCAGTTGTACCAAGCTCTCATCGAAGCGGGGCGAGTGCGTGCCATGCCCGTGCATCGCATCACATCGGTCATCAGCGACCTTGTTTATGGAACCATGTTCACAAACCACGTCGCTGGCAGGCAGAAGGCCTTGCGCGAGCAGGCAGACGACATCGTGGAAATCGTTTTCTGCGGCATTCTATCTGATTCCGAGCGAAGACTCCGGGAGGTGAACCGATGATCCGAATTGCAAGGGCAATTCCGCCGATCATGCGCCGAATCGGCGACGTCGGGCGAGACGTCCTCACTGCGGCCGGTCGGGTCTGGTCCCGTCGCCTTTCATCGGTCGGGCTGTTGGCTGGAGCCTTGATCATCTTCGCCGGATGCCAGCGTGGCGAGCGACCGGGGCAGGCGGCAGCCGCGCCACCGCCACCAAAGGTGCTCGTAAGCCATCCGGTGGAGCGTCCGTTGGCCGAAACACGCGAATACACAGGACATCTCGAAGCTGTCGAGACGGTCTCTATCCGGGCGCGCGTGCGCGGCGTCTTGCAGAAGATCCACTTCGAAGAAGGAGCCGAAGTGGAACAGGAAGCATTGCTCTACGAGCTTGACTCCAGCGAGTATCAGGCGGCGGTCGACGAAAAGGCAGCCGACATCGCGCGCCTCGAACACGAGTTGCGGCTTGCTGAGTCCGAAGCGAAGCGCTCATCGGAGCTATATGAACAGAAAGCGACATCCAGAGAAACATGGGATTTGAAGCAAAATAAACTGGCGGTGGCGAAGGCGGAACTGGAGAGAGCGCGCGCAGCACTCAGGCAGTCGGAACTCAATTTGAGTTACACGAAAATCTATGCGCCGATTTCAGGCCGTGTCGGACGGACGCTCGTGACTGTGGGTAATCTGGTCGGGTACAACGAGCCAACCCTGTTGACGACCATCGTGAAAATGGACCCGATTTACGTAGGTTTCGAGATTCCAGAGCGGGATCTCCTGCGTTTCGAGCAGACCGAACAGTCGCAGTCTTCGTCCTGGTCGCTGATGCAAGCGCCGTTGGGTATCGGCCTGGAAACGGAAACGGACTTTCCGCACATAGGTATCATCAACTTCCGGGACAACCGCGTCGAGTCAGAAACGGGAACCGTCCTCTTACGCGGGACGCTTCCTAATCCGGACAGGAAGCTCGTTCCCGGCTTGTTCGCCCGCATTCAAGTTCCTGTCGGCCTGCCTAAGCCACGACTGCTCGTTCCCGAGACCTCACTTGCTGCCGACCAACGTGGTCGCTACGTGCTCGTCGTCGATATCGACGACATCGTGAAGCAACGCCCCGTGCAGATTGAAATGAACCTGGAGCACAGGGGATTCCTGCCGATTCGCGAAGGATTGACCGCCGCCGATCGCGTCATCGTAAGTGGCCTGCAAAGGGCACGGCCCGGGGCCAAAGTGACCCCGGAGTTGGTGCAGCCAGAAGCGGTTGTGCAGGTTGCAGCACCCACCGAGACGGCTCCGCGGAAAGTTCAGTAAAAAGGACTTCGTCTCGTGGTTTCCGCCTTCGCCCGCGGCTTGTTGTTTGCTGCTCGGTGCATGCAGTGGAGTTGTTAAGGTAATCCTATGCTGTCCAAATTCTTCATCGACCGTCCCGTCTTCGCCAATGTCATCGCGATCATCACGGTGATCCTCGGCGTCGTGGCGATATACAATCTGCCGGTCGAACAGTATCCCAAGATCACGCCACCGACCGTGCAGGTCACCACTGTGTACCCTGGAGCGAACGCCCGCGTCGTGGCGGAAACCGTGGCCGCACCCATCGAGCAGCAGGTCAATGGTGTGGAAGGCATGTTGTACATGTCGTCCAACTGTTCGGCCGACGGCTCCTACGCGCTGACTGTGACCTTCGACATCGGCGTCGACTTGGACACGGCCCAGGTCCTGGTTCAAAACCGCGTCGCGATTGCCGAGCCGCTTCTTCCCGAGGAAGTACGCCGCCAGGGAATCTCTGTCAAAAAGCAATCGACTGACATCATCCTGGTGATCTCGCTCGTTTCTCCAGACAAGACATTCGACAGCCTGTTCATGGCGAACTATGCGACCCTTCGGCTACGCGACGAATTGAGCCGTGTTTCAGGCGTCGGTGGCGTGGAAATCCGAGGGGGAACGGACTATAGCATGCGGGTCTGGCTCGATCCCGAGCGACTGAGCGCTCGCAATTTGACGACTCAGGATGTGATCGCCGCTCTGCGAGACCAAAACGTCCAGGTGGCTGCTGGCCAGATTGGCCAGACGCCCGCCCCGGAAAACCAATTGCTGCAGCTTCCCGTGACAGCGCTCGGCCGGCTCAGCGAGGCCGAACAATTTGAAGAGATTATCGTCAAGAAACAGCAGGGACGGGTTACGTACCTTCGCGACGTCGCCCGCGTCGAATTGGGAAGCCAGTCTTACGATTCGTTTAGTGTCCGATCGGGCACCCCGGCCGTGAGCATTCTCGTTTACCAGTTACCCGGCGCGAATGCTCTGGAAGTGGCGAAGAATGTTCGCGAGTCCATCGAGCGCCTCAAGCAGGATTTTCCGACCGGTTTGGATTACACCATTCCCTTCGATACGACCAAGTTTGTCGAAGCAAGCGTCGAAGGCGTGTACCGTACGTTGATCGAAGCTGGCGTTCTCGTCCTGCTGGTGATTCTCGTCTTCTTGCACGACTGGCGGGCGGTGCTGGTGCCCGCTACGACCGTTCCGGTGACGATCATCGGCGCGTTCGCCGTCATGCCACTTCTGGGCTTCACGGTGAACTTTCTCACCTTGTTCGGCTTGGTGCTGGCGATCGGGATCGTCGTCGATGACGCCATTGTCATCGTGGAGAACGCGGCGCACCACGTCGAGCGAGGGCTCCAGCCACGCGACGCCTCCATCAAGGCGATGGAGGAAATGACGGGGCCGGTCATTAGCATCACGCTAGTGCTTACGGCCGTGTTTCTACCCGCGGCCTTTCTCGGCGGCATCACGGGGCAACTCTACCGGCAATTCGCCCTGACCATCACGGCGACAGCCATCCTCAGCGCGATCAACGCCCTGACCCTGAAGCCGGTGCAGTGCGCGACCTATCTTCGTCCGTTGCCTGAAAAACGTAACATTTTCGTCCGGGGGTTCAACCGAGTCTATGGCTGGGTCGAGCGCCTCTATGTGTGGCTTCTTGGTCAGTTCCTGCGCGTGGCCGTCGTCGGGATGCTGCTCTTTTTCGGACTGATCGCCGGCACCGCCTGGTGGTATTTCTCTCTGCCAACCGGATTTCTACCGACGGAGGATCAGGGATATGTTTTAGTAAGCGTTCAACTGCCCGACGGGGCATCACAGGAACGGACCAGGGCGGTCGTGGACAAACTGGACAAAGTGTTTGCGAATGAGCCAGCGATTGACAATTGGTTGGTTCTCGGCGGCCTTTCGATTTTGGATGGAACGACCGCTCCAAATGCCGCCACGGCATTCGCCGTCTTCAAGGACTGGGGCGAGCGTCATGACTCGCAACTCAAACAGGAGGCGATTGTCGCCAGATTGCGACGGGAGATGGGACAATTCCACGAGGCAGTGGTTTTTCCCATCGTCCCGCCGGCAATCCGAGGGCTGGGGAGTTCAGGCGGCTTTCAGATCCAGATCGAAGACCGCGCTGGCGTCGGCCGAGAAGAATTGTTCCAACGCCTTCAGGAGATTATCCAGGCTGCACAGAGCCAGCCTGCGCTCGGTCCAATGCAGACGACGTTTCGAGCGGGAGTCCCCCAATTGTTCGCTGATGTCGATCGGGTAAAAGCTCAAAAGCTGGATCTGGACCTGAACGACGTTTTCAGCACGTTGCAGGCGAATCTCGGATCGTTTTATGCCAACGATTTCAATAAGTTTGGTCGTACCTATCAGGTCCGCCTTCAAGCTGAGCCGCAATTTCGTAACTCGGCTGACGACATATATCGCCTGCGCGTGCGTAACGCCAACGGGCAAATGATTCCGATTGGATCAGTGCTTACCGTTGACGAGGCCTTCGGGCCACAGGTGATTAACCGGTACAACCTGTATCCGACCGCATCGATCATTGGTTCGTCGGCTCCAGGACGAAGCTCCGGTGAAGCGCTTGAGGCGATGGAGAAGGTTGCCAGCGAAGTGCTTCCAAACACGATGGGGTTCGACTGGACGGGCATGGCCTACCAGGAAAAACTGGTGGGCGGCCAGGCGCTGGTGGTGTTCGCCCTGGCAGTATTGCTCGTGTACCTCGTCCTCGCTGCCCAATACGAGAGCTGGATTCTCCCCTTGGCCGTGATTCTCGTTGTTCCGATCGGAATGCTTGGCATCGTGGCCGCAGTTTCGTTCCGTGGAATGGACAACAATGTCTACACGCAGATCGGAACAGTCTTGATCATTGCACTGGCCAGTAAGAATGCGATTCTCATCGTCGAGTTCGCACGAGAATTGCGAATGCACGGGCGAAGTATTCGCGAAGCGGCAATCGAAGCCTCGCGACTGCGTTTTCGCCCGATTTTGATGACCTCCTTCGCCTTTATTCTGGGCGTGGTGCCTCTGGTCGGAGCCCAAGGAGCGGGGGCCGCCAGCCAGCAGTCGTTGGGAACGGCCGTGGTTGGTGGAATGATCACTTCCACCATCTTGGCGGTCTTCTTCGTGCCGCTGTTCTATGTCGTCATGCAGCATTTGAGCGAATGGCGAAAGCCGACGGCGAAGCATACTGAATCGAATGAATGCCACACTGACAGGCGCGCGACAGCAGACGCGGGTAATTCTGACACGCCGGTGCCGTCAATTGCGGGAAACTCGCAGTGAGATGCGGCAAACCCGTCCAGGTAGTTTCCAATCCCGCAACAACTCCGCTAACTCGCGCCCGTCGAGGAAGCAGAGATCAATGTCTTGGGCGAGTTCCTCATGAAACTCGAGGTTTCCTGCCAAGCGGGATCGAGCCTGCTCGATCAAACGATGGTTCTCTTCGTCAGCAACCTTCGCAACGCCAGTAGTCACGACACACGGAACATGCCGATCATTCTCGCCGGCGGCAGCTTCAAGCACGGTCAACACCTCGCCTTTGATCTCAACAACCCACCGCCGCTGTGCAATCTCTATTTTCAAAACTGCAACACCTCGGAGTGGAGACGGACCAGTTTCGGACGAGCAATTCCACTGTCCTTCCCGGCTTCATGGTCTGAGCGCGCATCACCATGTGGTGCGCGCAGCACGATTATTTCGATCTCAGTCCGCGCTCATTGCGGCGTTTTGAGTTGGTATCGCTGAGTGGCTCGCAGTCGGTAAACATCGTGAAACTTTTTATAATCATCGAGCGACCCGACCCGAAAATCGTGCGAGCCATCGAAGCTACGGCTGCGTGGCTTAAATCGGCGTTCATCGAAGGCCGGCGGGTGATCGAGCATCCGGAAGATAACAGCCAAGGAAAGAACTGGATGGCTTTTCACAAACTCACTTTCGCAAGTTATTGCTGGACAAAAGACGTTATCCAGCGTTACGGTCGGAACTGGGGAAAACTCATAGGGTTGCTGAATTCCTGCCGTCGGCGACTGCGTGAATCGGCGGCATGGGGCACCGAGGACATCGTGGATACATCCACCGGTTGCGAGTTGCGTCAGGCAGTCATTGGCTGCAGCAATGCGGACACTTGCGAATCAAACGGACGCATGAATATTCGAGGAGGACGATGAAAAGTGAAGATAAATTGCGCCTGACGGGTAACTGCACGGAGCTGCTGCGGGCTCAGGATGCTGAGTTGCCGGAACTGATTCGTGACGCGGGCGGGGCGGCGAGGTTTGCGTTTGAGGAGTTTATTCACGGGCAGATTCGCAATCCGTTTACCCGGAAGGCGTATCTGCACGCTGTGAGGCGGTTCTCGAAATGGTGCTCCGGACGGCAGCTTGATTTGGTTCGGATTACTCCGGCGGATGTGGGCCGATATCTGGATTCGATGACCGTGTCCACACCGACTCGAAAGCTCCACCTCGCGGCGTTGCGACGGTTCTTTGATGAACTCGTTATGCGTCACGTCGTCATTCTCAATCCGGCATTGTCGGTTCGCACAGAACGGCATCAGGCGGTTGAAGGGAAGACACCGGAGATTTCCATCGAACATGCTCGCCGATTGCTGAAGAGCATTGATGTTTCTCACGACGTCGGACGCAGGGACCGAGCCATTATCGGGATTCTGATCTACACGGCTGCTCGTGTTGGTGCGGTCGCGAAACTCCGGCGGATGGACTTCTACAATTTGGGTGACCAATACTGCCTGCGGTTTCACGAAAAGAACGGCAAGGTTCGGGAAATCCCGGTGCGACATGACCTGAGCCTGGCGATCACGGATTATCTGGAGCACAGCGGAATCCAGTATGCCATTCCCGCTTCGTCTCTGTTCCGAACCACGGTTCGAAAGTCTCGGAGACTTACTCAGAATGCCATGACTGCTGACGACATGGGCCGCATGATGAAGCGTCGATTGCAGGATGCGGGCCTTTCCACGCGATTTTCACCCCATTCCTTTCGAGTGACTACGATCACAGATCTGTTGGAACAGGGTGTTCCGCTGGCTGATGTTCAATATCTGGCGGGACATGCCGATCCTCGAACGACACGGCTCTATGATCGCCGAATGCAGCGAGTGACCAGAAATATCGTCGAACGCATTTCCGTCTGACGAAGTTCACGGCGTAGGCTGAATCAACTCACCGTACCGCTACAGTGCGGTTCTCTTTCGACGCAAAGAGTTCATTGTGATGCATTCGATTCATGCAACCACCCGATAGGATCGTAACACGACAATTCCCAGGTTGCCCGCACGGGCGATCTAGAGAATTCCTGCTGGCTGAAAGTCCGGCTACATGGATGCAATAACCATCCGTCTGGCTCTCCGGCTCCGTCGACTTCAAGAAAAGATCAGTCGCGAGATTTGTCGCTTGCCGTATTCAATAGTTCATTCACTATCGTTATCCTCATGAGTCGTGATCCTGTCGATTTGCTAGCTCGCTTACATGCCCGAAATGTTGCTGTTTCTGTCTTTGAATCAGTCCCTGCTTACCAACGTCTAAAGGCGTTTCCGTCGGTCGAAACGAGGGACCAATAGCACGACTGCTGTCAGAATCGTCGCAAACCACGTTACGAAGATCGCCCGTTATGTACATCGCCTGCATTCGTATTGAAAACTACCGCTGCTTTCTCGACTCCAAGATTGAGTTTCAACCCGGATTGAACGTTATCATCGGAGAAAACAATTCTGGAAAAACTACACTTCTCAAAGCTCTTGCACTCGTCTTTGATCGTCGATCGCAAGGTCGCCCAACGATACATGACTTCCACAATTTGCTTGAACCAATTGATTCGCCGCCACGAATCACTATCTCGATCACACTTCGTTCATCCACGACCGATTCTCCCGCCGATCGTGCGCTCGTGGCATCATGGTTAACAAGCTTGACTGCAAGCTGGGAGGCGCAGCTCACCTACACATTCTTCCTTCCAGAGACAGAAGACGCGAAATTCCGCGAAGCTCTCAATGGCAACTCTGACCGCACGACGTTCTTCGAAATCGTTGATGAGTTCCTTCCCAAGTACGTCACTCGCATATATGGAGGCAATCCTGACACGCTCCTTACTGCTGATTCAGAGACGCTGGCCAAGTTTGATTGCCAATTCCTCGATGCCCTCCGGGACGTAGAGAGGGAAATGTTCTCGGGAAGGAACCCGTTGCTGCGACAAATGCTGGTTGAAGTGTTGGACATTGACAAAGAGGACAGTGAGAAACGCCAGCTCCGATCGGCATTTCGCGAACGATCAAAGGCTCTTCGCACTGAATTGCTGGGGCGTCTCGATACTCCCCGGCTATTTCGTCTGGTTTCCGAAACGGGAGCCGGTGACGGTGGAACGCCGACGCTTGATGGTGGTGTTCAGGAAAGCGACCTGATTGCCGCATTGAGATTGTTTATTGAACGAGAGTCCTTTGCGTTTCCAGCAACCCACCAAGGACTGGGATACAACAATCTGCTCTATATCTCGCTGCTGCTGGCCAGCATGTCGTTTCGGGCATCAGAGAAACGCCGGGGACAAAATGCCGCCGTGTTTCCAATGCTGCTAATTGAAGAACCCGAAGCGCATCTTCATCCGGCACTTCAATACAAGTTGCTGGCCCACATTGTCAGCCGCGTCGAAAAAGAACCGCACCAAAACCGACAAGTCTTTGTTACAACACATTCAACGCACGTGACTTCCGCTGCTCGCCTCTCACCTGTCATTTGCCTTTCAATTCGTGAGTCGGCGAAAATCGGCGTCACATACCCGGCACGGCTTTTTTCCGATACAGCCGAAGGCAAGCAGTCACGCGCATATGTGGAACGATATCTGGATGCCACCAAGTCCGCGATGCTGTTTGCAAAGGCAACTCTCTTTGTCGAAGGAATCGCCGAACAGCTACTCGTTCCGGAATTCGCGTTGAGGGAGGGGCATTCCTTCGACGAGAATCACGTGGCCGTGGTCAGAGTCGACGGCGTAACGTTCAAACACTTCTTGCCATTGTTTGGTGCTGGTGTTTCAGCCGAATTAATGGAGCACGCATTGCATCGTAAAGTTGCCTGCATCGTCGATGCAGATCCCGGTCGGAAAGAAAGTGGTGTCGATAATGCCCGATGGAAGTCCTGCTTTCCATTCCAACTTAATGTCGATGCCAGTAGTTTTGATTATCGTGCAACATCCGGCGTGCATGCGGCGATTGTCGCCCTCATCGCCGGACGGGCAAATCTCAAAGTTACTTCCGGAAAGAAGACGCTGGAATACGATTTGGCACTGACAAACGCAGGAAACACGCTTCTGATAACGGATGCGATCGCCCATGCTGACGCACTCAAAGAGCTGTGTGCAACTCTCGACAGGCTTCCGAAGAAGCTGGCGAAGCAATTCGAACATGATGAACTCGCATGTCTCGACGCAATAAAGGATTTGGCCGAACGAAAAACACATCGATTCGCAGCTACGTATCTTCGATGTTCAGAGAACGCGAAGGGCGAGCATGCATTTGCACTCGCGCAGATCATCCGGGCTCCTCCTGAGAATGCTACGCCAGTCCAATGCCCCGAGTATATTGCACAGGCGATCAAGTGGGTGGCGGAGTCTGTCGTGCAACACACGCATGGAGCCGCGACACCATGACGAATCCTCAGAAGCTGACGTCATCTGATCGGCTTTATGACGTCGACCATCATTTCCGAGTAACTGCGGGACCGGGTTCCGGAAAGACACATTGGCTGATCGGGCACGTGCGGCACGTTGCCAGAACATCCCGGCGTATCACGCCGTGTTCTCGAATCGGAGTGATCTCATACACGAATATGGCAGTGCGAGAAATTCAGCGCCGACTGGGAGTTGCGGCTGATGTTACTGCCGTCACAACGATTCACAGTTTCCTATTCGGAAATGTGGTCCGCCCCTATCTGCATTTATTGAAGGACAGCGGCGGCAAGGATATTGCGGCGCATCGACTCGTTGACACGCATTCCGAGCACTTTGTCGCACACGATCTTCTTGATAGCTGGCTTGAAAGTTACGGACGCCGCCAATTGCTAATGCAGCCAAACAATCTGCAACGACTGAAAGTTCAACTGCGAGGCATCTCAGTTCGCATTGACACTGAAGGTTTGCCTTTCCATGCCACCTACAGAACCGAACCTCGGGACAAACACATTCTGGACTTGCTAACTCCTGAGCGACTGCTGGAGTACAAGAGTCAGTATTGGAAACGCGGCCAGATTGACCATGAAGACGTGCTGTATTTCGCCTATCGCCTGCTGCACGAGTTTCCCGCACTAAGGCAATTTCTGAGCGCAAGGTTTCCATATCTGTTCATTGACGAGTTTCAGGACACATTGCCTGTGCAGGCTTTCGTTGTTCGCTGGCTCGCCGAGGCCGGGACGATCGTTGGAGTCATTGGCGACCCTGAACAGGCGATCTACAGCTTCATCGACGCCAGTCCAACGCATTTCAAAGAGTTCCAGCTTCCGGGGTTCAAGGCTTATGCAATTGATGGCAATCGCCGCAGCACGCGATCAATTGTCACGTTTCTCAATGCTATCCGCACCGATGCGTTAAAACAGGAGCCCATTGAAACCAATGACGGTACGCCTCCCACCGTCTATTTCGGTGGTTTAGCTGAATCGTTGTTACATGCCCGCACTAATACTCAGTTCGCATCCACGATGCTGGTCCTCGCTCGAAATCACAAAAATGTACTTCGAGTACGACGTCCGTACTCTGGCGGCGATGTGGCGACATGGGAAAACGTTGAAGACGCCGATATTGACCGCCACCGCTTCTTATTTGCGGTTGCATCAGCAACTGATCTGGCTTTACGAGGGCTGTATGACCTTGCGGTTCAACGAATCGTACAGGCGGTTTCGTCGCGAAGGCGATTTCGCGCGCCTATCAAATATGACGCCGAGGTGACCATTGAGAAGCGCCGCGCTTTTGCACTGTCGCTCTTGGAGTTCATGGTTGCACAACACGCCGAGATGCTTCAGCGGTCAACTCTCGAGGTCTATCGCTACATCACGGAACACGTCGGTTCCTGTCTTGATGGACTTTCGGTTACGAAAGCGACGCGAGGCAAGTTTTGCGACCGTATGACTTCGTCCTCGTACAGCGACCTCATCCACGGCATAAAAACTTCCGACGAGACCCGCCTGATTCGGACAATTCACCAAGCCAAGGGAGGAGAAGCCGAGGCAGTCTTCGTGGTTTTAGATGACGGAGAAGCTGAGCATGTTCTCAGCCCGCGAGCCGGAGAGGAAGAGCATCGCATCACTTACGTCGCATTAAGCCGTGCGAAATCAGCACTCTTCATCTATTGCCCCGATTCAAAGTTCCAGAATCGGTTTGCTGCTCTTGGTACCAACGTCATCATCCTTCCCTCACGATCTGACGTCTCCATGCAATCAAAAACTCCCAAACGCCCTCGCAAGACGCCAAGTTAAGAACAGCTCCGCAAGATTGCCGCTGCGGCGATTGAAGTTGGTTGTATGGCTAGAACGGCATGCGTTCTCGACCAGCTACGAACCTCAGTGTGAGTAAGGCGGCAATAGAGTTCTCTTGATGGTTCGCCAACTACAGAAGCGTTTTGCAAATCGACCGCACAGACACCTATTTGTGACGTGGGTTTTCGGTTTGGTTTGGTTGTGGATCATGCCTAAATCGGGGCTCTGCCCCGGGCCCCGGGATTTTCTTAAGGCATGGGCTTGCATCGAAGTGTTGGGCTGCCGTGGTGTCGCGTGCAATTTGGGAGGGAGTTGCGGTCTTTGGTACTGCCAGACCGCAGGGCAAAACCTTCAGGCGATTTTCAATAGTCACCAATGGTTGAAGAAAACAGGCCAGCGTGTTCGGTGACAGAGTCCCCGAATCACGCTGGCCTCAAACGTCACTCCGACGCTTCGGCGGGAGTATCCCTGGCTGGTTGCGTCCCCGCAGAGCCAGCGTCCGTTTTCCCCCGCTCAGGCAGAATGCCACACCGGCAGATCTCAGTCACCACCGCTTGATCTCCGCCAGGAATTGTGGCATGAACGGGATCGGGATCTCTCCATTTGAGCGGAACGACGCTCGCAGCTCGGGCAGTTCATTTCAGTTGTCGCGTCCGTTCACTGCTGACTTACGCAGTGTACGGATGCAGATGGCGTGCATGAGTAGGTTTTAGAACACCTTATCCCGTCGTCGGCTATCTCAGTGTAACGCGGCGTCAAGGTCCGGTGCCTGCGGCGCCTGCTGCTTTCTCTGCGCGAAAGGCTCCACCTTGACTTTGCCGCGTTGGCCCAACCGAGGGCCGCCGACGGGCCCATCAATCAACTCATTGGCCAGGAAGACAGTCGGCTGAATGGCTCGGAGATGGAACCCATGCAACAGTCACAAGTCATTCGCATCTCACAGGAAACCTACGTACAGATGTCCGAGAATTACGGCGGCTACTGCACCCAATGTGGTGACGAAGCCTCCGGAGTCGAACCGGATGCCCGGCAATACGTCTGTGAATCCTGCGGGGAACGAGCCGTGTATGGAATTGAAGAACTGCTGATCAGCGGACTCCTTCAGTTCACAGACGACGACGGCGAAGACTGACCAGACGGGACGCGAATCATTGGCAGCAACGAACTGCACCAGTGGTTCGCGTCCCCTTTTTTGCGCCGGAATTGATCTGCCGTTACAGAACCGGTTTCCATGCATGTCTCTAATCCTCGGTACTGCCGCCAAGGCAGTTGCCAGATGTCGCTCTCCTAAACATACGTGCTGAGTTTATCGAAAGTCACAGGGCACCAGGCTTCCGGTCCCTCGGAAGCTTGATGCCGGTGGCGTGCATCGGTTTTCGATTGGTTTTCAGCACCCTGTAACAGTGAAAGGCACTCTCATGCCCAAACGAATTCGATTGGCCTGCAGTGAATGTGACACAGATGAAGGCGACGGAATCAGCAGTATTCCATCGATCTGGAAAGACGTGACGGAGGTTCAAAGTCTGGCAGAATCTCGAAAGGCGGTTCCTGCGGACGATAAGACTCGATCCGCATTCGAATGGTACACACACCTCGGAATCTGTCCGCACTGTCAAAAGGAGGACGATTGAAATGCCTTACCTGATGCTTTGGCACGGACGAACGGACCGCAACGAAGAAATGAACAACTGGGGAGAGAACGGACCTGTCTTCGGACCGTTTCCGTTCTTCCACATGACTTACAACTGTGAAATCGCGTTCAGTCAGGAATGCGGACACCTGTTGAAGATCGTGGATGATCTCGTGTACTACGACGGCAAGTATTACGGCGACTGGTCGTTCTTCGACGAAATGGATCGCGAGCACCGTTGCCGATTGATTCCGTTTGATCCTCAGAAGGCCATCCCACCGGCAGACACTGACTAATCAATCTGCCTTCCTTTTGCCACTTCTCATTATGCCACGGCGTCAAGGTCCGCGACCGCCGCTGGCGTCCGCTGCTGCTTTCGCTGCGCGAAAGACTCCACCTTGACCTGCCGTGGACGGCTCAACTTGTGAGCCTCCGGCAGGGCTCGAATCAC
>Ga0154020_10004177_pt1 | contig 17257 bp, 10 predicted proteins | sample Klosneuvirus_201_FD_109709 | JGI IMG/M metagenome (GOLD analysis project Ga0154020, IMG submission 109709) | Active sludge microbial communities from wastewater, Klosterneuburg, Austria - Klosneuvirus_20160825_MG | ecosystem: Engineered > WWTP > Aerobic digester > Activated sludge | place...
TCGAGAAGCGCTACCTCGCGCTCACCGTGGGCCTGCCGCCCTGGGAGGAGGCGCGCATCACCCACGCCATGATGCTCGACGAGCGCCACCGCCTGCGCGTGAAGATGCGCCTCGCCGACCCGGCCGAGGCCGGCGCCCTCGACGCCGCCACGCGCTTCCGCGTCGTCCGCCGACATCCATCAGGACGTTATGGATGGGTGACCTGCGATCTCGAGACCGGCCGCCAGCACCAGATCCGCGTGCACCTCGCCGCGGAGGGCGCGCCGCTCGTCGGCGACAAGCTCTACGGCCCCGACGACGAGCTCTTCGCACGCGGCGCCGACGGCACGCTGACCGCGGAAGACCTCGTCCGCCTCGAGCACCCCCGCCACGCCCTCCACGCCGAGCGGCTGATCCGCCCGCACCCGAGCGACCCGAAGACCCGCATCACCATCACCGCGCCGCCGCCCGCCGATCTGCTCGCGTTCTGGGGCAGCTGAGCCTCGCGGTCAGGGGCACGTCCCGGTGCCGCCGCCCGCCACGTAGAAGCTCTTCGGGTAGCTCGCCCAGCTCGAGCTCGTGACCCCGTTGGCGGTCGTGCCTTTGTAGCTACCGCAGCCGGGCGCCTTCTTGACCGTGATGAGGCCGTTGGTGCCCTTGATCACGCCCGCGTGCTTGGCCGCGAGGCAGAGCGACGAGTCGGTCGTGTAGATGCCCGTGCCGTAGAGGCCCCCGCCTTCGGGTAGCTTGGCCCCGCACGTACAGTCGAACGAGAGGAGCTTGTCGACGTCCGGGATGTCCTTGAAGGTGTTCGGGCAGGCGGTGCACGCCGCGCCACCCTTCGCGGGGAAGTAGAAGCTCCCCTTGTGTGCGCTCCAGGCGAGCGACGTGACGCCGTTCGCGGTGCCGCCGTGGTAGGCGGCGCAGCCGGACGTCGCCGACACCGTGACCACGCCGCCCTTGTCGCCGATCTCGCCGACGTAGCGCGCCGCCTTGCAGATCGACGAGTCGGAGCTGAACGGCCCGGAGCCGTACAGGGTGCCGAGAGGATCGGACGCCTTGCAGGCGCACCGGTGGTCCTTGACGTGCGTGGAGTCGGGCAGCTGCTGGAAGGTCGCTGGGCAGTCCGTGATCGGGCCGGCCGTCGTTGCCGAGGCCGTGGGCGCCGGGGTCGTGGTGGCTGGGGTCGTGGTGGCTGGGGTCGTGGGCGCCGGGGTCGACGCCGGCGCCGCGGAGGAGGCGATGGTCGAGGGCGACCCTACGCCGGACCCGGAGGCAGAGGCGGAGGCCTCGAGACTTGCGCCGCTCGATGCGGCGACGGGCTCGCCGGACGGACCGGGTCGGGGAGGGCGCGTCGCGACGACGCACGACGCCGACAGGAGGAGGACCGACGCGAGCGCGGCGGAGGTTCTCATGACGTCACCGTATCTGCGCCCACCACGTGCTGCCAAGCCTGGTCAGGGCACGAGGTCCCAGCGCTCGAGGGCCTTGCCGGCCACCTCGCCGGGCATGAAGGCGATGGGCGCGTTCTTGTTGCGCCGCCAGAGCTCGACCTCGTTGTCGAAGAACTTGTCGTCGGGCCGCCACACGTTGCCGCCCGGCAGCGCGTTGCGCACCACCGGCGCCGACTTCTCCAGGCTCGCGACGAACCGCTGGGCGGGGCCGCTGTCGTAGGTGAAGTCGAAGTTGTTCAGCCCCGGGTCCGAGCGGTCGACGTTCTGCCAGTCGCCGTGCCGCGGGAACCCGTCGTTCGGGTAGCCCTTCGACTTGTCGGGGATCGAGAGGTCGCTCTCGGTGCCCGGCACCATCGAGGTGAACGTGATGGTGTGCATCGCGCCCCAGCGCCACTTGCCCGGGTCGTCGCCGAGCTTGGCGACGATGCCGTCGAGCCCTTGTAGCAGCGAGAGCACGATCTGCTGGTCCCTCGTCTCGACGACGTCGGGCGTCGTCATGTCGTCCCACAGGATCGACTCGCCGGTGGCATCCGCCGTGGCGAGCGCCTCGGGCTTCTCGAGGATGCGGACGATGCCCTTGATGCGCAGGTCGTGCATCCACGACGGGCGACCCATCGCCTTCCACTCGTCGTCGATCACGCGCTTCTCCAGCGCGACGAAGGCGGCGTTGAAGATCAGCGTGGCCTGGCTCGCGGTGATCTCGTCGGCCGAGGGCTCCGGGTCGCCGTTGATGGCGAACGCGGCCGGGGTCTCGTAGCCGTACTTGTCACCCCACGCCTTGAGCACGGCGAGGACGAACTGCATGCGCTCGCCCTTGTAGCGCGGGTCCTTGAGCACGCCGTCGAGGTCGGGCGCGGCCTTGCCTCCCGTGCGCGCGTCCTCCGCCCGCTGGAGCGCGGCGACGAAGAACTTGGTGAGGCGGTTGCCGAGGGGGCTCTTGTGGTCGGCCTGGATCGAGGCGAGGTCGTCCAGCGACAGCTTCTCCTTCGCGTCGATCCGCTCGCGCACACGCGCCTCGCGGAAGCCGACGTCCCAGGTGCAGGAGAGGTACAGGGGGCCGTTGCTCGGGTCGTTGTCGAACGAGAGGCCGTACTGGTCGCTGTTCGCCGTGCCGATGTAGCCCCACGCGGGGTTCTTGGCCTGGGGCAGGAGGCCGCTGGCCACGCGGCCCGTCCACTCGAGGCCGCCGTCACCCGGGAGCACGAGGCACGGCAGCTGCCCGCTCGCCTTGCTCTTGTCCCACGCGAGCGAGCCCGCCGGGCGCGTCGGCACGAGCGAGTGCGTCGTGTACGCGATGTTGCCGCTCGAGTCGGAGAGCACGAAGTTCTGCGCGCCGACCTCGAACGACTCGAGCGCCTTGACGCCCTCGTCCACGTTCTTGGCGCGGTTGAGGTGCATGAACGCGGAGAACTCGCTGCTCGGCTCCATGCCGGTCCAGCGGATGGTGAGCACCTCGCTCGCGGTACGGGCGACCCAGCGGTTGTCCTTGGTGGTCGGCATGATGAAGCCGTGCCCGGGCACCGCCTCGAGGACGATCTTGTTGCCGGTGTCCTTCGGGCCGTAGTCGAACGTCTCCTCGATGGGCTGGATCGCGACGTCGACCCCGCCGACCTTGACCTTGCCGTCGACGATCTTGTCCTTGTACGCGTCGTTCACGTCGAACACGGCCACCGTGGCGCCCCACGCGACGTCCTTGTTGAAGCCGAGCACCACGCCCGGGATGCCCGCGAAGCCCATGCCGGCCGCGTCGAGATCCTGGGTCGGGTCGCTCCCCTTCACGTGCACGCCCGTCATCCAGAAGATCGAGGGCGCCGGCAGGCCGAGGTGCGGATCGCTCGCCACCAGCGCCGCGCCGGTCGCGCTCTTCTGCGGCGAGATCACCCAGTTGTTCGACGACCAGCCGCCGCGCCCGAGGAAGTCGCGCGTCGCCTTCATGCCCTCGAGCATCGGCGCGACGTCGGCGAGCAGCTGCGGCGAGAGCCGCGGGAACGGGACCGCCGCGGGGCGCGGCTTGTCGGTCAGGAACGCGCTGCCCGGCAGGCCCGTGTCGAGCACCGGTCGCTTGGCGAGCGGCTCGAAGCGCATGAAGTCGATCAGCAGGCCCGCGCGAGCCTTCTTGGCCGGGTCGGTGGCCGTCTCGTTGAACGTGTCGCGCGCGGCCTGGAACAGCGTGGTGGCGTCGATCTCGTCGTCGCCGGTGTAGCTCAGGCCCCACGACTGGAGGCGGCCGATGGCGAGCGAGTCGACGCCGGTCCAGTCCTCGTAGAGCGCGGGGGCGATCGCCGTCCAGCCGTTGGGGATGCCCTTGTCGCCGTTGCGGATCTCGCGGAAATACGCGGTGACGCCCGCGGCGAAGCCGTCGAGGATCTGGCGCTCGAGGGACTCGGGCTTCATCGCGGCGTAGGCCAGCTTCGCCGTGCGGTGCAGGCCCATCGCGCGCATGCTGAGGTCGCGGTTGGCGAGGTCGGCGCGCAGGCCCCCGAGCGCACCGGCGAGGCGGCCCTCGGCGACGCGACGCAAGAGCTCCATCTGCGGCGCGCGGTCGCGGGCCATCATGTAGCCCTCGCCCACGAAGGTGTCGTGGAGGTTGCGGCCGTAGACGTGGACCATGCCGCGGTCGTCGCGCACGACGCGCACGGGCTCGTTCAGGATCGCGCCGAGGGAGAGCTTCTTGGCGACCGGGAGGCCGTCGATCTCGTCCTTCGGGTAGTTGGGCTGGCTCGGGGTCGGCGTGTCGGGATCCGAGCCGCACCCGTAGTGCGACGCGGTGGTCGTCGCGAGCAGCGCGAACAGGATTCCGACGACGCGACGATGTGCTCCGGCCATGATCCGTTTCCTCCTACGTCCCCGAGAACGCGCGCAGGTTCGCGAATGTGGGGCGGACCGTCAACGCCGCCGGCGCGTCACGAGCAAGAGCAGCGCGCCGAACGCCGCGACCGCCGCGTCCGAGCCCCGGTCGCGCCCCGCGAAACGGCAACCGCAGCCGCCCTCGGCCGTGGCGTCCTCGGAGGAGGGCGGAATCGCGCCCCCGAGCCGGATGTCGTCGAACGCGACCTTGGTGGCCGGGAGCTCGATGCGGAGCTGGGTGATGGTGCCACGGTAGGCGGGGCTCCCCGCGAGATCGACCGAGACCGCGCCGGGCGCGAGCTCGACGGAGATCGGGTCCGAGAACGCGCCGCCCGCGCCAGCGAACGACACCCTCGCGGTCCCGCTGCCCGCGAGGACCTTCAGCGCGAGGCTCGGGTAGCTCTCGGCGCCGAAGCTGGTGGTGGGGCCGAGCAGCGTGACGCCGCCCGCACCGGGAGTGACGACCAGCCCTGCCGTCGGGGCGCTGGCGTCCAGGGTCCCGGTGCTGCCGGTCCACCCCTCGGCGGTCGCGCCGTCGAAGGACCAGCGCACGCGCGAGAACACGTCGAGGCCCGTCTCGGTCCGCAGGTCGCCGCTGTTCCAGGTCTGACGACCATCGACGTTGGTGGGCTTGGCGCCGAACTCCGGCTTGTCGTAGACGCCGGGGACGCTCTTGACCCACGCCCGCAGGCTCGGCGTCGAGGGTCCGAGCGAGTAGCGCGCCGACTTGAGCTGCAGGCGCACCCGCTTCTTCTGGCCGACCGCGAGGTCGAACGGCCCGACGGTGAAGGTGTCGCTGGTCGGGTCGCCCGCGAGCGCGTCCTTGGTCCAGGCGCCCGCCGCCTCGACCTCGAGATCCCAGTGCGAGGGCAGGAGGAACGGGCTCTCGGTCCACAGGCCGACCACGACGCCCTTGGCCGCGGCGTCGCCGGAGTTCTCGACGACCAGCGTGGAGAGCGAGTCGTCGCCCTCGAGCGTGTCGATGGTCCCCGCGGAGGCGCCGTCGACGATGCGATCGACACCTTGCACGGACACGTCCAGGCGCAGCTCGGGCCACGGCTTGGCGGGCGGGGGCGGGGGCGTCCCGCAGTCGGCGCCGATGGCGAAGCCGCCCGCGGGGGCCTTCTTCATGCGGGCCTCCGTTTGAGGGCCCCAGGAGCCGTCCTCGCCGATCTTGTCGGTCGGGTTGTTGCGGTTCCACAGCCGCTGGAACGCGAGCACGTCCTGCCCGCGCAGGTTCACCGAGCCCGCGCCCACGTAGTCGAAGTGGAAGCGGTCGAACGAGCCGAGCCACTTGAAGCCGTTGGCCTCGAGCGTGGCCTTCCACGTGGAGTTGTCCGGGTCGGAGACGTCGATCGCGATGCCGGTCTCGTGGTTGCTCGTGCCGGGGTCGGCGACGGCCGGGTAGCAGGCGCTGCGACGGAAGAGGAAGTACTGCTGCGCGACGCTGCGGAACATCGACGAGACGTGGATCGTCCCGCCCTTGGCGGTGGTGGACTTGACGAGCGCGTCGTAGGCGGCCTTGACCAGGTAGGGGTGGACCGAGCTGTCGGCGATCTTGGGGTTGCCCACCTTCACGAGCACGCCCGGCTTCAGGCACTTGGCGATCTCGTCGAGGATCTGGTCGGAGAGGCCCTGCACGACGCTCGACGAGGTGGCGCAGGTGGCCTTGGCGATCTCCTGATCGACGGTGAGCTCCGAGCGCGCGGTCGCGAGCGGCCCGGGATCCTCGGGCGCAGGGCTGCACCCCACACCGAAGGCGGCGACGACCAAGGAGGCTCGGAGCGGGAAGGACCGCATGTTCGAGCGAGCGTAGCCCAGCGCGCGGAGCGCGGCGCGCGGCTGCCGCGAGGTCCGTCGCGGTCGTCCACGTCCGATGCGAGCGTGCGCAAGCGCTGCGAGGCGTCATGCACAGGTGACGCGCAGGAGCCGACGAAGCAAGTTCTTGCGGCCAGGGGCCACGTGCGCTTCGATCAGAGGCTCACCGTTGCCTCGTCCCAACGCTCCCGTCCCCGCGAAGCTCGGCCGCTACGACGTGATCCGTCGCCTGGGCGCGGGGGGCATGGCGGAGGTGTACCTCGCCCGCTCGCGCGGCGCCGAGAACACGCACAAGCTCGTCGTCGTCAAGCGCATCCTCCCGTCGCACGACCAGTCGTCGCGCATGAAGCAGATGTTCATCGACGAGGCGCGCCTGTCGATGCGCCTCAACCACCCGAACATCGTGCAGGTCTTCGACTTCCAGGAGACCCCGGAGGGGTTCCTCCTCTGCATGGAGTTCGTCGAGGGGCTCGATCTGGGGCGCCTGATGACCTCGGCGCGGGCCAAGGGGGTGCGGCTGCCGCCGTGGGTCGGTGCCTACATCGTGATGGAAGCAGCCCGCGGCCTGCACTGCGCGCACGAGCGCAAGGGCGAGGACGGCACGCCCCTCGAGATCGTCCACCGCGACGTCTCGCCGCAGAACGTGCTGCTCTCGTACGACGGTGGCGTGAAGGTGGCCGACTTCGGCATCGCCTCGGCCAAGAACCTCAGCGAAGAGGCCGGCGTCATCAAGGGCAAGTTTGCCTACATGTCGCCCGAGCAGGCGCGCGGCGAGCAGGTCGATCGGCGCACCGACATCTTCGCGCTCGGCATCGTGCTGCACGAGATCCTCACCGGGCGCGCTCTCCACGCCGGCCTGCAGGGCGAGGAGCTGCTCGCGGTCGTCCGCAAGGGCGAGATGGAAGCCCCGAGCCTGTGGGCCTCCGAGGTCCCTCCGGAGCTCGACGCCATCTGCGTCCGCGCGCTCGCCAAGCAGCGCGAGCAGCGGTTCGGCACCGCCCGCGACATGGCCGGCGCGATCGCGCGCGCCCTCCAGAAGCAGGACGATCTGGTCGACGCGGCCGCGGTCGAGGCCACCATCTCCCAGTTCTCGGCGCGTGAGATCACGTCGCCGGGCGACGAGCCGCAGGTGGCGCCGAGCGTGGGGCTGGAGGGGCCGTCGGTGCTCGTCGACAACGCGCCCGTCGCGGAGCCGACGCCCGCGTTCGACACCGGCGCGGTCCTCGGTGGACTCGCGTCGATGACCGCCGTGGCGGTCCCCGGCAAGGCCGACAAGCGGCGAGCGAGCGCGCCGCCACCGGAGCGCAGCAAGGTGCAGCGCGAGCTCCGCCACGTGGCGCTCGTGCACCTGTGCATGCACGGGCTCGACGAGCTCGCCATGGATCTCGGCGCCGGCGCGCTGGCGCAGGCGCGGGACGGCGCCCGCAAGATCCTCGAGGGCATCGCCTGGAAGCGCGGGGCCCGTTGGTCGTGGGACGAGGACGAGCGCACCGCCCGCGCGGTCGTCGGCTTGACCGCCGACCCTTCGGGCGCCCCGTTCGAGGCCGCGGCGCTCGCGCTCGACGTGCACGACGCGCTCGCCGACCTCTCCACCGATCTCCCGATCGGGCTGTCGGCGGCGGTCGGCATCGTGCGCGCGGTCGCCTCCGGAGAGCGCGACGAGGGCGGACACCTCCTGCGCCACCAGGTGCAGGGCTCGGCCGCCTCGCTCGGCGACGCCCTGGCCGCCGCCTCGCCGCCGGGCCGGACGTGGGTCGCGGGAGGCCTCTATCGGCTCGTGCGTCGCGAGTTCCAGTGGGGCGACGCCCCGACCCTCGAGCTCGGTGGCCCCGCCTCCGAGGGTGAGCAGCCTCTCCCCAAGAACATGCGGGTGTACGCGCTCGTGCGCGCGCTGACCCGCGAGGAGCGGCACGCGGAGCTCGCGATCGCGGCGGGCGAGCTCGTGGGCCGCGACGTCGAGCGCGCCGATCTGCAGGCAGCCTACCACCGCGCCGTGGTCGGCCCCGAGGTGGTGTCGCGGCTGATCGTGGGCGAGATGGGGATCGGCAAGACCGCCCTCGTCGCGAGCTTCCTCCGCGACCTGCCGCCCGACGCCCGCGCGGTCCGCCTCGAGTGCGCGCCGAGCCACGCGGAGCTGCCCTACGCCGCGATCGGCGAACTCGTCCGCGATGCCTGCGCGCTCGACCCGGCCGAGCCGCTCGCCACGGCGGCCTCGGCCATCACCAGCGTCCTCGGTCCGCTCGCCGAAGGCCCCGCCGCGACCAGCGCGGTCGAGCGCCTCGCCGAGGTCGCCACCGGTCGGCAGGCCGAGGGCGGCGGCGAAGAGGACGCGAGCTTCCGCCGCAAGATGCTCGTCTCGGGCGTGCGGCGGCTGCTCGCTGCGCTGGCCACGCGAGGCCCGCTCGTCATCGTCGTCGAGGGCGTGCAGTGGGCCGACAAGCAGAGCCTCGAGCTGATGGCCGATCTCCTGCGCGGCTCGTATCCAATCCCGGCGCTCGTCCTCCTGGTCGCCCGCACCGACGAGCGGGTGGCGCCGTTGCTCGCCGGCATCGTGCGCACCGAGCTGCGCGGCCTCACCACCGACGAGCAGCTCCGGCTGCTCGAGACGCGCTTGAATGCGCGCGAGGGCGTGGCGGCGGTCTCCAACGAGCTCGCGGCGCGCGTGGGAGGCAACCCGTTCTTCCTGCTCGAGATCGTCGACGCCTTGCTCGAGCGAGGAGCGCTCGAGGTGGTGGAGCGCGAAGACGGCAGCAGCGAGCTGATCCGTCGCGCGGGCCAGATGCCCTTGCCCTCGACGCTGGAGCAGCTGCTCGCCGAGCGCCTCCACGAGCTGCCCTCCGACGAGAAGCTCGTGGCGCAGTGGGTGGCCGTGGCGGGCGGGCCGCTCGAGGTCTCGGTCCTGCGCGATCTCGGCGCGGAGGCTGGCGGACCGGACGTGGTCGACGAGGCCATCGGACGCCTCTGTGCGCGTGGCATCTGCGACCGCAAGGGGGAGACAATCGACCTGCGCCACCCCGTGGCACGAGACGTCGCGTACATGACGATCGAGCCGGCCGCTCGCAGCGGGATGCACCGGCAGCTCGGCGAGCGGCTCCGCACGACGGGCCTGGCGCGCGGCCTCTCGGCGGCCATCGTGGCGCGTCACCTGGCCCGCGGCGACGCGCCGGCGCCGGCCGCCGAGATGTACATGGAGGCCGCGAGCGCCGCGCGCGCGAGCTACCAGACCGCGCTCGCCACCCGCTATTTCCACCGCGCCCTCTCGCTGCTCCCCGAGCACGATCTACGGCGGTTCGGCGCCCACGAGGCGCTCGAGTCGGTCTATCGCATGACCGGGCGCCGGCGAGAGCGCCGCAAGCAGCTCGAGGAGATGCGCGCGCTCGCCAAGACCTCCAAGCTGCCGCGCGTGATCACGGTGGCCATGCTGCGCACCGCGCGCCTCGACCTCGACGAGATGCACCTCGCGCGGGGGCTGCCCATCGCGCAGAAGGCCATCACCATCGCGGAGACCACCCGCAACCCGAACCTGCTCGTCGAGTCGCACGCCCTGGTCATCGAGTTCCTGCGCGAGCTCGGCGACGTGGAGGGCGCGCTGCGGGCCGCCAACGAGGCGCTGGTCATCGCCCAGGGGGCCCAGGTCTCGCACCGCCTCAAGGCCGACGTGCTGCGCGCCAAGGGCATCCTCCTGCGCCGCCTCGGGCGCACCCACGAGGCGGTCGGGGTCTACGCCGACTCGATCGCGCTCCTGCGCAGCGTGGGCGCGAAGCGCAGCGAGGCGCGCACCAAGAACGCGCTGGCCTACGCCATGTTCGTGCTCGCGCGGTACGAGGACGCGATCGCCCTCGCGATGAGCTCGGTGGCGCTCGATCTCTCCATCGGCGGTCGCTTCCAGATCGCGAAGACGCTCACCAACATCGGCCAGTGTTACGCGCGCCTCGGCGACCTGCCGCGCGCGCTCGCCTACCTCAAGCGCGCCCGCGACGCCCACGAGCGCTACGGCGACCAGGACGGCCGCTCCGACACCCTGCTCGTCTCTTCCGAGATCCTCACCGCCTCCGGCGACCTCGACGGCGCGGCCACGTTCCTCGGGGACGCGCGGGCCCTCGTGACGGTCACCGGCAACGCCTACGACGCCACCCACGAGATGGTGGCGCGCGCGCTGTGGCTGCGGGCGCGTGGCGACGCCCGCCAGGCCGCCGAGCTCGCGAGCCACGCGCGACCCGCCGCCCAGTCGCGCGGCCTCGCGAGCTTCCACCTGTTCGCGACCGCCATCGAGGCCGACGCCCGCGCCGAGATTGGCGAGATCGCCCAGGCCTCCTTGCTCGCGCAGACCGCCATCGGCCTCGTGGAGGCCACCGAGGGCTCCGAGTTCGCCCTCGAGATCCGCACCTTGTGCGCCCGGGCGCTCGAGCGCTCCGCCGACGTGCTCGCGCCCGAGGCGTACGCCCGCGCCCGCGCGTATGCTCGTCGGGTGCTGCAGAACATCCGCGACCCACGCCTGCGTTCGCTCTTCCTCCGCCGCCCGGAGGTCGCCCAGCTGCTCGGGGGCGACGCGGTCGAGGGAGGCGTGGCCTCGTGAGCAGCGGGCGGCGGGACTCGCAGCGCCTCTCCATCGCGCCGGGGCCTCCGCCTTCTCTGCGCGTCCAGCCCGACCGCGCGCGCATCGTCGGGCCGCGCCGCACCGCGTTCGTGCTCTCGGGCGGCGGCGCCCGCGGCGCGTACGAGGTCGGCGTGCTCGCCTACGTCCTCGACGAGCTCCCGAAGCTCCGCGGAGGCCGGATCCCGCGCGTCGACATCCTCTGTGGCACCTCGGTGGGGGCCATCAACGCCTGCTACCTGGCCGCGCACGCCGACGACTTCCGGCTCGGCGTCCAGCGCCTGCTCGCGCTCTGGCACGACCTCGAGATCGCGCGCGTGCTCGGGTTCGGCATGCGACAGGCGGTCTCGCTCCCGCGGCTCCTCCTCGGCGGCGGCGGCGACGCCACCGGCCTCTTCGACGTGCGCCCGATGGCCGACCTGATCGAGCGCGAGGTGGGCTGGCGCGCGGTCACGCGCAACCTGCGCAAGGACCACCTGCGCGCGCTCTCGATCTCGACCACCGAGGTGAGCACGGGGCGCACGGTGATCTTCATGCAGACCGGCCCCGACGTGCCGCTCCCGCGGGCGGCGCCGCCGCGCACGATGATCGTGGAGGATCGCATCGGCACGGTGCACGCGCTCGCCTCGGCCGCGATCCCCATCCTGTTCCCGCCGGTCCGGATCGGCGCGGAGTACTACTGCGACGGCGGGCTGCGCCTCAACACCCCGATCGCGCCCGCGCTGCGGCTCGGGGCGACCCACGTCTTCGCGGTGGCCCTCTCGCGCGAGGTCACGGGGCTCACCGCCCCCGAGTCGGGCGACCCCCAGAAGGCGCTCGGCGCGGCGGCCCTCCTCGGCAAGGTGCTGAACGCGTTCCTCCTCGACCACGTCGTCAACGACCTCGACGTCCTCGCCCGCATCAACTCGATCTTCGAGGACGGCGTCGCGGCCTACGGCGACGCCTTCGTGGAGGACATCTCGGCCGCGGCCCGCGCGCGCGGCGCCGAGCTGTACCGCCCGGTGCGCTGCCTCGCGCTCAAGCCCACCGAGGACATCGGCGCGCTCGCGGCGCGGCACGTCTCGAAGGGCCAGTTTCGCGGGCAGAGCGCGTTTGCCCGGCAGCTCCTGCGCTTGCTCTACGTCGGCGGGGACCGCGAGGCCGACCTCGCGAGCTACGTCATGTTCGACGGCGGCTTCGCCAAGCAGCTCATCGACCTCGGGCGCTCCGACGCCGAGGCCCGACGCCACGAGCTACTCGCGTTCTTCGACCAGGACTGGGCGTAGGTCGACGGGGCCGTCGAACGGCGGCCGCTGCATCTCCCCGGGCCGACACACGCGGACGAGCGGCGGCGCCGCGAGGGGAAGGTCCATCGCGATCTGCGTGAGCCGGTCCCCGAGGGCGGCGATCGCGCGCTCGGCGGCGGCGTGGTCGGCGACGGCGTGGACGGTGAGCGAGCGTCCGCCCGGCGACAGTGTGGGCTGCGTCGCGCCGAGGTCGAACACGGCGTGCCCGGCGCCGACGTGGGCCTCGCCGACCATGTGGGCGACGTCGCCGAGGCGGGCCAGCGCCGCGCGCAGCGGCGGATCGAGCGGGGCGCGAGGGAGTCGCCGAGAACCCTCGGCCAGCGCCTCGTGGAGCACGCGCGCGGTCCGGGCGGAGTCGCCGATCACCAGCACCACCCGTGGCGACAGGCAGCCGCGTTGATCGAAGGCGAGCGTGTCGTCGGCCACGGCGCGCGCGGTCGCCCGGTTCGGGGGGGCTCCGAGCACGATCGCGCCGAAGCCCGGTCCGTGCGCCTCGAACGGCCGATTCCCGACGGCGGTCGCGAGGGCCTTCATGGCCTCGCTGCCTCCGTAGGCGTGCACCGCTGCGTCGGCCGGCAGCCGCGCGATCGCCGCCGACAGGGCCGCGTGATCGTCGGAAGGGGGCAGACGGGTGAAGCGGTCGGTGGCGGCGGCGAGGGCGTCCACGAAGCGCGTCGCGCGCCGCGAGGTCCGCACCGACACCGCGTCGCTCGCCGCGAGGGCCCAGGCGATCGCGCGGAGGGGTGCGGTGACGACGTTCGCCGACAGCGAGACCAGCACCGCGCTCCGCGGCCGCGCCCGTACGACCATGCGATCGAGCTCCTCCGGCTCTGGCGACAGCTCGAGCCAGCGATCGAGCGCGTCCGCGACGACCTCCTCGCTCGACTGCGTCTCCTCGGCGAGGGCTCGCACGAGCGTCGGCGCGCGCGCGGGACCGAACACGGCGCGGGCCGCGGCGAGCAGCGCCTCGATGCGGGCGCGCGGGCTCACGACCCGAGGAGCTCCTCGATCGCGAGCGAGCAGCCCCGCGGCGGTGCGCCGGCGGCCCGCCCGTGGAGCTCCACGCGTCCATCCTCGTGCACCACCCCGAGATCGGCGGTCTGCACCGCCCACGCCGACTCGACGTTGGCGAGATCCTCGATGCGCAGCACGCCGACGCTGTTCGCCGGGAGTGGCGCGAGCGAGTCCGGATCGCACGCCCGTACCCGTACCCACGGCGGCGCGACGTAGCGCCAGCGGTCGGGTTCGCCGTGGGCATAGAGCTGCGAGGACAGCTCCGTCATGCCGTACTCCCCGGTGACGTCCGCGGGGGGGATTCCCAGCGTCCGCGCGAGGTCGGCGCGCAGCTGCGCCGGTGACACCTCGCGCGAGCGGCCCTTGAACCCACCCGTCTGCATCGCCCGCGAACCCGCGGGCAGCGTGACGCGGACGCCGGCGTCGACGAGGTGGACCCACGCGAACGCCGTCGCCGCGACGAGCGTGGGGCCCTCGCACGCGGAGAGGGCCGCGGCGATGCCCGCTGGATCGGTGGGGGAGACGAAGCGCCCGCCGTACGCCTCGACGAACCACCCGAGCATGCACGAGAGCGACGAATCGGGAGCGACGCTCGGCGGATCGGCGATGGCGAGCACGGGGCCCGCGCCTCGCGGGAAGAGCAGCCGGTCGGCCGCGGCGAGGGCGGCCGCGCGGTAGGTGTCGATCCGGCGGAGCGCGTGGGCGCCGCGCGCGCCGACGGTCGTGCCCGAGGTGCGGAACACCACCGCGTCGAGCGCCGCCGGGAAGCTCGCGACGCGGGTGAGCTTGAACGCCTCGGTCGGCACCGCGGGCAGGGCGCTCGGCGGCGCGCGCGTCGGATCGACCCCCCGCGCGGCGCACAGGCGACGATAGCCAGGGTCGTGGGCCTGCTGGTGGCACGCGAGGTCCCGCGCGAGCACGTCGAAGCCCAGGGGGCCCTCGAATCCGAAGGCGTCGATCACGGCTCGCACGCGCGCGTGCAGCGCGTCGGCGGTGGCCGTCACGCGTCCCTCGACACCTCGGCCAGCGTCTCGACGAACGACTCGAGGAGCCCGCGCGACACGGTGAGCGGCGGTGTGAGCGTGAGCACGTCGCCAGCTCCCCCTGTCAGGGTGATGTAGCCGCGCGTGAGCAGATCGCGGGCGATCCGCAGCGTGCGCGTGGCGCCTCCCTCGAAATGGACGCCCACCATGAGCCCGACGCCGCGGACCTCGCGCACCTCTCGCTCGACGAGCGCGTCGCGCAACAGATCCATGAAGCGAGCGCCCTCCTCGAGCGAGCGATCGGCGAGCTTGCGGCCGATGACCCCGTCGAGCACCGCGATCGCGGTCGCGCAGCCGAGGGGGTTGCCGAAGTGGGTGGCCGTGTGGATGGCCTCGCCGTGGAGCCGCTCCTCGGCGTCGCTGCCGCGCCACGCCTCCATCACCTTGCCACGCCCCACGCAAGCGCTGACCGGGAGGCCTCCGCCGAGCCCCTTGCCGAGGCAGACGATGTCGGGCACGACGCCCTCGGCCTGCACGCGGAGCATCGAGCCCGAGCGGCCGAGGCCGGTCCAGATCTCGTCGACCACGAGCAGCGTGCCGTACCGATCGGCGAGTTCGCGGAGGCTCGCGAGGAATCCGGCCGGGGGCATCACCACGCCGCCGCGCCCCAGCACCGGCTCGACGACGATGGCCCCGATCGACCCGCCACGGCACTGGTTCTCGACCTCGGCGAGCGAGGCGCTCGCGTCCCCTCCGCGCGGGAACGGCGCGAAGCGCACGTGGGGCGACAGCACGGCGCTGAAGGGCGCGCGGAACTCGGGCCGCAGCCCGTTGACGGCGAGCGGGCCCGTGGAGAGGCCGTGGTAGCCGCCCTCGAACGCGATGACCCCGGGACGACCGGTCGCGAGGACGCTGGTCTTCAGGGCTGCGTCGATCGCGTCGGCGCCCGAGCACCCGAGCATCACCCGCGCACCCTCCTCGGGGAACAGGCGCGCGAGCCGCTCGGTGAGGCCGATCTTCGAGTCGCTCGGGAACACGTCGCCGAGCCCGAACACGAGGCGACTGCTCTGGAGCTCGATGGTGCGCGCGACGCGTGCATCGCCGTGGCCGAGGAGGGCCGCGCCGAAGCCCGCGGCGAAGTCGACGTAGCGGTTGCCGTCGAGGTCGACGACGTTGGACCCCTTGGCGCTGGCGAGCACGATCGGCGACTCGTCGCGACCGCTCACCGCCTCACGGCGCGCGCGCCGGGCCTCGGTCCACGGCGCGTCGACGGTGCGCAGGCGCTGGACCCAGGCCCGCGACATCGGGCCCGCGGGGGCGTTGCGCATGGCCGGCGGCTCGTTGCCTTCGGCGTCTTCGTCGAGCGGGGGCGGGAGCTCGGACAGGGCCATCGATCACTCCAGGATCTCGAGTTGCAGCTTGCTGCGGATGAGTTGCAGATAGGTGTTGGCGAACTCGCGGAGGCGCGCGGCGCGCGCGTGGGGCCGGACGCGCTCGGCGTCGAACGGCGCCTTCGAGACCAGCTCCGGGGCCTTCGGGTGGAAGGCCGCGAGCTCCACCAGCGTGGGCTCGATCGGCGGTGCGACGGCGACCTCGAGCCAGATCTCGGCGCGGGCGCGGCGCCGCACGATGATGTCGAGCTCGGCCACCTCGGGCGCGGTCACCTTGCGACCGAAGGCGCCCGTGAGCGCGGCGTTGAGCCGCTCCGCCCCACCGACGGAGTCCTCGAGGACCTTGCGCGCGACGAGCGTGGCCGCGAGTACGCGGGCCTCGTGCTTGGGGGGCAAAGGACGCGTCGCGAGCACCTCGTCGATGAGGTGACGGTCGAGCGCCGCGCGCAGCGACTTGTCGTCGTACGCGGTGGGCGCGGAAGAGAGCGGCGCGCGCTCGTAGGCGACCAGCCACGCCTCGATGAGCAGCTCGCGCTGGAACACGAAGCGCTGCGCCATCGACGCGTCGCTCGCCTCCGGGTCCTGGAAGCGAGCGACCGTGCGCTCGGCCACCAGCTTCGCGGCGAAGGTGGGGCGGGGGGCGATCGAGAGGAACGCCCCCATCACCATCGTCGCCGCGAGGAATCTCAAGAGCTCGCCTCGTGCTCGCCACCTTGGCTGGCGTCGCCCTCCCGGAGATCGGCGTCACGGGGATCCGACTCACCTGGGTCGTTCGCTTCTTCCCGCGGGGTCCGGGCCGCGCGCCGCGCGCGCAGGAACTCGCCGAACGCCACCAGCGTCTCGAGGTCGCGCAGGGTGAGGCCATCGGCGATCTCCCGGAGCCGATGGCGCAGGGGTTCGGCGCCGCCACCGCGCCGTCGCTCGCCAGCGGGATCGACACCCGCCGGTTTGGTCCCCTCCTCGGTCACGCCTTCGGGCGGATCTTCGGCGGGCACCGCCTCTCCCTCGGGCACCGCCCACGCCGGTCTCGGGACGGCGCGGAGGTTGTGCGCGGCGAGCCAGGCGTCCATGAACGTGCGCAGCCGCTCGCTGCGGTAGACGAACCAGCGCTCGCGATCCTCGGCGTGCGCCATCAGCGCGTCCTTGAAGCGGCGAAACGCGCCCTTGCCGTCGATGGCCTGGTTGAGGCGCCCGCGCAGCTCGAGGTTGTCCACCATCGGGATGAAGCGCTCCATCCAGCGGTACTGCTCGCGCGAGCTCACCGGGTCGACCCGGAGATACCCCGTGTCGCCGGCAATGCGCGCGTGCATCTGCGGATCGGCGAGGCCGTCCACGACGCGGATGACCTCGCCGGTCGTCAGCTGCAGGTAGCTGTGCACCTCGGGTGCGTTGTTCTCGAAGGCGTCTTCGAGCGCCTCCCAATCCACGGGCACGTCGCGGGTCACCCCGGACTTCGGTTCTTCGTCGGTCATGCAGAGCTCCGATAAGGCGTCACGGCGTGGCCGCGCCGAGGACGTAGCTCCTATGTATCACTCATGCGCCGGCGCGTGCGCGTTCGCTGCCCCTCGAGGGCGACAGGGCTCGGGCCACGGCCGCGCGCCAGCCCCGACGCGCCTCGTCGACCAGGGCGCTCTCCCCACCCGGCTCGAAGGCGCGTTCGGGGGCGGACCAGCTGCGTAGCTCCTCGAGCCCCGGGACCCAGCCCGCCCCGAGGGCGGCCAGCATCGCGGCCCCCCGCGCGGTGGTCTCGATGTCCCGCGGTCGGTCCACGCGGACCCGGGCGTACGCAGCCTGGAGCTCCAGCAAGAGGACGTTCGCGCTGGCTCCCCCGTCGACCCGCATGCGCATGCCGTGGCCCAGGGCAGCGTCGGCCATCATCGCCTCGACCAGA
>Ga0154020_10004178_pt1 | contig 17257 bp, 12 predicted proteins | sample Klosneuvirus_201_FD_109709 | JGI IMG/M metagenome (GOLD analysis project Ga0154020, IMG submission 109709) | Active sludge microbial communities from wastewater, Klosterneuburg, Austria - Klosneuvirus_20160825_MG | ecosystem: Engineered > WWTP > Aerobic digester > Activated sludge | place...
AATAATGGGACCCGGTGAGCCCATGGTTTCAAAAATCAGAAATGAATATTTGATGTTGGTCTTACTGAAGATCAGGCGTGATCAGGGAAAATTAAATGAGATTAAATCCGTCCTGCAACATGTAGCTTCCGGGATACAGCAATTCAAAGAATACCGGAATGTTAAGATTGTGTTTGACGTTGATCCGGCTTAAGCTTTACTTACTCAACCGTTATGTAAGATACCGTTCTTACCGGAACACCTCGCTAACGGATTTTTTTATCCTAAAATTTCCCAATCCTCATTTAAAATAGGAATAGCCTGGTGCGCAGTAAGATCAAACTGACAAGGAACAACGGACACATAATTATTGGCAATCGCCCATTCATCATTATCTTCTCCCTTATCAAAATTCACAAAGTTACCCGTCATCCAGAAATAACTTCTTCCATTAGGATCATAACGTTCCATAAATTCTTCTGCCCATTTTGCGTTGGCTTGTCTGCAAATGCGAATACCTTTTACAGCTTCGTTTCGCTTGGGCGGAATATTTACGTTGAGAGCGACCCCTTTCGGCAAGTGCTTACTCAATACTTGTTGTGTTATCTTCCTTACGATTTCGGGTGTATGCGAAAAATCAGCCTTATGACTATAATCACACAAGGAAAATCCAATAGCCGGTGTACCCTCAATAGCCCCCTCAATAGCAGCAGACATGGTACCCGAATACAATACGCTAATTGATGTGTTACTGCCATGATTGATCCCGCTCACCACAATATCTGGCTGGCGTCCGTCCTTGCAAACAAAGTGACGTGCTATCTTTACGCAATCGGCCGGAGTGCCCGAACACTCATACGCTTTCACCCCTTCAAAAATAAAAGACTCTGTTAAGCGAAGGCTATCCCCCACGGTAATGGCATGCCCCATTCCCGATTGCGGGCTATCGGGGGCAACAACCAATACATCGCCTAATTCTTTCATTACCGTTACTAAGTTGAGAATACCACGGGCCGTAATGCCGTCATCATTAGTAACTAAAATCAATGGCTTATCCATAAAACAAAAAAACAGTTTATTTATATAGTGAGTTATAATATTCAATTACGGATACCAAATCATATTTTTCATCCATGTTCAGACGATTTGTTTTTGCATACTTCTCTACCTCACTCTTTTTATTTTGCATAAAATCAAACCAATCATTTTTCTTACCCCGATATTCATCAATATTACCATTCTCTCTTAACAGGTAGTATTTATTTATTAATACCAGGCGACTATACGTGCCATAATAATAAAGTGGTGAAGAAGTAGTGCGGGATTCGATAGACTCTCGACACAGCACCGTGAGTTTTCCTTCAGTCAACAGTTCAAAAAATACAGGTGCTTTATATTGACCGGCTGTAGTATAGGGCAGCGAATAAAATATCCGATATCGCTTTACCGTCTCATCAAAAATCTCAAAGAATAATACTTTGCGGGCTGTGTAACTTTCCATTTTGGTTTCCAATTGAACCTGCAGAATATCGTTTTTGAGATCATACTTTATGTTACCTTTCAATGTATCGCCCGAATCGAGCACCACTTTACCCGTGTGCCAGAACTCGGACGCAAACTGTTGTGCCGACAGAGTCGTGAAACCACTTAAAAGAAGTAAGAGTAGAAAGGCTCTCATTTATTTTTTAAGATCGAATGGCCAAGTTTATCGCGTTTGGTTAGAAGATATTTTTCATTGTGTGGATTAGGTGCTATTTCAATAGAAATGTTATCAACAATTTCCAGGCCGTATCCCATAAGCCCCACTCGTTTTTTCGGATTATTTGTTATCAGCCTAATTTTAGAAACACCCAGATCACTTAAGATTTGCGCTCCGATTCCATAATCGCGATTATCCATATCAAAGCCGAGTTGCAGATTTGCTTCTACGGTATCCAATCCCTCCTCCTGAAGTTTATAGGCTTTCAGTTTATTCAACAAGCCAATTCCCCTACCCTCTTGTTTCATATAAAGCACAATCCCTTTACCTTCTTTCTCTACCATCATCATGGCATTATGTAATTGGGTGCCACAATCGCATCGGCAAGAGCCAAAGATATCACCCGTTACACAGCTCGAGTGAACACGAACCATGACCGGTTCATTTTCTTCCCATGTTCCTTTTACTAACGCCATATGAACTTCGGTAGTATTGATTTGTTCGTAAGCCACTAATTTAAAGTCGCCATAGGCAGTGGGCATATTTACAGTCACTTGTTTGCGAATCTGTGACTCTACTTTCATGCGGTAGGCAATCAGATCTTTAATGGTTACCAGTTTTAGTCCAAACCGATCGGCCACTTTCCTTAGATCCAATAGCCGGGCCATCGATCCATCTTCATTCATGATCTCCACCAACACGCCCGCGGGTCGAAATCCTGCGAGACGGGCAAAGTCGATAGCGGCTTCGGTATGACCCGATCGCCTGAGCACGCCTTCTTTTTTTGCTTTGAGTGGAAATATGTGACCCGGTTTACCCAACTCTTCCGGTTTTGTTTCTGGATCTACCAAGGCTTTGATTGTTTTAAAACGATCGTGAGCCGAAATACCCGTGGAGCAACCATGCCCGATTAAATCCACCGACACCGTAAACGGAGTTTCAAAAGCTGCTGTATTTTTTCCCACCATCAACTCGAGACCCAGTTCTTCACAGCGATCTTCCATAAGAGGCGCACAAATAAGTCCGCGCCCGTGGGTGGCCATAAAGTTTACAATCTCGGGGGTTATCGATTCGGCTGCGCAAATGAAATCACCTTCATTCTCGCGGTCTTCGTCATCCACCACAATAATTACGCGCCCATGCTTTATCTCATGGATGGCATCTTCAATCGAATCAATCTTAATTTTATCACTCATTATTTTCTCAGTTCAAATCATTTAACAAATACTTGGCCGGTCTTGTTCCTACCTGGCAATTACAATGCCCAATAGATTAGCTAGTTCTTTTTCAGCATTCTTTAGACCTACACGCACGTCCAATAATTCATCTAAAATAAATCCCTCATTTTCAGCTTCAGCAGATTTTATATCTTTCAGATTATCCTCTAACATTTTTTGAACTACCCTAAACTTAAATCTTAATACATTGGTATTTACCAATGCTTCCAATACTTCTCCCTCATCAGGGACAAAAATTTTAAATTTATCTGACCAAAGTGGACTCAAAGAATATTTTTCAATGGAAATCTCAGATACACATTTACTAATCTCCTCATCATTCAAAGACAATAAATAAGTTAAATCAATTGACTGGCCTGAATCAATCCTATCTTTGATTATTGAAATGATCCTCCTGTACAACGGATGTGAAAATTCAACATCAGATAGTTCATTCAACAAAAATTCGTGGACACTCTCATCATTTAAGGTATTCTCAGCGAATTTGATCAACAATCTTATTGTCTCCCTCTCTTGAGCATAAACTTTGGTCTCAGGAAGAATAGGTAAAGAAATACCAAGTTGTTCATTAATAGCTTCTGATTCAACCAATGGCTCATCCTCCTTAAGTTCTCTTGAACTCTTTATCTTATCATCCCTTTCTCTTTTTAGTCTAATTTTATTGATTTCATTAATAACTGTTTGTTCATCAATTTCCAAAAGATCCTTTACTTGGCGGTAATAAGGTGCTCGCCTAACTTCATCAGGTAGCAAGGCCAATGTATCAGCTATCTCCCGCAACGATTCTGATCTTTTTATTGGATCATTCTTAACTTCACTAGTATGTAGACTAATCTTATAAGAAACAAAATCCTGCGTATGATCACTTAAAAATTTCTGAAACTCTGTAGTACCAACCTTCCGCGAATAACTGTCCGGATCTTCGCCATCCGGAAACAAAACAACCCGCACATTCAAACCACCTTTCAGAATCATATCGATTCCGCGTAGCGCTGCTTTTATTCCGGCCGTATCGCCATCAAACAATACGGTTATGTTTTCCGTAAACCTGCGGATGAGTTTAATCTGACTTTCAGTTAACGCAGTGCCCGATGAGGAAACAACATTTTCTACATCCGCCTGATGCAAGGAGATTACATCGGTGTACCCTTCCACCAAATAACAAACGTCCTGCTGGCGGATGGCATTCTTCGCCTGATACAATCCGTACAGTACATCACTCTTATGATATATTTCCGTCTCCGGTGAGTTAATGTATTTAGGCTGATTTTTCTCTTTGCCCAACATGCGGGCACCAAAAGCAATTACTTTTCCTGAAATATTATGCACCGGAAAAATTACGCGTCCGCGAAAGCGATCATAGGAGCGTTCCTTTTCAGTTCCCTCCTCTTTCTTTACGATTAATCCGGTTTTTTCAAGCAGCTTTTTATTGTAGCCTTTGGCAATGGCTTCTTCACTAAAATTTTCCCAGCCATTCAGCGCATAGCCCAACTCGAACTTACCGATGGTGCGATCATTAAACCCGCGTTCGCGGAAATAGCTCAGGCCAATGCTCATGCCTTCCTCGCTGGTCAACAATTGTGTATGGTAATAATCTTTGGCAAAGTTCATCAAAATGTAAAGCCCTTCGCGTTCACTTAAGGCCGCTTTACTTTCATCCGACTGCTTGTCTTCCTTTATTTCAACCCCATATTTTTTTGCCAGGTAGCGAAGAGATTCCGAATAACTCATCTTCTCATGCTCCATCACAAAGGTTATGGCATCGCCCCCTTTGCCACTACTAAAGTCTTTGAAAATGCCCTTGGCGGGAACGACAAAAAACGAAGGGGTTTTCTCGTTGGCGAAGGGACTGAGGGCCTTATAATTCTGACCGGCTTTTTTAAGCGACACAAAATCGCTTATCACATCAACAATATCGAGGCGGTTTCTGATTTCTTCTATGGTATCGCGTGAAATCAATCGGTTGGAATCTTATTTTGAAATTGGACCCCAAAGATAACCTTTCCATGTAAAATTTATCCCCATATGAAACTGTTACCGGGTAGTTTTGTTTTAAGAGTAAACGCACTCTAAATTGCACTTTTGTGTTTAATCTATAACGTAATCATTACCATGCCCTTTACGCAAACCGACATAATTAATGCACTGGCCACCGTGCAAGACCCAGACCTTAAAAAGGACCTGGTTTCTTTAAATATGATTAAAGACGTAGTGCTGAGTGATAAAAAAGTCAGTTTTACGGTTGTTCTTACCACTCCGGCCTGTCCATTAAAAGAGAAGATCCGACAGGATTGTGAAGAAGCTGTTGGTCAGGTGGTTGGCGATGAATTTGAAATTAATATCAAGATGTCATCCTCGGTTACCAGCGTACGCGATAAGGGTCCGGTTTTGCCGGGAGTAAAAAATATTATTGCCATTGCCTCTGGAAAAGGAGGCGTTGGAAAATCAACGGTTACGACAAACCTCGCGGTAGCCTTAGCAAAAACAGGCGCTAAAGTTGGATTGATCGATGCGGATATATATGGTCCCTCCATTCCGCTGATGTTTAATTGCGAACGTGAACAACCTGAAGTAAAAGTAATTGATGGAAAAAATTATATTCTTCCGCTTGAGCAATACGGAGTTAAGTTAGTCTCCATCGGATTTCTAACACCAGCCGATAGTGCGGTGGTGTGGCGTGGCCCGATGGCCTCCTCTGCGTTGAAGCAATTTATTGGCGATGCAATCTGGGGTGATCTGGATTATCTGCTAATTGATTTGCCACCCGGCACCAGTGATATTCATCTTACGCTCGTTCAAACCGTACCTGTTACCGGAGCGATAATCGTTACCACACCTCAAAAAGTAGCACTGGCTGATGCTAATAAAGGATTGGCAATGTTTCGTCAACCGCAAATCAATGTACCCATACTCGGTATTGTTGAAAACATGGCCTATTTCACCCCGGAGGAATTACCGGACAATAAATATTACATTTTTGGTAAGGATGGCGGCAAAAGCCTTGCGGAGAAATACAACGTTCCGCTCCTCGGGCAGATTCCATTAGTGCAAAGCATTCGCGAAAGCGGAGATAGTGGTTTGCCCGTAGTTTTAAAAGATGGCCCAACATCAACTGCATTTATGGAATTAGCTGCAGCACTGGCGCAACAAGTTGCCATAAGAAATGCTAAATTTGAATCGACTAAACGAGTGGAAATAAATACATGATCAACCCAGTCACTATGAATAAGGAAGAAATTACAGCTCGTATTGAAACCGCATTGGATAGCATCCGCCCGTACCTGGAAGCTGATGGTGGCAATGTGCGGGTGCTCGATCTGGCCGATAATAATCTCCTTAAACTGGAATTCGTTGGAGCATGTGGAAGTTGTCCTATGTCTACCATGACGTTTAAGGCGGGTGTTGAAGAGGCCATTAAACGAGCCGTACCCGAAGTTACTCAGATTGAGGTGGTTAATTTAACTACGGTCTGAGGTTACAACCCCTTTGCTTTTCGGATTTAATTTTACCGCTTATTATAAGTTGTATTGCCATTTAATAAAGCCATGAGGATTAAGATACTTTTCATTTCTTCATTTCTCATGCTTATGGTGATACCCCTGCTTGCGCAGGAACGTTGTGGTACAGTGCAATATGAAAAACTTTTGGAACTAAAGAATTCCAGTAAAGAAAAGAAGCTTCAATTCGAAAACTGGATTAATCAGAGGTTAACCCAACCTGCAACCAAGCAATTAAAACAACAACGTACAGGAAGTGCCACCTACGAAATTCCGGTTGTCGTTCATGTAATTCATAATGGAGAAGCTATTGGTACGGGTACCAATATTTCGGATAACCAGATTCTTTCTCAAATCAATGTTCTTAATAAAGATTTTAAAAGATTAAACACCGATGCAGGCAACACGCCAGGCGAATTTTTGGGCGCAGCCGGAAGTCTTGATATTGAATTTATACTTGCCAAACAAGATCCGTATGGTGCGCCAACCACTGGTATTGAGCGGGTGCAAGGAACCAAGTCGGTATGGACGATAAACGATAATGCAACTTTTAAAGCACTAAACTATTGGCCTGCCGAAGATTATTATAATGTCTGGGTAATCAATATTCCCTCCTATTTAGGCTATGCCCAGTTTCCGGTTTCTAACCTTCCGGGATTAGAAAATTCACCCGATAATCGATTGACGGATGGCACCATAATTCATTATAAAGCGTTCGGCTCCAACTTCGAGGGTCTGGGAACTTTCAATCTGCTTACTGATTACAATCATGGAAGAACCTTAACCCATGAGACCGGACACTTTTTGGGTTTGCGACATATTTGGGGCGATTCAAATTGTGGAACAGACTATGTTACCGACACACCAACTCAACAAAGTCAAACATTGAATTGCCCTACACACCCGCGTCCATCCTGTAGTTCGAATGATATGTTTATGAACTATATGGACTATACCGATGATGCATGCATGAACCTCTTTACAAACGGGCAATTTGCACGGGCAATTGTTGTTCTTGATAACAGCCCACGAAGATTTAGTTTGCGCAATTCTGTTGGTGACGAGCCTCCGCCCCCTTTGGCCAACGACCTGGCACTTCGTGAAATTATTTCACCTGGAGTTACTTCTTGTGGTGGATTCGTTATTCCCAGTATTGAAATTCAAAACATTGGAACTTCGCCCGCAACAGCGGCTCAGCTGCAGCTCAAAGTAAATGGTGTAATTGTTGAAACCCGAGACGAAGTATTGAATCTCCCCAACTTAGCCATAACAACCGTAACCTTTAATCCGGTATCGCAACCCACGGGAACCCTCAATTATGAGTTCGAGGTTTTGTCTGTTAATAGTGTAGCCGACCAACGCGCGTCAAATAATTATCTTACCCTAAGTTCAACCATACCGCCCAGTGGCACACTGCCCATCACTGAAGTATTTAATACTTTCCCCGCTAATTGGAGCAACAGTAATCCGGATGGCAAAATTCAATGGGCAATTAAAAATACATCCAGTAATGGCAACTCGATGTATGTCAATTGTTACAGCTATGAAAATCTGGGAGCAGTAGATCAGTTGATAACACCTGTTCTCGATCTAACGGGTGAATCCGTTGCTCTGCTCAAGTTTGATCGGGCACACGCCATGTATAGCCTCAGCAATCAGGAGCGTTTACGCGTGCTTGTCTCTATCGTTTGTGATTTTGATAATACATCCACGGAAGTATTAAATCTATTGGGACCCACATTAGCTACGGCACCCCAAACCACCAGTCAATTTGTTCCCAACGCATCGCAATGGGAAACGGCAATTATTTCTCTCAATGCGTTTGTCGGTAATAAGATTCAGATCGCCTTTGAAGTAACAAACGGTTGGGGCAATGATGTTTACCTTGATAATGTTGTTGTACTTACCGATGAGATTGTTGACCTGGCTATACTTTCTATAGAGAGTCCCGGTCCGGTTACCTGCCAGGCTAATCCTTCTCCGGTAATCCGCGTAAAGAATTTGGGCAGCACGCTTATTACTTCGTTTAAGGTTGTTACCAAGGTTAACAACCAAACCCAACCGCTGCAAACTATTTCCAATATCTCCATGGCTCCGGGAAGCGAACAAAGCTTTACGTTGAATCCGATTCCCCTTACTAGTACGAGCAGTTCAATGCAGATAACCATAAGCGAACCGGGCGGGCTGCCTGATGCAAACGTGAGCAACAACACCCTTTCTATGAAGAGCCTCTACAATGATTACCGGGATGTTATTCCCTTACGGCAGAATTTCAATGAATTATATACGGACCAGTGGCCGGTAATCAGCCAAGGTAACGATGCACCCTGGGTTCCCATTACTACCAACAAGTCATACTCACTGGCCTATATGGCTTATAACAACGTTCCTGCCGGTGATGAATCGTGGCTTGTGAGTCCGGTGCTTGATTTTAGCCTGGCCGATAAGGCCAGCTTGTTCTTTGATATTAGTTATGCCACACAACCTCAGGGAGACGAGCGATTGCGCATCCTTTACTCCGATGATTGCGGACAAACCTATCCCAATGTATTGTATGATAAATCCGGATCGTCATTATCGACAACCAATACAAGTCAATCATGGATTCCTACCAAAGAAGAAGATTGGAAGAGGCGAAATATTAATTTAAATGCTTTGGTAGGGAAAGAAAATATTCGATTAGCCTTTGTGGCAACATCCGCTGGAGGTAATAATCTTTTTATTGATAACGTGGAGTTTTATGTGGACGACAACACATCCCCTGTTTCTATAGAAAGTCAATACGAAGTTTATGGGGTTGGCTCAAACGTAAAACTTACCTTCAATCTGGCGGAGAAAGAAACGGTGCATCTAAAAATTTACAATATGCTTGGGCAGCCCGTGTTAGAAGATCAATTGTTTGATGTGCTTAATCAAACCTACACCTTTGATATCCATCAGCAAGGCACAGGTATTTATATTATTTGGGTTCAATTTGCAAATCAGGTGGGCTCATCAAAAGTGTTTCTTACTGGAAGTAACTGATCTGAGAAATCCTATCGGATTTTATGTGATTTTACATACTTTCATAGTGGAAATCCAGTTAAACGTGAACATCTTTGGGGTATTAATTTAACGGATGAGTAAAAAGAAAATTGCCATACTGTACGGAGGCCGATCGGTAGAACACGGAGTGTCTATTAACTCGGCCCGTAATATTTTTCAATATATCGATCGGGCGCTCTTTGAGCCTATACCCATTGGCATTTCTCTTAGAGGAACCTGGCATAAAACACAAGACATTTCGAAAGAAATTGAAGCGGGAGAAAAATTATCGCTACAATTAAATCCGCTTAACCCATTATTTACCACCGAGTCGGGAACATCCTTTTCTGTTGATCTGGTATTTCCGGTTTTACATGGAACAGATGGTGAAGATGGCAGTATTCAGGGATTGTTGAAGGCGATGGATCTTCCCATGATTGGTACCGGGGTAGCGGGTTCGGCCATGTCGATGAGTAAGTTGGTTGCTAAACGATTGCTCAAAGAAGCAGGACTGCCCGTAAACAAGTTTATCTATTCCTATTACTCCGATGAAAAACAGTACACCTTTGATGAGGTGGTCAATCAGATCGGTCTGCCCTTTATGGTAAAGGCGGCCAGTCTGGGTTCATCTGTGGGCATTTCGAAAGTAAAAACGAAAGCAGAATTTACAGAAGCTCTAAAAGAATCCTATCGCTACGATGATTGTGTTTTGTTTGAAGAGTTTATTTCAGGAAGGGAGATTGAATGCGCCCTATTAGGCAATGCTCCGGCTCAGGCTTCTATGCCGGGAGAAATTATTATCAGCAGCAAATACGAATTTTATACTTTCGATGCCAAGTATGTAGATGGTGCAGCCGTTGCTATTGATGTGCCAGCCAAAATGGATTCGGACGTTGCTGAGAAAATAAGATCAATTTCCATTCGCGCCTATCAGGCACTCGGGTGCGAAGATTTCTCGCGCGTAGATTTATTCCTTACTGAAAAGGGAGAGGTTTATGTAAACGAAATTAATACAATACCCGGCTTTACTAACTCCAGCATGTTTCCGATGATGTGGAAAGAGCGGGGCATTTCATTCACAGAGTTAATTACCCAATTGGCTCAATTAGCCACACAGCGATATGAAAAGTCGAAACGCATTGTGCGGGATTATCAATCAGGCTTAAACTTTTAATAAATGAAATTCGGTTTTTTTAAAAGTAGTTCGCTAAGTGGTTTACTAATTAGTCTTGGAATTACACTAGGTACGATTCTCATTATCGCCATTGTTTATTTTTATATCTATCTGCCGGCTGCTACAAACCATGGCGAATCGATTACGGTGCCTGACCTTAAAGGCATGAATCTGGAGGAGCTGGAAACATTTTTAAATCAACGAGATCTTCGATATGCCGTAAATGATTCTGCCTACTCGTCCGAATATCCACCCCTGGCCGTGTTGCGACAATTCCCACAGGCCGGATCGCAGGTAAAAATCAATCGGGTTATCTATGTTTCTCTCAACCGCATTTCTCCGCCTACTTTGCCTATCCCAGACTTAGTTGACCGCTCATTAATCAATGCCGAAGTAGTTTTAAAAAGTATAGAACTAAAGCGAGGCCGTATTTATTATGAACCGAGCCCCTTCCGAAATTTGGTAAAGGAAATGCGGTTTGAAGGAAAGAAGATTGAACCCGGTACTCGCATAACCAAAGGCGCCATCATTGATTTAGTCGTTGGCGATGGAAATGGACCTGCCGATTTCAAAATCGGAAATCTGTTAGGAGACGCACTGGAAACTGCAAAGTTTAAATTGATGGGTTGGAATCTTCACCTGGGTACGATTCAAATCCCGGCAGGCATGGATACTACGGGTATGGAACCATTCGTTTATAAGCAATATCCGTTGGCCGGAGATTCCGTACGCGTGGGTGACCCCATTGATTTGTGGATAGGTCCAAAAGGTTTTGTTGACCCCGAGGAAGGCGGTGAAACGGAAGGTGAAGAACCAGACAAAAATAAAGACTAACACCCACCTCTGTGAACCAGATAGTTTACACTATTCTGCTTTTAACATTTTCGATTAGTGGCTTTTGTCAACTGATAATCGTTCCTGTACAAAAAGATTTTATCGCAAGCAAAAATAACAACACATACAACGCGCGCACCCAGGATGTTACACCAATAACACTTCCTTTTTGGGATGATTTTTCAACCATCCGCAATGGGAATGCCGACCCCGCGCTTTGGCAATACGGGCAATCGGTGTGGGTTAATGAGGGCATGGGCATCAATCCGCCTTCCCTCAATGTTGCTACGTTCGATGGGCTTGATTCCTTAGGAAGACCCTATAATGTAAATGATATTCTCGCGAAAGGCTATGCAGATAAATTAATTTCGGCACCCCTGCGAATGGATCTGGTGGCCCCAGCCCAACAAGCTAACATCGCCATTACATTCTTCTATGAGTTTAAAGGAAATGGTGAAGCTCCCGATCCGGGTGATAAGTTTTCGTTGTCATTTAAAAATTCTACGAACAATTGGGATGAGGTCTGGTCAGTTGACAACGATGGTACTTTTATTAGCGATCAATTTGTTGCTGTTACTATTCCCATTACTGACAGCAAGTACTTTTTCGATAACTTTCAATTCCGTTTTCAAAATTTTGCCCGTTTATCAGGTCCTTATGATACCTGGCACCTGGATTATATTTATATCAGCAACGGAAAATCACAAATCAGTCCGGTATTTCCATTATTTCCAGATCGTACCATAAGCACGCCACTAACCTTGCTGTTTACAGACTATATGGCCATGCCTATTAAACATTTTTTTTCGAACACGACCGCTAACTTAACCCAACCTTCCTTATTCATCACCAATTTAAGGCAAGATCAGGTGGCAGGAAATGGGCAACCGGTAAGCTATAGCTCGGAGGCCATCATCCATACAGTTAAAGGTACTGATCCTCCCGTAGTGATCACCACACCCCTTGATCATGACGTCAATATTGGAAGTGAACTTACCTTCAAACAAAATCGTCTGGTGGCCTTGCAAACAATTCCAGATCCCCTAACACTCGATGCAACGGCAGATTCCATTCATATTAAGGTAACGGTAGCCTTCGATACGGGAGATGATAAAATAAAGACCGCTACCGAAGGAGATTATGATTTTGATGTATTTAGTCCCATCATTTTCAAAAACAACGACAGTGTTAGCGCCAGTTATGTTTTATCAAATTTTTATGCCTACGATGATGGAAAAGCTGAGTATGGTGCGGGGCTGAATCAACCGGGCGCACAACTTGCCTATGAGTTTCAGATGAGAACGGATGCCTCGGACACATTAGTAGCCGTTGATATTTACTTTCCTCGCTTTGGTGACGACTCAAACCAGATTATTCAATTTAAAATTCTAAAGGCACTTACTAACAGTTTCTCCGACATTTTACTTCAGGGCAATATTCCGATTCAGCGAAATGCACAAAACAAATTCTGGCGTATTCCGCTAGTTGAACCTATTGGCGTGCAGGACAAATTTTATATTGGATGGGAACAAACTTCATCAGCTATTATTGCTGTAGGGTTAGATAAAAACACAGACTCGGGTGATCGAATCTATTCAAACATCAACGGTACCTGGGAACAGAACACTTTGTTAAAAGGGAGTTTAATGATTCGGCCTATTTTTGGTAAGGGCAAAGGCGGCACCATATCCAATGTAATTGAACAACCTGAAGTGTCCGTCTATCCAAATCCTGGCAACGGTGTATTTTATACTTCAATCGTTGCTGAAGATGTAAAACTATTTGACATGATGGGTAGAGTAGTTCCTATTGAAACAGAAAGAGTGAATGATGCCACCCGAATTTCAATACTTAATCCTACAACAGGTTTATATCTTTTGCGCACGTTACACAAAAGCTACTGGAAAAGCACAAAGATTGTTGTTCAGTAAAGCCTGAAGTTGTACGCGTAAAACCTATCTAACTATTCTGCACAGCCGCATCCCCCACAATTTCAACCAACTCAAGGGGATTGGGTGAAAAACAAATTATCAGTATGGCCAATGCGATCCAACCTAAAATTTTTCGGGTTTGATTTAACGGCTCTTCGCTTTCGGAGGGTGGATGCTGAACACCAATAAACCGTCCAATAATAAAGGCAAAAAGCAACCAGCCTGAATAACCTCGCACGGAAGGAAAAACCGTAACGATAAGATATTGTATAGCAAATAATGCTAAGGCATACATCCAGGTATCGCGATTGGATAAGCCCATACCGCGCATAGCTAGATACAGAAAGCCTATGAACAACGGAATTTTATAGAGGAGAACATCCATACCATCTTTAGGATGAACATACCCAAGGCCAGCATAAAATAAGAAGACAAGAAAAACAACAGATGCAATCCTTTTATGCCATGTGTGCCCCACCAATCCATAAAGAACATGCCCGCCATCTAATTGGCCAATGGGAAATAGATTTATGCTGGTGAAAATCAAGGATAAAAATCCAGCAAATAAAAACGGGTAATGAATGATCTCATGAATATTAGGTAGCAGGGCCGGATCAGCCACATACTTTTCGAAGAAAAGAAACAACAAATTTTTTCCTAGGGATATGTTCACAGAACCTTCGGGTAAGAACCCCGGTTCATAAACAAAGTTCGCGTAGTTAAGTCCGAATTGTTCATACTCAGGGTGAATCGAGAAAATGTATTCGGGAGGTGGCAGGTGGGTGAAGCCATAAAACAGAAAACCTAATGACACAACAAAACCAGCCAGCGGGCCTGCAATACCGATATCAAAATTTTCGCGCGTAGAGTTTACCCGTTGCTTTAGCCTGATCAACGCACCCAATGTTCCCAGCATCAAAGGAATGGGTGGCAAGGGAATGTAGTAAGGCAACGAAGTGCGAACCCGGTGATAGATGGCCGTGAAGTAGTGCCCAAACTCGTGAGCAGTAAGAATACTTAAGAAACAAATTGAATACGGAAGACCTGAATAAAAATCCTGCCAGGTAAACCCACTAACCAAAACCGATTTACCATGCGTCCATTCGGCCCCCGCCAACGTAGTGGTGATGAAGGTTACGATAAACAAGGAGGAGTGAATGAGTGCGGTTTTGAGTTTCGAATTCATAGAAAAAGTGAAAAAATCTGATCGGGATGTTGAACATGAAACGTTTTAATGCCGGCCTTATTTGCACCCGTCAGATTATCTTTATTGTCGTCTAAAAAAATGGTTGATTCCGGCACTAAACCATTCTGCAAAAGCACATGGTTATAAATGGCTACATCAGGTTTGCTTAATTTAAGCAGATGCGAATAATACGCTTTATGGAAATAGTTATCAATAGTCGAATGGCCCGTAAGATTTTTTACTATTCCATTAAAACATTGCAGGTGAATGTTGTTGGTGTTGCTAAGCAGATAAATAGAAAACCGTTCTTTCAGCCGCACGAGTAAATCAATCCGCTCCATGGGAATGTTCAGTAACATCGCATTCCAGGCGGCATCCAACTGGGCATCTGGCACTTGCAGGCCTAATGACTGGCGCAAGTGCGTTCTGAATTCCGCATCAGAGATTAACCCTCTCTCATAATCATGAAAATAAGCACCCTGATGAACTATCGATTTAATTTCCTCCACCGGCATTCCACTAAGTGAGGCAAATGCCTGATGCGTTTTTTCAACAGAGAGGTTGATTATTACTCCACCTAAATCGAAAATGATATTTTTAATTCCTTTGAGCCCCAAAACAAATTGTGTATTACCGTTCAAATATGTAAAATTGCACTCCCATTTAATAACCGACTTCAAATATAAGGTTATCAATTCAAAGAGGGCCCATAGCTCAGCTGGTTAGAGCACTTGACTCATAATCAAGGGGTCGCTGGATCGTGCCCAGCTGGGCCCACTTTTTTCTCCTTCCCAGTGAGAATTCTTATCTTCGATCTCTTATTTACTTCATTATGAAAAAACTTGTTGCGCTTTTGCTACTTGATCTAGTGTTCAATACTCTTAGAGCCCAAATACCTGTGCGTCAATTTGAACCCATCAATTTTTCGCAGGTAACAATCAATGATGCGTTCTGGAAGCCAACATTAGAAAAAGTGGCCACCACTACCTTACAGGCATGCATCTATCAAACCGAAATTAATACGCCACGCATCCGAAATTTTGAGAAAGTAGCCAGAGGAAAAAATGAGAAACACGAAGGTATCTTCTATGACGACTCGGACGTATTCAAAGCGTTGGAAGCCATCGCCTATTCTTTAAAAAATCATCCCAATCCAGACCTGGAAAAAAAAGCTGATGAATGGATTGATAAAATTGCAGCAGCCCAACAGGAAGATGGTTACATAAACACGTATTACACACTGGGTAGACTGGATGAGCGCTGGAGTGATATGAGCATGCACGAAGATTACAACGGAGGACATCTGATTGAAGCAGCCGTTGCCTATTATCAAGTAACCGGCAAGCGAAAACTATTGGACGTTGCTATAAAATTTGCAGACCATTTTGATTTACTCTTTGGTCCTGGGCCTGGCCAACGGCATTGGGTTACCGGACATCAGGAGCTTGAACTTGCGCTGGTAAAACTTTACAACACCACTCAAAATAAAAAATACCTGGCCCTTGCCTATTGGCTATTGGAAGAGCGTGGTCATAAATACGCGAAAGGGTACACCTGGACCGAATGGAAAGACACAGCCTATGCGCAAGATGCTGTGCCGGTACGCGAACAAAAAGAAATAACCGGTCATGCTGTACGCGCGATGTATTTATATACCGGAGCAGCCGATGTTGCCGCCCTTACGGGTGATGAAGGATATATGAATGCCATGAAAACAGTTTGGGAAGATGTGGTATACCGAAACATGTATGTAACCGGTGGTATCGGATCATCCGGGAACAACGAAGGGTTTAGTAAAGATTATGACCTACCCAATGAGCAAGCGTATTGTGAAACCTGTGCTTCGGTAGGCATGGTATTTTGGAACCAGCGTATGAATTTGATGACGGGCGACACCAAGTTTATTGATGTGCTGGAACGAAGCTTATACAATGGTGCTCGTGATGGACTTTCTTTATCCGGAGATCGGTTTTTTTATGGCAATCCATTAGCTTCAGATGGACAACACGCCCGAAGAGAATGGTTTGGTACGGCCTGTTGTCCGGCCAATATTGCGCGCCTCGTTTCTTCCTTAGGAAATTATATCTATGGATTTTCTAATCAGGGAATTTGGGTGAATCTTTTTGTTGGAAGCAATACAACGACTAAAATTGGTAAGACCGAAGTTTCATTGACTCAGCAAACTAATTATCCGTGGGATGGAAAAATTAAGCTGACTATTGAACCCAAAAACAAAACGAAGTTTGCTATGCATGTGCGCATTCCGGGTTGGATACAAGGAGAAGCCGTGCCCGGAGACTTGTTTGTATTTGAAGATAAATCCAAAACTGATTTTACGTTATCTCTCAATGGAAAATCAGTCGCTTACAAAATGGAGAATGGCTATGCGGTTATTGAGCGCGATTGGAAAAAAGGCGATGTATTGGAATTGAATCTACCCATGGAAGTAAAAAGAATTGTATCACGACCCGAAGTTAAGCAAGACGAAGGGCGCGTGGCCTTGCAACGAGGTCCATTGGTTTATTGTGTTGAAGGTGCAGACAATAATGGTAAGGCGTGGAATGTTATCTTACCCGAGCAGACCAGCTTTCAAACCAGCTTTCAAAAGGATTTACTGGAAGGAATAACGACCATTCAGTTTGATGCTCCAACGGTTCAAGTTGAACCCAATGGCTTATCCGTTAAAACAGAGATT
>Ga0154020_10004179_pt1 | contig 17254 bp, 11 predicted proteins | sample Klosneuvirus_201_FD_109709 | JGI IMG/M metagenome (GOLD analysis project Ga0154020, IMG submission 109709) | Active sludge microbial communities from wastewater, Klosterneuburg, Austria - Klosneuvirus_20160825_MG | ecosystem: Engineered > WWTP > Aerobic digester > Activated sludge | place...
CCAGTGGCAAGATATTTATTTAGGCGAGATTCCATCTCTATATCTAAAGGTTTATCTGAATAGTAATATGCAGTATAATTTTTAACATCAGCACCTGCGAATTTGGGTAGAACAAGAATAGCATCCAATTCGTTTCTTTGAAATTTTGCTTTTAATGAATCAAGAGGTTCATTGGAGGTACTAAATTCAAATCGCTTAGTATTCGTGGGAAGAGATAATTCAACGGTACTTTGATCTGATACAACAACTCGATAATTTTTTTTACTTTCATAACTAAGAATTACACCAACAACAACAAAGAATAATAAAAACCCAAGAGGAGTTAATAATGTAGTTAAAATAAATTTTTTATTTTTAACTCTAGTTAAATATTCTCGATTAATAATAAGATTAATTTTATTCATAATTCACTTCATTTACTGTACGAATAAAGATATCGTTGAAAGTGGGAAGCAATTCCCTTAGTGACTTGATTTGTATATTTTGATCTATAAGATATTTTAAAATATCATTCAATTTTTGGTTTTCGGCTAATTGAATAATTATAGATTTGGCTTTATTATTATTTATTTTCAGTGATGTATAAATTGATTCAGGAATTTCTTCATAAGTCATAATTTCATAAATATTCTCTTTAAATCGATTCCTAATATCGTTAACGTGACCATTTAATACCACTTTTCCTTTATTCATTAACACGATTTCTTCACACATTTCTTCAACTTGTTCCATTCGGTGCGTTGAAAATAATATACTGGATCCTTCATTTTTAAGTCTAATGATTTCATCCTTTATTAAGTTCGAATTAATGGGATCTAATCCAGAAAATGGTTCATCAAGTATAATTAATGAAGGTTTATGTACAACTGTAGCGATGAATTGAATTTTTTGTGACATACCCTTGGATAGCTCTTCTATTTTTTTGTTCCACCAAGATTCAATTTCAAATTTTCTCATCCAATAAACAACAGCGGCCTCAGCATCTTTTTTAGTAAATCCTTTGAGCCTACACAGATAAACCAGTTGCTCTCCAACTTTCATCTTTTTATATAAACCACGTTCTTCTGGCATATATCCAATCGAAGGATTTTTTAGTACAGAAGTATCTAAGCCATTTAATAAAACTTGCCCCGAATCTGCATGGGTGATGCCCGTAATAATTCTTATTAACGAAGTTTTTCCAGCACCGTTTGGACCTAATAAACCAAATATTGATCCACCCGCAACTGAAAAGCTAACATTATCTACGGCTTTTACAGATGAGTATTCTTTATTAATTTGAGTGAGTTGTAAAAGATCATTCATATCTTACTTATTCAGACGCTAATATAAGCTCAATAAGTTAATTGAATATGCTTTTTCGACTGAACTAGAATTTCCATGGATCTTGGGATGGAACTAATTCGACGATTTAATTGTTCAGTGGGTGACTAGATTTTTATTTGATCATATCATCAACCCATTTTATATGAAGAATTTTTTATTGGTTTTGGTTTTATTAAATTTCAACATTCATTTATTGACCTCACAATCACAAGAAGTAAATAGGCAAATGAGCTTAGGTATTCAAAATGGTATTTCTGTTAGTATACCGAATGCAGATGATAAATTAATAAATAAAATTTGGAAGAAATATACTGATGATTATGGTAAATTGAATAAAAACAAAAAGGCAAAAGAAGTTTTTATTGAGGGGGCTAAGATTAAATCTATTTTTGGAGAATTACCTATGGATTTATATGCAGTAATTGAAGAACAATCCATTATTGTATTTTTTGATATTAAATCAGGATTTTTAGGATCCAAGGACCATCCCAAGGAATTTGCAGAAGCCCAAAGGTTTATAACAGAATTTGGGTATGAAGTTCAAAGAGAACAAGTACGCGTAGAACTCGAAGATGAACAGGACAAATTGAAGCAGTTTGAAAAAAATTTGGATAAATTAAAGAAGGATAACATATCCTATAATAAAGATATCGAAGACGCAAAAGAGAAGATAAGAAAAGCTGAAGCCAATATAATTACTAATGGACAGGACCAGAAGAAAACGGTATCTGAAATAGAATCTCAGTCTAAAATTGTAGATCAAGTGAAAAATAAATTGAACATGATCGGAAAATCAAAGTAATACATATATATAATAAAAATATATAAATATTTACTAACAACGGTTTTTATCAAAAGGCTGCCATTAATTTAACCCCGAGCTCGTTTTTAAATCATAATATTATATTACATATTTTTATAATATTATATATTTATTTAATAAGTGTTTGAAAATGAATCAGCTTTGGACACCGTTTATTTATATTAAAATAAATTTTAATATATAGATTACTTGTATTAATTTTACAGTATAGTTATACACAGGTTTTGCACAGATTTATTGAGGTTACTAACATTATCACTAATTTATATATAATATTATATTAATTTGTTACTATGTAGCTTTGTGACGCTTTAAGAATTATGGAAAATCAAACAAAACCTATCAATAAATCAATGTCAGTCGTGAGTGGGAAACTACCAGTCGACTTTTCAAATCTTGCCTATGAACGGCTTCAACCCCAAGCAATAAACCTTGAAGAAGCGGTATTAGGGGCTGTAATGTTAGATAAAGACGCCATTTCTATAGCAATGGAAATATTACGTCCTGAATCTTTTTATAAATCCGCACATGCTACTATTTTTAAAGTGATGATTAAGTTATTTGATCTATCACAACCCGTGGATCTATTAACGGTTTCAGAGCAACTTCGCAAAGCTGAAGAGCTAGAAAATGTAGGCGGACTTCCTTATATTCTTGAATTATCTAATAAAGTAACATCATCTGCTAATGTCGAATATTACGCCAGAATAGTTGCTCAAAAATATATACAAAGGGAATTGATCAGAGTCTCTACCTTGATAATAAAAGACTCTTTTGAAGATACCAAGGATGTGTTGGATATGTTGGATCAAGCTGAGCAAAACCTATATGAAATTACTGATAAAAACTTGCGTAGGGGCTATGAATCTGTAGGTTCCTTGGCTCGTAAAGCTCAAAAACAACTCGAAACCTTAGCTGGTTCAACAGAAGGTATTACAGGAATTCCATCGGGTTTCCCGGATTTAGACAAATTAACATCCGGATGGCAAAAATCCAACTTGATTATCATAGCTGCCCGACCAGGTATGGGAAAAACGTCATTTACATTAGCTTTGGCTCGAAATGCCGCCATGGATTATAAAAGACCGGTCGCATTATTTTCTTTGGAGATGAATAATTTGGAATTAGTTAATAGACTTATCTCCATGGAAGCAGAAATAGAAGGTGGTAAAATGAGAAATGCCAAGTTAGAGGAATACGAATGGACTCAACTCAATTTTGCAATTGAAAAATTAAGTGATGCACCGCTTTATATTGATGATACACCTTCGCTAAATGTTTTTGAATTAAGAGCTAAGTGCAGAAGGCTACATCAAAATCATGGTGTTAGTATGGTGATCATCGACTATTTGCAATTAATGACAATAGGTTCCAATGATAAACGATCAAGCAGGGAACAAGAAATTTCTTCGATATCACGTGCTTTAAAGGGATTGGCTAAAGAGTTGAATATTCCTGTTATAGCTTTATCACAGCTTAACCGTGCTGCTGAAACCAATACTGGAAATAAACGACCGCAGCTTTCCCATTTACGTGAATCAGGAGCCATTGAACAAGATGCAGATATGGTTATGTTTATTTATAGACCAGATTATTATGATCTGGAAGAGCAGGCTGAAACAGTAAGAGGAATGACTGAACTTATCATTGCCAAACATCGAAATGGGGCAACGGATACAGTCAAAATGATGTTTAAAGAACAATATGCCAAATTTATACCTTATACTGATGAGCATACCATGTTTGGAGGAAGTACAACACCAAATGTTAGAATAATACCATCAAGAATAAATGAAGAAGACACCATCCCATTCTAAAAAACCCTTGCCCAGAACTTCAATAGGACCCATGCGATTAAACAAGTATGTGGCTCATTGTGGTATATGTTCAAGACGTCAAGCTGCAGATTTAGTCAAATCCGGGAAGATCAAAGTTAATGATCAAGTTGAATTGAATCCATCCTATGAAGTAAAGCCAAAAGACAAAATTGCTTATTTAGACAAAAATATCAAGCCGGAAGAAAATAAAGTTTACATCCTGATTAACAAACCGAAAGATACAATAACCACACTCAAGGATGAACGCGACAGGAACACCGTAGCCCAAATTCTGGAAGGTAAAATAGAAGAAAGGGTATATCCAGTGGGACGTTTAGATCGAAATACTACAGGATTATTGGTTATGACAAATGATGGAGATCTATCTCAAAAATTAGCACATCCTTCTCATAAAGTCAAGAAAATTTATCATGCTAGCCTAGATAAGAATTTAACTGCTGCAGATTTTCAAAAAATTCAAAAGGGCGTGTTACTTGATGATGGTGTTGCAACAGTAGATAGCATAGATTTTGTGGATGGTAAAAAAGATGAAGTAGGTATAGAAATACATATTGGTAAAAATAGAATTGTTAGACGTATTTTTGAACATTTAGGCTATGAAGTTCAGAAATTGGATCGTGTCTATTACGCCGGGTTGACTAAGAAAAATCTTCCTCGTGGAAAATTTAGACATCTTACAACTCAAGAAGTCATTATGTTGAAACATTTTATATAGAAAGATTGCCTATGAAAAAACCAAATTCAAAGGAGTACGTTCCTTATTTCAAAAAGTATATTGATCTGGTTGAAGACGGAAATTTTTTTGAATTATTTGAAGAAAACACTAACCAAATTATACACTTTTTTAGTTCCATTCCAGAATCAAAACACAACTATAAATATGGTCCTGATAAATGGACTGTAAAACAAGTATTGATGCATATTAATGATACTGAAAGAGTCTTTGCATATCGTGCCTTGATTGGAGGTAGACAGGACGAAAAGACGAAATATAATTATATGGATGAAAATTGGTACGCAGATCATATCAATGTAGATCACATGGATATGTCAAAACTAGTTGAAGAATTTTCAGCTATCAGATTAAGTTCTAAATTTCTTTTTGAATCTTTGAATGAAGTTCAATCTTCCTTTATTGCGCATGGAACGGAAGCTTGGTTTTCTCCACAAGCAATTGGTTATGCCATGATAGGACACGCTGTACATCATAAAAATGTAATAGAGGATCGATATTTATAATCAAAGTGATATAACAAAATAAAGTCGGAAATGAATTGATGTTAGAATAAAAGTTGATTGATAATTTAAGGTTAAATAAAATATTGAAAGGATTATAAAAAATTAAAATTATAACAATTGTAAAATGAAAAAAATAGTAATTGTATTTATCGTGAGTATTGCTGTTATAGCATGTAAAAAAAATAATAAAATATTATCTTTTTCAGAAAGAACTTCTGAAATTAGGACCAATTTTAAAAAAGTGGTTAAAGGAACCGACACGACCTATTTTTATGACCCTGCAATATTAATAGGTGCAAAAATTCCAATATTTGAAATAGCATCTTTAGATAGCACCATCTTTAATAATAATTCTATTTATGGAAAAAAAGCTATCCTCCATTTTTGGTATAGAACTTGTCCAAATTGTATGACAGAATTGCCAGGATTAATTAAATTTTATGATGAATTTAGAAACCAAAATATTGAAGTTCTTTCATTCGCAAGAGATACAAAAGATGAATTATCTGAAGTCATCAAAAGTGTACCATTTAATTTTCCAGTACTGGTAAATTGTGGCCCATTAATGGATTTCACTTTTGAGCATATGTATGGATATCCATTTATTTTATATGTCGATGAAAAAGGCGTCATCACCAATTATATACGTGGCGAATCCAATGAAACACCATCGGCTGATGGAATGTATCAACAATTAAAAACAATGGTTCAAGGGAATAAAAAGTAATTTTTTATTACAGGCATTTCATTTAATTGTATGGAGTTAACACTGATGGTTTTAAAAAAATAGGTAAACTCAATATGACGTTTCGACTAGTAACTTCTATTCATCAGGCACCCAAAACCATGATGGGTCCAATCCAAATACGTCAAGCTTTTCCTTTAAATGGTTTTGAACAATTAAGTCCATTTATTTTATTGCATCATTTTGATTTAGAAATAGAGCCAGGAATTAATAATTTTGATGTTCCAGCACACCCTCATCGTGGTTTTAGTCCTGTTACATTCATTTTTGATGGCGGAGTAAAACACAAAGATTCATTGGGAAATGAACAAATCATAGGAGCCTATGAAGTTCAATGGATTGATGCAGGTAGAGGTATTATTCATAGTGAAACGATCGATCCAAAATGGGTTGAAATAGGTGGAAGATTTCAAGGTATTCAGTTGTGGATTAATTCACCTGCCAAAGATAAAATGAAGACCCCGAGTTATCAACCTTTAACGCATTCAGAAATTGTTTTAATTCAGGAATCGGGAGTAAATATTTATTTAGTGTCTGGTACTTTACATACACAAAAAGGTCCTGCAAAATCTGAAGTATTAACAGCAATGTTTACCATGGAATCTGATAGTCAATATTCAATTGGTGTTTCTGAATTTTTCAACTTAGGTATTTATATACTAGAAGGCCAAATACAAATTAATGAAATACAGATAGCTAATCGTTTTGATTTAATCCATTTTATGCCTCAAGAAGGTATAGTAAGTATTGAAGCTAAAGAACAAGCAAAATTATTAATTATGGGTGGTATACCGCTCGATGAACCACTTGTAACTCATGGTCCATTTGTTATGAATTCAGAGACAGAAATTCTTGAAGCCATGAGGGATTATCAGCAAGGTAAAATGGGATTCTTGTATTGAGTTTTTCGAGTAAATTAAAGTACTTTTTGCCAATTCAATTTATTGTTGTACTCTCTAATTAATTTTGTTGAAGTTCTTTGGCAATTAAATCAGGAAATTCTTCAGGAGAACAAGTAAAAACAGGAATTTTTAAATTGGCCATTTCTGATGCGACATGGTGATTATATTCTGCCATCCCGGTTTCATTCAGTCCTAATAAACAATGAATTTGTAACCCTTGATTTAATAATAATTGGGTGATACTTAGGAGATCTTTTATAGAGCCACCTTCATCTAAATCACTGATTAAAAAAAGTATAGCTTTTGATGGAATTTTAATTTTTTGATGAACGTAATTCATAGCATAAGCGATATCCGTACCTCCTCCCATTGGAACACTAAATAAAATATCCACTGGATCAGTATAAAGATTGGTCACATCAGAAATGGCTGTATCGAAAAAAATAATATGTGTTTGTAAGGACCTAAGAGATGCAAGAATAGAACCTATAATTGATGCATATATTGCACTTGAAATCATAGATTCACTTTTATCAATCAGCAGAATGATTTCATTTATTTTATAACCTTGTTTATATCCATACCAGGTCTCAGGAATAATGAATTGTTGTTCAGGTTGATAATTTTTAATATTCCTATAAATTGTTTTTTTCCAATCAATTTTCGCTCTTAAGGGATGGATTGGTTTACTTCTTGAGAATAGTCCGCTATGAACAGCATATTGAAGTTTGGGTCTTAATTTTTTTTCAAGCTCCTTCACTAATTTTTGTACCAATGATCTGGCAACTGATTTGGTTTTATCAGGTAATAATTGTTGCAAATGCAAGATGGTTGCAACCATATTAATATCAGCTTCTATCTGTTCCAATAACTCGGGTTCAAGTAACATTTCTTTGATACCCTGACGTTCTAATGCATCTTGCTGCATAATACGTACAATTCCAGGAGGAAAATAGCTTCGCAGACCATCCATCCATTTACGAATTTTATGAGAAGATTTTCCAAGTCCACCCGTTTTTCCTTTAGAATACAAAGTCGATAATAAATCATCAATAGCTTCATCATCTGAACTCAATTCAATAGGATTAGTATCATCATCTGTCTTACCTAGTACCAACCGCCATCTTGAATTTTCTGAGTCCATGTAGAATTATAAAAGTAAATGGAATACAAATATAGAATGATTGAATGTGAAGTACTTATTAATAAACCGTTCTATAATTAAATGAGGACAATTTCGAATTGATTAAGTAAAAGAGTAAATATCGGATAAATATATTATCTTTGTATCCGATATAAATCTAATATGAACCACATTGACATAACATTTCTTGAAAAAATTAATCTTTTACTTACTAGAATTAAGCATAAGAAACTTATCCTAGATCATGCACGGCCACTACCTAGTAGCGCATTAGTAAGAATAAAACAAGATTTAGCTTTAGAATGGACCTATCATTCCAATGGAATTGAAGGGAATAGCCTAACATTGGTTGAAACAAGGGTAGTTTTAGAAGATGGAATGACCATTGGTGGTAAGTCTTTAAAGGAGCATTTTGAAGCCATTAATCACGCTGAAGCAATTAGTTATTTGGAGGAACTAATCCATCCAAATTATGAATTACAGATGATAGATTTATTAAAGATTCATGAATTTATATTAAATCATATTGACAAAGAATTTGCAGGTAGATTCCGCAACGGAATAGTTAGAATTGTTGGTGCTAATTTTTCTCCACCTAATCCTAATCATATTTCTCATATGCTTCACGAATTAATTGTGTATTCAAACACAAATCCGCAAGAGTTAGATCCAATAATATTGTCTGTGATTTTTCACCATCGTTTTGTATGGATACATCCATTTTTTAATGGAAATGGAAGAATAGGAAGATTAGCTTTGAATTTATTATTAATGAAATATGGATACCCTCCTGCAATCATATTGAAGAATGATAGGAAAAAGTATTATTCTGCGTTGGATCAAGCAAATAAAGGAGATTATGAGAAGTTAACTCTAATTATCTTACAGGCTTTGGAAAGGTCATTAAATATGTATATCAATATTATACCTAATGCATATGATGAGTACCAATCTATCTCTTCGATTGTTGAAGAAAAAGACATTCCTTATGGTTTTGAATATATAAGTTTGTTAGCTCGTTCAGGAAAGATTAATGCATTTAAAGAAGGTCGCAATTGGCTTACTTCTAAAAAAGCTATTTTAGATTATATGAATCGTATAAACATTTGAATTCAATTCATTGAGTAAAATTAAAAGGCCATCCAAATAATTCAGATGGCCTTTTCATTTTATAGAATACAAGTAATTTATTGCTTCACCAATTTCTCAACAGCCAATACTTTTCCTTTTGATATAACTTGCAGGAAATAAAATCCGGATGCTAAATTACTCGCATCGATATTTTGTGTTTGATTTCCAGTTAGGGTTTGCTTTTCGAAAACATTTCTTCCAGCTATGTCAAGGATGCGGAATTTCATTCCGGTAGTAGCAGCTTGTTGCATTTCGATAGTAAAATGGCCATTGCTTGGATTTGGATAGATTCTCAATAGAAATAACTTTTCTGAATAGGTAGAAAGCGGTATTTTAGAAGTACACATTTCAATATTATCAATTCCGATTGCAGAATACACGCTATCACTTTGGTTTTGCAGACAGATCACCAGGTATTTTAAATCAGGATCATGTTGAAAGCTAATCGAAGTGTCGATTTGTTCAAATCTTTCTTTATCTTTTTTACCAGGATCTTTTTGTCTAAGTATTTCTAATATATTACTTGCATTTAAAGTAGAATCATTTTGCAATCGAAAGACAATGTCATATGCTAAAAGGTGATCGAGAATCCTAGATGTCTTGGTATCAAGCACATCCTTTCGGTATCGGAGGTTTATAAAATTATCTGGAGTCAAGTCGACTTGCTGCCAAATTCCAGCAAAATTGTTTCTATTTCCAATCAATATAACTTGACCATCATCTGAAGCACCTGAACTATCAGATACGAAAACCAAACCATCACCTGTATTTGGAAATAATTGCCAATTAGCAATTTTGCCTCGACTTTTAGCTAATTGACTTTTGCTCAAATTACCTTTAATTAGCCCTTCTGTAAAATCTCCATTTTTAATAGCATTGGTTTCACATAAACCGAGAGATGGATTTGGAAAACAATTGACCGTTACTTTTCTGCAATAAGAATCCCTACACGTATCATTGGTATTTGAATCGATCAGTGTTACAAACATGCACACGTTATAAATTCCAGGATTTGAAAATTGTATCACCTGACTATTATTTCCAATAGAGTTTCCAGGTAAGGGAGTGATAGATGGTGTGACTACCCAAGAGACTTTGTCATTTGGACAAAGTGCTGCTGGTTTAACCGTTCGATTACAGTTCAATTTATTTCCACTAACATAAAATCCTTGAAAAACATCTTGCTTAATAGAATCACATGGACAGGGACATGCTGCAAATGAAAAATTAATTTTACAATTACATGTATTGGAGCCGCATTGGCCAGTTATATTCAACATATATTCTACGCCGGCATTAAACAATACTGGATTAAGATCGAAATTAAAATTCGGGGTTGCATTTAAACCGTAGAATGAAGCTGTTCCAGATGATACTAGCTGACCGGAAATTGTTTGTACTATATTCCAATGTATAGAATCTCTTGGACAGTTTATCGCATTGCAATTTAGCCTGCCATCGAAGAAAAAAACTTGTCCCGGTTTAATACAGGGTAGTTGAACAGATGGGCTTCCGCAGGTAACACCAACAAAAGCTGCTGGCCAGTTTGGGTTGATAAAAATCATCGAAGAAAATGATTTGCATTGACAGGTATCACAATCCAGGTTTATAGAATCTTTGAATACTTTTTCAAAGCATTTTCTTGGCGGCATCACAGAATAATCATATTCTGTTGCAGTCCATGTAATGAAATAGCTTCCACTTCCCGCATACGTGTGCATTGGCATAGTTCCTGCAATAAATGGTCCTGTTGATGAAGCTCCATCTCCCCAAAATATTGGTCCTATCGAATCACATTTAGGTAAGTTACCGATGTTGAGAGTTGCTTTGCATTTAATAGAATCCAGAGTTATTGTTACAGCATTCGCTATTCCCAATTCAAAATCAAATTGGTTGGAACAACAATCATGTCCATCTGCATTAAAGTAAATAGTACACGGACAAACATTACTTCCACAATGTCCATTTATTGTAAGCGTGTATATTCCAGCTATTGAAAAAGTTGAATTTGTAAATGGTATAATAAAATTGGGATTAGCCTGCACACCAGAAATTGTTAAAGGAATAAATCCAGCTGGGCCTGTAAGAATCAAATCAACTGTTGTTTGCGGACAATTCGTACCCAAACAAGTAAAGGAAGATAAAAAGTGAATGGGTAAAATTGCGGTAGAAGCAGGAACCAATAAAGTATCACCACAATCATAAGGTAAAAGCGGACCGCGACCAATACTGTACTTTAAGTCAAATGGACCACAAATGCAGGTGTCCATATTACATGAGCGAAAACTAATATCATCCACTGCGAAATCATTCCCTACAACAGTTTGAGAGCCGAGTCTGATTTGTATAAGAGCGGTTGTACTTAATCCGGATGGCCAAAGTGCATTTAGTGATTGCCATTGGTCTGGTGTTTCTGCCAAGGTGATAGTTTGTACTTGAGTGTTGTTTATCCAAAGTTGTATAATTGGGTCATCATAGTTTTTTGTTGGGATGACTAGATTATTTACAAAAGCACAAAAAGCATATTGGACTCCAGGTTGCACAGTGACTAATTCTTGCCATACAAAATTGCAAGTTGTATTTTGTCCATCCACAATCAACATTTTTCCTGTAGGTAAACTAGCGGTATGATCAGTGCAGGCCCACTGAGCATTTGCGGCAAACACCTGATTGCTTTGAAGTACAGAGTATTTGCCAATAGAAGTTGGATTACCTGGGTTAAACCATGGAAAACAATCTGTAAATCCGATTGGTCCGGTTCCAGCTGCTTCAAAATTGCCATTGATTACTAAATCTTTTCCTTGTATTGTTCCGGTTGGACAACAACTTGGTGCTACTACTCTTGGACATGTGTATGTGAAAACTCTTGCACAAGCCACATCGCCACCACCAGTATTATAATATCCAGTAAGTGTAAACTTTCTATCTGCACCAGCAGTGCATGCAAATGCCATTACAGTAGTAGGACCTTTGTGGGTTGAGCCATCTGGTAAAATGATCCTGAGATTTTGAGAATCTAATTGTACTATTTTTATCCCTTTTTCTCTAATTCCAAAATCAGATATACTACCATTAGAAATATTCAAATTGAAATGCGTAAAACAATATCCTCTGTTATTTTGAATTATAATTTCATAAGAACAGGTATCAGAATTTTCAACTACAGGTACAATATCTGTATAAATGGAATCGCATGAACATCCAGGGCAATTCCCAAAATTCAGTTTGGCCATTTCTGATTGTTTCAATGCAATATTATACATGCCGCTAAGTGGAACTTTTGGCGTCCAACCAGGATCTTTTACTTCTCTCACTACATAATTTCCTGGTGGCAAATCACAAAAAGAATAGGTCCCAAATGAATCTGTTACTGCACTACCTAAGACTAAACCATTCTCATCACTTAGGAGGATATTAAAGTTAGGAATCGTGGTTTGCTTATTGAAAATTGCATTATCACATTCCCGATATTTCACCCCTTCTATGCAGGCATCTGAAATAATTGGACAACCCTTTAGCTGAACATCTTTAAAACACCCAACAAGCGAACAGTTATTATCCCATAAGATTGATAACTTAGGATCAAAACCTGGCTCTAAACAAAATGTGACTGGAATGCTGGCGCCGAAAGGCACTTTGCCACTTGAGTGGGTCAATAAAAGTTCAGTAGGGCTGATTTTAGTGCAGGTCCATCCAGTTGATGTACTTGCCTGAAAACTTTCATACGTTCCAGCATCAATAATCAACCGAAGCTCTGGATAACATTCTGTTGAATTGTCTACATGAAGCCGATAGCAACAGGGGTTATAATGTTCCAATGTAAATTGAATGAAGTCACATGGACCCTGGGCTGATACTTGAACAACCCAAGAAATCATTAGTGTAAAAAATAAGGTTTTTATTTGCAGGTATTTCAAAATAGATATTGAGTTTATTAAATTTAAAGTTTTCATTTTATATTTTTTAAAGCGTTTGTATAATTAATTTTTTTATGGCTACAACTTTGCCATTGGATATAACTTGAAGAAAGTATAAACCTGAAGACAAACCAAAAATTTCTAATTCCTGTATATCAGTATTTTGGATTGCAGGTATTTCTAATACTGTTCTTCCAGCTATATCTGTAAAACGGAAATACATTTCTGATTTTGCTTTCTGGTGCATCATAATCGTCATAATTCCAGAAGTTGGATTTGGGAACATGGTAAAATCTAGGATGCCAGTTTCTTCAGTTGAAGTAAGACATTCCCAATGATTCAAAAACACCTCACCACCAGAATATAAATCACACCTATTATTCGCAGCCATGTAACATTCTAACGAACGGACTAACTGGTCCGCATGGTTTGTAGAAAGCCACGATGAGCCATCCCAGCGGGCTACACCATTAATAAGGTTATTTCCAATTTTATTAAATAGACCACCTGCATATAGATCTCCTCCATATATTTTTAAATCGTAAATGCCTTCAAAGGTTGTATTGACACCTCCTGCCATTGAAATCCAACTCGTACCATTCCATTTCGCAATACATGAAGTACCTGGTATTCCAGAAGCATCCATAAACCTTCCTCCGACAATTAGTTCATTATTCAATTGTTGAATGGCACTTACTCCTTGACCATTATTTAAATTGAATAAATTAATTCCTCCACCAAGAAGTGCAGACCAATTGCCATTCCATTGAGCAATATTCGAAACATTATTTCCACCAGCCAGATTAAATATACCTCCAGCAATTAAAGTTCCATTAAATGTGCCTAAACCAGTTACCTTCCCATTCGTTCCGGATCCTAAACCAGTCCAATTGATTCCATTCCATTGGGCAATATTTGAATTAGGGCTACTGAATAAACCTCCTGCTATTAAATTGGAGTTAAAACTTAATAGTTTATAAACAGTTCCATTAGTTCCACCACCTACGGAATTCCAATTAATTCCATTCCAAACTGCAAGATTACTGCCAGGATTAGTAAATGATCCACCAGCGTATAAGAGTCCATTGTGAACTTCAAGTGCTTCAACAGTTCCGTTTATACCGGACCCAAGTGAACTCCAAGTAGTTCCATTCCATGCAGCTATATTCATTGCACCACTCAAATTAAAACTTCCTGCAACAATTAATTTACCTTGATAAACTTTCATGTCATAAATAAAAGTGGAATTAGATAAATTTTGCCAGGATGAAGTTGTGCAGAGTTTGTATACACAAGTATCCTGGTTAGAGCAGGAAATTTTTATTGAATCTCTGAATACTTTATCAAAACAAGGCCTAGGTGGCATAACTGAATAATCATATTCAAGGGCAGTCCATGAAATATAATAAGTTCCACTGTTGAAATAACTATGCATGGGCATTGTTCCAGAACCAAAATGACCAGAAGTTGAGGTTCCATCTCCCCAAAAGACAGGACCAATAGAATCGCATTTAGGAAGATTACCAATATTTAAAGTTGCCTTACATTTATTATTATCAGCTATCAAACTAATTGCATTCATGACGGCTAAACAAAAATCTGAATAGGAGCTACAACACGAAGGGCCATCTGCATTAAAGTAAATGATACAAGGGCAAATATTATTTCCACAATGTCCATTTATAGTTAGTGTATACAAACCAGCTATGGAAAATGTAGTATTAGTTATTGGTATTGAAAATGTAGGTGTTGCATTTATACCATTCATTGAAACAGGAAAAAATCCTGTTGGTCCAGTTAAAATCCAATCTACAGTAGGTTGAGGACAATTTGTTCCAATACAATTAAAAGATGTAAAAAATCGAATAGGTAAGAGCGCTACAGATGATGGTACACTTAATGTCTCACCACATTTCACTGGAAAAAGAGGTCCTCTGCTAATAGCATACATAATGTCAAATGGTCCACAAACGCAAGTGTCGCAAGCAGTAATATTGAATGAAGTGCACATTTTTTTACTGTTACATTCATCAAATACATTGACACAAATCTGATGTGTACCATTTTGAGTAAAATTATAGGTCCACGATCCATTGGGATTAGTGATCACCTGGGAGACATTTCCACCATCAAGAGAAGGTGGGGTACTGAATAAATAACAAGTATCAAATTGCGGTGCAGTTACAGTAACTTTACAATTAGTCATTACCACTGTAAATCCTTGATTAACAAGATTTGAAAATGTGGTAGAATCTGCACAACATGTTTGGCATGGATCTTTCTCTCCCCATGTAATAAAACTATTTGAAATATTGACTCCCGGAATAGTATCAATTGTATTTATTGGAAATAAGATTTGGTTTAATGGAGCAAGATTTGTTGGTGTAAATAAAATAGTTTCATTGCTAACATTACAAGTATTTAATTCAAGATCACTTATTGACATAAAAGCACATCGACCACCAAATCCTAAAGGAACAATTCTGCCATCCGTAAAAGCTATTTTATTTGTTGGCAATAGCCAAGAAGTACCACCTATAAAGCTATTTCCAGAATTTAAATATTTAGTCCATAATAATGTAGGAATATTTGGCGTATTATCTTGAAGTTTTAATAGAACGGTGCGTGTTAAATTTGCAAATGAACCTATACCGGTTGCGTAAATAACACCCGGTGATGCCTCCCAAATTTGGCTAACTGATGTTAATTTAGGAATTTGAATTTGCCATATTTGTGTATAGTTTTGATCAAATTTTGAGATAAACGGAGATTGACCAACTTCACTATTTGAAGCCATAAAATATTCGCCACTAAATGGGGATAGCGCAATATCAGGATAGTTCATCCAATTGGCAATTTTTCCAGAGATCAGGCTACCATCAGTATTAGTAACATAAAATATTCCCGAGTGATCATTTTGAGGGTTTAATCTGCTCCCAGAAATAATCATTTGACCATTTGGTAATGCAATAAAATCTCTAAAAAATTCATCGTCAGAGTTACTTATGTAAATTTTTTTCCAATTAAAATTGCCACTTCCATTAATATTAAGCATAACCACATCATCCCAAGTTCCTGAGAGACCTGGAACCTCTTTTTGTCCACCTATAACATAGTATGGGAAATTGGGATTTTGCGGAAACGGATTTTCTATAATATGAAGAAAAAAATCTCTTCCACCCGGATCATCATATGATTTCAACCAATCATAATTTCCTGTATTAGTGATTCTTCCCATTATACTTTTCGATGTAGCATCTCCGGGCAAAGAATTACCAACAAGTATAAGATCACCTTTTTTAACACGAATGGCATCATTCCACTGTGAGGGAATGTCGAGACTTTTAGTCCAAAGAAGTGATCCATCTGCTGCAAGACGTGTGACTGTAGCTCTTGAGAGCGCTCCTGCGATTGGTTGATCTTGTCCAAGCACATAATATTCTGAGCCATCTGGAATTACTTTTGAAAATGAATTGTCAAGCGGAGTTCCATAATTTCGCTGGAAGGACTGAGTATACCCATTTCCTGACAAAAACAATAAAACAATATAATTTATGAGGATCCACTGAATGAGAAAATACTTCGAACCAATTAAAGTTTTCATAAATTAAAATTTTATTGTGAAATATTGTTCAATATACGAATAAAAATTCTGAATTTAATAATATTTCAATCTTTATAGACAATATTTAGGTAATTCTAATGAAAATATGTTCAGAATTTAGCCAAAAGGTTAAATTAGAATGTTATTTAATGGAGTAGATTTGAATAAGATCTTATAATAATAAGGATTTCAGGTGGGTTAATTTTTTAATTAACATTCAACTAAAACCGAGTCCATGTATTAGAATTGTTGAATAAAAAAGTAAATTATTCCAAATGATAAAACAAATTATGAATTTAAAAATTATCAATTAATATTATGCAAAACACAACTGCATTAAATCATATTTTAAATATTTACATAAGATTATAATGCAAATAATAGCGTATTAATTATAAGAATTTTTTAAATTAGAAATGTACTTAAAATCAAATAAACTATTCTTCAATTCAAATCTATATCTTAATTATTTTTTTAGTAATCATTTTATTCCCCTTGGTACATTTCAAAAAATACATTCCTGGACCAGTAAAGTTATTTTCAGAAAGTATGATATCGGATTTGAATTTACTTTTAAAGCATAAC
>Ga0154020_10004180_pt1 | contig 17253 bp, 13 predicted proteins | sample Klosneuvirus_201_FD_109709 | JGI IMG/M metagenome (GOLD analysis project Ga0154020, IMG submission 109709) | Active sludge microbial communities from wastewater, Klosterneuburg, Austria - Klosneuvirus_20160825_MG | ecosystem: Engineered > WWTP > Aerobic digester > Activated sludge | place...
CCTTTATCCGGATTTTTTAAATGAAGTGAAAATAGCTGTCAGAGTTAATGAATTTAAATGGGCAGAAGATTATATTGTCAGGTTTAGTGAGAAGCTTGAAGTGGAAAAAGAAAGCACCCTGAATTTCTGTTATGGTTATATCAGCTATAAGAAAGGAGATCTTGATGAAGCTCTGAAATTATTTTCGAAAACATATTTTACTTTATTTATTATAAAAGTTCAGGTCAAAATATTGCAGCTTCAGATCTGTTTTGAAAAAGAGTATTTTGACCAGGCAGTTTCATTGATAGATTCTTTCAGACATTATCTGAAACGGGAAGTAACTATAAAGGAAATTTTCAGAATGTCTTTTTATGAATTTCTCCGCCTTACAAACGAGCTTATACGATTAAGAACTAATTATTACGGAAGTGATAATGATTTCTATAAAGAAAAGCTTAAAAATGAAATTAGTAATTTGAAAAATAATCAGTTTGGGATAAAACTGTGGCTGAAAGAAAAGTTGAACGTTGAAAGCAGATAGTTTTGTCAATCGGCAATAGTTATCGTGAATAATACACTTTTCAACTGCAATTATCATTTATCAATCCCCAATCCCAAATCAAAGGCACTACCCCATCCCTGCAAAATTAAAAGTAATTGAATTGCCTTAAAACCTTCCCATTTCCTTCACGGGGGGAATTCGATGGGAAGGCAGGCAGTAAAAATATTAACCCGTCATACCGGTGATGTCATTAAGGAAAAAATGTTCGCGTACATTTTTCCGGGTTACTATTTTATTTTAATGAACAGTTGGAAATTTTGAACATTTATTGTACAGATATTTTTCTTGTTTCAGTCACGCCATTTACTTCAATTTTATATGACAAATCTTTTAAAGCTGTTATTTCTGTTGGTTTGAAATGTACGCAGTATGTACCGGGTAGCATTTCACCGTCAACAAGATAATCTATAACTTTTCCATTGCTGTCAATTACATTTAGAATTACAACAGCTGCCTTTATCAAATTAAACTTAATTAAAATTACTTCATTTGATTCAGTCTCTTCATTCTGATAAAGTATAAAAAGCTTATTTTGCAGATTTGTATCTGCTTCTGTAATTTCCTTAGATAAAATTGATGAATCAATATTTTTGTCCTGTGATTTTGAATCACTTGCTGATACTAAGCACAGTATAATCAGTAACTGAATTGTGTAAATTACTTTTGACATTTTTTCTCCTTTGGGTTAGGTTTTTAATTAATTGATACAAAAATATATCAGAATGATTCTTAATCCAAAGAAACTTTTTGGCAGGTTTCATAACTCATATAAATAATATATCTGAATAAAATGCCTGTTAAGAGCTAAATTTGAAACATATTGCATATTCAAAGACAGATTTCTTCTAAATTTCAGGGTGTTGTATATTTGTTTTACAATTAATATTTTGTATCTCAATTATTTAAAAATATGCATAAGAGCTCATTACTCGAGATCATCAGAACATTCACTCCAAAAGAATTAATCAAATTTGAAGATTTTGTTAATTCTCCTTATTTTAATAAAAATAAAAATGTAATTAAATTATTTGATGAAGTAATTAAGTATAGGCCGGAATTTAATAATGAGATTCTTGAGAAAGAACTTGTATGGAAGAAGTTATTTCCGGAGAAAAATTATAATTATGGTATTATGAAAAATATCATTCATGATCTGACAGGATTAAGTGAAAAATTTATTTTGCTGGAGAAATATTCCGGAGAATCGTTCAGGTGTGAATTAGATCTCATAGAAGCCGGAAACAGCAGGAACTTAAAGAAATTTACTTCCGGTAAGTTGGATCAATTCGAAAAAAAGATAAAAAGTGAAGCTGACCCAAACAAATATTCAAGTATTAATGGATTTTTAACAGTCGCTGGCGGATTTTATGATACTAAGTCAAGCTTTATTCACGAATATAATCTCAAACAGGACAGAGAAGAATATCTCAGGCTCGCTTCGGATTATTCATTATTTAATTTTCTTGTACGTTCTTTTAAGTTATTACATAATACTTTCGCAAACGAGGTACATGGAAACCGTCCTGTAAGAAAGACACTTCTAGAAAAATTCTTTGTGAAACTCAAAGAACATTCTATTCTCGAAGATCTTCTGATAAATGAAAATGAAAATAAAGATCAGGATAAAATATCAAAGATCGTAATGTGCTTTCATTTAATGTATAAGGCAGTGACTTCAGACCGTGACATAGCCGAATATTATAAATTCAAGTCTTATCTCAGGGAAAATATTGAACTCTTTTCAGGACATGAAATTAAAAACCTGAACAACTGCAGAAATACGTGTGCTATCCTGCTTAAAATTTCTGATTCAGAAGTAGCAAAAGAATCACTTGATTGGATCAAATTCTTAATGGAAAAAAACATTATTCTTCTAAGAAGCGGATTAATGTATAACACCACAATGTTGAATGCTGTGAATTATTCAGTCTGACTAAAAGAGATCAGCTTTGCTGAAGAGTTCCTTAATAGATATTCGGGAAATCTTCCTGCTGAATCTCGTGAAAATACTACAAACTATTGCATGGCTATGATTCATTTTGGGAAAGGAAATTTCGGGAAATCTCTGGAATACCTTTCCAGGATCAGTGATGAAAAACTTATACGCAAATATTTTGTGAAAAGACTTTATCTGAAGATCTATTATGAACTCAATGATTATGAATCTTTTATTTATGCATTTGATACATTTTCGCATTTCAAAAAAAGAAACAAACTTACAAATGAAACAAGAGCAATGGCGTTTAATAATTTCGGAAGCAATATAAGAAGTCTTTTTAAACTCCGTAATTCTTTTGAAAAGTTTGAATCAATAAAACTCAGAAAAGAGACCGGCGATCAAATCTGGTTTATCGAAAAGATAGACGAAATAGAAAAAGTTATAATTTAAAAGTTGTAATTTGAAATTATGCATAAAAGCTCATTACTCGAGATCATCCGAACATTCACTCCAAAAGAAATAATCAAATTCGAAGATTTTGTTAATTCTCCTTATTTTAATAAAAATAAAAATGTAATTAAATTATTTGCTGAAGTAATTAAGTATAGGCCGGAATTTAATAATGAGAATCTTGAGAAAGAACTTGTATGGAATAAGTTATTTCCTGAGAAGAATTATAATTATGGTATTATGAAAAATATCATTCATGATCTGAATAAACTATGTGAATCATTTCTTTCTGAGGAAATTTATAATGCAAAGGAAAATCAAAAAAGTAATGATTTTCTTGAATCAATAATTGACAGGGATTTAACTGATTATTTTGAAAATAAATATGCAGCATATGAAAAAGCATTTAAAAAGAATTTTGAAAAGAAGAATATTAGATCAACTGAAGATTATTATCATCAGCAGAAACTATTGACAGAAAGATATGAAGCTTTTTTGCATAATTATAGTCCACAGAAAAAGGACAGTATTAAAATAATCCCATCATGCGAATATCTTATTTATACTTTTCTTATAGATAGTTTCAAAATGATGCACAAAGTGATCGGTCACAGTCTTCAGTACAATCATCCTCTAAATGAAAATATTTTATATAATCATTTAAAGAATCTTGAAGAGAACAATACAATTGAAATGATTTTAAAATATACAGAAGCAAAGCCGGGTAATGATCATCTTATTCTAAAGTGTTATTACAGCATGTTTAAAGCACTTTTTTTTAATGATGATCCGGATAAATTTTATGAGTTCAAAAAAAATATTTCCGTTGTAACAAATATTCTTCCTAAATCCGAAATTCGGGATTTATATTTCACTTCAATGACCTGCCTGACTAATCTCAAAGTAACCCTAAATAATTTCAGCAGTGAATATTTTGATATTATACTTCTATGCTATAAGAGTAAGGTCTTGCTTAACAAAGACGGTTCCATTAGCCCTCATTTATTTTTTTCAATTGTAAATATGGCTTGTTCTCAAAATGAACTTACATTTGCGGAAAATTTCATAGAAGAATACTCACCTAAAATTCCTTTTGATTTTCGTGATGCACAATTTAATTATGCAATGTCCGGATTATTTTTTAAAAAAGGAGAATTTCACAAATCACTTGAATATCTATCAAAGATTCAGAATGAAGAAAAAAGCATGAAGTATTATATTAAGAACCGTCAGATTACTATTTATTTCGAACTGAATGACCGCGAATCTTTTGAATATGCTTTTGACTCTTTAAAGCATTATATCAGGAAAAATAAATTAACAAATGAATCAAGAATATTGACACTGACAAAGTATTGCGAATATATAAAAGCTATGTTTAAGCTGAGGGAAAAATATAATTCCTATGATTTAGATTTATTAAAAAATGAAATTGAGAAAAATAAAGTATCAAGTAAAAAATGGCTTCTGAGAAAACTTGAAGAAATAGAATCTGAAAATAAAAAAAACCGGTAGATTTCTCTACCGGCTTTAATTTCAACTATGAAATTCTAATTACAAATAACATTAATAAATCTAAAATCAGTCTATTCCCCCACTTGTAATTAATTGTTAAGATCTGTTAACCAAACGGGTAGGCAAATCCGAAATCAAAATCGTTACTTGATCAGCATCATCCTCTTCACATCAACAAACTCACTTGCTTCCATCCTGTAGAAATAAACTCCGCTGGAAAGATTTGCCCCGTTAAATTCAGCCGAATAATTTCCTGCCGGCTTGTGTTCGTTAACAAGTGTTAAGACTTCTTTTCCAAGCGCATCATATATTTTCACACTTACCAATCCATTCACAGGAATTGAAAAGTTAATTTTTGTAGTCGGATTAAATGGGTTAGGATAGTTTTGTGACAGTGAGAAAATTTCCGGTATAGAATTTTCAATTTGTGAAACACCTACTGTTCCTCCTGAAACCGTTTTTAGAATTAAACTATTATTATATTTTCCAAATCCAACAATCCAGCCAGTATTTTGATCTGAAAAACTAATAGATTGAAAATAATTTGTGTCGGAAGGTTGAATCACCCAATCATTGCCATTGTTGGTTGTTTTCATAATTAATCCACTTTGAACCGTGATCCATCCGGTTTCATTATTAATAAAATATACATATGATAAATAAGTTTGACTTACAGGAAGAGACTGAATATACCAATTATCGCCACCATCAGTTGTCTTATATGCATTGCTTCCTACTGCCCATCCCGAATTTTCATCTGTAAAATAAACAGACCCTATTCCGCTTCCGGGAGTAAAAGATTGCTTAGTCCAGCTATTTCCACTGTTTGTAGTTTTCAGAATATTAATATAATTTTCAACTGTCCAGCCGGTATTTTCATTAATAAAAAATAATGAAGCAAACCCACCATTAGATTGAGTCTGAATATCCCATACATTTCCTCCGTTGGTTGTTTTGTACATATTAAAACCTGATACCCAGCCGGTATTTTCATTTACGAAAAAAACCGAATGTAAATATTCTGATGAATCTTTAAATTGATTATACCAATTATCTCCACCATTAATTGTTTTTAATATATCATAATCTCCGCAGGTCCAGCCTGTATTCTCATTGACAAACATTACTGACTGCAACCGGGATGATGTACCGCTAATCTGAGGCATCCAGCAATCTCCTCCGTTTGATGTCTTGAGAATTGTTCCATAAGACCCTACAGCCCAGGCTAAATTATTTGATACAGCATCTACAGAAGACAAAGCATTTGCTGATCCACATTTTTGGCTGCTCCAGTTATTGCCACCATTTGTTGATTTATATATTCCGTAATATCCGGATGCCCATCCTGTATTACTGTTTGCAAAATAAATACTATTGAAAATGATTCCCATAATATTTGTTTTTTCTTCCCAGCTATTTCCACCGTTAGTTGTAGCTATAATAATACCGTTTGATCCGGAGATGTAACCATTATTGGCATCCGAAAACATAATGTGAAGATAATTACTACCGAATAATCTTAGATTGGTACTAACCCAGTTAGTTCCTCCGTTAGTAGTTTTATAAACTTCTGAATATGTAATTTTCCATCCGGTATTATTATCAAGAAAAAAAATATCACTGTATTGTCTATATTCAACTGTAAACCAAGTATTACCTCCGTTTGTAGTCTTATTCAATTCACCTTGAAAAGTTTGAGTGCTAATAGTCCATCCGGTATTATCATCAGTAAAAATTATTTTATTCAAAACAAAATTTGAATTACTTGGAATTTGTATCCAGTTCTGACCACTATTTGTTGTTTTATATATTAATCCGTAACTACCGCACATCCAGCCTGTATTTGCATTATTAAATGAAATTGATTTGATATAAAAATTATTAATATTAGATTGTTTAATCCAGCTTTGTCCGTAGTCAGTTGATTTAAGAAGAATTCCACCGTTACCGGCAATCCAGCATTTATTGTCAGATGTGTAAATAACTGAATTAAGATCTTGTGTTGTACCGCTTTGCTGAACTATCCAGTCTTCTCCACCATTCGTTGTATTATAAATTAACCCCTGACTTCCGACTATCCAGCCTGTATTCTGATCCTTAAATACTGAAGATAATAAACTTGGATATTCCTGACTTTGTGTAAACCAGCCTGATTGAGAAAAGGAGTTTTGATTAAAAACCAAAAATAAAAGGAAGGCAGTATAAATAATTTTTATTTTCATAATTCTTTATTATTTAAGATTTAATAAAATTAGTTAATTATGATAATATCAAACCAAATTTACTTCATGAATTTATGTCTTAAAATGCATTAATTTTAACACCAATGTTAAGATTTGTTAATCTGACTTCTTTTTCTAATTTAAAATAAAAAACCCGGTACAGAAACCTATACCGGGCTATTAAAATTATCTAAAGCTGAATTTTTTATTTTACCAGAAGCATTTTCTTTGTCTCGATCTTTCCTGCTGTTTCTAATTTATAGAAATAAACACCTGAAGAAAGATTCGCAGCATTAAAATTTAATTCATAACTGCCTGCATTTTTAAATCCATCTGTCAAAGTCTCTACTTCTTTACCAAGCTGATTGAATACTTTCAATGTTACATTTCCTGAAACAGGAATTGCAAATTTTATATTAGTAGTAGGATTGAAAGGGTTTGGATAATTTTGCTCAAGCGAAAAATTATCAGGTACGTTTGTCGAAATTATATTTTCATTTACTGAAGTAGCGACGCTGTAAGTTATTTTTAGTTTCCAGAGTGAACTTGTCTGCATAGAAAGCAGATAACCTCTGTCTTCAACCCACATGCCTGCACCTGCTCCGCTCATTCCGTTTATCGTATTCCATGTTGATCCGCTGTTTGTGCTAAGTGAAGACTGCGAACCATAATTTCCTGTAAGAGTCATTGTAGGATCTTCAACGCAAAAACCTGAAGCCCATCCACTGAATCCTGTGCTGTGACTGGTATTCCAGTTCGAACCGTAATCTGAAGATTTGTAAATATTTGATCCTGACCACTCTGTTGCATACATTAACCCTTGATCAAAAACTGTATTACACATTGAAGGTATTTCGCTTGATGATGCTGTCTTAACAAGCGACCAGTTCACACCTTTATTTACAGATTTAAATATCTGTGCCTGTCCAGAACCTGTAACTCCGTCTCCTATAAATATCACGTCAGAGCTGTCCCACATTACCATTACATCGCATGGACTTCTGAATGGATAATTATTACTGATCTCTGTAAATGTAGCTCCGTCATCAACTGATTTATAAAATCCGCCGCCGTCCGGTGCAAAATAATAAGTGCTTGGATTATTCTGATCCATCTCTAATGGCTGACCATAATTACTGAAATTTCTTGAAATGGAAGTAGTCCATGTCACTCCGTAGTCTGTAGTTCTGGTAACTCTGTCAGGGCTTGAAGTTATTGCGCACATCCAAACGTTTGTGTCAAGAGGACTTACATAAAAAGAATGAGCTGATCCGCCACCTGAAACTGTTGCAATTTGAGTCCAGTTTTCTCCTCGGTTTCTGCTGACATACACTTTTGATCCGTACACAACAAACATCGAATTCTTATCAGTTGGATGTGGACAAAGATTATTTCCTATTCCACCACTTGATGATAATTTATTTTCCCATTGAAAGGAAACTGAAGTTCCGGCTGTAAGTGTCCACAGTATTCCGCCGTTAGTTGTTTTAATTATTGCATTGTTCAAACTGCTGACAGCATATCCTGTCTGACTGTTAAAATAAGTAATGTCAGATAGATTAGCCATCATAGGGTTGACCTCAAAGTTATAAAATCTTGAATTTCCATTTGTATTATTTCTGATGAATCCGCCGCCGCCGCAAACATGAATGTTATCCATATCTGAAGCTGTAAGACCCATAATATCTGTTCTGACTCTAGTGTCAACAGACTCCCAAGTTGAAGCATTCGGTTTTAAGATCAAAGTACCGTTAACACCGGTAACAGCTATACCGTCAGTTAAATATTTTACTTTTAAAAGATTATTGGTTGATCCTGTATTTTCAAGACTCCATGAAGTTCCGCCATTTGCAGTCACATAAGCTGTTCCATTATCGCCGACTACTATTCCTTTTTGTTCATCAAGAAAACTTACTGAATTCAATTTAACAGATGGAATTCCTGTATTAATTAAAGACCATGTCAGACCACCGTCAATAGATTTATAAACAATTCCGTTATCGCCGCAAAAAAAGCCGAGTGTTTCCGAAATGAAATTTATTGAATTTACAGATGAAGTAATACCTGTCGTTATAGTATTAATTGGTGAATTATTTTTTTGTGTTTTGTAAATATTTCCGTTTATACCGGAGATCCATACATCATTATTATATGATGATACACTTTTCAATACAACTCCGGGTATTGAATATCCAGCCCAACTGGTACCTGAGTTATATGAACGGTAAACATTATTACCCTGTGCATCTCCTGCACCTACTGCTATGACGTTAATACCGTCAGCAGTTGTAACACTGTTAAAACCCTGCGCCTTTAACATTTCTGAAACAGAAAATGTCAAAAAAAGACACAAAGCAACAGCAAAAGAAAATGTTTTACTGATTTTCATTTAATTAATTTTAGTTGTTAAATAAGTATGTGCAAAATTATGGTATTTCATTTGCAATTGCAATTTAGTTTATAGAAAAAATTGTATACAAATTCTTTTGCTTGCCTCAAAGACACAGAAACTCTAAGAAATAATATTGTTATTCGATATATTTTAAAAATATAAATCATCATTCATTTTTAATAGATTATCAAAAAATATAACAGTTAAGTTTTACTCCAGCTCCTGAAGGATCAGGAAAAAGTAATTTTTAAGATTTCAAATTAAGAACTTACAATCTTAGAGCCATTGAGTCTTAAAGCCTTATAGGCAAAGTCAGTAATGCTATAGTAAACTTTAATTTGATTAATTAAAAACTTTTTTAGTTTTTATGAATTACTTAACTTTATTTAATTCCAATTAAATTAAATTTAAAAAATGAATAAAATTATTCTGATTTTTTTTATGTCAGTATTTGCCTTTATAAATAAAGCAGATTCACAGAACAAGAAAGTACTTTTTGAAGAATTCACAAATGCATCCTGTGCACCTTGTGCATTAAACAATCCCGCTTTAAAAGCATTTACAGATTCTAAAGGAGATACAATTATATCAATTAAGTATCATACCAATTTCCCCGGCTTTGATCCGATGTATAACCTTAATCCATTCCAGGTCGAAGAAAGACGCGGTGGATATTATGCAGATGTAAATGCAGTCCCATGGCTGAAAGGTGACGGGAATATGTTTCCGGATATTTGGCCTTTTACACAGGCAAATTTTGATGCAGCTTTTAACACCAGAAAAGCTATCGTTCCCCCACTTACAATTTCAATTACAGACATAAGAATTGCCGGTGATTCTGTTGAAACAACTGTTACTGTTAACAACACACAAAACTTACCTGCAGGAGATTATAAACTCAGAATAATGGGTGTGGAGAAAGTTATAAATTATACGACTCCTCCCGGAAATAACGGTGAAAGCACTTTTGAAGATGTATTCAGAATTGGAGTTCCTGATATGAATGGTGTTCAACTGCCAACTGCTGCCGGAGTTTATTTCGTTACTTTTAAATATAAGATTCAGCCTGAATGGGTAGATTCGAATATGGTCACTACTGCATTTGTTCAGAATGATGCCGCTGGTAAGGAAGTCATAAATTGTAACGTTGCAAGTGATGTCCCAACAGGTATTGTAAACAATAATACTAACATTCCTGCAAAATTCAATCTTTATCAGAATTATCCGAATCCGTTTAATCCTTCTACTACTATCAAGTTTGACATACCTGAAAATTCATTTGTAAAATTAAGCATCTATAACAGCATTGGCAAAGAAGTTGCTGTACTAATAAATGAAATGCTTATTCAGGGAACGTATGATTATAACTTTAACGCATCAGGTCTTACATCGGGTTTATATTTTATGAGAATATCTTCAGGGAATTTTCAGGATACAAAAAAAATAATGCTGCTTAAATAATTTTATTTTCAGTTCAATTTAACTCATTCTGCTGTTTATTCAGAATGAGTTTTTAATTTAAAATATATGTTGAAAGAATATTTAGAACGGATAGGATATCAGGATGATATAAATACATCGAAAGAAGTTTTGTATCAGATACATGCCGCTCACATGCTGCACATTCCATTTGAGAATCTTGACATACACTTAAAGAATAAAATAATTCTCGACAAAGATCATCTTTTCAAAAAGATCATGGAAAATAAAAGAGGCGGTTATTGTTATGAACTTAATGGAATGCTCTATCTGCTATTAAAAGAAATCGGATTTGATGTAAAGATGATCTCTGCTCAGGTAAGTATCGGTGAAGATCTCTGGACACCTGATTTTTCGCACCTTGCCTTATTGGTAAAACTCGATAATACATATTTAACAGATGTTGGCTTCGGAGATAATTTTTTTGAACCTCTTCTCATTGAAAATGATATTATTCAAAATGATAAAGCCGGTTATTTTAAAATTGTAAAAGACGGTGAAGATTATTTTAAGCTTATGAATTCTCCTGACGGAAATGATTTTAAGGACGGATATAGATTTACTAAAAATGAATATAAATGGAATGACTTTGAAGAAATGAATATATATCAGCAGACATCAGAAGATTCTCATTTTATAAAAAACCGGATCTGTTCACTGGCTACTAAGTCAGGAAGAATTTCTTTAAGTAATAATAAACTTACGATTACTGAAAACGGTGAAAAGAAGACCACTGAATTTAATAATGAAGATGAAAATGAATTTAATAAATTACTTTTCGAAAAATTTCAGATAAAACTATAAAGCTTTATCATAGATCCTGTAAGTTTTATAAACTTCAGCTCCGAGTTTTACCGCAGTTTGCATCATCGCAAAATTATCTTCAAGCACCCATGATATCTCTGCTCCTCTAATTTTTTTTCTGTCAGCAGCCTGAATGATATTTCTGTAAAATACTGCATCTATTCCTTTTTTATGATACTCTTTTTTCACACCCATTATTATTACTCTGAGCTGATCGATCTTCTTTTTATTTTTGAGAAATTTTATAAATCCGAAAGGAAACAATTTTCCATTAAGTCCTTTTATAGCCTGGTTTACATCCGGTAAAGCAAGAGAAAAACCGATCGGCTTTCCGTCTATTTCAGCAAACTCTACATAATCCGGATCCACAGCAAGCTTCAGATTTGCAGCAATGAAATTAAATTCAGCTTCGGACATAGGAACAAATCCCCAGTTATCTTGCCATGCATTGTTATATATCTCTCTTACTTTCTGAACTTCATTTTTAAAGTCTTTCATATTCACATTTCTGATCGTAAGATTTTCTTTCTTAATGATCATCTTACTAATCCTGTCGAGTTTATTCATCATTGCTTCATTTTTAATAACATCCTTACTGATCCACATTGCATAAAGATCCTTGGCTTTTTTCAAACCAAAGTCTCCATAAAGTCCAATATAATATTCAGGATTATATGGCATCAGCATTACAGGCGGCTGATCAAAGCTGTCTGTCAGAAGTCCGCATTCATCATTCGTAGAAGGGTTTACCGGACCGCGAAGAGTATCCATTCCGTTTTCTTTTACAAACTCTGCAGCTTTCTGAAATAACGGCTCGGAAACTTTCTTATCATTCACAGATTCAAAAAATCCGAAGAATCCTACTTTATCATTATAAAATTTATTATGTGCGTTGTTTGTAATTCCGGCTATACGTCCCGCTACCTCTCCGTTTTTATAAGCGAGCCAGAGTTTGATCTTAGCATGAGTATAAAATGGATTCTTCTTTTCATCAAGATTATTTTTTACATCAAATCTCAGCGGCTCTACCCAATATTTATTATCCTTATATAAATGATACGGAAACTCTATAAATTTCTTTTTTTCAGCTTCTGTTAATACTTCAATGATCTCTATTTTATCTGACAAAATTGATTTTTTATTTAAATAAAATTATTTGTAAATATTTATAATTTAGCCAAGATCTCTTCAGTATGTCCATCTACATTCACTTTGTTAAAAATGTCTGTGATTTTTCCTTTTTCATCTATTACATAAGTAGTCCTCTCTATTCCCATATACTTTTTACCATACATACTTTTCTCTTTCCAGACATCATATTCTTTCAGCATTTCAAAATTTTCATCAGAGAGAAGAGTAAACGGCAGATCATATTTGAGTTTAAATTTTTGATGTGATTTTGTGTTGTCTTTACTTACACCAATCACAACTGCATTTTTCTTTTCAATAACTTTAATATTATCTCGGAAGCTGCATGCTTCTTTTGTACATCCGGATGTATCATCTTTCGGATAAAAATAAAGAATAACTTTCTTACCTTTCAGATCTTTCAGGCTTACCTTTTCTCCTGTATCGCTGATTAGTGTAAACGCCGGAGCTTTGTCTCCTATTTTTAACATAATTAGACTTTGTATATTTTATAAGATTGTAAACTTTTGTTTGCAGATTAAAGAGAGTTCCATTTCTGAAGCCATTTAAGGTAATACATCATATACACTAATACCTAATATTTTTTTTCAGGGTCTTCCTCCCCGCTTGTTATTTATAATAATGTTAGTATAGTAAGTATTTTTATTGATTATAAATTTCTAGTTTTTTTATTAATATAACGGTACTATTAAAAAGTTTAAATCCACTTTAAGAACCTTGGAAGCATTTTAATTTGGAATTAATTCCATCCTGTTTTTGCAAAATTTCTCTTGATCAAAAAAGCAGCAAGTATGCCTGTGATCAGAAATAAAATTCCTGTCGTCGTATCACCGAGTATGACTTTTCCAATTCCAAACAAAAATGCGTAAGCCATTATTATTCCCACTACCCAGTTGATCATAAGCAAGTAATATCCTATATCAGATTTCACATCCATCATTTTATCGGAAATTATTTTCCATCCGATACCGCCCGGATGTACTCTTCTGTAAAATGAATCAAGCTTTGCAGTTGCTGTCGGCTTTGTAATGTAAACTGTAACGATCCATGCAAGAGTCGTAATTGGTACTATAATAAATAATGTCTCCGGAAACTTCACTCCGAAGTCTCCAAAATAAAGTACTCCATATACTACAAATGGTGTGACAGTCGCTACTATCTCCCCTATTGCATTTACTCTCCACCAAAACCATCTTAATATTAAAACCAGTCCAAGACCTGCACCGCACTCAATGAGGAAACTCCAGACTCCTGAAATACTTGTCATTTGAGTAGTCACTATTACAGACAGAAACATAAATACAATTGTCATAAGTCTTGCAACCACCACATAATGTTTTTCGCTTTTATCCTTTGAAAGGAATCTTCTGTAAAAATCATTTATGAAATACGATGTACCCCAGTTTAGATGAGTTGCAATCGTCGACATATATGCAGCAAAGAATGCTGCGAGAAGTAGCCCTTTTAATCCGACCGGAAGGAAGTCATTCATAGCCATCACAAATCCAAGTCCTTTATCAGCCTGTGATAAGTCGGGATAAAGAATGAGCGAGCAAAGTCCAATCAGGATCCACGGCCAGGGTCTTATACAATAATGTGCAACCTGAAATAATAAAGTAGCAAATAGAGAATTTTTTTCATCCTTAGCACTCATCATTCTCTGAGCTACATAGCCGCCGCCTCCCGGCTCTGCACCCGGATACCAGGATGCCCACCACTGCAGTCCAACAAATGCTAGGAAGGAAGAAATTGTAAGAGCTAAAATTCCGCCTGTTGAAGTTTCTCCGTCACCTGATGATATCTCCGGAGTAAATTTCAAAGCCCATTCAGGAAGTTTTTCCTGCATGCCGCTGATACCGCCTATCTCCGGAGAGTTCACTACAATCACTGCCAGTACAATACATCCGCCCATTGCAAGAATAAACTGAAATGCATCATTTACTGCGACACCCCAAAGTCCGGAGATAGCTGAATAGAAAGCTGTAAACAGCATACATGCACCGACATAATATATTGCATTATCCGGATTGACATATTCGGGGAACATTCCTATCAGAATTTTTATCATTGCAAGATTGACCCAACCCATAATGATCGTGTTCATGAAGATCCCCATGTAAATTGCTTTGAATCCTCTGAGAATTGCAGCAGGTTTTCCTGAATATCTTAACTCAATAAATTCAACGTCAGTCAATATCTCTGCCCGTCTCCACAATCTTGCAAAAAAGAAAACGGTAAGCATTCCACCGATCAGCATATTCCACCAGAGCCAGTTGCCTGCTATTCCATTTTGTCCGACAAGTTCTGTAACTGCAAGCGGTGTATCTGCTGCAAATGTCGTTGCGACCATTGATAGTCCGGCAAGCCACCATGTCAATTTTCTACCGGAGAGAAAAAATTCTTCAGTAGATCCACCTGCTCTTTTGGAGTAATAGAAACCTATAGCTAACGCAATAATAAAATATACACAGACAATTACCCAGTCTAACAAATGCATCAGCTTATGATAAGTAAATTAATTTGCCAATTTAAATTTTCTAAACTTAAATTGAAATATAGAATTTTTCTAATCTGAAAAAATTATAATATTCTGACAATGAAAAATTTACATAGTATCTGCTGATATAATTATGCCTGTGTAAAAACTATATTTTGTTTTATGAAATATCAGAAATACAAGAGAGATAAGAGAGATAAATAGAAATTTCGGACCGTATATTTATAATCCGGTCCGAAAAATTGAAATGTAAATTGAAAGTAAGTAACGAAGTAATTATTATTTGCCTTCTTTAATTTATAACATTATAAAAATTATCTGATTTTAATTTTTTTACCGCAGACATTCTAAAAATTTTCAATAAATTATTTTCATCATGATCGAGTTCATCAGCAAGCATATCAGTTTTATTTGAATATTTAAAATCTTTAATATATTCTTTTATGATAACATCATTTTCAGGTACGATCTCACAAAATTTCAAATCAAGATCAGGACAATCATTCCAAAGATTACTCCACCAATCAAGTGATTTGATATAATCCGGATTATCGTCAATGTTGATTTTCTTTTCAGCTATTCTGTCTTTTTCATACTGTTCATTATGTGTGCAAATATCAACAATCCCGATCTGACCTCCGGGTTTTAAAAATTTTGTAATATAATCAGTAAATCCAAAGTCAGTTCCGAAATACATAAATGAGTCCACTGCAATTATCAGATCAAAAAATTCCTCAGGGAACGGAAGTGCATTTGCTTCTAATTTCAATGGCAGAACATTTTCCTCGCATCCCATTTCTCTTATTCTATTGAGGTTTGAAGACGGATTCATTTTTGGATCCACAGCCCAGACTTTTGAATTAAATTCATTTGCCAGAAAAATAGCACTGATAGCTTTGCCACATCCAAGATCAAGAATTTTCATTCCTGAATTCATATTAAGAATTTCACAAAGGCATTCAAGATTGTATAATACGTTCTCACCGAGTGAATTTCTTCTGACCCAGCTTTCATTATACCTTGAGCTTAAAGGAAAAAGCTTTTCCATATATACCCTTTTCATGATAGATTTTTTAAATTTTATTTTACTCTTTCAACAGGTACATTTTTAATGAATTCACTTATACTTAAATCTGCATACACTCCATATGCGTCTATTAAAATACCTTTGGTACCTGAACTGGATGAAATAGCATATATAATTGACATATCATCTGGATTTGAATCTCCTTCATATCTTTCAGTTGATTCTATTTTTACATCTTCAGGCCAAAAACTTTCACCTGTTTCCTTACATTTCAGCAGATCATTTTCAACTATAAAATCTTCGGTATATTCTTTTTTTCTGAACTCTTCAATTGACTCTACCAGTGTTCTTATTTTTTTTTCCAAAATTAAACTCCTTGATTAATTGATTTTTAATTTTAATTTCAAAAATTGTTCAGTACAAATTTGACTCTTAAGTGTTTTTAGCAATTGTTTACAGACTCCCTTGCAATTCTTCAATCAATGAATTAGTTAGAATAACTCGTTCCCTTTTTGCGGTGAAAGTATACTTGATTACTTTGTTTTATTTCCCCACATTAACATTTGTATTTCAGTATAAAAAGGAACCTGCCCCGATCATCCCCCAATGATCATAAAAACAGGGCAGGATTATTGATGGAAGTATTTCTATTGATGGAATTATAAGAACATTTGATTTCTGTTTCTAGAATTGTTTAATATTTTATTTTCTCTGTTCTCACTGACTTTCCTTTCATCCGGATCATCATCAGTGATTTTTTCTATATCAGGATTTAAAACAGATTCCTTGTCTGAAGCATTATTATCTGTTTCTAGTTTTTGATGTCTAAGTTTATAGATTTTATCATCTTTTTTTCTCAGCTCCTCTTCCAGTATTATTTCCTTGACTGTTTTATATTTGTTATCTTCGTGATCTAATAAACTGATAGTATAATCTGAAAGTGAAATTTCCGGTCCGTCCGGTATCACTTCTTCATTTGGGAAAATGTCCAAAGAAAGATCCTTTCCTAATTCTACATCAGTTTCATTTTTGGTTTCAAAAATTTCACTCTTAGTTTCGCCATTGCTGACTCTTTTGTTATTCATAATAAACTCCAATTTATTTTATGAAATTGTTTATTAAACTTTACAAATGAGTATGCATATAGTGTGCCATAAATTGAAACTTAATTTTTATAAGTTTTATCACATTAATATATATTACGGTAATATATTTTATGACAATAGTGTCTGAAA
>Ga0154020_10004181_pt1 | contig 17249 bp, 17 predicted proteins | sample Klosneuvirus_201_FD_109709 | JGI IMG/M metagenome (GOLD analysis project Ga0154020, IMG submission 109709) | Active sludge microbial communities from wastewater, Klosterneuburg, Austria - Klosneuvirus_20160825_MG | ecosystem: Engineered > WWTP > Aerobic digester > Activated sludge | place...
CGGCTGCACATGTCGATGTAGGTGCCGTTGGGCATGCTGTCGTCCAGCGCCAGGATGGCGTCGGCGAAGGCCTCGACCGTGGCCGCGTCGGCACAGTCGGGATGGTCGCGCGAAAAGATGCTGCGCACGAAGGCGCGGTCGATGGGCCGGCGCTTGTTCGCGGTGAACTCGGGCAGCTTCTTGCGCCGCTGTTCGAGCGTGGGTGCACCTTCGCCCGTCCAGACGAAGGCGTCGAGCGCCAGGCGCTTGACCCGTTCCGGGTGGTTCTGCGCGAACAACGCGGCGCGCAGCGCGCCGCTGCTGATGCCGTAGGTCAGGAAGCTCTGGATGCCGCGTGTCGCCTGGATGTAGTCGGTGGCCGCGGCCAGGTCGGCCGCGCCGTTGGCGATGTCGCAGTAGATGTCGCGGTGCTTGGCGCTGCGGCCGTAGCCTTCCATGTCGACACACCAGCAGACGAAGCCGCGCTCGGCGAACCAGTCCATCACGCTGCTGTCGGGGCGGCCCGGCACGCTGAGGTCGAAGGTCGGCTGGCTGGCCATCGAGCTGCCGTGCACCCACAGCACGGCAGGCTTGCCCTCGGGGCTGCCGACGTACTTCTCCCAGAGGAAGAGATTGACGTCGCCGTCGGCGGTTTTTTTGGTGGTCCAGTGTTCCTGGCCGGTGACTTGGGTCATGGGTCTTCTCGATGTGCAGAAAGGGTCCGATCAAGCTTCCCGCCGCGGAACCGGCTTTGCCGGGCCGCTGGCGGACGGACGACGGCGAGGACGCCGTCGTCGCTCGCAGGCGGTGAACAGGCCGCAGGGCCTGTTCGCCGTCCGGCTCGCCCCCCTCGGGGGGTACCGAACGAAGTGAGGTCGGGGGCTAAGGGAGCTCGGGGGCTAATCGATTTTTGCGCCGACCTGCTTGACGATGCGCGCCCAGCGGTCGCGCTCCTCGCGGAAGTAGGCGTCCATCTGCGCCGGGGTGGAGCCCACCATCTCGATGCCGGCGGTGTTCATGAAGGCGGTGACTTCAGGCGTCGCCAGCGTGGCCTTCAGCTCACGCTGCAGCTGGTCGACGATGGCCTGCGGCGTGCCCTTGGGCGCCAGCAGGCCCATCCAGACATAGGCCGAGTAGTCCTTCAGGCCGCTTTCGGCCAGGGTCGGCACGTTGGGCAGTTGCGGTGAGCGCGTCACACCCGTGGTGGCCAGCGGCTTCAGCTTGCCGGCGGCGATGTGCTTGAGCATGGCCTGCGTGCCGGGGATGGACATCTGCACGGTGCCTGCCAGCAGGTCGGTGGTGGCCTGGCCGCTGCCCTTGTAGGGCACGTGCACGGGCTTGATGTCGGCCATCGAAGCGAACATCGCCATGAAGAGGTGCTGGCCGCTGCCGTTGCCCGAAGACGAGTAGTTCACCTCGCCCGGACGCGCCTTCACGTAGGCCGTCAGTTCGGCCACGTTGTTCACCGGCACCGAGGGATGCACCACCAGCACACCCGGCTCGCGACCGAGCAGGCTGATGCCGACAAAATCGTCGATGGGGTTGAAGCTCAGCTTGGTGTAGAGCGACGCGCTGATCGTCACCGTCTGCGAGGCCAGCAGCAGCGTGTAACCGTCGGCCGGCGACTTGGCCACCATCTCGGCGCCGATGGTCGCGCCCGCGCCGGGCTTGTTCTCGATGATCACCTGCTGCTTCAGGCGCTTGCCCAATTGCTCGGCGATGGCGCGCATGGGCCCGTCGACGGCACCGCCGGGCGAGAAGGGCACCACCACCTTGATGGGCCGGTTGGGGTAGTCCTGCGCCAGCGCGGCGGTGGCGATGAGGGCGGTGGCCAGGAAAGTCACGAACTTCTTCATATGCGACGTCACCTTTAAGAACAGCTACAGAACGGGTTGAACCGAGCGACTCAGCTTCCCGCCGCGGAACCGGCTTTGCCGGGCCGCTGGCGGACGGCCCCCTCGGGGGGGGTAGCGAGCGCCAGCGAGCTTGGGGGCTCCATCTCAGGCGTCGAGGTCGATCTTGCGTTCGCGGGCGATGGCGGTCCAGCGCGCGATGTCGGCGGCGATGAACTTGCCGAAGGCGTCGGGCGACATCGGTTGCGGGTCCAGCGCCTCGGCGGCGAGCTTCTGGCGCATGTCGGGTGCCGCGAGCACTGTGTTGAGGGTGTCGTTGAGCGTCTTCAGCACCGGCGCCGGGATGCCGGCCGGGCCGACCACGCCATACCACTGCACGGCGTCGAAACCCTTGAAGCCGGCCTCGATCATGGTCGGCACGTCGGGCAGCAGCGGGTGGCGCGTGGCACCGGTGACGCCCAGTGCGCGCACCTTGCCCGAACGGATGTGCGGCAGGCCGGCCGCCAGCCCCGGGAACATGGCCTGCGTCTGCCCGCCCAGCAGGTCGGTGAAGGCCGGCGCGATGCCGCGGTAGGGCAGGTGCACCATGAAGCTGCCGGCCGCCTGCTTGAAGATCTCCATCGACAGGTGCGTCAGCGATCCCTGCCCGGCCGAGCCGTAGCTGACCTTGGCCGGGTTGGCCTTGAGGTAGGCGACGAACTCCTTCAGGTTGTTCACCGGCAGCGCGGCGTTGACGACCAGCACGTTGGGCGTGCTGCCGATCATGCCGACGGGCGTGAAGTCCTTGACCGCGTTGTAGGGCAGCTTGCTGCGCGTGGCCGGGCTGGTGCCGTGCGTGGCGACATAACCCTGCAACAGCGTGTAGCCGTCGGCCGGCGCCTTGACGGTGGTCTGGCAGGCGATGACGCCGCCGCCGCCGCCGATGTTCTCGACGATGAAGCTCTGCCCCAGCGCCCTGCCCCAGCGCTCGGTGACGGTGCGGCCGACGAGGTCGCTGCCGCCGCCGGCCGAGACCGGCACGATGTAGCGGATGGCCTTGCTCGGAAAGGCCTGGGCCTGCGCGGTGCGCGTGCCCAGCAGGGCCAGTGCCGCGGGCGCGGCGAGAACGATGTGGCGTCTTTGCATGGGGCTGGTCTCCGGTGATTTTTCAGAACTCGAAACCACCCTCGGCGCGCAGGCCGCGGGTGTCGTCGCCGACGAGCAGCGCGATGAAGGCCGCCGCCAGCGCCGGCTGGGGCGACTGCGCGCTGACGGCGGCGGTGTAGGTGGTGGCCAGCTCGAACTGCGTCGGCAGCAGGCCCACCAGTTCGACGCCGGGGGTGTACCTGATCTCGGTGACCTGCGTGCAGCCGATGGGCGCGGCCTCGCTGGCGGCGGCCATCTCGCGCATCGCGGTGGCGCCGTTCGGAAACTCGCGCAGGCGGTCCTTCAGCAGGCCATCGACACCCAGTTCGCGCAACACCTTCGCGATGTGGATGCCGGCGGTGGAGCGCACCGTGTCCGGCACGTAGACACCGCTGCTGGCCAGCAGCGCCGCCTTCAGCGCTGCCGCGCCCGTCACGTCGGGCCAGGGCGACCCGGCGCGCACCGCCACACCCGTGCGCACGCGGCCCAGCGGCGCCACGCCGGCGCCGGCCACGCGGCCTTCCGCGACCAGGCCGTCGATGAGCGCCTGGGTCAGCACGAGCACATCGCAGGGCTCGCCGGCGAGCAGCGCTTCCTTCATCGCGCCGACGGCACCGAAGCGGGCCTGCAGTTGCGCGCCCGTCTCGGCCTGGAAGCGTGCCTGCAGGGCCCTGACGAGGCCCTGCGCGGCGCCGGCGCACAGCAGGTGGAGGGTGGTCATCGGCAGCGGTGTGCGGATAGGCGGTCGGGCAGGGTCGTGCAGGCGCGGGTCAGTCGACCTTGGCGCCCGAGACCTTCACGATGCGTTCCCACTTCCTGATGTCGTCGGCCATGTAGCGGGTGAACTCGTCGACGGCCATGGTCATCGCCGTCGTGCCCTGGGCCGCCCAGGCCTTGCGCACCTCCGGGTTGCCGGTGATCTTGGCGATCTCGGCGTTGAGCTTGTCGACGACGGCCTTGGGCGTGCCCTTGGGCGCCACCACGCCGAGCCAGATCGTCGCCTCGTAGCCCTTCACGCCCGACTCGTCGACCGTCGGCACGTTCGGCAGCACCGGCGAGCGCTGCTTGCCCGTGGTGGCGATGGCCTTCACCTTGCCGGCCTTGATCTGCTCGGCCATGGTCGGGATGGCGTCGAACATCATCTCGAGCTGGCCGCCCAGCACGTCGGTGCGCGCGCCGGCGCTGCCGCGGTAGGGGATGTGCACGATGCTGACGCCGGCCATCGCCTTGAACAGCTCGCCGGCCATGTGGTAGGGCGTGCCCGGGCCCGAAGACGCGTAGGACATGCCACCCGGCCTGGCCTTGGCCGCGGCGATCAGCTCCTTCACGTTGCTGGCCGCCAGCCCGGGCTTGGCCACCAGCACCAGGTCGCTGTAGTTGATGGGCGCGACGGGCACGAAGTCGCGCATCAGCTGGAAGGGCTTGTTCGGGATCAGCGACTCGTTGACGGTGTGCGTGTTGCTCATGACGAGCAGCGTGTAGCCGTCGGGCGCCGACTTGGCCACGCCGTCGCTGCCGATCACCGAGCCGCCGCCGGGCTTGTTCTCGACGACGAAGCTCTGGCCCATCGATTCGCCGAGGCGCTGCGCGAGGTAGCGGCCGAAGACGTCGGCCGAACCGCCGGGCGCAAACGGCACCACGATCTTCACGGCCCGGGTCGGGTAGTCCTGCGCCAGCGCGGGCGGCACGGCACAGGCCAGGGCCAGGGCAGCGACGGGGGCGGCGCGCAGCCAGCTGCGGCGGGACAGGACTTCGGGCATGCGGGTCTCCGTCATTGGTTCTGATTGGTTGAACTTGGTGAAAGCCGGGAACTCTAGCGGGCCGCACCCGGGGTGGTCAATGTGGATACCCCGCACCGCTGCGACATGAACGCGGCACCGATGCGGCAGGGCTGCGGCGTGGCCCGCTCAATAACCCAGCATGTTGGTGCGCACGTGCACCAGGTGCGCCACACACAGCGCCCGCGCACGCTCGGCATCGCGATTCTTCAGCGCAGCGACCAGCGCGCGGTGTTCCTGCTGGTATTCCACACGGCGCGCAGGGGTGGCACTGCGCCGCTTCAGCACACCCCATTCACTGTTCGAGCGCACGTCGTTCATGAGCCTGAAGACGCCGGTGATGAAGCCGTTGTGCGCGGCCTCGGCGATGGCCTCGTGCAGCGCGGCGTCCCACTTCTCGAACTCCTCCAGCGTCGTGGCCGCCTCGGCACGCTGGTTGCACTCGTCCATGCGCACGAAGTCGGCCGGGGTGGCGTTGCCGATCACCATCTCGATGAGCGCCGGTTCCAGCACCAGGCGCGCGCTCATCAGTTCGGCCGGGCTCACCGAAGCCGCGGCGGGCGGCGGCGCGAGGTCGGACAGCGCCTGCTGCACCTGTTCGGCGACGTAGGTGCCGCTGCCCACGGTCTGCGTGATCAGGCGCTTGCGCTTGAAGTCGAGCAGCACGCGGCGCACGGTGCTGCGGCTGAGGCCGAATTCCTCGCTCAAGGCACGCTCGGTGGGGATGCGGTGGCCGGCACGCCAGGCCCGCGTGTGCAGCTTGTCGAGGATGGTGTCGCGCAGGTGGGCGGCGGCGTCCATGGGGGTGGGCGGGTTTCGATGGATGTCGGCGTGGGCCGCAATGGTAGCATTTGGGCTTCGCTTGGGCACACCACCCGCCCCTGCCCACCCCCATAAGGAGACCCCCTTGCGCATCGCGACCATCCTTCACCAGGGCCGCCGGCGCGTCGGCCGGCTGAGCGCCGACGGGCTGCATATCGAGCTCTTCGCCATCGACGGCGCCCGCGGCGCACTGCCGCTGGCCGAGGCCGCGGCCACCGGCGCGGCGCTGCCCGCCATCGACGGCAGCGTCGCGCTGGCCGAGGTGCAACTGCTCGCGCCGATGCCGGCGCCGCGCCGCAACCTGTGGTGCGTGGGCCGCAACTACCACGCCCACGCCAAGGAGCTGCAGGGCACCGTGTTCAAGGACAACGCCAAGGCCGTCGACGCCTGGCCCATCGTCTTCACCAAGGTGCCCGAGACCGTGGTCGGGCCGGGCGCCGACGTGCGCCTGCCCGGTGCGGCCGTCTCGTCGCAGATCGACTACGAGGCCGAGCTGACGATCATCATCGGCAAGGGCGGCAGGAACATCAGCAAGGCCGATGCGATGGGCCACATCTGGGGCTACACCATCGTCAACGACGTGACGGCGCGCGACGTGCAGATGCGCCATTCGCAGTGGGACCTGGGCAAGAGTTTCGACACCTTCTGCCCGATGGGGCCGTGGATCGTCACCGCCGACGAACTCGACGGCACCGATACACGCGTGCAGTGCTGGGTGACGCCGAACGGCGGCCAACCCGAGCTGCGCCAGGACGCCCGCACCACCGACCTGATCTTCGACATCCCGACGCTGATCGAGACCTGCTCGCGCGGCATCACGCTGCTGCCTGGCGACATCATCGCCACCGGTACGCCGGCCGGCGTCGGCATGGGCCTGAGCCCGCCGCGCTGGCTGCAGCACGGCGACGTGGTGCGCATCCAGATCGACGGCATCGGTGTGCTGGAAAACCGCTTCGTGCAAGGAGAATGACATGGACGCCCAAGCTCGCTTCTTTCGCCGTCCCCCGAGCGGGTTCGTGCTGCAGCCCGGCAGCGCCGGTTCCGCGGAGGGCCCGGGGCCGCTCGCCGTGCGTCGGCTGAGGGCCTACACGGTCGGCCTGCTGCTGGCGCTGGGCGCCGGTGCCGCGATGGCACAAGCCTGGCCGGCCAAGCCGGTCACGATGATCGTGCCCTTCCCGCCCGGCGGTGTCGCCGACACCGTGGCGCGCCCGGTGGCCGAGGCGCTGGGCAAGGCGCTGGGCCAGACCGTGGTGGTGGAAAACCGCGCCGGCGCCGGCGGCGCCACCGGCATCGGCGCCGCGGCGCGTGCGCCGGCCGACGGCTACACGGTGCTGCTGAGCCTGTCGAGCATCTCCATCCTGCCCGAGGCCGACAAGATCCTGAACCGCAAGCCGGCCTTCACGCTGAAGGACTTCAAGCCCGTCGCGCGCTTCACGGCCGACCCCACGGTGCTGGTGGTGCGCGCCGAATCGCCGTGGAAGTCGCTGCCCGAGTTCATCGCCTACGCCAAGGCCCACCCGGGCAAGCTGAACTTCGGCAGCTCGGGCAACTACGGCACCATGCACGTGCCGGTGGAGATGCTCAAGGCCAAGGCCGGCATCTTCATGACGCACATCCCCTACACCGGCGCCGGCCCGGCCGTGCTGGCGCTGCTGGGCGGGCAGGTCGACGCCATCGCCAGCGGCCCCAGCACCGTGGCCGGCCACATCAAGGCCGGCAAGATGCGTGCGCTGGCGCACTGGGGCGACAAGCCGCTGCAGTCGCTGCCTGCGGTGCCCAGCCTGAAGCAGGCCGGCTACCCGGTGGGCTTTGCGCAGTGGTCGGCGCTGTTCGTGCCGGCGGGCGTGCCCGACGACATCGTGGCCAGGCTGCGCACGGCCGCGCGCGCCGCGGCGCAGGACCCGCAGGTGGTGGCCATCATCAACAAGGCCGGCAGCCCTATCGAGTACCTCGACGCGCCCGAGTTCCAGGCCTACTGGGACGCCGACGCCGCGATCATGACCGAGGCCGTGCGCGGCATCGGCAAGGTCGAGTAGGCCCGGCGCACCGCGGCCCGGCGCATCGCGGCCCCGCGGCGGCGCGGCCGGCGCTCAGCGGCCGGCTGCCGCCGCGCGTGCGGCGGCCTCGCGCAGCTTGTCCTTCCTGCTCTTGCGCCGGCCCTTCACGCCACCGTGCGGGTCGGCGGGCAGTGCCGGCAGCACGGCCGCCGGCTCGAAGCCGGCCACCTTTTCGCGCGGCACGCGCTGCTGCTGGCGCTTTTCGATGAGGCGGAAGTGCGCTTCGCTGCCCGGGGCATCGGCGCAGATGAAGCTCACGGCCAGCCCCGCGGCACCGGCGCGGCCGGTGCGGCCGATGCGGTGCGTGTGGTCCACCGCCGAGCGCGGCAGGTCGTGGTTCACCACCACGGGCAGCAGCGGCAGATCGAGGCCGCGCGCCGCCAGATCGGTGGCCACCAGCACCTGCACGCGGCCGGCCTGCAGGTCGGCCAGCGCACCGCGGCGCCGGCCGCTGCTGTGCTGGCCGTGCAGCGCCGCGGCAGCCACGCCGGCACGTCGCAGCTTGTCGGCCACATGCTCGGCGGCGTACTGCGTGGCGACGAAGACCAGCGCGCGCGGCCAGGCCTCGGCCTTCAGCAACTGGCGCAGCAGCAGCGTGCGCCTTGCCGTGTCGACGACGATGGCGCGCTGCGTGATGTTCGGCGGCGGCGCCCCGGCCACCGCAGCAGACTCGGCAGACTCGGCAGCCGCAGGTGCCGTCGGCTGCGCGGCGGCCATGGCCTCGTCGACCCTCAGCCGCAGCGCATCGCGCTGCACACGCTGCGCCAGTGCGCGCACGTCGTCGGTCAGCGTGGCGCTGAACAGCAGCGTCTGGCGTTGCCGCGGCAGCAGCGCCAGCACGCGCCGCGTCTCGTCGGCAAAACCGGCGTCGAGCAGGCGGTCGGCCTCGTCGAGCACCAGCAGGTCCAGGTCGGCCAGGCGCACGGCGTTCTGGCGCGTCAGGTCGAGCAGGCGGCCCGGCGTGGCGACGACGAGATGCGCACCGCCGCGCAGCGCCATCATCTGCGGGTTGATCGACAGCCCGCCCACCGCGACCACGGTCTTCAGCTGCGGCGCCAGCGCATGGGCGGCGGCCGCGGTCTGCGCCGCGAGTTCACGCGTGGGCACCAGCACCAGCGCACGCAGGCGGCGCGGCTGCTCGTCCAGCACACCCGGCGCCGCCAGCAGGCGCTGCAGCAGCGGCAGCAGGAAGGCGCCGGTCTTGCCGGCGCCGGTGGGCGCCTGCGCGAACACGTCGCGCCCCTGCAGGACGGCGGGCAGCGCCAGCGCCTGGATGGTGCTGGGCACGGCCCAGCCGGCGGCGGCCGCGGCCCGCACCAGCGTCGGCTGCAGGCCGAGGGCGTCAAAACCGGCCGGCAAGGGCGGCGCGGCGGCCGCGGCCGGCGGCAAGTGGGGATCGATGGCATCGGACATGCGGCCCAGCATAGCGGGCAGGCGCCCTTGAAACGCGGCCTCGCGTCCCGACCTGCGGGCCATGAGCATCGAAACCCGTCATCCCCTGCCGGCCCGGCTGCACACGCTGGCGGCCCTGGCCGGCCTGCTGGAACGCCTGGAGGCCGCGCCCAGCTCGGCCAGCGCCGAGCAGTACCGCGGCGTGGCGCGCCAGGTGCAGGCGCTGCTCGCCGCCGCCGAGCCCGACGAACACCTGCAGCGCCTGCTGCAGGCGGCGCCGCACACGGCCGAGATCTACGAGAACCTGCGCTACGACATCGCCGGCCTGTGCCGCAGCCCGCTGGAAGCAGCGCTGAACGCCGAACTGGCGGCCACGGCCGCCATCCGCCAGGCCCGGCGCAGCGGCTGAACGGTCCCGGCAGCCGCCGCCCTGCCGCCGGCTTCCATCGGCGGCAGGGCGGGCGGGTGCCGGTGGGCCGCGGCGACAGGTCCGAAAACGGCGAGTCGCAAGGCCGCGGCTGCCTATCATCGGCCGCATGGACCTCGACCCCGAAGCCGCCTACCTCGCGCTGAAGGCGCGTGATGCGCGCTTCGACGGCCGGCTCTTCGTCGGCGTCACCTCCACCGGCATCTACTGCCGCCCGGTGTGCCGCGTGCGCACGCCGCGGCGCGAGAACTGCCGCTTCTTCGACAGCCGCGCCCAGGCCGAGGCCGCCGCCTTCCGGCCGTGCATGAAGTGCCGGCCCGAGATCGCGCCCGGCCTGTCGCACACCGACTCGTCGCGTTCGCTGGCGCACAGCGCCGCGCAGCTCATCGACCATGCCGTGCATGGCGGCCAGGGCCTGCCGCTGCCGGCGCTGGCCGCGCGCCTGGGCGTCACCGACCGCCACCTGCGGCGCATCTTCCAGGCCACGCACGGCGTGTCGCCGCACGACTACCTCGCGACGCAGCGCCTGCTGCTGGCCAAGCAGCTGCTGACCGACACGACGCTGCCCGTGACGCAGGTCGCGCTGGCCAGCGGCTTCGACAGCCTGCGCCGCTTCAACGCCGCCTTCGTCGAACGCTACGGCTTCAATCCGACGCGGCTGCGCCGCGAAGGCGGGGCGGCCCGCGCGGCCGGGCCGCAGACCGAAGGCGCACTGCGCCTGGCCTACCGCCCGCCCTACGACCTGGACGCCGTGCTCGGCTTCTTCGCCCGCCGCCAGGTGCCGGGCGTGGAGCAGGTGGACGGCCCGCGGCTGCGGCGCACGCTGGGCTGGCAGCACCGCGGCCAGCCCGTGCACGGCTGGCTCGACCTGTGCTTCGAGCCCAGCCGCCACGAGGTGCACGTCGGCACCTCACCGAGCCTGGCCCCGGTGCTGGGCGCGGTGCTGCAGCGGGTGCGCCAGGCGCTGGACCTCGACGCCGACCCGGCCCTCGTCGACCCCGTGATGGCCCGGCTGCCGGTGCCGGCACGCCCGGGCGCCCGCCTGCCCGGCGCCTGGGACGGCTTCGAGACCGCGGTGCGCGTCGTGCTGGGCCAGCAGGTCACGGTGAAGGCCGCTTGCACACTGGTGCAGCGGCTCGTGCAGCGCCACGGCACGCCCGTCGACACGCCCTTCGCGGCGCTGACGCACGTCTTCCCCGATGCCGAGACGCTGGCCGCCGCCGACCCCGAAGACATCGGCCGGCTCGGCATCGTGCGCCAGCGCGTGAAGGCGCTGCAGGCGCTGGCCAGGGCGGTGGCGCAGGGCGACATCGTGCTGCACCGCGGCGCACCGCTGCAGGCGACGCTGGACGCGCTGCGCGCGCTGCCGGGCATCGGCGACTGGACGGCGCAGGTCATCGCGATGCGTGTGCTGGCCTGGCCCGACGCGTGGCCGGCCGGCGACATCGGCCTCATGAACGTGCTGGGCTCCCGCGAGCCGGGCGCACCCCGCCACATCGGCCGCGAGGCCAGGCACATCACGGCGCTGGCCGAAGCGTGGCGCCCCTGGCGCGCCTATGCCGTGATGCGCCTGTGGCAGCACCTGGAGACCACGACATGAAGAACCCCCGCTTCGAAGCCCGGATGCGCATCGACAGCCCGCTGGGCCCGCTGACGCTGGCCGCCACCGCACGCGGGCTGGCGCTGGTGTGGTTCGACGACCAGCAGCACCGCAGTGCCGGCGTCGATGCGCCTGTCGATCCGGGTCACCCGCACCTGGCGCTGGCCGCGCGGGAACTGGCGGCCTACTGGCAGGCGCCGCAGCAGCGCTTCACGGTGCCGCTGGACCCGCAGGGCACCGCCTTCCAGCAGGCGGTGTGGCAGGTGCTGCGCGGCATTGCGCCGGGCGCGCTCCGCAGCTATGGCGAGGTGGCGCGTGCCGTGGGCCGGCCGTCGGCTGCGCGTGCCGTGGGCGCGGCCATCGGGCGCAACCCGCTGGGCATCGTGGTGCCCTGTCACCGTGTGGTGGGCGCCGGCGGCGCGCTCACCGGCTACGCCGGCGGCCTGCCACGCAAGCAGGCGCTGCTGCGCCTGGAGGGCGTGCTTACTTGAACTTCGGCTGCGGCACGGTACGCAATTCGCCGGGCAGCGAGCCCAGGTAGGCCGCCATGGCCCTCAGCTCGGCCGGCTTGAACTGCTTGACCTGCGCCGACATGATGGCGTTGGCACGGCCGATCTTCGGGTTGCCCTCGGTGCCGTAGGCGCGCAGCGCGCTGGCCAGGTAGTCGGCGTGCTGGCCGGCCAGCTTGGGGTAGGCCGGGGCGACGGGCTTGCTGTAGTTGGCGCCGTGGCACGACGCGCAGGCGCCCTTGGCCAGCAGCGCGGCCACCTCGGCCGAAGGCTGCGCGGCAGGCGTGTCGGCCACCGGCTTGATCATCGACGCGCCGTGCTGCTGGTAGTAGGCGGCCAGATCCGCCATGTCGGCGTCGCTGAGCGAAGCGGCGATGGCGCGCATCGTCGGGTGGCGGCGCTCGCCCTTCTTGTAGGCGGCCAGCGCCGCGTTCAGGTAGTCCGCGCCCTGGCCCGAGATCATGGGCACCTTGGCGATCTCGGGGAAGCTTGACTGGTAACCCGGGATGCCGTGGCAGCCGATGCACATCGCGGCCTTCTTGGCACCGGCGGCGGCGTCCTGGGCATGGGCGGCGGGCAGGGTGAACACGGCAGCGGCCAGCGCCAGCAGCAGGGGGAGGGCTTTGCTCATCATCGGTGGTGTGGGGTCGGCAGTAAGGGGCTGTCGGCAGGCGGCACGCGGCGCGGGGCGGTCGTCGCAGCGGCGGCGATTATAGGGCGGCCCGTATACTCGCCCGAGCCCTTTCAGCGCACCACGGCGACACCAAGAAGATGAAGTTCCAAGGCTCAGACCAGTACGTCGCCACGCCCGACCTGATGCTCGCCGTGAACGCGGCCGTGACGCTGAAGCGGCCGCTGCTGGTCAAGGGCGAACCCGGCACCGGCAAGACCATGCTGGCCGAGGAAGTGGCCACCGCGCTGGGCATGCCGCTGCTGCAGTGGCACATCAAGAGCACCACCAAGGCGCAGCAGGGCCTGTACGAGTACGACGCGGTGAGCCGGCTGCGCGACAGCCAGATCGCCACCGACGAGAGCTCGGCCAGGGTCAAGGACATCGCCAACTACATCGTCAAGGGCGTGCTGTGGCAGGCCTTCACGGCCGAGCAGCCGGTGGCGCTGCTCATCGACGAGATCGACAAGGCCGACATCGAGTTCCCGAACGACCTGCTGCGCGAGATCGACCGCATGGAGTTCTACGTCTACGAGACGCGTGAACTCGTGCGGGCGAAACACCGGCCGGTGGTCTTCATCACCAGCAACAACGAGAAGGAACTGCCCGACGCCTTCCTGCGCCGCTGCTTCTTCCACTACATCAAGTTCCCCGACGCCGACACCATGCGCGCCATCGTCGGCGTGCACTTCCCCGGCCTGAAGCAGGAACTGCTGGGCCAGGCGCTGAAGACCTTCTACGACATCCGCAACCTGCCCGGGCTGAAGAAGAAGCCCAGCACCTCGGAACTGCTGGACTGGCTGAAGCTGCTGGTGGCCGAGGACATCCCGCTCGAGGCGCTGCACAGCAAGGACGACAAGGTGGCGATACCGCCGCTGGTGGGCGCGCTGCTGAAGAACGAGCAGGACGTGACGCTGTTCGAGAAGCTGGTGTTCATGCAGAAGCACAACCGCTGACCGTCATGGCCTGGCCCGCACCGGTTTCGCTCTGCGGCCCGCACGCGCGGCTCGAGCCGCTCTCGCCGGCCCACCACGACGCGCTGTGCGAGGCCGCGCGCGACGGCGAGCTGTGGAAGCTCTGGTACACGGCGGTGCCCTCACCCGAAGGCATGGCCGCCGAGATCGCGCGCCGGCTGGCACTGCAGGCCGCGGGCTCGATGCTGCCCTTCACCGTGTTCGATGCCGGCGACCGCGTCGTCGGCATGACGACCTACATGCACATCGACGCCACGCACCGGCGTGTCGAGATCGGCAGCACCTGGACGGCCACGGGCGCCCAGCGCACGCCGCTGAACACGGCCGCCAAGCGGCTGCTGCTGGGCCACGCCTTCGAGCAGCTCGACTGCATCGCCGTCGAGTTCCGCACCCACCGCCTGAACCAGCAGAGCCGCCGCGCCATCGAGCGGCTGGGCGCGCAGCTCGACGGCATCCTGCGCGCGCACCTGCGCACGGCCGACGGCAGCCTGCGCGACACCGCCGTCTACAGCATCACCGCGGCCGAGTGGCCGGCGGTGCGTGCACATCTCGACTGGCAATTGAACAAGCCGCGCTGAACGCGGCGACCCCGGAGACCCCCATGCCCAAGAAGAAGAACATCACCGTCGACGAGCTCTGGCGCATCGAACGCCTCGGCCCCCCCAGCCTGGCGCCCGACGGCGCGCAGGCGGTGGCCGCCTTGACGCGCTTTTCGATGGCGGACAACAGCTCGCACTCGTCGCTGTGGCTGCTGTCGACGCTGGGCGGCGCGCCGCGCCGGCTGACGAGCTGCGGCGACAAGGACGGCGCGCCGCGCTGGAGCCCGCGCGGCGACCTCATCGCCTTCACCGCCAAGCGTGAGCAGCAGGGCGTGAAGGACAGCGAGACCCAGCTGTACGTGATCGCACCCGACGGCGGCGAAGCCCACCGCGCCGCCGAGGTGGCCACCGGCGTCGGCGGCTTCCGCTGGTGCCCCGACGGCCGCCGCCTGGTCTTCATCAGCTGGGTCTGGCCCGAGCTGAAGGGCACGAAGGCGCAGGCGAAGGCGATGAAGGCCTTCAAGGAACGCAAGGAGACGGGCTACGTCACCAGCGAGGCGCAGTACCGCCACTGGGACCAGAACCTGCCGATGGGCCGCGTGCCGCACCTGCACCTGCTGGAACTGGGCAAGGGTGGCGCGCCGGGCAAGGTGCGCGACCTCTTCGAAGGCACGGGCTACGAGCTCGGCCGCGCCGACCCCTCGGCCGAGCACTTCGACATCTCGCCCGACGGCCGGCGCCTGGCCTTCGTCTTCGACCCGGCACCCGTCAAGCGCATCGACGGCCGTTTTGCCCTGGCCGAGATGGACCTGAAGACCGGCCGCGTGCAGGTGCTGGTGCAGGACGCCGGGTTCGACCTCGGCCCGCCGCGCTACAGCCCCGACGGCGACCGCATCGCCTTCACCGCCAGCCACCAGGCCGTCAAGCACACCATGCCCCAGCAGCTGGCGGTGTGGGACCGCTCCGAGAACAGCTGGGACCTCGTCAGCCACGAGTGGGACCACGCCGTGCACGCCCCGCTGCTGTGGGAGGCCGACGGCCAGGCCGTGCTCTTCCCGGCCGAGCAGAAGGGCCGCACCCACCTGTGGCGCTTCGACCTGCCCGACCGCCGCGCCGAGGTGGTGGTGCACGGCGGCTGGGTGGGCGGCTTCGACAAGGCCGCGGGCACGCTGGTGACGCTGGCCGACAGCTCGCTGCACCCGGCGCGCCTGCACGCGCACCTGCCGGGGCAGGTGCCGCGCCGCATGGAGCACTTCAACGACACGCTGCTGGCGCAGATCGACTTCGGCCGCGTCGAGGAAGTCTGGATCAAGGGCGCGTCGTCCAAGCCTACGGCCGACCCGAGGGCCGCCGAGGGCGACGACGTGCAGATGTGGGTCGTCTTCCCGCCGGGCTTCGACCCTAAGAAGACCTACCCGGTGCTGCACAGCATCCACGGCGGCCCGCACACCGGCCCCGGCGACAACTGGCACTACCGCTGGAACCTGCAGGTCTTCGCCGCGCAGGGCTACGTCGTGGCCAGCGTGAACTACCACGGCAGCAGCGGCTTCGGCTACGCCTTCCTCGACAGCATCACCCACCGCTGGGGCGAACTGGAACTGCAGGACGTGGAAGCCGGCACCGACTGGCTGCTGCAGCACAAGTGGGCCGACCCGAAACGGGTCTTCGCCGGCGGCGGCAGCTACGGCGGCTACATGGTGGCGTGGATGAATGCGCACGTGGCCGAGGGCCGCTACCGGGCCTTCGTCTGCCATGCCGGTTGTTTCGACTGGGTGAGCATGTTCGCCGACGACGCCTGGAGCTGGCACGCCAAGGAACTGGGCGACTGGTACTGGGACGACATGGCGCGGGTGCAGTCGCAGAGCCCGCACGCCTATGCCGCGACGATGACGACGCCCACGCTCGTCGTGCATGGCGCGCTGGACTACCGCGTGCCCGACGCCCAGGGCCTGGCCTACTACAACACGCTGAAGGCGCGTGGCCTCGACGCCCGGCTGCTGTGGTTCCCCGACGAGAACCACTGGATCCTGAAGCCGCGCAACAGCCGCCTGTGGTTCGAAGAGTTCTTCGCCTGGCTGAAGCGGCACGACCCCGCGCATGCGCCGCGCGGCGCGCGACGCCGGCCCGCCTTGCCGAAGTGACGCCGGGGGCCGGGCAGCCCCCACGCCGGCGCGGCAACGGGCACTTCGGCGGCGTATACACTGCGCGTATATCCGCCATTGCCCAGAAGGCCCCATGGCCGAAACCACCGTCTTCCAGTCTGGCAACAGCCAGGCCGTGCGGCTGCCCAAGGAGTTCCGCTTCCAGAGCAAGACGGTGGAGATCTTCCGCCGCGGCAACGAGGTGGTGCTGCGCGAGAAGCCGCGCACGATGGGCGAGGTGCTGGACGAGGCCTTCGCCGGCCTGCCGCCGCTGACCGAGAAGGACCACGCCGACATGGACGCGCTGCTGGCGGTCATCGCCGAGCCGCAGCCGCAGCAGGAGCGCGACTGGGACGCCTTGTTCGGATCGTCGACCCAGGCCTCGCCGCGGCGGGCCAGGAAGACCAGGCGCTGAGCCGCCGTGAGCGCGCCGCGATTCCTGCTCGACGCCGATGTGTTCAGCGCCATCGCGCGGCAGACCAGCACGGCGGCCGCGCGGCGGCTGGCGGAACTCGAATCGGGCAGCGTCGCGGTGTCGGTGATCACCGCGGCCGAGATCAACTTCGGCCTCGACAAGCGGCCGGTCGGCGCCGCCGTGGCCTTGCGCATCGCCCGCCTGCAGCAGGTGCTGCCCGTGTTGCCGCTGGGCGCGCAAGCCGCGCCACACTACGGCCGCACGCGCGCCGAGCTGGAGCGCCGCGGCACCCCCATCGGGCCGAACGACCTCTGGCTGGCTGCACACGCGCTCGCCGACGACCTGACGGTCGTCACCGGCAACACCCGTGAGTTCACCCGCGTCCCGGGCCTGAAGGTCGAGAACTGGCTGCGCTGACGCAAGGGCCCGAAGCATGCTGATCGACTTCTTCTACACGCTGCGCGCCGCCCGGCTGAAGGTCAGCGTCAAGGAATACCTGACGCTGCTGGAAGCGCTGAAGGCCGGTGTCATCGACGACGACGGCGGGCCCACGCTCGACAAGTTCTACTACCTCGCGCGCACCAGCCTGGTCAAGGACGAAGCCCAGTTCGACAAGTTCGACCGCGCCTTCGCGGCCTACTTCAAGGGCGTGGAACTGCTCACCGACTTCACGCAGGACCTGCCGCTGGACTGGCTGCGCAAGACGCTGGAACTCGAGATCAGCCCCGAGCAGAAGGCGGCGATCGAGAAGATGGGCTGGGATGAACTCATGGAAACGCTGAAGAAGCGTTTCGAGGAGCAGAAGGAACGCCACGAAGGCGGCAACCGCATGATCGGCACCGGCGGCACCAGCCCCTTCGGCGCCTACGGGTACAACCCGCAGGGCATACGCATCGGCCAGGACAAGGGCCGCAACAAGAGTGCCGTGAAGGTGTGGGACCAGCGCGCCTACAAGGATTACGACGACG
>Ga0154020_10004182_pt1 | contig 17248 bp, 13 predicted proteins | sample Klosneuvirus_201_FD_109709 | JGI IMG/M metagenome (GOLD analysis project Ga0154020, IMG submission 109709) | Active sludge microbial communities from wastewater, Klosterneuburg, Austria - Klosneuvirus_20160825_MG | ecosystem: Engineered > WWTP > Aerobic digester > Activated sludge | place...
CGTCCTTGGAACTCAAGCTGGATGGCGCGCGCGTCCAGGTGCACCGGCTGGGAGATGACGTGCGCATCTTTTCCCGGGAGCTCAATGACGTGACGCTGGCTTTGCCTGAAGTGGTGGCCGCTGCGCGCGCCATGCCGGGCAACTCGTGGATTGTGGACGGCGAAGTGGTGGCCATCCGGCCGGATGGGACCCCCCACCCCTTCCAGACCACCATGCGCCGCTTTGGCCGCAAGCAGGTGGATGAAGCGCTGTGCGCTGAACTGCCGGTGCGCGCGTGGCTGTTTGATTGTCTGTTGTTGGACGGCAACAGCCTTGTAGAACAGGACACCAGCGCGCGGTTTGAAGCGTTGGCCGCGCACGTGTCACCAGAGCTGTTGATTCCGCGGCTGGTGACGGCGGATGTGGCACAGGCTTCCGCGTTTCTGGCGGATGCGCTGCAGCGTGGTCATGAGGGCATCATGGCCAAGTCCCTCACCGGTCCCTACCAGGCGGGAAAACGTGGCGCGCAGTGGCTGAAGATCAAAAAGGTCCACACGCTGGACCTGGTGGTGCTTGCCGTGGAGTGGGGCTCCGGCCGCCGCAGCGGAATGCTGAGCAACATCCACCTGGGCGCGCGTGACGCTGTCCACGGCGGGTTTGTCATGCTGGGGAAGACGTTCAAGGGCATGACGGATGAGATGTTGCGCTGGCAGACGCAGCGCTTTTTGGAGCTGGAGGTGGCGCGGGAGGGTCACGTGGTCCACGTGCGTCCAGAACAGGTGGTGGAAGTGGCGTTCAATGACGTGCAGGTGAGCTCCACGTATCCCGGTGGAATGGCGCTGCGCCTGGCACGCGTGACGCGTTACCGGCCGGACAAAACGGCCGCGGCGGCGGACACCGTGGACGCGGTGCGCGCGTTGTTACCGCGGCCGTGAGTCCGTCAGCGGCACTCCTGTGGCCGCGTGGCGTCTGTCCCAACACAGTTGCCACCGCGGTCCAACGCGCACGTGTGAAAACGTCCCCCACCGCCACAGGCGGGCACCGCGCCGGCCCAGCCACTTCCGGTGCACACGCCGCGGAACAACACACACGCGCCCATCAGGTTGGGCCACCGCGGCGTGTCTGCGTTGTCGCAGTTGTAATCCCAGCTCATGCCGCCTGCGGCGCACGTCCCGCCGTTGGGGCAATACCCGGCCACAAAGGACGCGGACTGTCCAGGGAACACGTCTGACTGCGGTGACCCAACCGCTGCACCGTCCAGGCAGTCCAGCTCCCGCGTGGGCGGCCCCGGCACAAATCCCGCGGGACACGCGCAGGCCATGAGCGTTTGCCCGCGCTCGCCAAACCCGTCTCCATCATCATCCGCGTAACAGGTGATGTTGATGCCATCATCCGGCGTCAGGTCACAGTCATTGTCCAGCGCGTCACAAAGCTCGGGTGCGCCGGCAAACACGGTGGGCTGGGCATCATCACAGTCATCCCCGCACGTCCCCAGCGCGGTGGGCGCATGCCCGTCCCCGTCCACGTCCACCAATGGCGCCTGACAGCCACGCGCGGGGTCACACCGGTCCGCCGTGCATGGGTTCTGGTCATTGCACACCAGGGTCACGCCGGGGGCACAGGTGTGCGTGGCCAGCACGCAGGTCTCACGCCCATTGCACACGTTGCCGTCGTCACACCCCGCGTTGGCCGTGCAAGTGAACGTGCAGGTGTTGGTGCAACCGTCGGTGTTGACCAGGTTTCCGTCATCACAATCTTCTCCGGCGTCAGGCATGGCGTTGCCGCAGGTGGTGTTGGCGCACGCGCCTCCGCGGCAAAGTCCCGGACCACCCGAAGCCAGGGTGCAGGTGCTGTTGTCCACCGCGGCGGTGCCCGGCACACAACGGCCCAGGGTGCACGTCTCCTCGCCATTGCACGTGTTGGCATCCTGGCATTGCGTGCTGGTGGTGCAGCTGGGCTGGCAGGTGGTGGGCTCGCAGCCGTCCGCGGGGACGTCGTTTCCATCGTCACAGGCTTCCCCGGCGTTGACGTCCACCAGGCCATCCCCGCAACGGGAAACCGCACACGTGCCCTGGCTGCACACGTCAACCCCTCCGGCGGCCGCGCGGCACGGCGTCCCCTGGGGAACACCGCTGCACACGTTGCGTGGCGGCGCGGTGATTGCGGTGCCGGACTGGGAGCTGAACGTCACGTTGCCCTGGCCCGTCCCCGGCGGAGCAAGCAACATAAGCTGGTAGCCCACGCCGCCACGCGGAACAAAACTCAGGACGGTTTGTACGCCCCCGTGGCCCCGCGCCACATCCAGTCCCTCGTCATCCAGCACCACCGCGCGAACGGTCTCTGGCAAACCCTGCAACACCAGCTGCACGGCGTGGTCAGCGCCAAGCTCAGGGCAACCCCCAAGACAGATGGGCAGTGGCACCAACACGTGTTCCTCCTCGGGGTCGCTGTCAAAGTCCACCTCAAGCACCAGGCCGTTGGTTCCCGGTGAAAGGTCATTGGGCCGCAACGCCCGCCCGCCTGATGTCAGACGGCCACCGGCGTGCGGAGAGGGGTCACACACGTCCGGAATGCCATCCTGGTCTGCATCCGGCTCCCACGGCTGCGGCACAATGCCCAGCTCCGGGATGCCGGTGGTCCAGGCAGTGGCCGGCTGGTTGTCCATGGGGCAGCCGTCACACGCAGTGCCCAGCCCATCACCGTCTTCATCTGCCTGGTCTGCATTGGACGTGAAGGGGCAGTTGTCATCCAGGCCAAACTTGCCGTCCCCGTCATGGTCCGGGTCACAGGCGTCACCTTCACCGTTGTTGTTGGAGTCCAGTTGGTTGGGATTGGCGTCCCCGGGACAGTTGTCCACAAAGTCCAGGACCCCGTCACCATCGGCATCCTGGCAGGCATCCCCCACGCCGTCCTCGTTGGTGTCTGCCTGGTTGGCGTTGGGCTTGATGCAGTTGTCATAACCGTTGAGCACACCGTCGTTGTCTGCGTCCTCGTCGCACAGGTTGCCCTGGCCGTCGCCATCGCTGTCCACCTGGCTGGGGTTCTTCACCCCGGGGCAATTGTCCTGGGTGTCCTTCACCCCGTCGTTGTCATCATCCGTGTCACCGCCGTTGGGCGTACCATCACAATCCAGGTCCGTGCTGGTGCTGCCTATTTCAACCGCGGCAAACGCGTTCTTCACCGCGCACACATCCTGCGCGGTAAATCCCAGCACATCCTCATCCACCCACTGTTGTGCGCGGGTCTCGTAATAGGCGCGCGCCATTGCGTAGTTCGAGCTCCAGGGCAGCTCCCAAAGCGCGAAGTACGCCAGCCAGATGACCCTGTTGCGGTCCATCTTTGGCACCGTGACGCCGGCCTGGGTGCCGCCCTCCAACATCAGGTAATGCACACGGTTGAAGATGCCGCTGTTGGTATGGACGCCGCCGTTGTCCCACGTGATGTCCGTCCGGTAGAGCGAATAGCGGTCCGGATCATCAAACCGCGAAGGCTGCGCCATGTCCCGGATGATTCCGTGGGTGCTGTATTCGGCCACCTCGTATTCGTTGCCCTGCACAAGGTTGCCAAACAGGTCGGCAAAGCCCTCGTTCATGGCGCCACATTCATTCTGGTAACAAAGGCCTGACGTGTTCCCGATGACCCGGTGGGTCCATTCGTGCGCCATGACGTCCAGCGCCACAAACTCATCCCAGAAGTGGATTTCCCCCCACTCCACCCAGGCGTTGGGATCGCCGTCAGGGTCCAGCACTTCTTCATGCACATAGACCGGGCAGTCCTTCACGCCCTCTCCATCCGGCCCGCTGTGCTCAAACGTGTCAAACCACCATTGCCACGTCAGGCGCGTGTAGTTGCTCAAGGACACCACCTGCAGGTCGCTCTGGCCGGTCTGCGTCAGGCCCGCTTCGGTGGCGCCCGTTTCACACTTGTAGGAATTGCTGCTGATCTGTTTCCAGCCGCACACGCTGTAGGCCATGGCTGGGTCCTCGGCGCTGCGCTGCTGCGTGTTCTGGCTCAACAACGCGCCGGTGATGGCGCTGAGGAGAATGAGCGAATCTCCCAGCACCAGACGCCACGCCAGCGTGGGCGCTGAGACCGCGTGCGGGTTGAGCAGCGCGGGATCAAACACCACCAACGTGGGCGGTCCCAACACCACGGCATCCGCCAGACCGGTGAGCGTGCGCGCGCGCGCCACCGCCTGGTTGGCGTTGAGCCGCGGGCGGGTGTCCACTTTTGCGTCCTGCGTGAGCAAACGGCCCAGCGCCGCAGTCACATCATCCCCGCGCACGTAGACATTGAGCGCCGCCCCGTACACCGGCACGCCCGCCACGCGCTGGTGGAACGCCACAAAGGACCTGCTGTCCTCCGGCGAATAACGGCGCACCCCAAGCTCCATGGTCTCATCCAACCCATAGAGCTGCTTGAACTGGTCCAGGTAGTCCCGCGCTTTTTCCACCACGGTGGCGCCCTGCACCGGGACGCGGGCCACCACCACGCTGGGGAAGCCGCGATCAAACCGCACCTGGTCGACGCTGGTGGCAACCTGACGCAGCCGGTCCAGCTCGCCGGCCAGCGCATCCCGTGGCGCGGGCTGTTCCACCACCGGCGGGGTTGGGTCACCCGTGGTGGTGCTGGTGGGGCACGCCGCCAGGAGTGGCAACACAACAAAAAGGCAACGGCGGCTCAACAACGTAAGACCTGGCAACCTGGGCATGGGACGCCCCCCTTGTGGTTTGCGTGTCACATTGCACGGCGCTCTTGGCAAGTGCGGTGGCGTCCGTCACGCCCTGCAGATTCTCCGCGGGGGGCGTTGCGGCGAACACCGTGGGTCTTGCCCACGCGTCACCCCATCCGGCGCGTTTCCTCCGGCACGCGCCGCCGCCCCAGACGCAGCCCCGCGTGGTGCAACCACAACGTGACCAACGCGGTCTCCAGCACCACCACGCCCACCCCAATTGCGGCCATGATCGCCGGGTGCTGCCCCCACACGCTCTCCCGCCGCGCCACGTCCAGCAGCGCCATGCCCCATATCCGGTAGACCTGGCTGCCCACGCGCCAGGTCTCCATTGCCACCAACGCCATCAACGTGTTGCGCCGTCCCGGCAGGTCCGCATCCACCGCCGTGCGCCAGTACAAACGCAACAACGCCAAACGCAGCGCAAAGGACACCAACCACTGCATGGTGCTCAACGCCGAGGTGCCCATCAGCTCTGCGGCGGCCTGCACAAGCGAGAGCATACCTTCACCCAGGGCCAACCTGCGGGCGGTGCGCGCGGGCTCCGCCAGGCTGGGCACATCCACGCGCAACATCCCCAACGCGCGAACCAGGGCCAGCGCCACGCCGGCCCACGTCAGGTTGGAGAGCAGGGACAACGCGCGCCACATGTCCTGCGGGCTCGCGGGATCTTCAAACGCGCTCCCAAACCGGATGGCCAGCTGGTAGCTCGCCACCAACAGCACCTGCACCCACAACACCCGCGCCAGCCGGCGGAACGCGGCTTCGGCAGGAGGGACGGGCTGTTGCGGCACCTTGGCCACCGCGGCGGGGACGTGGGGCAGCTGGTTCATGGGCGTGATTCTAGACCCAGCCTGACGCAACCGGCCAACCGCCCGGGGGCAAACAATGACATCCCCCAGCGGCCCAGATACGCACCGCCCGTCAACAGGTTCAAGACCCCGGGACCTTTCCCTCCCTTCAGGAGCACTCCATGACCGTCAAGACCGTCACCCAGCGCACCACCCGCGCGCTGCAGGACAAGCGCATCACCGCCAAGGAAGCCAAGGAGATCATCAAGGCGGCAGAGACCAACACCCAAGGCAAGACGGACAAGGTCTCCAAGGGTGAAGCCAAGAAGATTGCGGCGCTCTTTGAAGGCACGCGCAGTGACCCACCCCCCGGCGTGGGCTGGAACCCGCCCCCGCCCGGAACGCCCATGAAGCCCTCCATGGAGCGCGAAGCGCGCAAGGCCTTCAATGACTTCTTCATCAAACACCGCCTGCCCATGGGCGAAAATGAAGGTGCGATCACCAACCGCATCAAGACCATGATGGAGGTGATTGACCGCGGCGAGCCGCTGGCCAAGGCGCCCAGCACGCGCAACCTGCACGAGGTGTTTTTGCATGACCACCGCCCGGTGGACGGCGAGCGCCTGGATGCGTTTGTGGATTCGGACAAGAACCGTTTCTACGTGCGCTCTGAGGTGCACAACCGCGCCAACCCCAGCGGTGAGCCCAAGTGGTACGGCCCGTTTGCGTTTGCCGAGCGTTCGGTGAACCCGCCGCGCCCGCGCTGAATCCTGTTTTGACGTTGAGAACACCCAGGGCGGCCTTTGGAACCAGCACACGGTTCCGGGCCGCCTTGGTGTTTCACACGGGTTTGACCGGGAAGCCCGCCGCGGCAAACCGCGGAATGATCACCTTGCGCGCGGCCTCACGCACAATCCCCGCATAATCCTGCGGCGGCAGCATGCCCCAGGCGCGCTCCACGGCAGAAAGCCGACGTGACGGCGCGGTGTACGCGTCCACCACGCCGCTGACGTACATCGGCACCCGCGGCAACAGGAACGCGCGCGCATCTGCGCCACCCAGCCGCAACAGCGCCTTGAGGGACGCCCAGCCAAATGCGCGGTGGCGGCCTTCATCCTTGAGGATGCGCTGCAGCGTGCTCACGGCCAGCGGTTGGATGGCCCCGCGCAGCATGGTGAGAAACAACGGCACGGCCACCGTCTCCCCGCAGCAGTACACGCTGGCGCTCAGCTCCAGTGCGCGGTGCAACGGGTTTGTGTACGGCGGCGCATAGGGCCCGTGGACTTCCCGGCGCAGGTTCACGTCCGCCGCGTCGCCACCGGCGCGCGCATAGACCTTGCGGGACAGCGCCGAATGGTCCCGCTCATCCTGTTCAATGCGCCGCGCGGCGGCCTGCAGCGCGGCCGGCGCGTCCACGTCCCGCAACGCCAGCACCATGGCGTGGGTGATGCGTCCGGAGCGGTGTTCGGCCACCACGCGGGCCCGCCATTCGGCGCGTACGTGGTCCAGGGGGTGTTGGGTGGCCACGCGTGTTGCTCCTCAGTGCAAAAACGCGCGGGTCAGGTTCTGCACCGGCAGTCCCGCAGCCTGGACCACCAGGTCATCTTCAATGCGCACGCCACCGTAGGGGCGCAGCTGGTCAATGACCTTCCAGTTGGCCGCACTGCCGTGTGGCCCCGTGCGCAGCTGTTCCATGAACGTATCGATAAAATACACGCCGGGCTCAATGGTGAAACACTGGTTGGGCTCAATGATCCGGGTGTTGCGCAGCCACGCGTTCTCCGGGCGCGGTTTGATCTTGGCACATCCCACGTCGTGACAGACCAGCCCCAGGCTGTGGCCCAGCCCGTGCGGCAGGAACATGCGGGTGATGCCGCTTTGCACCTGTTCCTCCACGCCCATGCGCACAATGTCCAGGTCCCGCAGAATGTGGGCCAGCAACACGTGGGTCTCATCATGCAGGGTTTCATACCCGCGTCCCACGGTGGCCACCTTGCACAGCTGCTGTTGCATGCGGTCCACGCGGCCAATGAGCTCGGAGAACAGCTCAGCATCTGCGCTGCCGGTGGCCACGTGCGTGCGCGTGATGTCTGACGCGTAGCCCTGGAACGTGGCGCCCGCGTCAACAAGCAGGGACACCGGTCCATCCAGGCGCTCCTTGCGGTAGCTCACGTGGTGCAGGATGGCGGCGGAAGAACCAATGGCCACAATGTTCTTGTACGGCGTCTCCGGGTCATCCTGGGACGTCTCCGCCAGGTAGTGGAGGTGGAGGCGCAGCTCGCTGCGTTCTCCGGCGTGGAATGCGGCGGCCACTTTCTGGTGACCCCGGCACGCCACCAGGTTGGCCTCTTCCAGGCACAGCTGCTCGTAGCGGGTCTTGTGCACCCGCAGCTCATTGAGCGGCTCCAGCAGTGCGGCAGGATTCACCAGCGAGATGTCCACGCCCCATTCGGCGGCGCGCGTGGGGTTTTCGCCCACGTATGCCAGGCGACGGCCGTTGGGCAGGTGCTTCTTGACGTGGGACGGCTCATCAATGCGCACCACGTCCAGGCAGCCCATGAGCAGGTTCCAGTCCGGCTGCGTCCAACGTTCCCAGAAGCTCTTGTCTTCATATGCCAGAAGCTTCACCGGGCCGGCTTTGAGCACCAACAGCGCACATTCGGGCCACGGGAGATGGGCCCAGTGCTGGAAATACGGCACCAGCCGCAGCGGCCAGGACTGGTCATCAAACTGCGTGCGCTTCATCAGGCTGCCGCTGTGGATGAGCACACCATCCAGGCCCGCAGTTTCAAGCGCCTGGGTGTAGACGGTTTTGAGATGCGCCACGTGCGCCTGGTAGGCGCTTTCCAGCTGTGCGTGATCCATGGGCCGGACCTTGGAGAAAGGTGACCACCACGTCAACCGCGCGCGGTGGCCCCAACGTCTCCACAACGCAACCGCGGCAGCGGGCCGCACCATCGGTCAGGTGACGCATGGCTGCCGCGTGCGGCAGGGCCAATAACCGGCGCACGCGTTTTGCTGGAGGTGGTTCATGGTGGTGCGTCCCCGTTGGCAGTTGGTGTCTGGTGTTTGCGCGGTGGTGGGCCTGGCTTGCGGGGTGGGCCCCGAAGAAGCCGCGGTGACGGCGTCACCGCAGGACGCGCACACGCGCAGCGCCATCATCAATGGTGAGGCCTGCACCGAGGACACCCTGGAATCCACCGTGGCCATCCTGGTGGACGGGATGATTGACCTGGGCGGATTCCAGCTCCCGCTCAAGAACGTGGTGTGCACCGGGACGCTCATTGCACCGGACGTGGTGCTCACCGCGGCGCACTGCGTGGATCCCGCAGCGCTCAGTGGCGGGTTTGGCACGGTGTCCACCGCCACGTTCTACGTGACCTCGGCGGCGGACATGACCGGCCTGGCCACCGGGCAGAGCATGGACTTCCCGGCGGATGCGGTGGTGGTGGCCGAACCGCTCAAGCACCCCGAGTTTGACATCAACAACCTCAACGGGATGACCGTCAACGGCCCTGGCGCGTTCAAGGATGTGGGCCTCATCTTCCTCTCCGCACCCTTCCCCCGCGTTCCCGCGCGCGTCATCACCGCCGCCGAAGCAGTCAACGTCATGGTGGCCCAGCAGCCGCTGGACATTGCCGGTTGGGGACAACAACAGCCCGGCGCCAGCAACCCGCTGCAGCCCCCGCCGGCGGGAAGCGTGGGCGTGAAGATCTGCGCGCAGAGCTTCATCAATGAGGTGGGCACCCATGAGTTCCAGGTGGGCGCGGGCCCGGACACGTCCCGCAAGTGCCACGGGGATTCTGGTGGACCGTCCTACGTCACGCTGGACGGCAAGAAGGTGGTGGTGGGCATCACCAGCCACGCATATGACGCGTCCGATTGCGACAAGGGCGGCGTGGATACGCGCGTGGACGTGTGGCTTCCCTGGATTGAACAGGAGATGACCGCGCGGTGCAGCAACAACACGCGCGTGTGGTGTGACGTGCCGGGTGTGCCCCCGCCGGATTTCAACTTCACGCGGGACAGTGACGGCGGCGTAATCAGCGCGCCGGACGCAGGCCCCACCGACCCGGGTGGCTCCAGCAGCAGCGGCGGAGGCAACAACAACAGCGGTGGCTCCGGCGGGGACGCGCCAGGCGTTCCGGGATGCAACAGCCTCACCTCCGTCCACACCGGTCTTCCGTGGGCCGCGGCGTTGTTGTTGGCTGTGTTTGGGCTGCGTTCACGCCGGCGCAACTAGATTCAGCCGCGCGTGTGTTGTTGGCACCACGCAAACATGGCCACCGCGCTGGCGGCACCCGCGTTGATGGAGCGCGTGCTGCCCACGGTGGGAATGGCCACGGTCAAGCTGGCCGCGGCTTGGAGCGCACTGGAAATACCGTCCCGCTCCTGGCCAAACACCAGCACACACGCGCGCGGAAGTTGTGCCGTCATGATGTCCTGGGCCCCCGCCACGTTGTCCACGGCCACCACCGTCAACGCATTGGTCCGCGCAAACGCCAGCAGTTCTTCCACCGTCTCATGGTGGTGCAGGTGCATGTAGAGATGCGTCTTCATGGCGCCGCGGCTGTTCCAGCGCTTCTTCCCAATGACGTGGAACGCGGCGGCACCAAACGCGTTGGCGTTGCGCACCGCGGCACCAATGTTGGGGTCACGCTTCCAGTTCTCCACCGCCACGTGGAATGGGCGGCGGGTGCGCTCCTGGTCCGCGCGAATGGCCTCCACCGTCCAGTAGCGGTAGCGGTCCAACACGTTGCGGTGGTCCCCCTGGGCCAACAGTGCGGGGTCCAGCCGTCCATCCTGTGGCCATGGCAACGGGTGCGGGCCCACGCCCTGGGGCACCAGTTCTTCGTCAAACTCCGGGGCATCCCCGGGATTTCCGGGGGGTACGGACGACGTCACTGCTTGCGGGCGCGGTACATCTGCCAGCCACCCCAGCCCGCCATCACCGCACCCACGGCGGCAAGCGCCAGGGAGCTGTTGGTGCCAATCAACGTCATCTTCCCGGTGAGACCGCCCACCACCAGGATTGCTCCAAAGCCCAGGTTCCACATTCCGGCACCCATTGGCGTCCTCCAATGCGCCGCGCAACCAGGGCGCCAACGCTGTGTGTGTCTGGTTTTTCTAGCACGGGCTCAACGCGGCGTCCGCCCCAGTGCCGCGGCCAGGGCCACGGCCACCTGCTCCCCCATGTCATCCACGGTGGGGGTGGCAGCCGGCCCCAGCCGGGCCTGCAGGCTGGTCACGCCTCGGTGGTGCAGGCCACAGGGAACAATGAGCGAGAAGATGGACAGGTCCGTACGCACATTGAACGCCAGCCCATGGCTCATGACAAAACGTGTGCCCTTCACACCCACCGCACAAATCTTCTCCAGTTTTCCATCCGGCGACTGTGGCTCCAAAAACACGCCACTTTCCCCTGCCACGCGCTGGCCGGCCAGTCCCAGGCGGGCCAGCACATCCAGCACACTCTGCTCCAACGCACGCACGTAGCGGGGCAAATCCCGTTGCGCGCCTTCCAGTTTCACAATGGGATAGGCCACCAGCTGCCCGGGCGCGTGCGCGGTGACGTCGCCACCGCGGTCCACTTCCACCACGTCAATGCCCAACGCGTGGAGCTGTTGTTCTGACGCCAGCACATTGCTCCGGCCAAACCGGCGCGTCACGGTAAGCACCGCGGGATGTTCCAACAGCAACACCGTGTCCGGGATGGCGTCTTCCAGCCGTTGGGTGCGCAGCGTCTGCTGCAGGGCCAGCGCCTCCCGGTAGGGCACCATCCCCAACCGGCGTATTTCCAGCACCGGCGTGTTCACGCCGCCGTCCCGTCCCTTGCCACCACGTCCGCGCAGCGCGGGCACAGCTTGGGATGGCGCGGGTGGCTGCCCACGCCTTGCGCGTGCAACCAGCACCGCGCACAACGCGGGTCTGACGCTTCCTGGACCTTGATGCGCAGCCCGGTGACCGTTGCAGCGTCTTCAAAGCCCACATCCCGGACCTGCTCCACCAGGTCCACCTGGCTCACCAGCAAAAGACCCGGCAGGTCTTCCTGGAATCCCAGCAGAAAATCCCGCAGCTCAAAGGGGCAGGACAGGATGACGTGGGCGCCCTGGCTGGGCCGTCCTCCCGCGCGGAACCGCTCCAGCACTTTCTGGACATCACCACGCACGCGCAACAGGCGCCCGTAGGTGTCCATGGTGCTCTCCGAATCATCCCGGTCATACCCGTCCATTGGCATGGGCATCACGCTCAGATGGACGCTTGTCTCCTTGGTACCGTCGTCGGGGAGCACCTCCCAGACTTCTTCAGCGGTGAACGCCAGGATGGGTGCCGCCAGGGAAACCAGTCCACGGCACATATGGTAGAGCGCGGTCTGGGCGCTGCGCCGGCGGGGATGGTTGGCCAGGTCGCAGTAGAGCGTGTCCTTCTGGACATCCAGGTAGAAACTGGAAAGCTCCGTGGACACAAACTCATTGAGGGCCTGCACCACCAGGTGGAACTGGTAGTCCTCATACGCTTTGTGGACGCGGGAGATGACCTGGGAAAAACACGCCAGGATGTAGCGGTCCAACGTGGCCAAAGACGGGCGGGGCACCAGCTGCAGGCGCGGGTTGAAATCATCCGGGTGAAGGTTCCCCAGCATGAAGCGCAACGTGTTGCGGAACTTGCGGTAGCCCTCGGTGAGGCGCGCCAGGATCTCATCCGAGGTTCGGATGTCCCCGGTGTAGTCGGTGGCGGCCACCCACATGCGCATGACCTCGGCGCCGTGTTCCTCAATGAGTGCTTCCGGTGGGACGTAGTTGCTGCCGGACTTGGAATATTTGTGCCCGGTGCCATCCACCACAAAGCCGTGCGTCAGCACCGTCTTGTACGGCAACACCCCGCGGCCTCCCACGCCAATCAGCAGCGTGGAATGGAACCAGCCGCGGTGCTGATCGCTGCCTTCCAGGTAGAGGTCCGCCGGAATCCTCAGGTTGGCGTGTTTGACGTCCTCACACACCGCGGCAAAAGACGCGCCGGACTCAAACCACACGTCCACAATGTCCTGTTCCTTGGCAAAGGACGTCCCGCCGCAGGCACCACAGGACAACCCCGGCGGCACCAGCTCTGCCGCAGACCGGGTCCACCACACATCCGAGCCATGCTGCGCAAAGATGGCCGCCACGTGCTCAAAGCTGGCCTTGCTGGCGTGCGGTTCCCCGCAGCCCTCACACACAAACGCCGGAATGGGCACGCCCCACACGCGCTGCCGGCTGATGCACCAGTCCGGCCGCGCCGCCAACATGCCGCGAATGCGCTGGCTGCCCCACGCCGGAACCCAACGCACCTGCTCCAGCGCGTTGAGTGCCTTGGTGCGCAGCCCCGTCTTCTCCATGGAGATGAACCACTGTTGCGTGGCGCGGTAGATGACCGGGTTCTTGCAGCGCCAGCAGTGCGGGTATTCGTGCTCCACCTGCGCATCCACCGGTCCCAGCACGGCACCCTTGGCGCGCAACATGTCCAGCACCATGGCATTGCCGGACGGCGCTCCCTCTTTGCCGCGCAACACATGGGTGCCCGTGAGCAACTCCACGCCGGCGGCCGCCAGGTAACGTCCATCCGGTCCAACCGGGCAGCTCAGGTCCAGCCCCAACCGCCTGCCCAGCTCATGGTCCTGCGGGCCATGTCCCGGCGCGGTGTGCACCAGACCGGTGCCCTGGTCCAGCGTGACGTGGTTCCCCAACACCAACGGAACGCGCATGGGCTTGCCGTCCCCATCCCCAAGCAGCGGGTGGGCCACGGTCCCCGCCTGAAGCACCGCCTGGAGGTCCACCGCCACGCCGTCTGACAACGTCAGCCCCAGTGCGGCTTCCACAGCGGCCTTGAGCGGGGCGGCCACCACCACGCGGCGGGCGCCCTGCCCAAAAAGATACGCGTGGTACGCAAAGGACGCCTTGCCCACGGCCACCGCGCGGTTGGCCGGCAGCGTCCACGGCGTGGTGGTCCACACCAACAGCGCCACGGTGGCGTCACGCAACACGGGATTGAGACGTTCGCGTACGTGTTCATCCGCCACATCAAACGTGATGTACGCGCTGGGGCTGTGGGTCAGGCGGTGTTCCACTTCCGCTTCGGCCAGCGCGGTCTGGCAGCTCCAGCACCAGTGCACCGGTTTGACGCCGCGGTAGAGGGAGCCGTCCTGCGCAAACGCCGCCAGCTCGCGCACCACCGCCGCTTCATACGCGGGGTCCATGGTGAGGTACGGGTTGTCCCAGCTGGCACACACACCCAGCCGCTCAAACTGCGCGCGTTGTACGGCAATCCAGTGTTCGGCCTCGGCGCGGCACCGCGCGCGAATGTCCGGCCGCCCCAGCGTCTCTTTTTCCACCGCGGTGAGCGCGCGGTCCACGTTGAGTTCAATGGGCAGGCCGTGGCAGTCCCAACCGGGCACCAGGTGAGCCATCCACCCGGCCATGTTGCGGTAACGCACCACCACGTCCTTGAGGACCTTGTTGAGGACGTGACCGTGGTGGATGGAGCCGTTGGCGTAGGGCGGGCCATCATGCAGCACAAACAACGGGCGCCCTGCGTTGCGTTCCAGGATGCGTGCGTGGAGCTTCTGCTCCTTCCACCGCGCCAACAGCCGCCCTTCCAGCTGCGGGAGGTTGGCCTTCATGGGGAAGTCCGTCCGGGGCAACCGGACGGTGGCGCGGTACTCCGCGTGCTCGTGGTCCGGTTGCTGTTTCATGCGTCACCCCAGGGCGCGCGGGCTCCCCGCGCGAGCGCGCCCGTAACGCCCAGCACAAACGCAGGTCAACACGTGCTGGCCGGGGGAAATTGCCCCACCGGGTCTGCTAACGTGCGGGCCGTGATGCAGCGTGCGGGGTTGCTGTTGTTGCTGTTGGGATGGAGTGGCGGTGCCCTGGCCGGCGCGGGCGAACCACCGCGCCTGGTGGCCGCCCGCACCCGCGCGCTGCCTGCCGTCAAGGCGCTGTTTGCCAAGGCGGACGTCCCCTACCCACCCCCGCAGCTCTACGTGCGCGTGTTCAAGGCCCAGGACGTCCTGGAGGTGTGGGCCGGCAAGGCCAACGCCCCGCTGACGCTCATCAAGAGCTACCCGGTGTGCGCGCGCAGCGGCGGGCTGGGTCCCAAACGCATGATGGGTGACATGCAGGTGCCGGAAGGTTTCTACGAGATTGACCGGTTCAACCCGCACAGCGCCTACCACCTGTCTTTGGGCCTCAACTATCCCAACGCATCAGACCGGGCGCGCTCCACCGCCAAGGCACTGGGCGGGGACATCTTCATCCACGGGGACTGTGTGACCATTGGGTGTGTGCCGTTGGAGGACGGCCCGGTGGAGGAGGTCTTTGTCACCGCGTTGGACACCCGCAACGCGGGGCTGCGGCACATCCCGGTCCACGTGTTTCCCGCGCGCCTGGACGCCGCCGGCCTGGACCAGCTCAAGGCGGGGAACCCACCGCCGGACGTCTGGCTTTTGTGGAACGAGCTGGCGGCTGGCTACCGCGCGTTTGAGGAGACCCGCAGGCTCCCCAAGGTGCGGGTGGACAAGACGGGAAAATACGTTGTCACGGCGGTGCAACCAGCGGGGCGTTGAGGGCCCACGCGCTGCACAAAAAACATCCGGGGTTGTTGTTTGTTGAAATCAGCGCGGCGTGGTGACCGCGGTGTTCACTTGGGCGCGTCAGCAGCGGGCTTGGGCGCGTCCGCTGCCGGCTTGGGGGCTTCTGCAGCGGGCTTGGGCGCATCCGCCGCGGGCGCGGCACCCGGTTCACCGGCGGGCTTGTCGGTGGCGGGGGGCGCGGTGTCGGTGGTGGTGCCGTTTTCCGCCTTGTTGGTGTCCACCTTCTGGACGCCGTCATCCTCAAGCTCGCCGTCCATGACGCCACGCGGGCTGGACAGGTAGCTGAGCAGCAGGCTGGTCACCATGAACATGGCGGCCGCACCGGCGGTGAGCTTTTGCAAAAACGTGTTGGCGCCGCGTCCACCAAAGACGCTGGCGCTGCTTCCGCCGCCACCCAGGCCACCCAGGCCTTGTTTGGCGCCCTGCTGCAGGAGCACCACCAGGGTGAGGAACACGCAAACGACAACGTGGATGATGACAAGCATGGTGGTCATGGAAGCTTCCTCATACACGCCCGGGGGACCCTCAACGGAAACCCCAGGCAACTGGGCCACATCCCCGTGACGCTTGGGGGGGCGGGTCTATAGAACGGGCCGGGCGGGTTGACCAGTGATCCAACCGGCCGCGCCCCCAATCCCGTCCAAGGGCACCTACGGGCCGGCGTCCGCCGCCGCCGGTGGCTGGCAAAGGCCATAGGGCAACGCGCACAAACGCCGGTCTCCAAACGCGGGCAACGGTCCGGCGCACACCTCACCCCGGGCCACGTCACAGTCCATCACCGTGTCACACGTCCTGGTGCCGTCCGGCACATGGAACAACGCGCGAAGATCCACATTGCACGTCCACCCTGCCGGGCACGCCGTCTGGCCACCGGTGACCGGGTCCCGGCAGATGGCCACGCACAACCCGGTGACACCGGCGGGAACAAACCCCGGGAGGCTGGCGGGCTGCGCGGGAGACGCGGATTGTGCACACACCACGCGCGCGCCGCCATCCAGCGTCCCGCCACACATGCGCTGGCTGGTGCCCGGGTCACACGTGCTGTTGACCGGCCACGCGGACGGTTCTCCAAGCAGCGCGGGGTCTGACAGCGGGGCCAGCGTCCCGCACACGTTTTTTGGCACCGCACACCAGCTGCCGCCGTCCAGCGGAACGCAGGTTTCCCCGGTGCCACAGGGGCATGGACCAACCCAGTCCACGGCACCCGCCACGTTGGGCAGGCAGGACTCATTGAGGGGACAGGTGGGCGCCGCCACGTCACAGGGAAGCTGGCAGGTGGTGGCCAACAGCTGCGCACCTTCGGCGCGCGCGGGCAGGCAGCCCAGGCCGTTGGTGGGGTCACACCGCGCCACCTCACACGCCGCGCCGCGGCCCACCACGCTCAGGCAGTACCGGCCGCTGGACAACACTTCACACGCCAGGCCGTTGGGGCAGGCATCCAACGCACCGCACCGCTGCAGGCACACGCTGTCCTCCTGCGTCACGCCCACACAGTCCAGCCCCGCCGCCGTGTCACAGCCACGGCTGGCACCACAGGCTTCACCCGCCGCCGCCACGCCACCGTCCGGGTCCTCAAAAAAACCGGCGGCATCAAAAGACCCGCCGGTGATGGGCACCACCGGTGGCGCCCCCGCGTCTGTGGTGAGGCCAGGAATGGCAAAGGGCAGGCAGCCGGTGAGAAGGCCCACGGTGTTGGCGTCACACCCCAGCACCCCGGTGAGGATCCACAACTGCAGGCGCAACATCTTGCGGGTGGTGACGCGCATGGAGGAGGCGGGACATCCAGGGGTGGGGTCAGCAACCACGCAACACAAGGTGCCGACGGTGGAGGCGGGCCTGTAGCACAAGGTGCGTGGCGCACAAAAGACTGCGGGCCGGGGGTCCACAAAAGGAACCACCGGCCCGCGTCTCACAGTGCCGGGGGACGTTGAACCGTCACCCGGTGCTGCGTCTGTTTCAGATGCTGCTGGCGCTTCCGCCGCTGCTGCTGCCTTCAGCGGAGGAAGAACCCGGGGTGCTGGTGCCACCCGCGCTGCTGCTGCCCGCCGCGCTGCTGCCTGCCGCGCTGCTGCTGCCCACAACGCTGCTGGCGGTGCCGCCAGAGCTGCTGCTGCCCACGGA
>Ga0154020_10004183_pt1 | contig 17239 bp, 13 predicted proteins | sample Klosneuvirus_201_FD_109709 | JGI IMG/M metagenome (GOLD analysis project Ga0154020, IMG submission 109709) | Active sludge microbial communities from wastewater, Klosterneuburg, Austria - Klosneuvirus_20160825_MG | ecosystem: Engineered > WWTP > Aerobic digester > Activated sludge | place...
AATAAAAAAACCCGCTCGGTGAGGAGCAGGCCGGTCACGTCGAAACGTTGCTTTCGGTGGGCCCGCTCGGTTTGCGGCGGGCGATCGGTCGGTCAGTGGACCGCGATGACGCCCGGACGCTGCGCAAGGATGGCGGAGACGTAAGTGTGGGCGTTCATCATGGAATTCCTTGGTTTGACTTCCCGCAAGAGTCCAGACCGCGGCCGACCAGGCAAGCTGAAAAACCAACGACGAATTGCCGCCGCACTACCGCTTCCGAGACCGCGTCATCCGGAGAGCGGTGTGCAGTTCTCCAGGCCGGACTGGTTTGCTCAGCACCGCATCCATGCCGGCCCGGAGACACTCATCGCAATCGTGAGGAGCCGCGCTCGCGGTCATCGCGACGATGCGCGGTCGGTCTTCGGGAACCCAGCGGGCGCAGATTTCCCGGGTCGCGTGGATCCCGTCCATCACGGGCATGTGGACATCCATGAAGACCAGGTCGTAGGAGCGACGTTCGAGTGCCTCGACCGCCTCGCGTCCATTGCCGGCCAAGTCACAGCGGTAGCCCTCCTTCGAGAGCAAGAGCTCACCCACGCGCTGATTCACCGGATTGTCTTCGACGAGGAGGATCGCCAGCGGATGCCTGGTTCCGAGGCGGGTGGTGACGGCGTCGGAACCCGCGGGACTCGGCGGGGGCGTTTTGTCCTGGAGAAAGAGTTCGGTCAGCCGCAGGTGAAGGATCTGGGGTTTGACGGGTTTGTTGATTCGCTGCGAGATGCCCAACTCCAGAGGCGGAAGTCCCCGGCCCAAGTTCGTGAGCAGGACCACCGGCAGCTCTTTTGCGCTCAGACGCCGGCGGATGACGGACGTCAGCGAGATACCATCCATCTTGGGCATCTGCAGGTCGATGAGGGCGAGATCGAAGGTCTCACCCTTGCCGAGTGTGGCCAACGCCTCATCGCCTGACGCGACCCCGTAGGGCGTCAATCCCCAGTCTTTCACCTGGTGGCAGAGAAGATCGCGGCTCGTGGCGTTGTCATCGACGATCAGCACGCGTTTGCCAACCAGTACCCTCGATGGCGCCGCGGTTCCTCCGGCTGGCGTGGGCAGAGCGGCAGGGAGGCTGATTTCGACGGTGAAGGTGCTTCCCTGGCCAGGAATGCTTTCCACGTGGACTTTTCCCCGCATGAGCTCGACGAGACGCTTGCAGATGGAGAGTCCCAGACCGGTACCGCCGAAATGTTTGGTGGTGGATCCGTCGACTTGACTGAAAGGCTTGAAGAGTCGTCCCAACCGTTCGGGCGGGATGCCAATGCCCGTGTCGCGAACCGCGAAAACCAGCTTCAGCACGTCCGAGTCGGTTCGCTGGACCTGTTTCACCGTCATCACAACTTCACCGGAAGCGGTGAATTTGACGGCGTTGCCCAGCAGGTTAACCAGAATCTGACGGAGACGGGTGACGTCTCCCTGCACGCCCAGCGGGATATCCCGTTCGATGCTGTAGAGCAGCTCCAGCTGTTTTTCCGCGGCGCGTGGCGTCACCAGCTCGAGCGCCGATTCGATGCACTCGCGCAAGTCGAATGGTGCCTTCTCCAGGTCGAGCCGGCCGGACTCGATCTTTGAGTAGTCGAGGATGTCGTTGAGGAGCCCCAGAAGTGAGTCGCCGCTGCTGCGGATGGTTTCAGCGTACTCGCGCTGATCTTGGGAGAGGGGGGTGTCGATCATCAGACCGCTCATGCCGATGATGGCATTGAGAGGGGTCCGGATTTCGTGGCTCATGTTGGCCAGAAACTCCGACTTGGACCGGGTGGCGGCCTGGGCCTTTTCCGCCAGCGCTTCCGCCATTTTGGCGGAGATCCGCAGTTCACGAAGGGACTTCCTCAGGGCAAACAGGGCGTTGACCTGGCGTCCGAGGGCGAGCAGAGCTCCGTACTGGCCCGCGGTCAGTTGCCGCTCCTTTTGATCGATCACGCACAGGCTGCCCATCACGTGACCATCCGGGGCCTGAATCGGCGCCCCCGCGTAGAATCGGATTTTTGGTCCTTCCAAAACCAGAGGATTCCGGGCGAATCGGGGATCGTCCAACGCGTTGGGCACAATCAGGAGTTCATCCGGACGCAGAATCGCGTGGGCGCAAAAGGCGATGTCGCGCGGAGTTTCGGACACGTCCAACCCGAACTTGGCTTTGAACCACTGGCGCCCGCTATCCACAAGGCTGACCGCCGCGATCGGAACCGAACAAATCTGAGCGGCCAGCAAGGCCAGGTCGTCGTAGGCGATTTCCGGGTCACTATCGAGGATGTTCAGCTGCCGCAGGCTCGCCAGCCGCGCACCTTCATTTTCCGGCAAAGGTGCACCCCTAAATACTTCGCCACCCTGGATTTCGGAGGGAGGGTCAGTTTTAGAAATGAGTTCTGTGGACATATCGGAATAAATGAGCAGGCGTACGGTCCGCGGGCTAGAGGGGCGCGTTCGTCGCTTTCATCGTCGCATTCGGCTGATGGCCCCACTCCCCTCCGCTCAGGCAATTTCTTAGGGTGCCGCGAGGGGTCGCCTGGTCCGCCCCGCCGCTCGGGGCTCTTGTTGGGGGCGCCGCGGAGAAACCGCGACACAAACGGGAAGTCTGGCGTCCACGGGCTTGCCCTGATGGGCCGATGCCGTACTAGCTTAACCTCATGATCTTAGCACTTGGCGCGTCTGTTTGCCGAAGGTTCTGATGCGATCCCTGATCAAAATCGCGAAGTACCTGGCGCTTGTCGGTCTCGTTCTGTTCGTGCTGTCCGTCGCTGGCCTGCTGGGCTTGCGGGGGTATCAGCGGCATAAGAATGCGCCGGTTTTCGCCATTCACTCGCCCAACGGCATTAACGAGTCCGGCTACGTCAAGATCGGCGGTATTGAGCAGTGGGTGCAGATCCGCGGACAGGACCGCAGCAACCCGGTACTGCTCTGCGTCCACGGGGGGCCGGGCGGCACGTGGATCCCGGTAACGAGCTTGTTCCTTCGTTGGGAAAAGGACTTCACCGTCGTCCTCTGGGACCAGCGCGGCGCGGGCAAAACCCTGAAGGCATCCGGCGCGTCGATTGCCGGGACCATGTCAGTCGATCGGATGGCGCAGGACGGAGTCGAGGTCGCGGAATATCTCCGCACCCATCTCCAACAAGACAAGATCATCCTCCTCGGCCATTCGTGGGGCTCCATCCTTGGGATCAACATGGTGAAGCGTCGGCCCGACTTGTTTTATGCCTACGTAGGTTCCGGGCAGGTCAGCGATCTGCCCCGCAGCATCGAAGTGGATTATTCGCGAATGCTGGAACAGGCACGCGCGGCCACGGATACCGAGACGCTGCAGGCGTTGACGGGTATCGGCGCGCCGCCCTTCACCGAACTGAAACAAGTGGCTGCATTCTTCCAGAGCATTGGAAAATACCAGCCAGCTTCCGACAATGCCGCCATGCAGGCCCTGCAGCGCAGCCTTATCTCGCCGCCGCCGGACTATTCGCTGAGGGATGTTTTCCATCAGTCCCAAGGCTTCCTACGCGTTCCCACCTGGCGGCTGTACAACGAAATGCTCAGCACCAAGCTGTCTGCACTCGGGCCTGACATCGGCGTTCCTTTCTTCATTTTCCAGGGAGCCGATGATCCCGTGACGCCGGCTGCGCTCTCGGAGGAATACTTCAACACGATCAATGCGCCGCGGAAGGAGATGGTGCTGCTCGAGGGCGGTGGCCACTTCGCCGTCTGGAGCATGTCTGACAAATTTCTGGACGAACTGGTTGGCCGCGTCCGCCCGCTCGGAAAGAAGCAATAGCCGGGACGTGGATCAGGCACTTCAGTACGTTTTTGGCTGCGGATATTGATGACTCCGAAGAAGCTGGATTTTCAGGGTGTTCGGGGCCGGGTGGGGATTTACTCTGTTGGCGCAGCAGCGTGGACACCTCCGCCGCGTCGGATCGCCCAATGAAACAACTGGGAGATTGAGGCGGCAACGGTCCTTGTCGGGTAGCGTTGCAATGCCGGCAGGTAACGCTCCGTGGTGACGATGATCTGGGCGATGGGGTGCGGTCGTCACCTCGCCGAGCCGAACGGCATGAGCACGACGACAATCAGTCCGATCGCGACAGGCGATTCATCGATCGTGATTCATCTGGGATGCAGGAGGCGCAAAATCAGCTTCCAGGTGTCGAAGTCGGAGAGTTTTTCCTTCCCGGCATTGCGCGACACGTCGCACTGGCAGAACTGGCGTAACATTTCCAGGAACTCCGCTTCATCAGTAAACTGCTTCAGGCCGGGATAGTCACCGTAGTCGGAGCGGATGTATTCCCCGTTGCGCCAGAAAATTTTCGTTCCGCCCTCCTTGTGTGAGGCTGAGAACGTCCCGCCGCGTTTGATGCCGGAGACGATCGCCTGCTGGATTGCCGCGACGGAATCGAGATTTGCTTCGGACTTCAGTGCGGTTTCCGCCAGCATGCGATAACGTTCCAATGAACCGTCACCCGGATCTGGTGGATTCATCGCCGTCAAGTCGCGCGTCCAAAGTTTGAACCAGCTGTCCGACATCTTGCGGAAATAATCGTGGTGAGTGGCTGCATGTTCGGCCCAAGACGCTTCGACACGGAACGAGTAGCAATTTCTGGAGAGCAATGCCGCCTCGAAACGCAACTCAAAGAAGTGGCGCGCCCCGTTGACGTCGCCTTTGGCCAGCAGACACAATTTCCCGTTGTCCATCTTCGCCGCGAACAGCGTCATGAGTCCCCGCTCCAACTCGAACTGCAATTCATGCGGCGGGCGCTTGTCCTGGAAATGCAGCAGCCGTTTCGCGCCGGTGGCGGTTTCGATGCACGATAGGGCCCGTCGTGGCACGATTGCGGGCCCAGTGAGATGCCCCCGCAGAAACGCCGCGTCGGTCTCCAATCCCGAGTGGGGTTCCCGGGTCTGGGCAAAGTGCGCCAATGAATCCGGCTTCGGTTCGTTCGCGTTGCGGATGGCGTCCATGTCCGGCTCGGGTGGAGGCGGATTTGGCGCTTCGAGGACGAAGTAAAACCGTTTCGCATCCGTGAACTCTCCGGAATAGATCGAACTGTTTCGCTCGTAGAAATCAAGTCCGCCGACGGAAGCGCGGGGGCGCGTGCTGACCTTGTTTGCGAGTTTGAAGTAAGCCCCCGCCGGCGGCGCAGGAAAACTGTGGCCGACCTCAAGGACGGTATTGTCTGCCGCCAACTCCGCTTCAATGAGTGCCCGCAGCGCAGCCGGGAAGTGCGCCAGTTCTTTCTCTTGATCGGCGGTAAGGATCATTAGTTCAGGAACGCGGCTGTGCCGGAGGGGCCAACCGTAGCGGTTGGGTGTGTGGACGCAGTCATTGGGGGGCGGTGTGCGGTGGGCGGTGGCTGGACGCGAGTTGAGGGCGCCACTTACAGTCGATGGCCGGTCCTTGGATGGAATCAGAACTTGACGTCAAGATGTTAGCCTTGGCCTCGCGAAGTGGAATCCCTAATCGTCTGCCATGGCCACCCACTCTGCCTACGACCCGCTGTTGCAGCAAACCGTCGAGCACGCCCGGGCGTATCTCGCCGGCCTTGCCACGGCTTCGGTCGGGACCACGGTCACCTTGGAGCAACTGCGCGCCCGCCTGGACCGGCCGCTGCCCGCCACTCCTCACGCCCCGTCGGAAGTCATCCGGCAACTGGTCAAGGATGTCGATGGCGGTCTGATCGGCAGTGCGGGTGGACGGTTTTTCGCGTGGGTCATCGGCGGCACTGTCCCGGCGGCACTCGCGGCCGATTGGCTCACGTCCACCTGGGATCAAAACGCGGGGATGTACGCCGTCGCGCCGGCGGCCGCGGTCGTCGAAGAGGTGTGCGGTCGATGGCTCCTGGAGTTACTTGGTCTGCCCACCACGGCCAGCTTCGCACTCGTAACGGGTTGCCAGATGGCACACGTGACGTGTCTTGCCGCCGCGCGCAACGCCGTGCTCGCCCGAAAAGGATGGGATGTGGAACAACGCGGACTCTGTGGCGCACCGCGCATCCGCGTGGTGACGGGTGATCAGCGCCACGGCACCATCGAGCGCGCGTTGCGGCTGCTCGGCCTCGGCCGCGATTGCATCGTCGACATTCCGGTTGACCACGACGGTCAGCTCCGCGCGGCAGCTTTGGAAAATGTGTTGGCCCGCGATCCCGACGCTCCGACGATTGTCCTGCTGCAAGCCGGCGATCTGAACACGGGATCATTTGATCCTTATCCGGAAGTAATTCCGGTGGCGCGGCGCTTGGGGGCCTGGGTGCATGTGGACGGAGCCTTCGGCTTGTGGACTGCGGTCAGCCCCGAGCATCGCCGGTTCACAACGGGAGTGGAGGGCGCCGATTCCTGGGCGACCGATGGCCACAAGTGGTTGAATGTCCCCTACGATTGCGGTTATGCGTTTGTGGCCGATCGCGAAGCCCACTCCCGTTCGATGGCCCATCATGCGAATTACCTCACCCACTCCGACGTGGCGCGCGATCAGGTGGACTGGAATCCGGAGTACTCCCGGCGCGCACGGGGCTTCGCCACTTATGCGGCGATTGCGAGTCTGGGCCGTGAAGGCATCGCGAACCTCGTGAGCCAGTGCTGCCGCCATGCGCGCGACATCGTCACGGGTGCCGGCCACCTGCCCGGAGTCGAGGTTCTACACGTGCCGCACATCAATCAGGGATTGCTGCGCTTTCGTGATCCGAAACCCAACGCCACCGAGCCGGACCACGACCGGCGCACCGAGGAGGTTACGGCGAAAATCGTGGCGTCCGGCGAAGCGATGTTTGCCTGCACCACCTGGCGGGGCCAGCGCTGCATGCGCGTCTCCGTGTGCGGCTGGCAGACCGACGCCGCGGCGATTGGGCGCGCCGTCAACGCCATCGAAGCGGCGATCCGCGCACCGAACTGAACCGGCTGGCGCCGCCGTTCCGTCCAAACGCGGTGGGAAAGCGAAGCCATGCGCCAACCCCAAACCCCAAAGCCCCGTTGGTGATGGGAGGATTCCCTGATCGTCGGATGGGGAAACTTCCCCGGAACGCACGCCGCGAACCGCGTTCCAGTCTGGGATGATCCTTCGGATGTTCACCGTTCCGGTCGTTCGGAGCGTTGCGCTTCCAGCAGCAAGGTGGATTCTGATCGGGTTGGTCGGAACCTTGTACATTCCGCGAATGGTCGCGGAGGTGCCGCCGCTGCTCTCCGACGCGGTCGAGCGGTGGTCGGCTGGATATGCGGACCTGGCATTTACGCAGCGCGTCCGGGTGTTCCACGACGATGGAACATTGCAGTCGGAGAGAGTCGAACGTTACGATCCTTCATTACCCGACCTCCGGCGTTGGACCTTGATTGAGGTCGACACCCGTAGTCCCACAGCCTCGGAGAGACAGCGGTGGGAAACCCGAAAGAACGCCAAGCCGCGAAAGGCACCCCTGAAGTCGCCCCGCGAGTATTTGGATCTCGAACACGCACGCGTCGTGTCCCAGACTGACGAGACTGTCCGCTACGAGGTGGTTTTCCGGTCTGATGCAGCACGCTTCGTGGCCGTGGAGAAGATCGCTATCCTCATCGTCATCGACAAGGCCTCGGGCTCAGTCGGTCATGTCTCCGCAATCCTCAAGGAGCCCATACGGATCGCCCTTGGACTTGCGCGGGTCACGGGCCTCGACCTGGATGTCACCCTCGAGAGTTCCGGCGAGGACACCGTCATCCCGCAGGATGAGGTGCAGGCAGGAAGCACCGCCAGCGTCCGATTGTCCCGCTTCGGAGACCCGATGGAGTTTCACTGGAGTGATTTCAAGCGGGTTGCGGCCGATTCCTCAGGTGCGCTTCGGTTGCGGACAGCGAGCGATCCCCAAAGTGTTCTCCATGGAACCCCCTGAGCGGACGTGAGTCTGTGCACCCTTGAAAGCGATGGAGCCAACTCCACACAACGTGTTCAACCAACCATTCCGGACGCCATGAAACCCACTTTGAATTCCTTTGCTTTTGGTGCGGTCGGCCTTGCCGCGGGACTGCTGCTTTGCGGATGCGACACAAGTCCCAAAACCACTCGCGGCGCGGGTGTGGGGGCGGCAACGGGGGCGCTGATCGGTGGCATCATTGGTCACCAATCCGGTGAGACGGGTGCCGGAGCCGCGATCGGTGCGGCCGTTGGGGGCGTTGCTGGAGGAGCTTATGGAAACCGGCAGGATAACAAGGAGGCCAGCCGAACGGATGGTTTCCAGTCCGACAACCAGTTCCTCTACTCCCAACTGACGGCAGATGAGGTTTCCATCCTCCGCGCGCGGGCGGCGCAGGCCGGACGGTCCAACGCTGAACTGACCGATTTTCTGACCTCCGCGGAAAAGGAAAACCTCCGGCGCCGGGCATCCCAGCAACGGGAAATCGGGCGCTGAACCCACCTCCAGGCACGGGTTGGTTTCGTCCACCTTCTGCCCATCCGCGTCACCCACGGTCCAACTCAGGGGCCTCCCCGCGTTGCACCGGAAAAGTCAATGAAGCAAAGGACGGAGGTGCGTCCAGACCGTCTCCGCCACCCGGAGATGGCCTTCGGCGGTCGGATGGATCCCGTCAGGCAGATTCATCTCTGGAACCCCACCCACGCCTTCGAGCAGAAAGGGAATCAGCGTGGCCTTGTTTGCGTCGGCGAGTTTCGGATACAGGGTCGCAAATTCGTCCGCGTAATCGCCCATGCTCCGCGGCATCTGCATGCCCGCGAGAACGATTTGCACCCGGGGATTCCGGGCGCGAACCTTCTCGATGATCGCTTGCAGGTTTGCCTTGGTGGAGGGCACCGGCAACCCCCTGAGTCCATCGTTTCCCCCCAATTCCAGCACAAAAATGTCAATGGGTTGCCTCAGGATCCAGTCGATCCGACGCAGCCCCCCCGCCGAGGTGTCCCCGCTCAGTCCGGCGTTCACCACCCGGTAGGGAAGATTTTCGTCGTTGATGCGTTGCTGGAGGATTCCGGGAAAGGCCTGCAGAAGATGGTTTTCGAGTCCGTAACCGGCAGTCAGGCTGTCGCCAAAAAACACGATGGTCTTCGTTGCGGGCGCTGACTGCTGGCTCAGCAGGGTGCCGCAGGTGAGAAAGGTGAAGAAAAGGCTGAAAAGGAGTTTCATCGGTTGCAGAAACGACGCCGTCGGGTTTGGTCGCGGTTACCTTCATGAGTGTTCATCCGATGCTGAAAGTCCAGCGACTGACCAAATCCTACCCATCTGCCGGGAGTTCCCTCACCGTCTTGAAGGAGGTTAGTTTCGAACTGGAGACCGGCGCCAGCGTGGCGATTGTGGGCCCGAGTGGCAGCGGAAAGACCACGCTGCTGGGCCTGTGTGCCGGGCTCGACCGACCCTCCTCCGGCACGGTCGCCCTCGCAGGAGAGGAGATCGGCGCGATGAACGAGGACGAGCGTGCCCGGGTGCGCAACGACCACGTGGGCTTCGTCTTCCAGAACTTCCAACTCATCCCGACACTGACCGCGCTGGAGAACGTGCTCGTCCCGCTGGAACTGCGCGGAGCCGCCGGCCGCGAAGCCGAGGCCCAGGCCCTGCTCGAACGGGTCGGACTCGGTGCGCGCAACGACCATTACCCGATCCAGCTCTCCGGTGGTGAACAACAGCGGGTGGCGCTGGCCCGGGCTTTTATCAACGCGCCAAAGATTCTCTTTTGCGACGAGCCGACCGGGAATCTCGACGGCGATACCGCCCATGCGATGACGGACCTGATTTTTGAGGTGAACCGTGAACGAGGGACGACCCTCGTCCTCGTGACCCACGACCTCGATCTGGCCCGGAAGTGCCAGCGGATCATCCGTCTGCGCAGCGGTGCCGTCGTCTCCGACGAACGGCTTTAAACCCGCTCGCGCATGCGTGACTCCCGTTCCCCTTTCGACGCCTCCGCCGGTTTCCCCCGATTTCTCCCGTCATGAAGTTCATCCTGAAAATGGCCTGGCGGGATTCGCGGGCCTCGCGGCGGAGGCTGGCTCTGTTCTCGCTCTCGATTGTGCTCGGCATCGCGTCGCTGGTCGCGATCGGTTCGTTCAGCGCCAACCTGCAGACTGCCATTGACGGGCAGGCGAAGGGTTTGCTCGGGGCGGATTTGGCCGTCCAGTCCCGCTCGGCGTTGACCCCGGATGCGCAGGCGTTTCTCAACGGGCTCGGCGGCGAGCGGGCCGATGAGGTCTCGTTTTCCTCGATGGTGGTATTCCCCCAATCTGGCGGACAGACCCGTCTGGTCTCCATCCGGGCGATGCAAGGCGGCTATCCGTTCTATGGCGAGTTTCTCACGGCTCCCACGGACGCTGCCGGACGACTGTCAACGAATGAGGCCGGGGCGGTGATCGAGGAGACGCTGATGAGCCAGTACAACGTCAAGCTGGGCGACCCGATCAAGCTGGGCACGTCCACCTTCACGGTCATCGGCTCACTTCGTAAGATCCCCGGGGAATCGGCCGCCGTGGCGATGCTCTCTCCCCGCGTGTTTATCCCGATGTCCCGTCTCGCCGAGACCGGTTTGCTTGGTCCGGGCAGCCTCGTGCGCTACAAAACCTACTTCAAGTTTCCGCTGGAGAAAGATGTCGAGGCGCTGGTCCGGGATCTGAGGGGACGGTTCCGCGAGCTCCGACTGGGTTTCGATACGGTTGAGGAGCGGAAGCGTGAATTGGGGCAGGGGATACGCAACGTTTACTCCTTCCTCAGCCTGGTCGGCTTTGTGGCGTTGTTCCTCGGGGCGATCGGCGTCGCCAGCGCGATCCATGTCTACGTCCGGCAAAAGATCACCACCGTCGCGATCCTGCGCTGCTTGGGCGCGAGCGCCTGGCGGGGGTTTGCCGTTTACCTCGTTCAGGGTCTGGGGCTCGGTCTCTTCGGCGCCCTGGTCGGCGCCGCGATCGGCGTCGGAGTCCAGCTCGCCCTGCCAGCGCTGGTCAAAGGACTGCTGCCTTTCGAGGTGGATTTCTTCATCTCCTGGGCCGCGGTGGCGCGGGGGGTGGGTTCGGGGCTGGTGATTTGTCTGCTCTTCACGCTCTTGCCGTTGCTGCCGATTCGGCGGGTTTCCCCGTTGGTCGCGATCCGCTCCTCGTTCGCCGCGGACCCGGGAAGACCCGACCCGCTGCGCTGGGCGGTGTACGCAGCGATCGTCGCGGCGGTCTCCGTCTTCGCGTGGTGGCAGACGCCCCGCTGGCAGATCGGGGTCGGCTTTGTCGTTGCATTGATTATCAGCTTTGGCGTGCTCGCCGGCCTCGCCAAAGCGGTCGCCTGGCTGGCCCGGCGTTTCTTTCCCCGTCGCGCGCCCTACGTCTGGCGGCAGGGCGTGGCCAATTTGTATCGGCCGAACAACCGCACCGTGCTGCTGCTGTTGGCGCTCGGCCTGGGCACCTTTCTCATTGTCACGCTCGCCCTGACCCGGGCCACGCTGCTGGCCCAGATCAAGGGCTCCGGAGACGGCAACCGCCCGAACCTGCTGTTTTTCGACATCCAGGACGACCAAATCGGTCCACTGGAGGAGATTCTGGTCCGCGAGGGGGCGCCGCTGCGGGCGAAAGCCCCGATCGTGACCATGCGGATCAACCGGCTGAAGGACCGGACAATTGAGCAGGTCCTGAAGGACGAGTCGTCCCGCATCCCAGCGTGGACCCTTCGCCGGGAGTACCGCTCAACCTATCGGAGCGCGGTTGCCGCCACCGAAACCGTGGTCGAAGGGACCTTTGACGGCCGCGTGGCCGCGGATGCCAAGGTGATCCCGATTTCGATCGAGCGGGAATTGGCGAAGGACATGCAGCTGGTGTTGGGTGACACGATGGAATTCGACGTCCAGGGTGTGCCCATGGCCGCGCGCATCACCAGTATCCGGGAAGTGGAGTGGCGGCGCCTCGAGCCGAATTTCTTCATTGTCTTTCCCGAGGGGGCACTCGAGGCCGCCCCCAAGTTCTTTGTGGCCGCGACCCGGGCTGCCAGTCCCGCTGACTCCGCCCGCCTCCAGCAGGCGGTGGTGGGAGCCCTGCCGAACGTGTCGGCGATCGACCTGACGCTGATCCTGGAAACGCTCGACGGTATTTTTTCGAAGATCCAGTTCATCATCCAGTTCATGGCCCTGTTCACCGTGGCCACCGGGGTGATTGTGCTCGCGGGAGCCATCCTCAGCGGACGTTACCAGCGCCTGCGCGAGACGGTACTGTTGCGCACTCTCGGCGCGACCCGGCGGCAGTTGCTGCAGATCCAACTCGTCGAGTACGCCATCCTCGGTGTGCTCGCCTCGGTCGTCGGCTGCGGGTTGGCGCTGATCTCCAGCGAATTGATGGCCCGTTTCGTCTTCGAGACCACCGGTGCCTTCGCTCCCGGGACCCTCCTCGGGGCGATCGTTTCCGTCGTGACCTTGACCTTGGTCACCGGTCTGCTCGCCAACCGCGGGGTCGCCACCCACCCGCCCCTCGAGGTTCTCCGCCAGGAAACCTAGCCTCCGCGAAGTCGCGGAAAGACCCTTCATCCTCCCTTCCATGCGCCACGTCGTTACTTTCCACTACACCCTCCGCGACCCGCAAGATCGGGTGATCGACACCTCTGCCGGTGGCGACCCGATCCGCTACCTGGAGGGTGCCGGTCAGATCATTGACGGGCTCGACGCCCAACTGAAGGACGTGCCGGTGGGCACAAAGACCCGCGTGCTCGTGCCCGCGGCCCAGGCTTACGGGGTGCGGGATCCCGAGCAGGTCCAGAAAGTCCTCCGGGTGCTGTTGCCCGTCGAAGGGGTGCTGAAGATCGGCGATCAGTTCCAGGCGGGCGAGGATCCGTACGCCCCGGTGGTGACGGTGGTGGGGGTGGAAGGGGACTCCGTTCTCCTTGATGCCAATCATCCCCTCGCGGGCATCGACCTGACGTTCGACGTGGAAATCGTGGCCAGCCGGGAAGCTACCCAGGAGGAGCTCATCCATGGCCACGCCCACGGAGAGAACGGCGCCTGCGGTTGAGTTCGTGTAGGATTGGGCTCCGAATGGGAGGTTCTTCGCTGTTTTCAGTGACTCGGTGCCTCAGGAACGCGTGGCCGACAACCCGCATCCCGATGACTGCAAACCGGATCCGATGTAGGTGGCCTCGGCGAGGCCGCGACGGGACCGGACGGTCCCGCCTCCGTCTGGCGGTAGGTGCTGTCCCGTCTATCCACTGATAACAGCGAAGAACCGAATTGGAGAACGGATCCTTTTGGTTATTAGGCAATAGGGAGAGATTCCTCTCTGGGGTTGGTTTCCCGATCGCCGCCTCGCGCTTCTTCGGGATGAATGCGGGCCTATCCCATGAACGTACTCGGCATCGACATTGGCGGTTCGGCCCTCAAAGGAGCTCCAGTGGACACGGCGACGGGCAAGTTGCTCGCCGAACGTTTTCGGGTGCCCACCGAGACCGTCTTCACACCGGCTAAAGTGGCGCGGGCAGCGCGGCAGATCGTCGATCACTTCCAGTGGAAGGGGCCGGTCGGCATTGGTTTTCCCGGCGTGGTCCGCGGTGGGCGCATTCTCACCTCCGCCAACCTTCATCAAGCGTTTGTCGGCTGCGACGGCGAGGCGCTCTTCCGCAAGGCCCTGCGCCTGCCTGTATCCTTGATTAACGACGCCGACGCCGCCGGATTGGCGGAGGTGGCGTTTGGCGCGGGGCGTGGCAGGAAGAGCACCGTGCTCATGCTGACGTTTGGCACCGGTGTGGGTAGCGCGTTGTTCGTGGACGGACATCTGTATCCGAACAGTGAATTGGGTCACATCCCCATCGGCAAGCGGGCCGCCGAGCGGCGGGTGTCTGCCGCCGCCAAGGAGCGCAAGGACCTCTCTTTCCGGGAGTGGGCTCGCGACGTGAGCGATTATCTTCAGATCATTGAGACCATTCTCAACCCTCAGCTGATCATCATCGGCGGAGGCATCAGTGATGATCATGCGAAATGGTTCAAATACCTGAAGGTGGACACCCCGGTCGTCCCGGCGCGCTTCTTTAACGAAGCCGGCATTGTGGGCGCGGCGCTGCAGGCGTCGGCGCGAGGGCAACCGCGTTGACGGAAGTTCATGCCCGCGCCGTTGCTCATCGTCGGACAGGGCCTGGCAGGAACCCTGCTCGCGTGGGAGTTCGAGCGGGTGGGTTTCGACTTCGAGATCGCGGATGCGGGCCACGACCAGGCAGCCTCCCGAGTCGGCGCGGGAATAATCAACCCGATCACTGGGCAGCGCCTGGTCAAGAGCTGGCGGATCGACGCGCTGCTCGCGGCAACCGAGATGACCTACCGCGGGTTGGCTGAAGCGCTGGGGATTCCGCTGATCCGACGCATGCGTGTTTGGCGGAGCTTTCGCGACGCCGACGAGCGGGCGATTTTTCACGCCCGGTGGGATCGTGGCGAGCTGGCGCCGTACGCCCGCACGGCCGCAGGCGATGAGGGCGGATTTTGGATCGAAGGCGCGTTGCACATCGATCTGCCCGGGTTGATTTCGGCGGCCCGTCGCCGCTGGCTCGCCCAAGGCCGGTTGACCGAGCGCCGCGTCCAGCTCGACAAGGAGCGGGGGCGTCGCGATCTCGTCGTGATATGCACGGGTGCGGCGGAGAACCGACTCGGAGCGGTGGCGCTGGACCGAGTCAAAGGGGAGGCCTTGCGGGTGACGCCGCTGGAACCGTTGGCGGATCCGGAGGTGATTCGCAACCAAGGTCACTGGTTTCTTCCGTTGGCTGATGGCGATGCGCTGGTGGGGGCGACCTATGATCGCGCGGCGAAAGACCTGTCTCCGTCTGAGGCCAGCCGTGCGCTCTTGGTGTCGAGTGCCGCGCGACTGCTCGGGAGCGCACGCTTTTCGGTTGGCGCCCATCTCTGTGGCTGGCGGACGAGTGTGCGTGATCTTCGTCCGGTGACCGGACGCATTCCCGGTGATCCAACTCTTGGATTCATCAACGGGCTGGGCTCGAAGGGAGCGCTCTATGCGCCCTGGCTGGCCCGGCAATGGATCAACCACCTGACGGAAGGCGTGCCCTTCGACCCCGGCGTCGACGCCGCGCGTTTCGGGTGATGCGGTCCAACGCAAGGGCCTGTCTTGCGGAAGCTTTCCGCGCTTTTGCCGACGGCTGACCGTCAACGTGGGTCGATCTGCGGTTGGATAAACAGCCGCAGGGGTTTTGGATCCTCCATCATCGCCGGGCTTCCGGATTGAGTGCGGGCCAGGATCAGACGGGCCATCGTCGCTTCGTCGGATGAGGAAATTTGGTGGAGTCTTGCTGTGTTCGTCCATGCTCGACAGCTCGAGGTTCGGAAAGACCGATCTCTGCGGCCTCTGTGACCTCCTGTTAAACCCGGAAACGGACCGGATGATTGAACAGGAGCACACAGAGAACACGGAGAGATGCCCCGGACCTTCGAATCTGTCTCGAACGGTGGCACGGAGGGCGGCGAGGGTCGGGATTTTGGACTCAGTTCTCTGCGTCTCCGCGTCTCTGCGTGAGACTCGCCTTGGCTGCGCCGTCGTAGCCTCGCTTCTCTTTACGCTCCAACCTTCTGTTCGCCAGCCTCGCTCAATTATACAGCCAGTGCCGCTTGCTCAGCTGCTGGTAGGACTGGTTGCGGGCCTGCCACTTGTCCACCCACGCCGCGACGTCGACGCGGGAGCCCTTGGTCACGAGTTCAGCGAAAAAGTCGCTCGCACCCATGTGACGCAGAAACCCCTGCTGCATGCCCTTGGGGGCGGAGGCGTAGGGATTGCGTGGCTCGAGTTTGCAGCCCAAACGCATCAGGTGGAAGCTGAGTTCGGTGGGTCGCCAGTCATCCCAATCGGTGACTTCGATGTAGAGCCCGGTGGCGGATTCGCCGTTCTTGTTGGGTGAGCTGACCCGCCGGAACGCAATGCCGGGAATGGAAAGGGAAAGCAGTTCCTTTTCGATCGCGTCGCTCCTGATCCGCAGGTGAAGAAGCCCGCGAAACGGGTAACGTTCGCCGACGCCGTGGCGGAAGCCTCCGAGATAGGTGCCCAGACCTGTCATCGGATATCCGACGCAGGCGGAGAAGTCGGGAATCATCGGCGAGGTCGGTATCCACCGGAGTCCGGTCTCCGGCCAGCGCATGCTCCGCTTCCAGCCGCGCATCGGGACGATGGTGAGTTTGCCTTTGGCCCAGACTTCTTTGCTCACGGCCATGACTCCGGGGGCCTGCGCGGACATGTGGGCGAGTTCGCCGATCGTCAGGCCATGCACGTAAGGCACGCGGAAGGCGCCGACGTAGCTGGTCCATTGGGGGTCGAGCGGGGGACCATCCACCTTCAGGCCACCGAGCGGATTGGGTCGATCCAGCACGACCACCTCCACGCCTTCTTCAAAGCAGGCCTCCATCGCGTAACGCATGCAACTCACGTAGGTGTAGCTCCGCGTCCCAATGTCCTGCAGATCGATCACCAGCGCCTGCAACCCTTTGAGCATCGCCTTGGTCGGTTTGCGGAATTTTCCGTAAAGTGAATGCACTGGGAGCCCGGTGCGGGTATCAATGCGGTCCGGGATCGGGATCTCCGCGAGTTCGTTGCCGTAGATGCCGTGTTCGGGTCCGAACAACGCGACCAGTTTGACCTGGGGGGAGCGTCGAAGGACATCGATCGTGCTCACCCCAAAGCGGTTGACCCCAGCCGGATGAGTGAGAAGACCGACGCGCTTTCCGGCGATCGCGGCGAACCCCTGCGACTCCAGAACATCGATCCCAAGCATGACTGGGGGAGGTGCCTTGACCGGGACCGGGGTCGGCAGGCCGCTGGGGCTGCGTGGGAGGGTCGGGGCGGTGGGCGCTTTGCCGGTCGTCGCGGGACCGGAAACCTTCGGCGCAGCGGCTGGTTTGGAGGCGCTGGAGCAACCGACGCTGAAGAGCAGCGTCGTCAAAAACGTGACCAAACCGAACCAAGCCGTGAGGGGTGTCAGGCGAAAAGGACCGTGCATTCCACCCGTCATTTTGAGTGGGGGTGCGGTCGCGTCGAGCTGGAATGCGGTTTGGGCGGACGCCCGGGGCGATGGTGGGCGGCGTGGCGCCGCACACCGATCATCCACAGTTGGTCGAGCACGAACCCGAGCACGACACCGGTGAGGACGCCGCCGATGACGAGGGCGTTGATCGCGGTGCCGACGCGCTTGGAAAAGTTAATCGATTTCGGCAGCGGTTTCTCGACCGAATGATCTTCAGGACCGTGAGTGGAGTGTCCGACGATCGGGTCATCCACCGGACCCGCAGGTTGTCCGGGTGGGGGCGTGGGTTGAGGAGC
>Ga0154020_10004184_pt1 | contig 17235 bp, 16 predicted proteins | sample Klosneuvirus_201_FD_109709 | JGI IMG/M metagenome (GOLD analysis project Ga0154020, IMG submission 109709) | Active sludge microbial communities from wastewater, Klosterneuburg, Austria - Klosneuvirus_20160825_MG | ecosystem: Engineered > WWTP > Aerobic digester > Activated sludge | place...
CTTCATCATCGTCGCGATCTCCTCGACGGAGTGACCGTAGACGTTCGCGAAGATGAACGCCGTACGCTGCTCGAGCGAGAGCGTCGCGAGCGCGTGCTCGACGGCGACGAGCTCCGCGCGCGACTCGATCTGCGCCGCGGTGTCGGGACCGCGCGTGTCATCGATCGCGGGCTGGCCGTCGTCGATCGTGCGCTCGGAGCGCTTCCGCTTCGCGCGGTAGTGCGCCTTCGCGACGTTGACGCAGATGCCTCCGATCCACGTCGAGAACGAGCTGTCGGCGCGAAACGATGCCAGGCCCTGCACGATCGCGAGCAACACCTGTTGCCGCATGTCGTCGAGGTCGGGTGACCGACCGACGAGATGGACCAACATGCGGTGGATTTGCTCATAGTGAAGCTCGAGAACCGTGGAGATCGCCGGCTTGTCGCCGGTGCGTGCGCGCGCGAGTGTGTCGGAGTCCAGTGCTGGGTGAGTCGCGGCGCGCACGAAGATGACTAAAACCAAAGTTGAGCGCGGATATCCCAGCGAAACCGCAGCCAACTCGCCTGGTACAGCGGCGTTTGGCCGAGGGTGAGTAGCACCGGCCGCGAGAGGTCGAGGGTGGGTCCGAGGGTCACGTGTAGCGGCCCCGCCACCGCGATGCGTACGTGCGGGGCGAGCGAGACGACCGGTGCCCACACGGTGTCGCTCATCGCCGACGCACCGGTCGTGCGATCCGCAGACGACCAGATCGAGAGCACACCGAGATCGAGTTGTCCGACGAGGGCAGCGCGCTCGCCGCGGATCAGAATCGCACGTCCTCCGAGCGAGGCACCGAACACGCGCGTGCGTCCCGAACCGCCTGCGGCGTCTGCTTCGTGGGCCGCGCTCGCGAGCAGCGTCGCGCCGACCGAGAACCGAGTCGAGTGAGAGCGGGTGTTGACCCAAGCACTCGCGACGAGCGCGAAGGTGCGAGCGGCGGATTCACTGGACGCGACACCGGTCGCGCCGAGCTCGACGGCGCCGTCGTACGTCGGACGGATCCGCGATCCCAGCGACCACGGCAGCGGATTCCGAGCTTGGCCCACCTCCGGACCGCTCGGGTTGTCCTCGACGACCACCCGCGTCTCCGGCAGCACGCGCAAGAGGCTCGCGATCTTGAGCGCCGACACGCGATAGACGAACTCCGGCTGCTCGGGTGGAACGTCCACCGTCGACGATTCGGCCGCCGCGCAGCCCTTGTCGACGGTGACCATCGAGACCGTCATCGTGCGATCGACCCAGCGCGCCCACAGCGCGACCGACACCGCGGCGGCACGCGCTTCCGCGATCACCTCGGCGCACACGATGTCATCGGTGGCGGGCACGCGCGACGATGCCTCGATGACCGCGTTCGTCACGTAGGTCTCGAGCGACGTCACGAACCGTGCGGTATCGAACGCCGGTGGTGGGTCGACGAGCACCATCGGCACGCGAGCCGGCGCCGCGTCGGCGGGACGCACGAAGATCGCGATGCCCACGACCATCGCGATCACATGTCCACGCGCGATCACCACGCACCCACGGTACACGAGGCCACGCGTGGCGGGATGCTCAGGTGATAATCTGCGAGCGATCGTGCGGAGCGTGGTTGTCCTTCTCGTCTGCGGCGCGTGCAACGCGGTCGATGTGGATCTGCTCGGTCAGATCGCGAGCCCGTGTGATCTGGGCGAGGTCGGCACGTGGATCGATGTCACGCCCGGCGGCGTCATGCAGATCGATCCGAACCCGGGCGTGCGCGGCCTCGTGATGGATCCGCTCGACGCGTCCGTGCTCTATGCGAGCACTCACGAGCAAGGCGTATGGCGCAGCGGCGACTGCGGTGCGACGTGGGAGCACATGAACACGGGCATCAACGGCCCGGTGATCGAGAGAGCGTCACCGATCGACATCGCGATGGATCCGTTCGTCCCCGACACGATCTATCTCTCGCCTCGGTTCGGCGGCAACAGCGTGTACACGAGCACGAACCGCGGCATCCATTGGGACGACATCATCCCCGAAGCGATCGCGCGGCAGGTGATCGATTCGGACCTCGCCGACATCGCGAAGCTCGCGGTCGATCCGAACACGCCGAATCACATCCTCGCGACGTCGATGGTGCCGTGGCTCGGCCACGGCGACGACAGCGGCGTGCTCGAAGGCCGTCGCGTCGACGACGAATGGCAATGGACGTTGCATCCGCCGGCGCCGGGAATGGGCGTCGCGCAGTACATCGAGTTCCTCGACGCGCGCACGTGGCTACTCGCATCGAGCTACGTCCCCACCGGCGAGGGCACGTGGATCACGCGCGATGCGGGCACCACCTTCGCCCGCGTCGACGACGCCGAAGCAGCGAGCAGCTGGCAGATCTATCGCTCTGTCGACGGAACGCTGTATCGACCGTTCCAACAAGGGCTCCTCCGCTCGAGCGACGGCGGCAGCACGTGGACCGACGTATTCGTCGGCATCGGCATCGGCGGAGCGCAAGCGATCATCGGCGACGGCACGACGCTCTATGTCAGCTCGAGCGTTCCCGACGGCGATACCGCACCGCGCATGTTCAGTGCCCCCGAGGATCCTGGCGATCGCGGATGGGCCGTGGTCGGCGAACCGTCGCCACACTCGGTGCATCGGTTCGTTCGCGATTCGCTGCGCGATGTCCTGTACACGTTCAATCCATACGAAGGCGTGCGTCGCAAGCGGCTGCGTTAGCATCGCGACATGGAGCAGGTCCTCGCTGCATGTCGCGCTGCACTCGGGCGTGAAGGCCGCATCGTGGCGCTCACCGGCGCGGGCGTGTCCGCCGAGAGCGGTATCCCCACGTTTCGCGGCAAGGAAGGCTACTGGACCATCGGTGCTCGCGAGTACCACCCGCAAGAGCTCGCGACGCACGATGCATTCGAGCAGATGCCGTGGGAGGTGTGGGCTTGGTATCTCTATCGCCGCGGCGTGTGCATGGCGGCCGCGCCGAACGCCGGACACGTCGCGCTGGTCGACATGGCACACGCCCTCGGCGATCGGTTCGCGCTCGTCACGCAGAACGTCGACGGCCTGCATCGCCGCGCCGGGAGTCCGGACGCGACCACGTTCCCGATCCACGGCGACATCTCGCTCATGCGCTGCGCGAACGACTGCGTCTTGGATCGCTGGCCGATCCCCGACGCAATTCCTGCGCTCGCACGAGGCGAGACCGTATCCGCCGAGGTCAAGGCGCTGCTCGTGTGTCCGCGCTGCGGCGGAATGACCCGACCGCACGTGCTCTGGTTCGACGAGAGCTACGACGAAGAGCGGTACTTTCTGATGACCGTTCGTGCGCTCGCCGCACGATCGGCGCTCGTGGTGATCGCCGGCACGTCTGCCCAGACGAACTTACCGTGGCAGGTCGTGACGTTGGCCGAGCGCGCTGGCGCGACGATTGTCGACATCAATCCCGAGGACAATCCGTTCGGCGACGTCGCGGCGCGCTCCGGCGGCGTCATTCGGGGGCCCGCCGCCGCGGCGCTGGGCGCGATCGCAAACGCCCTCCGCTAACCGAGAGCCGGCAGTTCGGCGTTCTCTTGCGCCTCGAGATCTGGGACGATCGACAACGTTGGTTCGTAGTCTCGTCCTGACAATCGCCGTGGCGGGATGCTTCTCGCCAGCGCCGCAAGCGGGTGCTCCGTGCTCGCCGATGGGCGAGTGTCCGAGCGGTTTGGTGTGCGCGTCCGCGACGAATACGTGCGAGCGCTCGATGACAGACGCGATGGTCAGTGTGGATGGCCCGCTCGTCGATATGTCGGCGAGCGACACGATCGTCGATGCTCCTCCCAGCCCACGGGTCGTCGCGCACTATCTCTTCCACGACGTGCTCACCGATAGCGAGAACGAACACGACGCGACGAACGTCGGCGCCGAGCTGTCGTACGTGAACGGGCGCAACGGCGAGACGGATCACGCGCTGCGATTCCCGACCAACCTGTCGAGCCACGCGAGGATCCCGGACTCTCCGGCGTTCGATCTTCCAAAGGGCGAGATCGAGCTGTGGTTCCGCTACGACAACAGCGTGCCGGAGGGTGACCTCGGCATCATCTCGCGCGATGCGAACGGTTCGGAGACGAACGGTCACTTCAACGTGCGGCTCGGCCACGACCAGCGACTCGTGATGCGTATCCAGAAGCTGAGCAATCCGACGATCGAGGCGTATCGCTGCACGGCCGCGACCATCTCGTTGAACGTCTGGCACCACGTCGTCATCACGTTCGGAGGAACGCTGACGATGCAGGTCGACGGCGTCCTCGCCGCGGGGACCACGTGGACCGATCAGAGTGCGGTCGTGCGCGATTGCACGGTGGCATGGACGACCGGCATCGACGGCAACGACAACCCGTGGATCCTGGGCGCTCTGTCCGTCACGTCCACCGAGGGGTCGGGCACGCCGGTCGTCGCCGTCGCCGGTGGGGTGCAGATCGACGAGCTCCTCATCCGCAGCCTTCCGTGATCTGAGCGCGCGCCCCACCTAGACGAACCGCTCTGGATTCGGCAGGGTGTTCTCGATGGTCCCTCCCGCCGACGGTGTTCCGGAGGCGGTTCCCGACCGCCCCGAGCAAGCCACGGGAGAGATCTCGATGTTGCCGCCCGAGGAGGCGGAGAAGGTCGTCGCCGACATCCGCGCGATCGCCGAGAGCCGTGGCGACGACACCGAAATCGTCGACATGACCCCGCTCGAGCTGCAGCAGACCGGCCGCGCGCGCCGCTCGACGATGTTGCCGCCGATGCCGAACGTGAGCGCCGAGATGCCGGCGGTCAGCGCACCGCCGGACGACGACGCGCTGTCGGTGGAGGATCTTCGCGATGCGTGGCCGTTGCTCGATCTCGAAGAGCGCAGCGACGGTCTGCACGTGCTCGATCGCGAGGATGCCGAGGAGTTCTTCGTCTCGCTGACCGCGGGTGATCAGGCGGCGCTGCTGCTTCACTTCCGTCCGGGCCAGCGCCGTCAGTGGATGCGCATGCTCGAGCCGGACGATGTCGCCGACGTCATCCAGGAAGTCGACAAGCCCGGCGATCCGGAGAAGAAGGCGACGCTCCTCGCGCTCCTCGATACGCCCACGCGCAAAGAGGTCACCGCGCTGCTGACCTACGCCGAGGACGAGGCCGGTGGCCTCATGTCGACGCGCTATGCACGCCTGCGTCTGCACATGACCGCCGACGAAGCGGTCAGCTATCTGCGCCGGCAAGCGCGCGACAAGATCGAGACGATCTACTACGCGTACGTCCTCGACGGCGATCAGCGCCTGCTCGGCGTGGTCTCGTTCCGCGATCTGTTCGCCGCGGATCCGAAGAAGACCGTCGCCGAAGTCATGGAGACCGATGTCATCCGCGTCACCGACGAGATGGATCAGGAGACGGTCTCGCGCGTGTTTGCCGAGCATGACCTGACGGTCGTCCCCGTCGTCGATCGCGACGGCCGGATGAAGGGCATCGTGACCGTCGACGACATCGTCGACGTCGTGCAGGAAGAGGCCACGGAAGACGCGCAGAAGTTCGGTGGTATGGCCGCCCTCGAGGTGCCGTACCTCCAGAGCTCGCGTCGCGAGATGATCAAGAAGCGCGTCGGCTGGCTCGTGCTGCTGCTCGCGGGATCGATGCTCACGGCGACGGCGCTCGAATCGTTCCAGGGACAGATCGATACAGTCCCGCTTCTCGCGCTGTTCCTGCCGATGATCGTCTCGACGGGCGGCAACTCGGGCTCGCAAGCATCGACGCTCGTGATTCGCGCGATGGCGCTCGGCGAGATCCGCGCCGCGGACTGGTGGCTCATCATGCGCCGCGAGCTACTCACCGGCCTCGCGCTCGGCGGCGTTCTCGGCGTGATGGCGCTCGGGCGTGTCGCGCTGTGGGGAACGTGGGGCCGCTACGGCGATCACTACGTGCTCGTCGCCCTCGTCGCCGGCTGCTCCGTCCTCGGCTGCGTGCTGTGCGGGACGCTCGCAGGCGCGATGTTGCCGTTCGTGTTGCGCAAGGTCGGCGCGGATCCCGCAAGCGCTTCGGCACCGTTTGTTGCCACGCTCGTCGATGTGAGCGGCATTTTGATCTACTTCGGCATCGCGAATCTGCTGCTGACCGGCGTGCTGCTCTAGGGTAGTGTCCGCAACTCGGACGATGTTCGCGACGAAGACGTACCACTATCGCGACCCCGCAGCGGTCATCCTCGGCCTCAAGGAACAGCGCAAGCAGGGACTGACGCCACGTGGCCTCCTGTTCGTCGCCCTCGATCCGCGCGGCGAGACATACATCGCCGTGCCCGAGGACACCGACGCCGTGGCGTCGATCCGCGTCGGCGACAAGCTGTCATTGGTGTCGCCATTCGTCGGTCGGTACTTTCACTTCGATGCCGTGCATCGCCTGCCCGGCGACAGCGTGCTGTGGAACGGTGATCGTCGACTCGGCGATACCGGCAGCGCCCCCGAGGTCGCGTGCGCGATCAGCGAGTGGCTCAAAGGATCATCCGCGAAGAACGTGTTCCTCGGTTGCACCGCACACGTGCCCGGCTCGTGGTGGACGGTCGATCACCTGTCCGCGGTTACCGAGCTGCACACGATGGGCTTTCTCGATTGCGTCGTGACCGCGTCCGGAATCCTCGCGCGCAAGATCGATAGCCCGACGCTCCACCACCTCGAGTTCCAAGCGCTCGCGCAACACGGCACTCCGACCGATGGCTGGCAAGAGGTGTTCACGTCAGACCTCGGCAACATCCTGCTCGTCGAGCGGCGCGTGCTCCAGTATCGCCTGGTCATCACGTGCGAGCGCGGCCTCGTCGAAGTCGACGTCAGTCACTTGCCGGATCTCGTCATCGAGACAGCGCGTGTCCCGATGAAGTCGGGCTTCGGCGTCGTCGGCCGCATCGACAACGGCGCATTCGCCGTGACGTCGGGAACCGTCGAGCCCTGGGGTCTCACGAACATGAGCCCCGCGATGCTCGTGGGCTCACCGACGGAGCGCCTGCTGGATCTCCCGAAGACGCTGCGTGCGATGCCGTCGCTCGAGAACGATCCGGCTTAAGGCGACGAGAACCGCGCTGCCAGATAGAGCAGCGCCATCGACAGCGCGAGCACGCTCGTCAGCGGCCACATGCCGACCAGCACCTCGAGCACGCTGCGCACACCGCGCGCGAGCGGCGTGGGATCCGCCGGCGGCGCGGGAGGTGGCGCGACCAGCTGTCCGCCCGCGCGGACCACACGAGCCTGAGGCAAGGAGTCGAAGGTGAGCATGATGTCCTCAGTATGGAATGTTCGTGCGACGTGGGAAGTGGCGATCTTGTTCACCGACACGGGAGCGTGCGGCACGTTGCAAGGTAACGTCGGTCACCGATGTCCTCTTCCCTCAGTGACCTCTCGCGTGGCTTTCGCCGGACCTACCTGAATCACGAGGAGATCACCGCGCAGCTCCAGGCGTGGGTCGCCGCGTATCCCACCTTCTGCAAGGTGACCTCGCTGGCGAAGACGCCCGAGGGACGCGACGTGTGGCTGCTCACGATCGGCCGTGACCTCGAGCGCATTCGCCCGGCGGCGTGGGTCGACGGCAACATGCACGCGGCCGAGCTCGCGGGCTCGAGCGTCGCGCTCGCGATCGCGGAGGATGCGCTGCGGCTGCACGTCGAGCCGAACAGCTTGGAGGCACAAGAGCTGCCCACGCCGATCGCGCAGCGCCTCCGCGACATCCTGTTCTACGTCGTGCCGCGCATCTCGCCCGACGGTGCGGAGGCGGTGCTGACGAGCGGCCGCTCGGTGCGCAGCGTGCCGCGCGACCATCGCATCGAGCGTGGTGCACCGCGCTGGCTCAACGAGGACATCGATGGCGATGGTCAGATCCGCTCGATCCGGATCAAGGATCCGGGTGGCGAGCTCGTCGAGGCCAAGGAGATGCCCGGCCTGCTGGTCGAGCGCACGATCGAGGACGAAGGCCCGTTCTACAAGCTCTATCCCGAGGGCCGCATCGAGCACTTCGACGGCAAGACGATTCCGTCCCCGTTCTTCCTCGGTGACAACCCGATCGATCTCAACCGCAACTTCCCGTGGTCGTGGGCACCGCATCACGAGCAGATCGGCGCGGGTGCGTACGCGACGAGCGAGCCCGAGGCGCGCGGCATCGTCGAGTTCGCGACGACGCATCCGAACATCTTCGCGTGGTGCGACTTCCACACGTTCGGCGGCGTGCTGATCCGTCCGCTCGGTCACGCGCCGGACGCGAAGATGAACCAGGAAGACCTCGCGATCTTCCGCCAGCTCGAAGCGTGGATGACGGAGCACACCGGCTATCCCACGGTGAGTGGGCACGAAGAGTTTCTCTACGAGCCCGAGAAGCCGCTGCGCGGTGACCTCACGGACTACGCGTACAACCAACGCGGCGCGATCGGCTACGTCGTCGAGCTGTGGGACCTGTTCGCGCGCCTGAGCATCCCGCGCCCGCCGAAGTTCGCGCAGTACTACGAGCGCGTCACGCGCCACGATCTCGTGCGCCTCGCGTGGTGGGATCGCGACGAGAACCAGAGTCGATCGTTCCCGCCGTGGCGCTTGGTCGATCATCCGCAGCTCGGCCCCGTCGAGGTCGGCGGCATCGATCCGCGCGTCGGCATCTGGAATCCACCGCCGCACGAATTGCCCACGCTGTGCGCGAAGCAAGCGCAGGTGTTCCTCCGCGTCGCCGCGCTCGCGCCGCGGTTGCGCGTCGGACGCATCGAGCGCTTCCCGCTGTCGGGCGATCTCACGCGCGTCGAGATCGAGATCCTGAACGATGGCTACCTCGGCACGTACGGGCTTCCCTCGGCGAAGACGCTCGACTTCAACGAGCCCGTCTATGCCACCGCGACGGTGCATGAAGGCGCCGCGCTCGTCGACAACGGTCGCGCGCACCAAGTGCTCGGCCACCTCGACGGTTGGGGCCACGGCCTGCACACCGGCGCGAACCTGCCGGCGTATCCGGGCACGCGCGGCACGACGCACGCTGCGTGGGTGCGCTACCTCGTGCGCGGAAAAGGCCGGCTCGAAGTTCGCGCGGGTGCCTGTCGCGCCGGCTTCATCACGGCCAGCGTCACGGTCTAGCGACGGTGATCGCGGACGCGCGGTCCGCCATCACTGCGCGGACCCGAGCTCCGCGGCGACCAACCGCCGCGCTGATACGAGCGCACGCCGCCGTTGTTCGACCAGCGTCCGTTCACCCAGACCGAATCGTTGCGGCTGCGCTCCCACGATCCGTTCACCCACACGTGGCCACGACCGCGGCGATCCCAATAGCCACCGGTGTACGTGTAGCCCGGGCGGCCCGCTTCCCAACCACCGCGGTAGTAGCGGTTGCCGTACCAGTACGGCTGCACGTAGACGTAGCCCGGGCGATCGACCTCGTAATAGCCGTTCTGCCACACCCACTGATTGCCGATGTAGTCGTAGCGACCGTTGACCCACACGTGGCCGTCGCGCGGCTCGTGATAGAGGTCCACGTCGACTTCGACCGGCGCGGGTGCGGCATACGTGACGTAGCCCGTCGTCGAGCCATAGCTCGTCGAGCCTCCGGCGTAGCCATATCCCGTCGCGTAGCATCCAGCGCTCGCGGCGAGCGCTACGACCAGAGCTGCGAGTTTCATCATCGGAATGATGATGACACCCGACGACGTGGTACTCAAGGACGTGGCTCGTTACGCCATCGGGGACATCCAAGGCTGCATGGCCAGTCTGGACCGCCTGCTGGCACTGATCGCGTTCTCTCCTGCACGCGATCAGCTCTGGCTCGTCGGTGACTTGGTCAATCGGGGACCTCGATCACAGGACGTGCTCAAGTGGGCGATGAACCTGCCGGTCACCTGTGTCCTCGGCAATCATGACCTGCACTTACTCGCGCGCGCGGCCGGTGCGGTCGGCGAGAAGAAGCGCGACACGCTCGACGACGTGCTCTCGGCGCGTGATCGAGATCGCATGATCGACTGGCTGCGCCACCGCCCCATGATGCATGTCGATGGGCCGCTCGCGCTCGTGCACGCGGGGCTGCACCCGCAGTGGACGATCGCGCAGGCGCAGGCGCTCGCCGGCGAGATCGAGCGAGAGCTGCGCGCACCGACGTGGCGTGCGTTCCTCGCGCAGACGATGGGATCGAAGTCGACACCGCCGCGCTGGGACGCGCGTCTCGGTGGCAGCGATCGCTGGCGATCGATCCTCGCGTACCTCACGCGCGCGCGCACACTGCACACGAGCGACGGTCGCGTCGATCCGGACTTCGACGGCGCGCGCGTCGATATCCCCGAGGGCCGCACGCCGTGGTTCGCGATGCCGTCGCCCGCGTGGGCGACGCACACCATGGTGTTCGGTCACTGGGCCGCGCTCGGGCTCGATCTAGGTCCACATCACCTCGGCATCGATACGGGCTGCGTGTGGGGCCGATCGCTGACCGCGATCCGGCTCGACGATCGCACCGTGTACCAAGTCAAAGCCGTCGAAGCGGCGAGCTAGAGCTGGGGCATCGGGCACGTCCCGATCACCGGCGCGTACTGGCGAATCACGGGCACGCCCGGCTGCGGGCACGCTCCTCCCATCGCGATGAGGCCGAGCACGAAGCCCGTGCGGCGCGGCGCCATCAGCTCGACGGTGACGAGTAGGTGCGGAATGCCCGAGAAGCGCGGGTCGGTCGTCGACGAGATCGTCAGGCGACAGATGTTCGGCATCGGCCCCGGCTCGATCGTGAAGTCGAACGGTGCGCTCTGCGCGTAGTAGCTGACCGCGTCGACCGCCGGGTTCCTGCACGGGAACGGCAACGTGAAGTCGATGACCGTCGGATCGTTGCACAGATCCTCGCTGCCCTCCGTCGGCACGGCCATGTCCGGTGACGGATGCGTCGAGTTCACGAGAAGCGCGCACTCGAGGATCTCCGCGGGTGACTCCGTCAGATCGCACTCGCGACACAGCGCATCGCTCACGCACGTGTCGTCCCCACAGGTCACCGACGCGCCGTCCTTGTTCGAGCACGAACCGATGCTGCACGCGTCCGCGCCGTGAACGCAGGGCGTCGCCCCGACGCAGTCCCCGTTGCCACTGCCATCGCAGTACAAGAGCGGTTCGCAGTCGGTGGTGCCGGTGTCCGTTCGATCGAGGAACAGATCGCAATCGGAGTCCTCGGGATCGACGATCGCCACGACGACGGGCTTCCCCGCCGCGCGCGGTGGTGCGACGCGCAGGCACTTCGTCTGCCCCCGCCCCCACTCTTCGATGACATCGTTGGCAGCCGCGTCGACGACGAGCGTGTACTCGATCACCTTGCGCTCGTCGGTGACGCGAAAATCGAACAGCTCGCCGATGCCGACGCGCTCGGTGCCGGCATACGCCACGGCGAGAACGTAGGCACCGAGCTTGTTGTTCTGGCCGCCGTCGGGGATCCACACCGTGTAGTCCTGGCGTTTCGAACCGAACGTCTGCACGTCGTCGGGTGCAAATGCACGCGCGACCAACAGCTGTGCCTCGTCGAGCGGCTCCGGCACCGCGTGCTTCGGCGTCGTCGGAACGGTCCTGCCGACCTCGACGCCGTAGTACAGCTCGAGGCGATCGAACGCGATGTCTTTGTTCGCCGCGTGAATCGTGATGTACGTGCCGTAGCGATCTTCACAACCGCCGAGGCAACCGAACAGGCTTGCGAGCACGATCACCGCGCCCCGCAGGGTCACGAGGTCAGGCCTTCTTCTTCGGATCGGTCGGTAGCACCGGCGGTGCGGGAGGCGGTTGGTGCTTGAGCGCGGGCGCGGTGACGGCCGCGGGATCGACGGTGCGCTTCGGCTGCGTGAGGAGCACCGGATCGCTGACGGCCGGCTTCTGATGCTCCGTCGTCGACTGATCGTCGGCGTCGATCGCCTTGAGCCGCTTGCGCGCTTCCGCGACGGCGGTGCCGAGCGCGGTCGCGGGGTTGATGCCGACCGCTTGCTTCATCACCTGACCGAGCGCATGTGCGAACTCGTCGGCGTTCGCGAAGCGGCCGTCGGGATCCGCGGCGAGCGCCGTGTCGAGCACGGCGAGCAGCGCGGCCGGCACGGGGTCCGACTTGCGGCGATCGGTGATCGACGGAATCTGGCACGCGCGGATCTTCTTGAAGATCTCGACGTCGGTCTTGCCGTCGAACAAGCGCTCGCCGGTCAGCGTCTCCCACAGGATGTTGCCGACGCCGAACAGATCCGACTGCACGGTGTTCGGCTTGCCGAACGCGACCTCGGGTGCGAGGTAGCTGAGCTTGCCCTTCACGGTGCCCGGGGCCGTCAGGCTCGCGATGCGATCGCGCGCGCGCGCGAGGCCGAAGTCCGAGAGCTTCACGCCGCCGTTCACGCCGAGCAGCACGTTGTGCGGCGAGATATCGCGATGGATCACCGGCGCGAGATTTCCGTCGGCGGCGACACGCGTGTGAGCCGCGCCGAGGCCGCGCAACGTGCCGATGCCGATCGCGACGACGAGCGGCCACGGTACCGATTGGCCCGACTCGCGATACGAGTCGATGAACGCGCCGAGGTCGATGCCCTCGACCCACTCCATGATCAAGTAGTACGAGCCGCCCTCGGCGACGAAGTCGTGGACCTGGACGATGTTTGGATGCGCGAGGTCGGAGCCGACGCGCGCTTCCTCGATGAACATGTCGATGTAGTTCTTGAATGCGCGGAACTCGGGCCGCACGTGCTTCACCGCGACGGTGCGCTGGAAGCCGGCAGCACCGTGAATGACGGCCTTGTAGACCGTTGCCATGCCGCCCTCGCCCGCGATCTGTACAAGTTGATACTTGTTGTCGACCGTCTGACCGCTGAGGTTCACGTCGACGATTCTACAACCAAATCCACCGACAGTTCGGGTAGGTGACGGCTCTCACGCCCCGGAAGTGTCGGCGGCGAGCTCGGCGCGCGCCGTCTCCAATTCCGCCATCGCGGACTCCCAGCGCGCCGTCAGCTCCTCGAGCTTCTCGGCCGCTTTCTGATAGTCGTCGAGGAGCTTGTTTCGGCGTGCGGCGTCGTCATACACCGACGGGTCGCTGAGCTCCGCGCCGCGAGTCTTCTGCTCGGCCTCGAGCACGCCCACCCGCTCCTCGAGCTGCGCGACCGACTTTTCGAGCGGTCCGAGCTTCGCATTCTTCTTCTGCCGCGCTTCCGCCTCGCGCCGCTTGCGCGCTTTGTCGTCCTCTTTCGGGACGGGCGCCACCGAGACCGACTTCGCACGCCCGGTGGGATCGCGCTTGACGTTCGCATCGGCCTCGACCGCGACGCCCTGGCGGCGCTGGGCCATCGAATACAGGTACTCGTCGAGAGAGCCCGGATACGTCTCGACCTTCTGCTCCTCGACGTTCCAGATCCGGGTCGCGAGCGAGCGCACGAGCGAGCGGTTGTGGCTCACGAACACCAAGGTGCCGTCGTACGTCTTGAGCGATTCGGTCAAGCTCTCGGCCGATGCGAGGTCGAGGTGGTTGGTCGGCTCGTCCATCAGCATCAAGTTGCCGGGCTTGACGATCAGCTGAGCGAGCGCGACGCGTGCGCGCTCGCCACCCGAGAGGACCTTGGTCGGCTTGTCGACATCGTCGCCGCCGAACATGAATGCGCCGAGGATCGAACGCACGCGCGCCGGTGACGTGTCCGGCGATGCGCGTTGCACGACCTCGTACACCGTCGCGTTCATGTCGAGCGTGTCCGCGTGGTGCTGCGCGTAGTAGCCGACCTTGACGTCGGCGCCGAGCTTGATCGTGCCCGCGTCGTGCGGGAGCTCGCCCGCGATCATGCGCAGCAGCGTCGTCTTGCCGGCGCCGTTGACGCCGATGATGCCGATCTTCTCGCCGCGGCGGACGGTGAGATCGATGCCCGGGAAGACGACGTGCGATCCGTACGCCTTCTTCAGCTTCTCGATCTTGATGACCTCGGCGCCGGTGCGCTCCGTCGGCGGGAACGAGAACCGCAGCGTGCGGCGCTTCTCGTACGTCTCGACGTCCTCCATCTTCTCGAGCATCTTCACGCGCGACTGCACGGCCGCGGCCTTGTTCGCCTGCGCGCGGAACCGATCGATGAACTTCGTGAGGCGCTCTTTCTCGCGCGCGAGGTTCTTTGCTTTGCCGGCGAGGATCGTCTCCTCCTCGGCGCGCTGCTCGACGTACTTCTCGTAGTTACCTGGATAGCTGCGTACGCCCTCGAGCTCGAGCGACACGACGCGCGTGATCTGTTCGTTCAGGAACTCGCGATCGTGGGAGATCAAAATGAAGCAGCCGCGCCACTTCTTGAGGAAGTCGGAGAACCACGCCACGGATGGCATGTCGAGGTGGTTCGTCGGTTCGTCGAGGAGCAGCACGTCGGGGCGCTGGAACAACAGGCCCGCGAGCACGCCGCGCATCTTCCAGCCACCCGACAGCTCGCCGATGTCGCGCTTCTCGTCGCCCGGGCGAAACCCGAGGCCCGCGAGGATCGCGAGCGCTTCGTGCTCGCCGAAGAATCGCTCGAAGTGATCGATGCGCTCGTGGAGCTCACCGATCTCGTGCGCGAGATCGAGCACCGTCTCTTCGTCGGTGTTGCTCGACGCCGCCGCTTCGAGTGCGGCCTCGGTCTTCGCGAGCTGCGCGTCGAGCTCTTTGCGTCCCGGGACGCTCGACAGGATCATGTCGAGCAGCGAGCGCCCGCTCGCCACCGAAATGTCCTGCGGCAACCAGCCGATGCGCACGTTGTTCGCGCGCGTGACCTTGCCGTCGTCGACCTCTTGCTCGCCGGCGATGATCTTGAGCAGCGTGGTCTTGCCCGAGCCGTTCGGACCGATGAGGCCGACACGGTCTCCGTGGGCGAGGCGCAGCGACGCCGCATCGAAGATCATGCGATCGGCGAAGAACAACGTCACTTCGTCGAGGACGACCAGACTCATGACTGCGGCCGGTAGATAGCACGGCGCGGGCGCCGCGATCGCGCAGAAGCCGCGGATCCTAGCGCTTGCGGCGATCGCTGCGCGCGACCATCGCGCTCGGCAGCGTGCCCTCGGCCTCGAGCTTGCGGATCTCGTCGCCGATCGGCCTCAGGAGCGCGAGCCGCGCCGGGTCATCGCGATACCGATCCACGAGCTCGCCGTACAGCTCGCGCACGGCATCGCCATCGGGCGGATTCGCGATCACCGACTTCACGACGCAGATCCGCCAGCGCAGGGCGAGATCACCGCCGACATCGAGCGCCAGGGCATCTCCCGCGGAGCGCAGTGCGACGACGCACGCGAGGTCGGCCTCGCCGCGCTCCACCAGCGCCGTCAACTTTGCCGTCGCATCCCTGATCATTGTCTCGGTATCTCCGCCCGAGCGTAGCATGCGATCGATCGGGCGCCGGTCACCCGGCGGGTAGCCCGGGGGATCGCGATCAGTCGTTGTTGCCCTTGATGAGCGCGACGAGGCTGCCGACGATGCCGAGGGCCACGCCACCCGCGATGAGGATCATCGTGATCGACATGTTGTCGCCGAGCGCCTTGAGGATCTTCCAGATCTCGATCGATGCGCCAGCGGCCAAGAAGCCCACGAACGACGCGATCGCCAATCCCTTCGACATGCGCGACTTCGCCATCGCGAACAGCGCGACACCGAGCGGAATCGCGAAGCCGGCGCCGAGCGCGATGCCGCGCGGCGGCTCGTGCTGGATCAGCAGCGGCAACAGCGAGAAGCCATCGATCGGCACGATCGAGCCGACGAGCCCTGCGATAGCAGCGATGACGATCAACGTGAACCCGAGCTTCATGCGAATCCCCCTTCCATGACGGTATCACGCGTCTCTACGCAGCCGCCGCGCCGCCGTTTCGGTCTTCACTCGAGATCGCGGATCACGCCGATGTCGATAATCGCGTTCGTGCGCTCGTCGCCCCCGACGGGCAGCCCGATGCCGAGCATGCCGCGATAGTGGTCGCCGAAGCGGCGTTGGGCACCGAGGCGGATCGTCGTGCCGTCGAAGCCGTCGTACCAGCCTGCTTGGATCTCGGCGCCGAGGTCCAGCGACCAGCGCTCGCCGGTGCGTCGCACGAGGTCCGCGCCCGCGCGAAACGCCATGCGTCCCGTCGATCCACCGAGCGACCACGCGCGCGCCCCCACGAAGCCGAGGCGCGCGTGCAACGTCGTCCGACGCGTGAGGCGGTTCGTGGTGATCGCGGTCAGCGATCCGGTGAGGTGCGTGGTGTCGAGGTTGTCTCTCGTGAACGGCACCTCGATGACGCCCGCCAACGCGAACGCGCTGACACCGCGACGCGTGCCCCACGCCGCGCCGATCGCGAGCGGACCGAGCTGCGCCTCGGTCGCCTTGTTGACCGCGTTCTGCACGAACACATAACGAACCGCGCGAAGGCTCGCCGACAGCTCGAAATGCTCGCGCACTACCGTCCGAGCGCCGAGCTGCAGCGCGCCGTCGACCTCGCCGTGAAACGCGGGGGTATCGATCAGTATGGTCGCGGGAAGACGGACCGACAGCTCGCTGCGCAAGCACGCAGACCGTTGCGCGTCGATGCCCGTGTCACGTAGCGAGGTGACAACGGGTTCGATCAGCACCTGGTCGCAACGACGTTGGCCCGGCGTCATCTCGTACGCCGTGTCATCGACGATCTCGTACATCGGACCCTGTTCGTACGTCTCGTACGGATCGGTCGTCGCGATGACCACCTCGCCGTCCGTGTTCGACCGCTCGGCGTACGCGACACCGACGAGCGCGATGCTCATCGCGCCCAGTTCGAGCAACCACACGATAAGCCGCGTCATGGCAACCCCGGCGGCGTCCAGCCGTTGCCATCGACATCGAGGATCAGCGGGTTCGCGAAGCCGATCGGCCACGCGTTTGGAACGACGCGCGTGACCCAGTAGCGCGGATCGTCGCGATCCGTCGGATCGCGCGTCGGCGTGAACGGACCCGTGTCCTCGTCGGGCTCGACGTCGCGCTTGTCGACGACACCGTCGCCGTTGTTGTCGCTCGTGTCCGGCACACCATCGTCGTCGAGGTCACCGGCGATCGGGAACGGCAAGCCCGCCTCGACGATCAGGAAGTCATCGCGGGTCACGTAGCTCGCGACCGGCACCGACGCCTCGTAGCGCACGATGCCGGTGACGCCGAACGGATCGGCCGGCTGCGTCAGCTCGGCTCCCTTCGCCAGCACGCGCGTTCCCTCGGACGTCACGATCCGGACTTCGTCGACGGGAACCCACGGGGCCGCGCGCACCGTGATGAACAGTTGATCGCCCGGCTTGACCACGTACGGCGCGAGA
>Ga0154020_10004185_pt1 | contig 17232 bp, 4 predicted proteins | sample Klosneuvirus_201_FD_109709 | JGI IMG/M metagenome (GOLD analysis project Ga0154020, IMG submission 109709) | Active sludge microbial communities from wastewater, Klosterneuburg, Austria - Klosneuvirus_20160825_MG | ecosystem: Engineered > WWTP > Aerobic digester > Activated sludge | place...
ATGGTCTAAAGAAATAATAAATGGTCTAAAGAAATAATAAATGGTCTAAAGAAATAATAAATGGTCTAAAGAAATAATAAATGGTCTAAAGAAATAATAAATGGTCTAAAGAAATAATAAATGATGTATACTATTTTAAATTCATAAATAAAATCGGATTTATTTATGATAATATATGTGTCCATATGATGAGAGTTATTAAAAATATTTATTTATAATTTAGATAGCTAATATTATATGAATTACATCTTAGATTAAATGTATTAGAGATAATGTTCGAAAATAATTATCGATCTCTAGACTAATCAATATTATTATTAATTATCAAAGATGATTATTATCGATATTCAATATTTATTTCCGATGTATCTAAAAATATATATCATAAAATGACAACTCTCTATATTTTATTTTTTCAAGCATTTTAAAAATTATATAATTGTTCAAACATTTTAAAATTTATATAATTGTTGAAACATTTTAAAATTATATAATTGTTCAAACATTTTAAAATTTATATAATTTATATAATTGTTCAAACATTTTAAAAATTATATAATTGTTCAAACATTTTAAAATTTATATAATTTTTTAAACATTTTAAAAATTATATAATTGTTCAAACATTTTAAAATTTATATAATTTTTTAAACATTTTAAAAATTATATAATTGTTCAAACATTTTAAAAATTATATAATTGTTCAAACATTTTAAAAATTATATTATTGTTCAAACATTTTAAAAATTATATTATTTCGATAATATATGTGAATAATATATGAATAATAAATATGATAACTTTCTGATATTTTTTATTATATATCTTGATGGAAGTTATTAAAATGATCCAATAAAATATCGGTTAGATATTAAATAACTTCGAATGACGGTATACGTTTATATTATTAAAAATATCTTCAATACTATTATAGTGAGAGTTGTCATTTTTTAGATATTTAAAATATTTTAAATATATAAGATGACTACTCTCAATAATATATTGAAGATATTTTAAATACAAAAGACAACAATCCACAATATATTTCATATTAAAATGATGACTCTCATTTTTATATTATAACTATTCTTAATACTATATAAAATATCCTTAATACTATATAGAATATATTTATAAAATAAATAATAACGACTCTCAAAAAAATATCATATTGAGAATATTTAAAAAATAAATCTGAGAGTCTTCATATTTATATTATAGATATTCCAAAGATATTTATTCCAAATATATTTTTGAGAATAAATATTGACAACCATCATATCATGATTATTTTTGTAATACCCTAATAATATATAATAAATAATGACTCTCATATTTTTTTTTAATATATCAGATATAATATTGAAATAGTAATGAAAAAAATAAATGATGGTTCTCATATTTTTTTTTAAATATATCTGATATAATATTGAGATATAGTGAAAAATAAATGATGACTCACGTAAATATTTTTAAAATAGTTCCTGTATAATATTTAATTATGACAACTGATATTTATTACTTAATGTAATAATTTCAATACCGTACAAAAATATTTAAAAATAATTATGACAACTATTTTTAATATATTATATCCCAATACTATATTCGATAAAATATTTATTATTATTTTCAATATAATATCAAAAATTATAAAAATATATTAATACTCTTATTAACAAATATTATGTGTATTATTAATGATCGTCTATAATGATATTGTGACGAGTTATGTGTTGTTGATATATTTTTATTTAATGTTAGTATAGAAAGTTATTATAATTTTAGAGACGATATTTTAGATAAATGTCATTATAAATAGTTAATAACATTTTAAAAATATTGATGGATTTTAATGGATGTTAATATTTTAAAAAATATTATTGGAATTTAATGGATAATGAATGTTGTAAGAGTTATCATTGTATATTGATTAATATTGAGAATACGAAGAATCTTTATGGATGTTTATGATTGTTAAGAATGTTAAGATTATTGATGATTATTAAGGATGTTGAAGAATGTTAAGATTGTTAAGAATGGTAAGAATATTAAGAATGTCAAGAATGTTAAGAATGGTAAGAATATTAAGAATGTCAAGAATGTTAAGAATGTTAATATATTAATAGATAATAATAACTCTACCATAAATTAAGATATTTAAAAAATATTAATATATTTAATATAATTGATCTTCTCAACGTTCTTGATATAATAATATTTAATAAACTTATGACACTCATTAATAATCTAAAGCATATTAATATCTTTTAACACTCGTTAATATCTTTAATATCTTTAATATATCTTAAAACTAATTAATGTCTATAATATCTTTAATATATCTTAAAACTAATTAATGTCTATAATATCATTACTATTAATATCTCTGATATTAATACTAATAACATCTATTAATATCATATGTATAAAAGGATTACCACAATATTATATTTATTATATAAATCGATATGTTGTTTACATCATTGATGATATATAAAATATATCGATCGTTTAAAAATATAATGTATATTCAAACAATTATCATAATAATGTATATAATATTCAATGATTGCTGAAGATGTTGATAATCATCTTATATCAACCATACTGAAAAATAATTATATACATTCAATGTATCTATTAAAAACTAATATATCCATTAAAATGTAATATATCCATTAAAAACTAGTATATCCCATTAAAATGTAATGTATCCAATAAAAACTAATATATCCCATTAAAATGTAATGTATCAATTAAAATATAATGGATACATTAAAAATAATCTATCCATTAAAACATCATCAAAAATGATATATACCATTATAATATAATTTAATATAATATTCATCGAAAAAGTGATATATCCATCAAAAAATAATATATTCATCGAAGATTGATATATCACTGCATCCAACAAAAAAAATAATATATTCATCGAAGATTAATATATCACTGCATCCAACAAAAAAATAATATATTCATCAAAGATTAATATATGATTTAGTTTAGTGATCTAATGATAGGTATGATTATTAAGATGGTATAGAATTAAATTTGGGAAGAAAAAATATATGAATTAAACAAAAATTGATTTATAAATATTTTATCAAAAATTTTATGGGATGGAAATTAATGCCGATAATTTATAAAGAGGGAGATTTATTGGAATCGGGTGTGGGAGTTATATGTCAACAATTAAATTGTTTAGCAGTACGACCGCACGGATTATCTGAAACTATTAGTAATCGTTTTCCATATGCCAATGTGTATTCACGACGACGGAGCAATGGAGGTAGAAATTTAGCTATTAAAGAGGATCAAGGAATTCCTGGAGAAATAGTTGTATCTAAATCAGAAGTAATAAGTTCGGGATATAATCCGATTGTTGTAGGGATTTATGGACAATATGATTATGGCAAACCACATCGCCCATACACATTATGCCCATCTGAAACTGCAGAAATGAGAATTCAATGGTTTAAATCCGGATTAGATAAACTTAAACAATTTTTATTATCTAACTCAATTCACGAAGTTGCTTTCCCTTATTTAATCGGCTGTAATCTTGCTGGTGGCGATTGGAACATTTATTCCAAATTATTACTCGATTTTGCCACAGATACTAAAATACATGTCATTATATACAAATTATAATTTTTAAAAAAAAATATATCAAACCCAATGATATATTTTTACCATCACATTTTATATAATTGAATATTTGGCATTAATAATGGAAGTCAATATATGTTCTTACCACATATTGTCATCCTATACATTATTCATCTTATATTCTTAAATATTAATATATTATCAATATCAATTATACGTTCTTAAAACATTCTTATGTGTATAATTTTTTAAACATTTTTGTGTTATTTATTTTTATGTTATTTATTTTTATGTTATTTATCATTCATATATTATTAATATAACGGTCTAAAGAGATAATGTATCATTAATATGAAGTTTTAAAATTAAAAGTAATCATTATATTTTAGATATATTTATTGTAACTAATAAATTATGATGTATCAGTTATTAATATCAATTATTGAGATTATTTTCAATCTATAAATTATAAAAAAATATTATTTAAGATGTTATATATAAAAACAATTATTATTTAAGATGTTATATATAAAAACAATTATTATCGTTATATATTTGACAATTATCGCAACAATTATCATTAACACCAAATATATCCATCGAGAATTAATGTATCCATTGAAATGTAATGTATCCATCGAGAATTAATGTATCCATTGAAATATAATGTATTCATTGAGAAATAATGTATCCATTGAAATGTAATGTATTCATCGAGAAATAATACATCCATTGAAATGTAATGTAGTCATTGAAAAATAATGTATACATTTAAAACTAATTAAATTTTTATTGATCCATTTAAAAATAATGGATCCATTTAAAAATTTATGGATCCATTTAAAAATTTATGGATCCATTTAAAAATAATGTGTACACTAAATATAATGTATATATTTAAAAACTAATGTACTAATTAAAAACTATTGTATCTAATTAAAACTATTGTATCTAATTAAAACTATTGTATACATTAGTTTTTAATGGATACATTAAAAACTAATGTATCCATTAAAAACTAATGTATCCATTAAAAACTAATGTATCCATTAAAAACTAATGTACCCATTAAAAACTAATGTACCCATTAAAAACTAATGTATCCATTAAAAACTAATGTATCCATTAAAAAATAATGGATAGGGTAAATATATTATATCCATTAAAAACTAATGGATACAATAAAACTAATGTATATATTATATTATATTATATTATATTGCTGACAAACACATTATATCATTGACAATCCATTATATCATTGACAACCCATTATATCACTGACAACACATTATATCACTGACAACACTTTATATCATTGACAACACTTTATATCACTGACAACCCATTATATCACTGACAACCCATTATATCACTGACAACCCATTATTATTAATACTATCTCTTTAGACTGGTATTATTAATACTATCTCTTTAGACTGGTATTATTATTAATACTATCTCTTTAGACTGTTATTATTAATAATATCTCTTTAGACTGTTATTAATAACATTATCTCTTTAGACTGGTATTATTAATACTATCTTTTTAAACTATAATATTGGTGCGTAGATAATAATATACATTTCAAATGTATGTCAATAAGTATATGATAAGTTTTATATCTAATAATTATTCTTGGTTATATAAATTTATTATATAATCGTTAAATTAATTATATATGTTAAGAATCTATAACAATCTTAACATTCTAATGTGCAATCTCAAATCTATAATTTTAATACATCCTAAGGCGCATTTTTAAATCTATAAAAAATATATCCTAAACAATTTATAAAAATTATATCAATTCACTATAGACTTCTTCTCAAATCTATAAAAAATATATCTTAAACAATTTATAAAAAAGTATATCAATTCACTATATACTTCTTCTCAAATAATAATCTTCTATTTATCTTATGATAACTTTTATTCTCAGATATTACTTATACATATAATATATTATCATATTATATGACAGTTCTTAATGACAGTTCTTAATAACAATTCTTAATGACAGTTCTTGATGACAGTTCTTAATGACAGTTCTTAATGACAGTTCTTAACGACAGTTCTTAACGACAGTTCTTAATAACAATTCTTAATGACAGTTCTTAATGATAGTTCTTAATGATAATTCTTAATGACAGTTCTTAATAACAGTTCTTAATAACAGTTCTTAATAACAGTTCTGAATGATAGTTCTTAATAACAGTTCTTAATAACAGTTCTGAATGACAGTTCTTAATAACAATTCTTAATAACAATTCTTAATGACAATTCTTGATGACAGTTCTTGATGACAGTTCTTAATGACAGTTCTTAATGACAGTTCTTAATAACAATTTTTAATGACAGTTCTTAACGACAGTTCTTAACGACAGTTCTTAACGACAGTTCTTAATAACAGTTCTTAATGACAGTTCTTAATGATAGTTCTTAATGATAATTCTTAATGACAATTCTTAATGATAGTTCTTAATGACAGTTCTTAATAACAGTTCTTAATAACAGTTCTGAATGATAGTTCTTAATAACAGTTCTTAAAAACAGTTCTTAACGACAGTTCTTAATGACAGTTCTTGATGACAGTTCTTAATGACAGTTCTTAACGACAGTTCTTAATGACAGTTCTTAATAACAATTCTTATCTGTTCTTATCTGTTCTTATCTGTTCTTATCTGTTATTATCTGTTCTTATCTGTTATTATCTGTTCTTATCTGACAGTTCTTATCTGTTCTTATCTGACAGTTCTTATCTGTTCTTATCTGACAGTTCTTAATGACAGTTCTTAATGACAGTTCTTAACGACAGTTCTTAAGAACTGTCATTAATAACAATTCTTAATGACAGTTCTTAATGACAGTTCTTGATGACAGTTCTCTTCTTGAATCATTATCATAATAGTATTTGATATATGATAAGTATTAGATAATGATTAAATATTTTATTATTTGGTAAAATTACTTGATAAAGATATAATTATACATTTCAAAAATAGATTATATTAAGTCAGATAATATATTAAGTATTATGAGATGGTAATTTGAGGATGACAGTTTTCAAATACTCGTTAATGATTATCAAATTTGTCAATGTTCAATGTTAACAAATAACAATTCTCAAAATGTAACAATATTTTAATACCTATTATTAACAAATAATGAATATATAAGACGTTACTGTATCAAAAATTTTGTTACATTGTTAACAAATAACAATTCTCAAAATATAACAATATTTTAATACCTATTATTAACAAATAATGAATATATAAGACATTACCGTATCACAATTTTGTATTTATGCTATTTACCATCAATAATTATCATTCTAACAGTTATCATTAAGAATTGTTAAAAAATTATATGTTATTGTTTCGTTGATCATTGATTTTATTTCTGGTAATCCCCACTGTAAAATTTTATCATATATCTTAAAATTTAATTTCGAATACATAAGTATAGCAAAAAAGATGTACGATAGATGTTAGGTCTAAAGATATATTATTAAACAATAATGGGGTTAGATCATTTGAAATAAGTCCATTAATTCAACTATTAAAATAATAGTGTTAGATCATTTGAAATAAGTCCATTAATTCCACTATTAAAATAATATTCAACTTATTATTCAACTTATTATAGAAGAAGATCAATATGAAATAAGCCCATTAATTCCACTATTAAAACAAAATGATATTCAACTTATTATAGAAGAAGATCAATATGAAAATAATGATCATTTGAATGAAATTAAATATTTCAAATAAATATTTATTTAAGTGTTATTTGGATGAAAAATATTTATTTGAAATATTAAAAAAAAATCTTGGATAGATTTTTTTTTAATTTCATCAATTCTTGAAAAATGATCATTTGGATAGACTTTTTTAATATCATCAATATAAAATTATAGTAAGTATTTAAAATATCACAATGTGATAAAATTATAGTAAGTATTTAAAATATCACGATGTGATGAAATCAATGAATACTTGAAATGATCGTTTGGATAGATTTTTTTTTAAATCATGAATATAAAATCATAATAAGTATTTTCAAGATGTGATTTCATCAAATAATTCTTGAAAATGATCGTTCATTCCTAGTAAATCAAGAAAAGCTAATCTAGGATCGGTTCGTATGGGGGCTTGAAATTTATGAAATCCATAATAGCATTGTTTAGCGAATATCATTATTATTTTTTGATCAATTGGATAAGTAAATGTTTTAAATTCATCTAACAATCGATTTTTGAATATCTTTTTACCAGCCTCTAAACGGACTAGTTTGTCATTATGAAGTATATCATTATCGATTCGTGATAGAGGTTCCATTTTGTGCTCATTCAAAATATCTTCTTCTAAATAATACATTAGTTTCAACATACGATCAATTCTATTGAATTCTATTTCTGACATCGGTTTATCATTTGTACTAGTATACATAACATGTAAAGAAATTATTGTTTCTGTGATAAGATTATATAGTTCTACATTAATATCAAGAGGATTAAAACGATATTTGGCATCTTCATTTACAATAATAGTAAACAGGTACATAATAGCATTCTGAGGATGATATTGTATTCGACTTCCTGTTTTGACATCCAAAGTACAGAAATCCGTGAACATACTTTTAAATATAGGCACCACAGTTCGATTTTCAAGATTATAATATTTCTCCATAATATTAAATATTAAACAACTATTTATGCGTTAAATCCCATCTTAAAAATAATTCATTTATTTATCATATCTCAAATATATCCCATTTTTAATTGCATTATTATCTATATTTTTAAAATAATATTTTTATATTTGTTTTTTAAAATGATCTCCATTTTATCTTATTTTTTTATATCATATATCGATTTTTATTTTATATTTCTAAATTTATATATCATATTTATTTATATTTCTAGATTTCTAAATTTAGAAATCTAGATATATAAATTTATATATCTAAATTTAGAAATCTAGATATATAAATTTATATATCTAGATTTCTAAATTTAGATATATAAATTTATATATCTAGATTTCTAAATTTAGAAATCTAGAAATATAAATAAATATGATATATAAATTTAGAAATATAAAATAAAAATCGATATATGATATAAAAAAATAAGATAAAATGGAGATCATTTTAAAAAACAAATATAAAAATATTATTTTAAAAATATAGATAATAATGCAATTAAAAATGGGATATATTTGAGATATGATAAATAAATGAATTATTTTTAAGATGGGATTTAACGCATAAATAGTTGTTTAATATTTAATATTATGGAGAAATATTATAATCTTGAAAATCGAACTGTGGTGCCTATATTTAAAAGTATGTTCACGGATTTCTGTACTTTGGATGTCAAAACAGGAAGTCGAATACAATATCATCCTCAGAATGCTATTATGTACCTGTTTACTATTATTGTAAATGAAGATGCCAAATATCGTTTTAATCCTCTTGATATTAATGTAGAACTATATAATCTTATCACAGAAACAATAATTTCTTTACATGTTATGTATACTAGTACAAATGATAAACCGATGTCAGAAATAGAATTCAATAGAATTGATCGTATGTTGAAACTAATGTATTATTTAGAAGAAGATATTTTGAATGAGCACAAAATGGAACCTCTATCACGAATCGATAATGATATACTTCATAATGACAAACTAGTCCGTTTAGAGGCTGGTAAAAAGATATTCAAAAATCGATTGTTAGATGAATTTAAAACATTTACTTATCCAATTGATCAAAAAATAATAATGATATTCGCTAAACAATGCTATTATGGATTTCATAAATTTCAAGCCCCCATACGAACCGATCCTAGATTAGCTTTTCTTGATTTACTAGGAATGAACGATCATTTTCAAGAATTATTTGATGAAATCACATCTTGAAAATACTTATTATGATTTTATATTCATGATTTAAAAAAAAATCTATCCAAACGATCATTTCAAGTATTCATTGATTTCATCACATCGTGATATTTTAAATACTTACTATAATTTTATCACATTGTGATATTTTAAATACTTACTATAATTTTATATTGATGATATTAAAAAAGTCTATCCAAATGATCATTTTTCAAGAATTGATGAAATTAAAAAAAAATCTATCCAAGATTTTTTTTTAATATTTCAAATAAATATTTTTCATCCAAATAACACTTAAATAAATATTTATTTGAAATATTTAATTTCATTCAAATGATCATTATTTTCATATTGATCTTCTTCTATAATAAGTTGAATATCATTTTGTTTTAATAGTGGAATTAATGGGCTTATTTCATATTGATCTTCTTCTATAATAAGTTGAATAATAAGTTGAATATTATTTTAATAGTGGAATTAATGGACTTATTTCAAATGATCTAACACTATTATTTTAATAGTTGAATTAATGGACTTATTTCAAATGATCTAACCCCATTATTGTTTAATAATATATCTTTAGACCTAACATCTATCGTACATCTTTTTTGCTATACTTATGTATTCGAAATTAAATTTTAAGATATATGATAAAATTTTACAGTGGGGATTACCAGAAATAAAATCAATGATCAACGAAACAATAACATATAATTTTTTAACAATTCTTAATGATAACTGTTAGAATGATAATTATTGATGGTAAATAGCATAAATACAAAATTGTGATACGGTAATGTCTTATATATTCATTATTTGTTAATAATAGGTATTAAAATATTGTTATATTTTGAGAATTGTTATTTGTTAACAATGTAACAAAATTTTTGATACAGTAACGTCTTATATATTCATTATTTGTTAATAATAGGTATTAAAATATTGTTACATTTTGAGAATTGTTATTTGTTAACATTGAACATTGACAAATTTGATAATCATTAACGAGTATTTGAAAACTGTCATCCTCAAATTACCATCTCATAATACTTAATATATTATCTGACTTAATATAATCTATTTTTGAAATGTATAATTATATCTTTATCAAGTAATTTTACCAAATAATAAAATATTTAATCATTATCTAATACTTATCATATATCAAATACTATTATGATAATGATTCAAGAAGAGAACTGTCATCAAGAACTGTCATTAAGAACTGTCATTAAGAATTGTTATTAATGACAGTTCTTAAGAACTGTCGTTAAGAACTGTCATTAAGAACTGTCATTAAGAACTGTCAGATAAGAACAGATAAGAACTGTCAGATAAGAACAGATAAGAACTGTCAGATAAGAACAGATAATAACAGATAAGAACAGATAATAACAGATAAGAACAGATAAGAACAGATAAGAACAGATAAGAATTGTTATTAAGAACTGTCATTAAGAACTGTCGTTAAGAACTGTCATTAAGAACTGTCATCAAGAACTGTCATTAAGAACTGTCGTTAAGAACTGTTTTTAAGAACTGTTATTAAGAACTATCATTCAGAACTGTTATTAAGAACTGTTATTAAGAACTGTCATTAAGAACTATCATTAAGAATTGTCATTAAGAATTATCATTAAGAACTATCATTAAGAACTGTCATTAAGAACTGTTATTAAGAACTGTCGTTAAGAACTGTCGTTAAGAACTGTCGTTAAGAACTGTCATTAAAAATTGTTATTAAGAACTGTCATTAAGAACTGTCATTAAGAACTGTCATCAAGAACTGTCATCAAGAATTGTCATTAAGAATTGTTATTAAGAATTGTTATTAAGAACTGTCATTCAGAACTGTTATTAAGAACTGTTATTAAGAACTATCATTCAGAACTGTTATTAAGAACTGTTATTAAGAACTGTTATTAAGAACTGTCATTAAGAATTATCATTAAGAACTATCATTAAGAACTGTCATTAAGAATTGTTATTAAGAACTGTCGTTAAGAACTGTCGTTAAGAACTGTCATTAAGAACTGTCATTAAGAACTGTCATCAAGAACTGTCATTAAGAATTGTTATTAAGAACTGTCATTAAGAACTGTCATATAATATGATAATATATTATATGTATAAGTAATATCTGAGAATAAAAGTTATCATAAGATAAATAGAAGATTATTATTTGAGAAGAAGTATATAGTGAATTGATATACTTTTTTATAAATTGTTTAAGATATATTTTTTATAGATTTGAGAAGAAGTCTATAGTGAATTGATATAATTTTTATAAATTGTTTAGGATATATTTTTTATAGATTTAAAAATGCGCCTTAGGATGTATTAAAATTATAGATTTGAGATTGCACATTAGAATGTTAAGATTGTTATAGATTCTTAACATATATAATTAATTTAACGATTATATAATAAATTTATATAACCAAGAATAATTATTAGATATAAAACTTATCATATACTTATTGACATACATTTGAAATGTATATTATTATCTACGCACCAATATTATAGTTTAAAAAGATAGTATTAATAATACCAGTCTAAAGAGATAATGTTATTAATAACAGTCTAAAGAGATATTATTAATAATAACAGTCTAAAGAGATAGTATTAATAATAATACCAGTCTAAAGAGATAGTATTAATAATACCAGTCTAAAGAGATAGTATTAATAATAATGGGTTGTCAGTGATATAATGGGTTGTCAGTGATATAATGGGTTGTCAGTGATATAAAGTGTTGTCAATGATATAAAGTGTTGTCAGTGATATAATGTGTTGTCAGTGATATAATGGGTTGTCAATGATATAATGGATTGTCAATGATATAATGTGTTTGTCAGCAATATAATATAATATAATATAATATATACATTAGTTTTATTGTATCCATTAGTTTTTAATGGATATAATATATTTACCCTATCCATTATTTTTTAATGGATACATTAGTTTTTAATGGATACATTAGTTTTTAATGGGTACATTAGTTTTTAATGGGTACATTAGTTTTTAATGGATACATTAGTTTTTAATGGATACATTAGTTTTTAATGGATACATTAGTTTTTAATGTATCCATTAAAAACTAATGTATACAATAGTTTTAATTAGATACAATAGTTTTAATTAGATACAATAGTTTTTAATTAGTACATTAGTTTTTAAATATATACATTATATTTAGTGTACACATTATTTTTAAATGGATCCATAAATTTTTAAATGGATCCATAAATTTTTAAATGGATCCATTATTTTTAAATGGATCAATAAAAATTTAATTAGTTTTAAATGTATACATTATTTTTCAATGACTACATTACATTTCAATGGATGTATTATTTCTCGATGAATACATTACATTTCAATGGATACATTATTTCTCAATGAATACATTATATTTCAATGGATACATTAATTCTCGATGGATACATTACATTTCAATGGATACATTAATTCTCGATGGATATATTTGGTGTTAATGATAATTGTTGCGATAATTGTCAAATATATAACGATAATAATTGTTTTTATATATAACATCTTAAATAATAATTGTTTTTATATATAACATCTTAAATAATATTTTTTTATAATTTATAGATTGAAAATAATCTCAATAATTGATATTAATAACTGATACATCATAATTTATTAGTTACAATAAATATATCTAAAATATAATGATTACTTTTAATTTTAAAACTTCATATTAATGATACATTATCTCTTTAGACCGTTATATTAATAATATATGAATGATAAATAACATAAAAATAAATAACATAAAAATAAATAACACAAAAATGTTTAAAAAATTATACACATAAGAATGTTTTAAGAACGTATAATTGATATTGATAATATATTAATATTTAAGAATATAAGATGAATAATGTATAGGATGACAATATGTGGTAAGAACATATATTGACTTCCATTATTAATGCCAAATATTCAATTATATAAAATGTGATGGTAAAAATATATCATTGGGTTTGATATATTTTTTTTTAAAAATTATAATTTGTATATAATGACATGTATTTTAGTATCTGTGGCAAAATCGAGTAATAATTTGGAATAAATGTTCCAATCGCCACCAGCAAGATTACAGCCGATTAAATAAGGGAAAGCAACTTCGTGAATTGAGTTAGATAATAAAAATTGTTTAAGTTTATCTAATCCGGATTTAAACCATTGAATTCTCATTTCTGCAGTTTCAGATGGGCATAATGTGTATGGGCGATGTGGTTTGCCATAATCATATTGTCCATAAATCCCTACAACAATCGGATTATATCCCGAACTTATTACTTCTGATTTAGATACAACTATTTCTCCAGGAATTCCTTGATCCTCTTTAATAGCTAAATTTCTACCTCCATTGCTCCGTCGTCGTGAATACACATTGGCATATGGAAAACGATTACTAATAGTTTCAGATAATCCGTGCGGTCGTACTGCTAAACAATTTAATTGTTGACATATAACTCCCACACCCGATTCCAATAAATCTCCCTCTTTATAAATTATCGGCATTAATTTCCATCCCATAAAATTTTTGATAAAATATTTATAAATCAATTTTTGTTTAATTCATATATTTTTTCTTCCCAAATTTAATTCTATACCATCTTAATAATCATACCTATCATTAGATCACTAAACTAAATCATATATTAATCTTTGATGAATATATTATTTTTTTGTTGGATGCAGTGATATATTAATCTTCGATGAATATATTATTTTTTTTGTTGGATGCAGTGATATATCAATCTTCGATGAATATATTATTTTTTGATGGATATATCACTTTTTCGATGAATATTATATTAAATTATATTATAATGGTATATATCATTTTTGATGATGTTTTAATGGATAGATTATTTTTAATGTATCCATTATATTTTAATTGATACATTACATTTTAATGGGATATATTAGTTTTTATTGGATACATTACATTTTAATGGGATATACTAGTTTTTAATGGATATATTACATTTTAATGGATATATTAGTTTTTAATAGATACATTGAATGTATATAATTATTTTTCAGTATGGTTGATATAAGATGATTATCAACATCTTCAGCAATCATTGAATATTATATACATTATTATGATAATTGTTTGAATATACATTATATTTTTAAACGATCGATATATTTTATATATCATCAATGATGTAAACAACATATCGATTTATATAATAAATATAATATTGTGGTAATCCTTTTATACATATGATATTAATAGATGTTATTAGTATTAATATCAGAGATATTAATAGTAATGATATTATAGACATTAATTAGTTTTAAGATATATTAAAGATATTATAGACATTAATTAGTTTTAAGATATATTAAAGATATTAAAGATATTAACGAGTGTTAAAAGATATTAATATGCTTTAGATTATTAATGAGTGTCATAAGTTTATTAAATATTATTATATCAAGAACGTTGAGAAGATCAATTATATTAAATATATTAATATTTTTTAAATATCTTAATTTATGGTAGAGTTATTATTATCTATTAATATATTAACATTCTTAACATTCTTGACATTCTTAATATTCTTACCATTCTTAACATTCTTGACATTCTTAATATTCTTACCATTCTTAACAATCTTAACATTCTTCAACATCCTTAATAATCATCAATAATCTTAACATTCTTAACAATCATAAACATCCATAAAGATTCTTCGTATTCTCAATATTAATCAATATACAATGATAACTCTTACAACATTCATTATCCATTAAATTCCAATAATATTTTTTAAAATATTAACATCCATTAAAATCCATCAATATTTTTAAAATGTTATTAACTATTTATAATGACATTTATCTAAAATATCGTCTCTAAAATTATAATAACTTTCTATACTAACATTAAATAAAAATATATCAACAACACATAACTCGTCACAATATCATTATAGACGATCATTAATAATACACATAATATTTGTTAATAAGAGTATTAATATATTTTTATAATTTTTGATATTATATTGAAAATAATAATAAATATTTTATCGAATATAGTATTGGGATATAATATATTAAAAATAGTTGTCATAATTATTTTTAAATATTTTTGTACGGTATTGAAATTATTACATTAAGTAATAAATATCAGTTGTCATAATTAAATATTATACAGGAACTATTTTAAAAATATTTACGTGAGTCATCATTTATTTTTCACTATATCTCAATATTATATCAGATATATTTAAAAAAAAATATGAGAACCATCATTTATTTTTTTCATTACTATTTCAATATTATATCTGATATATTAAAAAAAAATATGAGAGTCATTATTTATTATATATTATTAGGGTATTACAAAAATAATCATGATATGATGGTTGTCAATATTTATTCTCAAAAATATATTTGGAATAAATATCTTTGGAATATCTATAATATAAATATGAAGACTCTCAGATTTATTTTTTAAATATTCTCAATATGATATTTTTTTGAGAGTCGTTATTATTTATTTTATAAATATATTCTATATAGTATTAAGGATATTTTATATAGTATTAAGAATAGTTATAATATAAAAATGAGAGTCATCATTTTAATATGAAATATATTGTGGATTGTTGTCTTTTGTATTTAAAATATCTTCAATATATTATTGAGAGTAGTCATCTTATATATTTAAAATATTTTAAATATCTAAAAAATGACAACTCTCACTATAATAGTATTGAAGATATTTTTAATAATATAAACGTATACCGTCATTCGAAGTTATTTAATATCTAACCGATATTTTATTGGATCATTTTAATAACTTCCATCAAGATATATAATAAAAAATATCAGAAAGTTATCATATTTATTATTCATATATTATTCACATATATTATCGAAATAATATAATTTTTAAAATGTTTGAACAATAATATAATTTTTAAAATGTTTGAACAATTATATAATTTTTAAAATGTTTGAACAATTATATAATTTTTAAAATGTTTAAAAAATTATATAAATTTTAAAATGTTTGAACAATTATATAATTTTTAAAATGTTTAAAAAATTATATAAATTTTAAAATGTTTGAACAATTATATAATTTTTAAAATGTTTGAACAATTATATAAATTATATAAATTTTAAAATGTTTGAACAATTATATAATTTTAAAATGTTTCAACAATTATATAAATTTTAAAATGTTTGAACAATTATATAATTTTTAAAATGCTTGAAAAAATAAAATATAGAGAGTTGTCATTTTATGATATATATTTTTAGATACATCGGAAATAAATATTGAATATCGATAATAATCATCTTTGATAATTAATAATAATATTGATTAGTCTAGAGATCGATAATTATTTTCGAACATTATCTCTAATACATTTAATCTAAGATGTAATTCATATAATATTAGCTATCTAAATTATAAATAAATATTTTTAATAACTCTCATCATATGGACACATATATTATCATAAATAAATCCGATTTTATTTATGAATTTAAAATAGTATACATCATTTATTATTTCTTTAGACCATTTATTATTTCTTTAGACCATTTATTATTTCTTTAGACCATTTATTATTTCTTTAGACCATTTATTATTTCTTTAGACCATTTATTATTTCTTTAGACCAT
>Ga0154020_10004187_pt1 | contig 17229 bp, 12 predicted proteins | sample Klosneuvirus_201_FD_109709 | JGI IMG/M metagenome (GOLD analysis project Ga0154020, IMG submission 109709) | Active sludge microbial communities from wastewater, Klosterneuburg, Austria - Klosneuvirus_20160825_MG | ecosystem: Engineered > WWTP > Aerobic digester > Activated sludge | place...
CAGGCGGTTATGTCTGCAGGACTTTCAATAATATCTTTTATAATGAAAGAACCGGAACCACTAATAACTATGCCTTCCATACTTTGGCTGCAATAACCTCATATCAGTCTTCGCATAATTTGTTTTATACATCCGGACCTGCATTCACGATGTATAACAATGTTGCTTATGCAACTCTTGCTACATTTTCTGCTGCTACCGGAGGCCAGAATAGTCCATTCAACACAAAGCAGTTACCTGTTGTCTTTACTTCTTCTATAGATCTTCATACATCTGATCTTAATGTCAGGAATGTTGGCCTAAGTCCTCTTTCTCCTGCAGTTACTTTAGATTTTGATAACACGATAAGACCGACATGTGTTGACATAGGTTGTGATGAATTCGATGTTGCAATTATTCCCGGGACGGCTTTCACATGGCTGGGAACGATCAACACTCAGTGGTGCCAGCCTTGTAACTGGGACAGGGAAACATTACCGACAACTACAGATGATGTAATTATTCAGGATAACAGACCGTTTTATCCTTGGCTACAACCGGGCGTTGGTTGCGGTGATGTGACGGTGCATGATTTTACCATGCAGCAAAATGTTAATCCGGCTTTGAGTGCGAGCATCAATCTTGGTGTGTATACACTCAGCATTACAGGTGATGTGAGCATTACAGGTTCATGTACCTGTACAGGTGCAACTTCGTTTACTGCCTTAACCACCGGTCTCATTGATCTTATTGGCACATCGCAATCTCAAAGTGTAGACATTCGTGGTGCAGATGGAAATTACCCCGGGAATATATGTAAGCTGAGAGTGAATAAAACTCAACCAACAGCTGTTGCAAGTGCGAATCATGAGGCATACCTCAGAGGTAATCTTCTCATTCAGTACAACCTCGATTTTTCCAATGGAGTTTTGATCTCAAAAACTGCCGGTGCATTTGATGCTAATGAATTAACAGCGGTAAATTATAAAACCATCACTTTGTTAAGTGATGAACCCGATGCTGTGACAAGACAAACGATTGCTGCTCAGAATACACGAAATGGATTTTTTCAAGGTAGATTGAACAGGAAAATTAAAAGCGGTGTCGCCGCAAATGAATATCTGTATCCTCTCGGTTTTCGTTTAACAGGTGGTACAGGGGTTCTTGCTAATTATTTTTACACTCCATCTTTGCTTAAATCTAATTCGATAACAAATAATCAATACTTGGTTGGTACTTATCTGCATGATCAGAGCAATCCGACTGCGGATGGTGTTGGAATAGGCTTTACGGGACATGGTTGCTTGAATGCATTTGAGATCGACGATATTGGTGGCCCAACTGCATCAACTTGTAATAATAAAGAAATTGATATCCTAAGTACCTTCTATTGGGATTTCCAGGAAAATACCGGACCTGCAGCGAATGGAAATCCACTCACAAGTGCAGGTGCTCTTGGTGCAGTTGACTATGATCTGGAGACTGCCGGTGATGTTTATACCCTTCAAGCGTTAGATGGACTTACTGGGTCACAACTCAGACTACTTCAGAGACCAAGCGTTGCGATTCCGGGAAATGTCGGTCAAGGACCACTTGTAACTACTGAAGGTGCTCATAACGGAACGAACATCAGTGCGAATACAGGCATCGCACAATATTCAATTGTTGCTGCAAGTCTGAAAGGTGCAAGAAGAGATGCACTCACAGTATTTGGTGGATTTGCTTCCGCAGGTAACGGACCTTCCCCATTACCGGTTGAACTTTTATTCTTCCACGCAGAGAGATCCGGTGAAAAGAATGTTTTATGTACATGGGAGACAGCCACAGAAATTAACAATGATCATTTTGAGCTTGAAGCTGCAAGAGAGCGCGGAGGCATGCTCGTCTTCGATAAGATAGGATATATTCAAGGAGCAGGAAATAGTAGTCAGACAAGAGCCTATTCATTCTTAGATCAGAATCCTCAAGCAGGTCGAAATTATTATCGCTTGCGCCAGGTAGATTATGACGGGACAGCAGGATATTCTAAAATGGTAGTGGTGCAATTTAATTCCGGACGTAAGTTTGATATTCTTGCCACCTCTCCAAATCCATTCATTGCTAATCCGGTAATGTATTTGCAGTCAGAAATAGGCGGGGCTCTTGTTGTTCAGGTAGAAAACTCTATCGGACAAATAGTCTATCGCAATGAACTTATACTTTCCAAAGGAAGCAGTAATCTTGTGCTTGAATTACCTGAAACACTTTCTTCAGGACTTTATTTTGTGAGAACAATTTTTGATGACGAGCAGTTGGTTGGGCGTTTGTTGAAGCAGTAAAGTATTTGAAATTTTATTGGAACACTGATGACACGGATCAAACGGATTTTCGCGGATTTTTTTATTTTATGAAAAACCAATATTTGAAATTCGTCTTTGCTACAGGAAGCGGAATTCCCTCCCACACATGCAAACGCACAAAATTCCGCTCATCGCTAAAAACTAATACGTAATAATCCGTTCTTATCCGTCACATCCGTTTTACCCGTGTTCCAACAATTCGCCTATTTTTATTCTCCCTACCTTCATAAATTATTAATCCAATAATATGATCGCAAGCATAGAACATAAGGGAAAGCATTTTAAAGTAAATCTTTCCGAACCAATTGATATTTCCATTCCACTTCTTGCAGGAAAAGAAAATGTGAATGCTTTTCATCTTTCACCTATGAAAATTGAACCTTTTCGGATTGGAGATTTTGTGGGAAGTGTTGCTTCAGGCGGGCCATGTAATGTGAATAATATTTCTTTTAATCCTCATGGAAATGGAACGCATACAGAAAGTGTCGGGCATATTTCGAAGGATGATTATCCGATTCATAAGCATTTGCAAAAATTCTTTTTCATAGCCGAGCTGATAAGCGTTGAGCCGGAAAATATCGGAACTGATTTGGTGATTTCTCGTGAGCAAATAAAATCAAAACTGATAAACGAAAAAGTGGAAGCGATCATCATTCGTACCCTGCCAAATGATAAAGAAAAAAATACCAGGCATTATTCAGGAACTAATCCTGCCTATTTACATGCGGATGCTGCAGCTTTTATTTCTGATCTGGGTATTGAGCATCTCTTATTAGATCTCCCATCAGTTGATAAGGAAGAAGATGGAGGTAAGCTGAGTGCTCATCACAAATTTTGGAACTACCCTCAAAAGCCCAGATTGAAAAGTACGATCACGGAGTTGATCTATGTTCCGGACTCGGTTTCTGATGGGATTTATCTTTTGAATCTCCAAATCGCCAGCTTTATGAACGATGCAAGTCCTAGCAAGCCGATTTTGTATAAATTATTGTAAAATATTTTTTCTTGGACAAATTGGCAAGAAGGTCTAATTTTTCTCCTAGAGTTTATTTAGAATTATTCTAGATAATATTTTATTATCATGAGGTACAAGATGTTTGCTCAGTCAAAATTTTGTAACTGTCATATGACTTTTTCGCTATGGCTTTTTAAGTGACTATAGTTATGTACTTAGAACAAAAATTGTTCATCTAATTGTGAAATTTTTTTTCAGAAATACTTTTATCAAATGTTGTTTCTGATAAATTTGCACCCAGTCAAAAAACTGACATTTTGGTGACGAGTTAGTTTTGATGTAAAAGGTTAATCGGTATACGTTCACAATGAACGAGTTAATAAAAAAACGATGAGCAAAATGTCCTTTCAGAGGTATTTAAAAATTAGTCTTCCCGCTGTCCTTCTCGCGCTTTTTTCGCTCTCATCTTCCGCACAGGATGGTGAAGGGCTGTTCAAATCACAATGTTCTGCCTGCCATGGGGTAAAAGAAAAGCTTGTCGGACCAGCCCTGATGGGTATGGAAAAAAGGCATGCTGAAGATTGGTTGATCAAATGGATCAGGAACTCCCAAGCAATGGTGAAAGCCGGTGATCCTGTGGCAGTTAAGTTGTTTAACGATAATAATAAGATCGCAATGACATCCTTTAATCTAAAGGATGATGAGATTAAGTCGATCATAGCTTATGTGAAAGCAGAAGCAGAAAAGACAGAGCCGGTTGCAACAACCGGAGGACCCGCCGGTACTGCCCCAGTAGAAAAGGAGAAGCCTGTTGGTTTATATTTATTGATCGCGATTATTATTCTGGCTTTGTTGAGTGCAGTTCTTGCAAAAGTTCAAAATACACTTGCTACCACTGTTCGTCAAAAAGAGGGGGTGCCTGAACCACCGGAATTAAGTCGCTGGCAGAGTTTTGTTGCTTGGGCAAGATCAAACAAGAAGCTAATTGCAGTTCTATTAATCTTCTTTACTCTTTATGGTACCGTAAAGGCATGGTATGCAATGCAAGCCATAGGTATTTCTCAAGGCTATACTCCGGCTCAGCCGATTGCCTATTCCCACAAATTGCATGCAGGTGATCTTCAGATACAGTGTATCTATTGTCACTCCGGTGCGGAACGAGGAAAGGTAGCAGGAATACCTTCAGCGAATGTTTGTATGAATTGTCATAAATATGTTCGTAAAGGTCCTGAGACCGGAACAGCAGAAATTGCGAAGATCTATAAAGCCTTGGATTTTGATCCAAGTACAGGAGTATACGGCCCGAACCAAAAGCCCATCGAATGGGTGAGGGTTCATAACTTGCCGGACCTAGCTTATTTTAATCATGCCCAACACGTTAGTGTTGGACAGATAGCGTGTCAAACTTGCCATGGCCAAGTTCAGGAAACAATGACAGTTGCAAGTCAGCATGCACCGCTAACAATGGTCTGGTGTCTTGATTGCCATAAAAATACGCAGGTGAAGATGGCCGGCAACGGATATTACGAAGAGTTTCATCAGAAAATGTTGGATAAGTACGGCTCAGACTCACTGATTACTGAGAGTACCTTGGGTGGTTTGGAGTGTTCACGTTGTCACTATTAATTAAAATTGATTGACCAGGGGAAGGTCAGCCTGAAAGAACATTATACTTCCTTATTTGATTCATAATATATTCAAGCAATGAGCAAAAGATATTGGAAAGGTGTAGAAGAACTTCAAAACGATGCGGAATTTGTGCGTTTGAAGAACAATGAATTCTACGAGCATCTTCCACTTGATGAAATCATTCAGAAAAAGGCAGTGGATAGTAATACACATCCACGCCGTGACTTTTTAAAATTCCTCGGTTTCAGCGTAGCTGCTGCATCTCTTGCATCGTGTGAGACACCGGTACAGAAGTCCATCCCATACCTTATTAAGCCGGAAGAAATTACTCCCGGAATTGCTGACTGGTATGCTTCTACCTATTATGATGGCTACGATTACTGTAGTGTTGTTGTAAAGACTCGTGAAGGTCGTCCAATCAAATTAGAAGGAAATACATTGAGTTCGGTTACTAAGGGCGGAGTAAATGCCCGCGTTCAGGCATCTGTTCTCTCTTTATATGATAGCGCAAGATTGAAAACGCCAACGATGTACGGTAATGCATCTACGTGGGCAGAAGTTGATAAGACTCTTATTGAGAAATTAAATGGTATCGCAGCAAAAGGTGGAAAGATCAGGATCCTGACTTCTACCGTGATCAGTCCTTCAACGATAAAAGTAATTGCAGAATTTTCTGCAAAATATCCGAATACAAAGCATGTTGTTTATGATGCGGTTTCGGTTTCTGCTATGCTTCAGGCAAATCAGATGAGCTTTGGAGTAAATGCAATCCCTTCATACAATTTTGATAAAGCAAATACTATCGTTGGAATCGGAGCAGATTTTCTGACTAACTGGATTTCACCAATTGAATATTCACGCCAGTACGCAATAACTCGTAAACTGAATAGCGGCAAGAAAAACATGTCTCGTCACATTCAGATTGAAACTGCATTGTCTGTTACAGGAAGTAATGCCGATCAACGTATTGCTGTGAAACCAAGTCAGCAGGGTGTTGTTGTCACAAATCTTTATAATGCCATTGCTTCTTTAGCCGGGGCTTCTTCAATTCCTGCAGCTTCTGCGGGTGAAATGCAAAAGGAGATCACTTCTGTCGCCAAAGAACTTTGGACAAATAAAGGTAGTTCACTAGTTGTTTGTGGTATCAATGACATTGCCATCCAAAATGTTGTGAATGCAATCAATTCCTTGCTTGGAAATTATGGTAGCACCATTGATCTTGATAATCCAAACCGTATGCGTCAGGGTAACGATGCTGAGGTAGCGATGCTTCTCGACGAAATGAATAAAGGAGAAGTAGGAGGTCTTTTAATATATAATTGTAATCCTGCATACACTCTACCCGACGGAAGTCAATTCGCCGCTCAGCTGAAGAAATTGGATCTATCTGTTTCTTTCGCCGATCGTACCGATGAGACCGCTGCTAATTGTCAGTTCGTTTGTCCGGATCATCATTCTCTTGAATCTTGGATGGATGCTGAGCCAAAGGCTGGCACATACTCCATCGGACAGCCTACTATTGCACCATTATTTAAAACCCGTCAGGTTCAGGAAAGTCTTCTTACCTGGGCAGGAAACAATACGAACTTCCATGATTACATGGCATCTTTCTGGGCTTCCAATATCCTACCGAAAGGAACAGGTAACTGGAACAAAGCATTGCAGGACGGTGTTTTTGAAACAGCTCAGGCAGCTCCCAAAAGTTATACTTCATCAGCAGATCTAAATGCTGCAGCAAATGCTATCTCAAAGATATCTTCGGGCGGAATTGAGCTGGTTGTTTATGAGAAAACAGGTATCGGTTCCGGAATAATGTCTAACAACCCATGGTTGCAGGAACTGCCTGATCCGGTTTCTAAGATAACATGGGATAATTATCTCGCTGTATCACCTAAAGATGCTCGTGAAAAAGGATGGAAGCAAGGGCAGGTTGTCTCTGTTAGCGCAGGAAAAGTAAAAATGAATGCTCCTGTTGTTATTCAACCTGGACAGGCTTTTGGAACAGTATCTCTTGCTTTGGGTTATGGAAGAACTGCAGCAGGTAAGGTTGCTGACAACCGTGGAGTAAATGCATATCCTTTCACATCTGTTAGTCCTGATGCAATAAACTATTTCGCTACCGGTGTTGATATTCAAAAATCAACGGAAGACGATTATGCATTTGGTGCAACACAGACACATCACACCATGATGGGTCGTGCGATCGTAAAAGAGACTACACTACCGGAATACTTAAAAGATAATAACGCAGGAAATCATCCTGAGTTGTTCAAAAAGAAAATTGGGCACCATGAAGAGGTAGATGTAAAAGCAGAAGATCTTACACTATGGAGGGAATTCGAAGTTGGCCACCACCACTGGGGAATGGCTATCGATCTGAATTCATGCATCGGATGCGGAGCTTGTGTTGTTGCATGTACTGCTGAAAATAATGTTGCTGTTGTAGGTAAGGACGAAGTTATTCGAAGTCGCGAAATGCATTGGATGCGTATCGACCGTTATTATACCAGCGATGCAGATCCTAAAGAAGGTGAATCAGGCGACTTGAAAGCAATGGAGAATCCAAGCGATCTTCCAAAAGTTGTTTTCCAGCCTGTAATGTGTCAGCATTGTAATCATGCTCCTTGTGAGACTGTTTGTCCTGTAATTGCTACAAGTCACAGTACAGAAGGTCTTAATCAGATGACTTATAACCGTTGCGTAGGAACACGCTATTGTGCGAATAACTGTCCTTACAAAGTACGTCGATTCAACTGGTTTAAATATTCCGACAATCCGCAGTTCGACTATAACATGAATGATGACCTGGGTAAAATGGTTCTCAATCCTGATGTTGTTGTTCGTTCACGCGGTGTTATGGAAAAGTGTTCTATGTGTGTTCAGCGTATACAGGAAGGCAAGCTTGTTGCAAAGAAGGCAGGTAGACCGATTCCTGACGGAGAGGTTAAAACAGCATGTTCACAATCATGTCCTACACAAGCGATCACTTTTGGAGATTACAACAATCCTAAGAGTGAGATCACACGGATGTGGAAACCGGAAGAGCGTAGCTATCATTTATTGGAAGAGCTTAACGTGAAGCCGAATGTTTATTATTTGACGAAAGTGCGTAATACTTCCGAAGGGAAGGAAGCGTAATTATTATATAATTCAGAAAGCAAACTGATTAGCCAACCATGAGCGGTAATCACGAATCGGTCGTCCGGGACCCGTTAATTCTCGGAGATAAAACATACCACCAGATGACAGAAGATATCTGTCGTCCGATTGAAGGTAAAGCCAATAAATATTGGTGGATATCGTTTGTTGTCGCTTTCACGGCGATGATTTGGGGTATAATCTGTTTATCCTATACGATAGGAACAGGAATAGGTGCATGGGGTGCTAACAAAACAGTCGGCTGGGCCTGGGATATAACCAACTTCGTTTGGTGGATCGGTATCGGTCATGCCGGTACCTTAATCTCGGCGATCCTTTTATTGTTCCGCCAACGATGGAGAATGTCCATCAACCGTTCAGCGGAGGCGATGACGATCTTTGCCGTAATCTGTGCCGGTCTGTTTCCGGTATTCCACACGGGACGTCCTTGGCTTGACTACTGGATGTTCCCTATCGCGAATCAGTTTGGTTCATTGTGGGTAAACTTTAACTCACCACTATTATGGGACGTGTTTGCGATTTCAACTTACTTCACGGTATCTCTTGTATTCTGGTATCTCGGTTTATTACCTGATCTGGCAACAGTGCGGGATCGATGCGTAACACCTACAAAGAAGTTTATTTACGGAATACTTGCCTTCGGTTGGAAGGGTACTGCACGTGACTGGCACCGTTTTGAAGAGGTTGCATTGGTTCTTGCCGGACTCTCCGCACCACTCGTACTTTCAGTTCACACCATTGTATCATTTGACTTCGCCACTTCGATCGTTCCGGGATGGCATACTACGATCTTCCCTCCATACTTCGTTGCAGGTGCGATCTTCTCAGGTTTTGCGATGGTGTTGACATTGATGATCATTGCAAGAAAAGTATTGTCTCTTGAACAGTATATCACTGTTCAGCATATCGAGTTGATGAATAAGATTATCATTCTTACCGGATCAATTGTTGGAGTTGCCTACATCACAGAATTCTTTATCGCTTGGTATTCCGGTGTTCAATACGAGCAGTATGCCTTCATGAACAGGATGTTTGGACCATACTGGTGGGCATACTGGAGCATGATGACTTGTAACGTGATCACTCCACAGCTCTTCTGGTTCAAGAAACTACGTACAAGTGTGATGGCTACCTTTATCATATCCATATTCGTGAATATTGGTATGTGGTTTGAAAGATTCGTGATCATCGTGACTTCATTGCACAGGGACTTCCTGCCAAGCAGCTGGGTGATGTACTCGCCAACATATATTGAAGTGGGAATATTTGTAGGAACAATAGGCTTGTTCTTTACATGCTTCCTCATCTTCGCTCGTGTATTCCCGGTGATCGCCTTGGCTGAGCTTAAGTCTATTCTGAAGAAAACAGGTAACCAATATTCGAAAAAATAGAGACCATTTATCATGGCTAGATTAATATACGGTATATATAACGATGAAGAAGTCCTGATGAATGCCATCACTTCTTTGAAAGGACAAGGCGTCATCTGCAAAGATGTACAAAGCCCTTTCCCTATCCACGGCATCGACAAGCTGCTCGACGTGCCTCGTACGAGACTTTCGATAGTTTCATTCTTATTTGGAATCACCGGAACAGCTCTGGCCTTGTGGATGACTTGGTACATGATGGTGTCCGACTGGCCTATCAACATCGGTGGTAAGCCAAACATGTTATACTACATGAACCTTCCGGCATTTGTCCCGGTGACATTTGAGTTGACAGTGTTCTGTGCAGCACATGGAATGGTCCTTACTTTCTTGCTGAGAAGCAAACTTCTTCCGGGTGTGACGGCTCCAATTCCGCATCCCCGACTTACTGATGATAGATTCGTTCTGCACGTAGATATAAAGGACGAAGGAAAAATAAATGAAGTAGTTTCCCTGATCAAAGGATCAGGCGCTTCTGAAGTGATGTTAAAATCAATGCAATTTGCCTGATCAAGACCATGAAGAAATTACTAAGTTATATTGTACCTCTTGGATTTGCCGCTCTTGCTGCGTCATGTCATTACACTGACACAAGCAAACCGGGCCATGAATTCATGCCGGATATGTATCGTTCTCCTTCTTATGAGACATACTCATCCAACCCAAACTTTCCTGACAGCATCACCGCTCGTCAGCCAGTGAAAGGAACCATCGCAAGAGGCGATGCAATCTTTACTGATCTGGATCGTATGCCTTATGCTTACGAAAATACTCCGGAGGGATATGAGCAAGCAGGAGCACAGCTGAAGAATCCTTTGGCTATTACTGCTGAGAATCTTGCGGAAGGAAAAAGGCTGTATTTTAATTACTGTCAGGCTTGTCATGGTGAGACTGGAATGGGTGACGGCCCTGTGGTTCAAAGAAACGGACCCGTACCTCCGGCCTATAATTCTGAAGCCTTGAAAAATCTGCCTGAAGGTAAGATGTTTCATAGTATTCAATATGGTAAGAACATGATGGGGTCGCATGCCTCTCAACTCACAGCTTCACAACGCTGGATGATCATTCAGCATGTTCAGTCACTTCAGAACGGTGGCTCTGCAATGGCTACTGATACGGCAACACAAAGTAACTCTGCAGCAACTGCAGGAATGTAAATTTAAATTAATTCCATTGCTCAACGATTTTATGATGGACAGAAAATACGAGCTTACCAAGAATAACAAATTGATCACCATTACCATGATGGTAGTCGGTTTGATCGCAATAGTTATGGGATTCATGTCGGATCATACCCGGACATGGACTACGCTTTTGCACAATAATTTTTACTTTACTGCGATGGCATTGTGCGGAACATTTTTCGTCGCATTGCAATATGTAGCACAGGCAGGATGGGCTGTAGGTATCAAACGAGTACCTGAGGCTATGGGTGGATTTCTAAAATTCGGAATGGTTGGAATGCTTCTGATCTTTGGATTCGGTCATCACGATCTTTACCATTGGACTCATTCTGAATTGTACGATCCGGCAAGTCCGACTTTTGATCATATTCTTGCCGGTAAAAGTGGATTTCTCAATATTCCATTCTATGTTACAAGAATGGTTGCTTATGCCCTGATATGGATTGGTTTTACATACGCACTTCGTAAGCAATCATTGCGTGAAGATGCTGAGGGTGGTTTAGAGCCATTCAGAAAGAGTGTTTCCATGGGAGCAGTTTTTCTTGTGCTCTTTGCTGTTACATCTTCTACTTCTGCATGGGATTTCCTCATGAGTATTGATGCTCATTGGTTCTCTACAATGTTTGGATGGTACACTTTCTCCGGATTGTTCGTAAGCGGACTGGCTATGATGTGTCTGATCATTATGTTCCTGCGCTCAAAAGGTTATATGGATCATGTATCTTCGGATCATTTGCATGATGTAGGTAAGTTCATGTTTGCATTCTCTATTTTCTGGACATACCTATGGTTCTCTCAGTTCATGCTTATCTGGTATGCCAACCTTCCTGAAGAGGTAGTCTACTATCAGGTACGTTGGGAGAATTTTAAGACATTGTGGGTAACGAACCTTATTGTAAACTTCTGCGCTCCTCTATTAATTTTAATGACACGTGATGCAAAACGTCAGATCCCTATTCTTTGGGTTGCCGGTGTAATTATTATTATTGGTCACTGGTTGGATGTTTACTTAATGGTAACACCGGGAGTATTAGGAAAAGACTGGCATATTGGATTTATTGAAATAGGCACAGGGATAGGTTATCTTGGTTTATTTCTTCGTGTTACTCTCGGAGAGCTTAGCAAGGCTTCAGTTGTACCAAAGAATCACCCGATGTTCCAGGAAACTATTCATCATCATATCTAAGCCTGGTTCAGGCGAAAATTTAATAACGGATAATTATATTTCATGATAAAGCTACTGACCCTTCTTGTTTTAGTTATGGCCGTGGTCACCATCTGGCGCCTCATCCGCGTATTGGAATTGGTACGAGACCTACGAGGTGATGAAGATGCCATAACAGATAAGGATAACCGCACAAATGGAAAACTTTCACTCTGGTTTCTCTTCCTAGGATTTGCCGGAATGATCTACTTCACATTGGATGCAAAGAAATATCTGCTTCCGGTTTCAGCTTCAAAGCATGGTGCTCTGACAGATAGTTTTTTGAATATGAACTTCGCCCTAATCATAGTGGTGTTTTTCATTACTCAGTTTTTACTGTTTTATTTTGCCTGGAAGTACAAGCATAAAAAAGGACAAAAAGCATATTTCTATCCTGATAACCATAAGCTTGAATTTATCTGGACGATCATCCCTGCTGTTGTATTGATGGGTCTTATCGTTTATGGATTAAAATTATGGATCAATATCACGGCTCCGGCTCCGGCGGATGCTATGGTCATTGAAATCTATGGCAAGCAATTCGACTGGTCTGTTCGTTATTCCGGTTCAGATAATAAACTAGGGCACTCAAACTTTAAACTAATCACAGATAATAATCCGCTTGGGGTAGATGTAAATGATGCTTCTTCAGAAGATGATAAGACAGCACGTGAATTACATATCCCTGTAGGTTCGGTCATTAATTTTAAGTTTCACGCACGAGATGTTATTCATAGCGCTTATTTCCCTCATCTGCGCGCTCAGATGAACTGCGTACCGGGAATGACTACCGAATTTACACTTGAGCCAACTATTACTACCGATAGCATGCGTCTCATCACCAGCAATCCCAATTTTGACTACGTATTGTTATGTAACAAGATTTGCGGTGTGGCTCACTATAATATGAAATTAAAAATGGTTATTGAGTCGCCACAAGATTTTAAAAAGTGGTATAAAGAGCAGAGCTATGTGTTTGATAAACCTGTGGCAGCACCTGCTTCCGAGCCGTCAATGCTTACAGACTCTGTTAAAATAGTCGAGACAACCACTGCTGAAAATGAGGTAGTCGCCACACGATAATTAGATTGAATGCCTTATCAGTGTTAACTGAAGGCGAGGGTATTAATATTGTTCATCGAATAACGCTTATATAAAAGCCGCTATAATGTCTACTCACACAAACGATCATGCTGTTGATTCCCATGCGGGGGATGATCATCATGAGCACGAGCATCATGTAACTTTCTGGAACAAATATGTTTTCAGTCAGGATCATAAAATGATCTCTAAGCAATTCCTTGTCACTGCAATTACCATGGCCGTACTCGCCATGTTAATGTCAATTGTCTTCCGCTTGCAGTTAGGCTGGCCGGATCAGAAATTTCCATTTCTTGAGAGTGTTCTTGGAAAATGGGGTGCCGGTGGTAAACTTGATCCAAATTTCTATCTGGCATTGGTTACGATACATGGTACCATCATGGTCTTTTTTGTACTGACAGGAGGATTATCAGGGACTTTTAGCAATCTACTCATTCCATTACAAATTGGAGCCCGTGATATGGCCTCGGGTTTTCTGAATATGTTATCATACTGGTTCTTCTTTGGATCATGTGCAGTGATGACAGCTTCATTGTTTGTTGAAGCAGGACCTGCATCTGCCGGTTGGACAATTTACCCTCCTCTCAGTGCCTTACCTCAGGCTATTCCAGGCTCCGGCTTGGGGATGACCTTATGGCTAATATCCATGGTATTGTTCATCGCTTCTGCCTTATTAGGTGGTATCAATTACGTTGTGACAATCATCAATCTGCGCACAATAGGAATGAAGATGACTCGTCTTCCTTTGACGATCTGGGCATTTTTGATCACAGCGATCTTGGGTATCCTTTCTTTCCCGGTTCTTTTCGCAGCTGCTTTATTGTTGTTGTTCGACAGAAGTTTCGGAACGAGCTTTTATCTTTCTGATATCTTCATTAATGGTGCCCCTCTTGCTCACGCAGGTGGAAGTCCTATCCTATTTCAACACTTATTCTGGTTCCTGGGTCACCCGGAGGTTTATATTGTATTGTTGCCGGCCCTAGGACTTGCTTCGGAAGTTATCGCTACTCAGTCGCGTAAGCCTATCTTTGGTTATAAAGCTATGATAGGATCAATGCTGGTAATAGCCTTCCTTTCATTTCTTGTTTGGGGACATCACATGTTCATTACAGGAATGAATCCGTTCTTGGGTTCTGTATTCGTATTTACGACACTCCTAGTTGCCATTCCATCAGCTGTGAAGGTCTTTAATTATCTGGCCACATTGTGGAGGGCTAATATTGTACTCTCTCCTGCCGTGTTATTTGCGATCGGACTGGTTTCATTTTTTATCTCCGGAGGATTAACCGGGATCATACTTGGGGACTCTGCACTGGATATAAATCTTCACGATACTTATTTCGTTGTTGCCCACTTCCATGTTGTAATGGGAAGTGCAGCTATATTTGGGATGTTTGCCGGAGTATACCACTGGTTCCCAAGAATGTATGGTCGGATGATGAATAAACGAATGGGATATATCCATTTTTGGGTGACAATTGTTGCAGTTTACGGAACGTTCTTCCCGATGCACTTTGTTGGTCTTGCCGGTGCTCCACGCCGTTATTATGCATACACTTCCTATGAAGGATTTGATGCAGCGATCAATATTAATGCACTCATAAGTGTTTTCGCAATTATTGGTGGGCTCGCACAATTTATCTTCATAGCGAACTTCTTTTACTCTATGTATCGTGGTAAAAAAGCTTCACAGAATCCATGGAACTCTAACACCATTGAATGGACTGCACCTGTTGAGCATTTGCATGGAAACTGGCCCGGTGCTATTCCTGAAGTACATCGTTGGCCTTATGACTACGGAAAGCCCGGTGAAGAGAATGATTTCATTCCCCAAACCACACCTTTCTCGGAAACAAAGAATTCAAATCTACCGGGTGAAGGCTAGGATTTGTATCCTTCCTATTTCATCCGATATCATTTTTTGGCTTGGCGAAGGTGGTGATTTTAACTACAAAACTTCATGCGAAAAACGGCGCTTCAATTATTCGTATAATTGAAGTACGGAGCACTGAACCGCCACTTTTGCCAAACTACTGTAGGTGTATCTGCTTCTTTCTCGTTTAATGATTGAATGTCCCTTGTTGTCTGTCGGGTGCGGTAGCTTGTAGGTTCTTTTTTATTTATTTGCAGTGGCATAGTTCATTTGCAAGAAAATAAAAATGTGCTAGAAAATGTTTGGCTATTTGTCGCAGCTTGGTTGGTTTTTGTTAAGGATATCTGTTTTGGAGAAGTTTTTGAAAACGGGTTGCCAAAAAAAATTGTTGAGTGAAATTACTGTAAATATTTTGTCGGGGTTAGCATTATAAAGATAGTTTGTAAAGTCATTCTCAAAAGATCTCAAACTGTCAATACCACAAGCTGAAAGTTGCTGCTTTGCTGCAAGTGCTCCTAAGCTATCTATGACTGAAGGTTTTACTCCATTGTTCAGTGTAACGGAAACCGTTTTGTTATTGTCTATTCGTTGGATGATGTAAAGTCCTTCGAAAGCGGTATCTACATAAAATGTATTGAATTGATATCGTCCGCCGGTTAAATAAACTGCAACATCTGTGAGACAAGGCGAAGGTTTGGATACAATTCTCAAATTGGTTCTGTCAATGGGTTGATTAGGATACAATTCTTTCATTGCTTGGTGCATCGCTAAAGAACCGGCCACCAAACCGTCACATAAATGGCCGTGAAATTTTTCTAAATCATCTAACGTAGGAGTTTGCTTATGGGTCAGTCTACCTTTTGAAAAATCTGTATCAATAGTTTCAAAACTGATTTTGGATTTTTCATTTTGTTTAATGCAAGAAACAAAAGAAAAAAGAATCCAAACTGCAAACCAAAACTTCATATTAATTTGAAATAGATGTTGATGTAATATAAGCCTGTAAGAATAAAAACAAGTCCGGCTACAAATCGCATTACCTTTTCAATTTTGCTAATTGCCTTGAAGTAAGTCCCTAGCTTTTCCATACTGAATGCAATTACGAAAGCAAAAAGTATCACAGGTAAGCCTGTTCCAATGGAAAACACAACCGGTAAAGCCAATCCTGCACTTTCTGAAAGGGTCATGGGAATAAGCATTGCGAAAAACAAAGCTCCGCTGTAAGGGCAAAATGCCAAGGCAAACAAAGCACCTAAAAGAAATGAACCCAATAAACCTTTGGTCTTAAATTTTTCGGAAAATTTTTCGGTAAGGTTTCCGCCTTTGATAAAATTCAATTTAATGATGTCAAGCATTATTAAACCAATTACGATCAACACAAAACCAATGAATTTTTCACCATTTCCCTGAAACAGTTTTGCAACTTGAAATTTACTTACTCCAAAGTAGATGATTGCACCAATCAGCGTATAGCTAAAAACTCGGCCAAGAGTATATAGTAATCCACTCAACAAGACTTTTTTCTTGTTAGTGATGGTTTTAGCAATAAACGCTGTTGCAGTCACATTGGTAGCCAAAGGACAAGGGGCAATTGCGGTGAGCAAGCCCAATGCAAATGCAGCCAAAATTGGAGCCTCTCTATTTTGTGCCAATTCATTTAGCCAATCCATACTATAATTTTAAAAACGCGTTAATCTCTTTTTTCAGTTCTGCAATAAACTTGTCTTTATTGCTTGCATTCATAAAAGCAAATTCAGTAAGGTCTTTTTTCTTACCTGTTTTCGGATTATAAAGAAATAATGCCGTTCCTGTGGCTTCAAATTTCTCTGCTTTCTTTTCGTTTTTTTTATCGTCCACATTCACCAATGAAAAAGGAATATTGCTATATACTTTCAATGTTTCTTTGGTGAGTTCTTCAATTTTATTACAGGTCATGCAGCGATGCTCGGAATGAAACTGTATAATTTCAATGCTTGATTCCTTGAAATTATTTTGAGTTTGATTAGAATTTTGAGCTTCGCTACTGCAAGCGGTAAAAAGTAATATCGTGAGTGTTACTAGGGAGAGTAAGGTGTTTTTTTTCTGCATTGTATTTAGATTTTAAATTGTTCCGTATTTAATGATGATAGCCATTTGTCCTGAGTGATAGGTTGTATGCGAAATTATTCTGCCAAAGGCTTCTGCTTTGGTCTTAGTTCCAAATTCTTTGGTGCTAATAGTTTCTTCCCAATCGTCGTCTGTTTGTTTTTCAATGATGGCTTTCAGTTTTTCAAAAGATTCCGAGACATAATTTTTCAAGACTTCTAAATCTGTCCATTCACCTGTATCTATTTTTTCAATCACTGTTTTAGCTGTTACTTTTACAGAACTATCTCCAAA
>Ga0154020_10004188_pt1 | contig 17228 bp, 14 predicted proteins | sample Klosneuvirus_201_FD_109709 | JGI IMG/M metagenome (GOLD analysis project Ga0154020, IMG submission 109709) | Active sludge microbial communities from wastewater, Klosterneuburg, Austria - Klosneuvirus_20160825_MG | ecosystem: Engineered > WWTP > Aerobic digester > Activated sludge | place...
AGCCGTCGGCGAGCGTCAGACGCTCCGGGTCGGGCGCCATCTGTCCAGCCGGGCTCTTCGAGCGGCCCGCGGACGCCGAGAGGATCGCGGCGAGCGCGGCGGCGGTCGCCACCAGGGCGGCGGCACGAGCGGCCCTCAACTCCGCGCTCCCGGCTCCCGGACCTTCAGGACCTGATCGACCTTCACCTCGGTCAAGGCCTGGACTTGGCCGCTCGGCCAGCGGATCTCGATCCGGTCGACGGTCGAGCTGGATCCGAGTCCGAAGTGGAGCCGGCGATCCCCCTGGAACAGGTAGCCGCTCGGACACCTCGCCTCCGCCGACCGCGTCTTCCCTCCGGCGTGGACCGTCACCTTCGCGCCGAAACCGTCCCGGTTGCTCTTCGTTCCCTCCAGGTCGAGGGTGATCCAGCGGTTCCCGGACCGGTCGCGGTTCCGCAGGAGGACCGGACGGTCTGCGAGCGTCGTCATCAGGATGTCCATCCGTCCGTCGTCATCGATGTCGGCCACGGCGCTCCCCCGTCCCCTGAGGCGCGTGGCGAAGAAGGCGCCCCCTTTTCGGGCGGCGTCCGCGAAGGTCCCGTCGCCCTGGTTCTCGAGCAGCAGGCTCTGCCAGCCGACCAGATAGTGCAGGTCCCCGTTCGCGATGAAGGCGTCGAGCTTCCCGTCGTTGTCGAAGTCGAGGAAGTTCCCTCCCCAGGAGGTGTACTGCGCCTTCATCCGCCCGATGCCGGACGCCATGATCCGGTCCTCGAAGAGGCCGGCCTTCGACCCGAGATAGAGCGAGCCGTAGCTGGTCGAGGTGACGAGGATGTCGGAGAAGCCGTCGCCGTTCACGTCCCCCACGGCCGCTCCCATCGACCCGGCGGCCTCGCCGTCCTGGCTGAACGCCACCCCCATCTCCACCGCCACGTTCGAGAAACGTCCCTTGCCGTCGTTGAGGAGGAGCGTGTTCGGCGTGCCGTCGTTCGTAACGTAGACGTCCGGGAAGCCGTCGCCGTTCGCGTCGAGCGCCGCCGCCGCCATCCCGCGGCTCTCGGGCACGCGGACCCCGGCCTTCTCGCTCACGTCCTCGAACGTCCCGTCGCCCCGGTTCCGGTAGAGGGCGTTGAGCTCCGCCTTGTAGGCGAGCGGACCGGGATAGGCATCGGGGTTGTAGTGGAGCTTGTAGCCCGGGTCGAACGTGAGGTAGCGGACGACGAAGAGGTCGAGCCGGCCGTCGTTGTCGTGGTCGAGGAAGGCCGCGCCCACCGCGGTCCCGGGGCCGCCGACGCCAGCCTTCTCCGTCACGTCCTCGAAGGTGCCGTCCCCCTTGTTCCTGTAGAGGGCGCTCCGTCCGACCGTGGCGACGAAGAGGTCGGCGCGCCCGTCGTTGTCGAAGTCCGCCGCCGCGGCCGCCACGCCGTAGCCCGAACCCTCGAGCCCGGCCTTCCGCGTGACGTCCTCGAACGTCCCGTCACCCTTGTTTCTGAAGAGGCGGTTCGGAAGCCGGGACGTCCCTTCGGGGGCCTCCGAGACGCCGGCGAGAGGACCGGAATTGACGAAGAAGACATCGACCCGGCCGTCCCCGTCGAAGTCGAGAAAGGTGCCGCCCGCGCCTGTCGACTCGACGATGTTCGTCAGCTTCCCGCTTCCCAGCTGGTGCACGAAGGTGAGGCCGGCCTTCGCGGTGACGTCCTCGAAGAGGTCGTCGGGCCCCGCGGGAATGGGAGCCGTCGCCGCGAGCGTGAGCGAGGCCTCCGGAGCCCCGGCCTGGCGGCCCGTCCCACGCCGGCAGGCTCCCAGGAGCAACATGAGCACCAAGACGGTGAATCGGCGCATCGTCACCTTCGCTTCAGGCGGATTTCGGAAAACTCCGACAATGGCGCCAGAGAATATCGCAATTCGATCCGGCGAGGGCGCTCGGCGGGGGCCGGCTTCCTAGCGGACCGCCCGCTTCGTCCGGGGAGGGCGGGCGGCGGGAAGCGCCATCTTTCGCGAGTAACCCGCCAGGGTCTCCCGGCCCAGCACCTCGTAGAAAGCCCGCTGAGCCGCCTCGATGACGCCGACGACCCCGCACCGGTCCTGGCTGGCGCAGACGCCGTCCGCCAGGAGGCAGCAGTCGGTCGTCTGGACGCCGTCGATCAGCCGGACCACGTCGAGCATCGTCAGCTCGGCCGGCCGCCGGGCGAGCCGGTATCCCCCGTTCCGCCCCGGGACGGCCCTCACGAACCCGGCCCTCGACAGGTCCTGGAAGATCTTCGACACATAGCTCCGCGAGAGGACGAGCCGTCCGGACCAGCCCTGCAGATACTCGAAGACGGCGGTGAAGCTCGTCGGCTCCTCGCCCTCCCGGTCCGCCAGGAACGAGAGGCCGTGAATGGCGAAGCGGGCTCGGGCCGAGATCATTCCTTCCGATTGTCCCTCGCGGCAGTCCACGACGGGGCGATCGAGATGGCCGGCGGGTGCTAAATTCCGCGTGCCGTGAGGCGGGTGCCTGCCCGTAGCTCAGTTGGATAGAGCAACAGCCTTCTAAGCTGTGGGCCGCCGGTTCGAATCCGGCCGGGCAGGCCAATTTCTTGAGGTGTCTCCGGAGTCGGGCGGCTCTGGATACCCTCGTCCCCGTCCTAGGCGGGTCGGCCTCGTACCGGAAGGCTCCGAACCCGGACGGAACCTCCGCGTACCGTCACGACCGCACCGGAATCGAGGTCTGCCCGGCACAACCGACGGTCCTAGCGACCAGTTCGGCCAGCTCCCGGCCCTTCAAACCCTCCTCCCGGATCCGGATGACCGACGGGCTCGACGTGCCTGCCAGGGCAATCAGGGCGTGAAAGTCAGCGTCGAGGGTCACGATCGTCCGTCGGTCGATTCTCGCTCGCTCGATGATCGAGGCGTCCGTGGCCGCCGAAAGGCCGATGTCCCCCGCGTGAACGGTGTCGTGTCCCCGCTCGGTCAGGAATGCAATCGCAGAACGCGGCAACCCCTGGTCGAGGAGCAGCCTCACGAAGCGCGGGGGAGGTCGACGATCCGGTCCTCGACAGCGAGGGCAGCGTAGGCCAGCGCCTGGCGGAGGTCTTCCTCCTCCAGCTCCGGGTACTCCTCGAGGACCTCGGCCCGGTCGGCGCAGGTCGACAGCGCCGCCAGGACCCTGCGCACAGAGATCCGCAAGTCACGGATGCACGGCTGGCCGTTCAGCCGGGCAGGATCGACCGTGATCCGGTCCAGTGCATCCATCATCACGAACGGATTATGCGCTTCGCGGCTTCGAGCGAGAGAGTGCGCGAGCACGGCGAGGGGTTCCGGCAGCGGGACGGTCAGGAGAGGAGTTCGATACGTGCCCACGAAGGCAGGCCAATTACTCAGGGCGATTTCGCGATCCGGCCTGCCTTATTTGCTCGGAACGCCAACCCGACTGGCTCCTCTCGCGGAGCCGCACCCGGTTCTTCTGGAAGGGCGGATCGGCAGGTCTTTCCGGAACGGTGAAAGTCCTACACAAGGTGAGGCCGTCGGACAGCAAGCGTTAGGTCCTTCTCCGTCACGACACTCCTGATTGTGATTGGGTCAGTTGCCGGCTTGCGGTGGTACGCGAAGTGCTCTTGGTGAGGTATGGACAACGAAAACACGGGGCGATCCGACTCATGAACGGCTCCGGCTCACGATTGGCGTTCGCCGCCGCACTTCTTTTTTCACCCGGCTTCGTCGCGGCTATGCAGCCCTGCTCCTCGATCCGGCTCCTTCCGCCGCAGGACATCTTCACTCTGTCGTCGGCGAACACGGTTGTCCGGGTGGCCGATTTCACCGGCGATGGGAGGCCCGACATCCTCGTACTCGATCCGGCGATCGGCGGCCCTGTCGGCTCCTCGGGAAGGATCCATCTCGAGGTCCAGCAGAGTGACGGCCGCTTCCTTGCTACGCCGACGCTTGCAGTCTCAGCCAACGCCCTCGACCTCGGAGCCGCCGACGTCGACGGAGATGGACGGATCGACGCCATCCTCCTCCGCTCGGACGGTCTACAGCTCATTCGCGTCGGCACGAACGGCTTGCTGGAGCTGGGACCCGCACCGGCACCGGGAGGGCTCGGTGTCGGGCTCGGGGCGGGAACGCCGACGGCGTTTGCCGACATCGACCGCGACGGCCGCGCCGAGCTCCTCGCTGCCGTCAGCGGCTCCCTCGTCGCATTCGAGCTGAAGACTTCGCTGGCCTTCGAGGCGACCTTCCTCATGCCGCTTTCGAATGCCGCGCTGCGACTCGTGTCCGGAGATTTCAACGGGGACGGCAACATCGACGTCCTCGTCATCGGTCCGGAGGACTACCCGACGTTCCGGCCGTTCTCTCCTCTTCTGTTCGGCGATGGCCATGGCAGGTTCTCGCTCGGCCCGAGCTTCCGCTTCCCCTCGATCAAGAGTCTTGCGATCGGGGATTTCGATGGGGACGGGCGGACGGACTTCGTCTACAGCGGCCTCGCCACATCCGCGACGTCGCACCACGTCGTCAGCGCGCTCGTCAAGGGAGACCAAGCGCTCGGGCTCGTCTCCTCGACCGCTCCCGTCACCTCGCCTTCCAGCGCGGTCATCACGGGGTCCCCAGGCGACTCCCTGGTAGCCGCCGATCTGGACGGGGATGGCGCGCTGGATTTCGCCGTCTCCCAATCCGGTGGCGGCGTACAGCCGTTCCTGGGCTTGGGGACGGGGACCTTCTCCCCGAGGAACGGCACCCGCACACCGGTCGGCTCGGTATTCGACGCACGCGACATGGACGGCGACGGCCGTCCCGATCTCCTCTCCCTCCTCGGTCACCTCTTCGTCACGCGGAGCGTCTGCGCCCCGACGCTCCCCGATCGGGTGGTGCCGGCCCTCATCTCCGTCGCCGGAGCGAACGGTGTCCGGTACGAGACGGAGCTGACGCTGGACAATGCCTACCCTGCCGAGCTGCTGCTGGAGCTCCGGTACGTGCCGACGTTCGGAGGCGGAGGCGGAACCACCACTTTGTCGTTGTCAGGCGGCAGGCAGCTCTCGCTTCGCCCCGCGATGGCCGCCCTTGCGGCGCTGGGGCTTCCGATCCCCGCGACAGGCGATCGTGGGGGAACGCTCGGTATCCGGATACTCTGGGGCTCGATGACCTATTTCGCCGTCACCGCCCGCGTGACGAGCGAGACGCCCGGCGGACACGGCGGGGTCGCCTTCGAAGACGTCTCGTCCGGGCAGGGTTTCTCGGACGCCACCCTCGTCGGCTGGCTCAGGGATACGGAGGGCGATCGGAGCAACGTCGCCCTCGTCAACCTGGGAGGAGAGGACGAAGGCGCCGTCACGCTCCGGCCCGTCGTCGTCTCGACCGACGCCGCCAGGCCCGGGTCCGTCACCCTTCCGGACGTCCGCCTCGCGCCGGGCGAGACCTTGCAGCTCAACCGGATACTCCGGCTGGCGGGCGGGCCGCGGACCGGATTCGTGAGGGTGGAGCGCGCGAGCGGCTCGGCCCCCTTCTACGCTTACGGCGTCGTGAACGACGAAGGGAGCGGCGACGGCTCGTTCGTCCGGGGCTTCGAAACGACGCGGCGCGCGGCGAGCCGCTTCACGATTCCAGCGATCGTGGAGACGGGCGGCTACACCACCGATCTCGTCGTCACCAACACGACCGGAGAGACGCGTACCGTCGCGTTCCGGTTCGTCGCCGACGAGCTGACGACTCCCGACCGGACCGCGCGCTTCACGTTCGACGTCCCGGCAAACGGCCAGCTCTTCATCCCCGATCTCATCAACTCGCTTCGGCAGCAAGCCATACCGGGAGTCGGTCCCGGCGGCATCCCTTACGTTGGGGCGCTCTTCGCCGAGGTCTCGGGCCCCGCCACCTCGGGCCTCTTCCTGGGCGTCCGTGTGAGCGCGCAGAAGCCAGAGGGCCGCCATGGCGTCTTCTATGAGGCGCTTCCCGATGAGGAGCTCTCCACGGTCCAATGCCGGGTTTCCGGCGTCCGTCAGGACAGCCAGGTCCGGACGAACGTCGCGATCGTGAACACGGGCGATTTCCCCGCGACCTTCGTCGTCACCGCCGTGGAGCCCAACCGCTTCTTCACCGCCGGAAAGCCGAAGACGCTCGTGCTCGAGCCCGGGCAGTGGACGCAGATCGATGCGGCCCTCCTCGCCCTCGAATCGGGACTCACGGACGGACGGATCAACGTGATGGTGGCCAACAATGGAGCCGCCTCATTCCTGGCCTATGGGATCACGAACGACGGCGCCACGCCGGGCGCCGGGACGGACGATGGGTCTTACCTGCCGATGACGAAGATCCGTTAGCGAGGGTCCCCCCGAGACCGGCCGCTCGCTCGATTACGCGAAGTCCGCGGGGGAGTTCAAATCGCTGCCTCGACCAGCCGCGACGCGCACCTTAGGTCCGACAGGGTTGTCGATGCCGCGTCGCCTTAGAAATGAACTTCTCTTCGACGGCTCGTAGAATTCTGACCTCGCCGTTCGTCGTTGTAGTGAAGGCTGGACAGAGAACCCCGCCTCCGAATAGCGAAATCACATGGCCACGGAGACTCGAAATGAGAAAGCTCAGACTCATCGAACACATCTCGCTGGACGGCGTGATCCAGCACTCCGCCGATGACGGCGATTTCCCCTACAGCGACTGGACCGCGCCCTATCGGACCCCCGCTGGCCGGGATGCAATGCTCGCGGCGTATGGCGGGAGGTTCGATCTGCTGCTTGGCCGTCGCACCTACGATATCTGGTCGGGCTTCTGGCCAAAGGCGCCGAGCAGTCCGATGGCGGACGGCCTCAATGCGGCAACGAAATATGTCGCTACCCACCGCCCGGAAAGTCTCGAATGGGGCCCGTTCCAGGGCCTTGGACCGGACATCGTCGAGGGCATTCGCCGCATCAAGTCGCAGGACGGCCCGGACCTCATCCTCTCGGGTAGCTCCACGCTGACATCGACGCTGCTCGAGCATGGGCTTGCGGATGAAGTCGTGCTCGTCGTCTATCCGGTCCTGCTGGGCACGGGGAAGCGCTTCTTTGCGGAGGGAGCCCCGCCACGCTCATTCGAGCTCGTCAGCACGAAGGCGTTTCCGTCCGGCAACATCCTCAATGCGTACAAGGTCGCCGGGCCTTTGAAGAACCAACCATAGGAGCAGCTCGATGCGCTTCATGGTGATGGCGATCCCGGGAGGATATGGATCGGCTGCGCCGAATGTGGCACCCAGCGCGGAAGCAGGTGCGAAGATGATGGAGTACAACCAGTCGTTGCAGAAGGCGGGCGTCCTGCTCGCGCTGGATGGACTGTTTCCTCCTTCCACGGGAGCACGTATCTCTTACATGGACGGCAAGCCGACGGTGACCGACGGGCCGTTTGCGCAGTCGAAAGAAGTCATCGGCGGCTACTGGATCATCCAGGTCCGCTCACGCGAAGAGGCCATCGAATGGGCCAAGCGTGCTCCGATGTCCAACAACGAGGTGATCGAGGTTCGCCAGATTCGCGAGATGTCGGATCTTCCCGATGACGTCCGGAAGGCGGCGGAAGGGTTCGAGCACCTGACCCGGTAACCTCATACGCATGAGCGATGTCCATAAGACGATCGAGGCCGTGTGGAAGATCGAGTCCACACGCCTCATCGCCGCGATTGCTCGCGTCACCCACGATATCGGCATTGCCGAGGAGCTGGCGCAGGATGCGCTCGTGACTGCCCTCGAAGTCTGGTCCGAGGAAGGCATCCCCGACAAACCCGGGGCATGGCTTATGAAGGCGGCGAAGCGGCGCGCGATCGATTCGTTGCGGCGCGGCCGCATGCTCGTACAAAAGCATGAAGAGATTTCCCGCGAGCTGGAGTGGGAGCAGCAGCGGCTTGGAGACGCTCTGGAGCGATCGCTCGATCAGGTGATCGATGATGACGTGCTGCGGCTCATCTTCACCGCGTGCCATCCCGTGCTTGCGGTGGAAGGACGCATCGCGCTCACGCTACGCCTGATCGGCGGCCTCACCACGGCGGAGATCGCGCGTGCGTTTCTCGTGCCGGAAAAGACGCTGGGCCAGCGGATCTCTCGCGCCAAGAAGACCCTCTCGGAGGCACACGTTCCCTTCGAGACGCCGAGCGGGGACGAGCTGCGTTCCAGGGTCGAGTCCGTGCTCATGGTGGTCTACCTGATCTTCAATGAGGGCTACACCGCGACCTCGGGCGATGAATGGATGCGGGCGGCTCTCGCTGAAGAGGCGCTGCGCCTGGGGCGCATGCTGGGGCAGCTTCTCCCCGGCGAATCGGGAGTTCATGCGCTCGTGGCCTTGATGGAGTTGCAGGCATCGCGCAACGCAGCGCGCCGGGGCAAGAACGGCGAGGCCGTCCTGTTACCGGATCAGGACCGCTCCCTGTGGGACCACGCGCAGATCCAGCGAGGAATGACCGCGCTCGAAAAGGCGCAAAGACTGGGCGGTGGCGCGAAACCCTACGCGTTGCAGGCAGCCATCGCCGCATGTCACATGCGCGCCCGCACCGCCGAAGAGACAGACTGGGACCGTATCGTTCTTCTCTACGACGCCTTGCTGCAGATCAATCCATCTCCGATCGTGGCTCTCAATCGCGCCGTCGCCGTCGGCATGGCCCAAGGCCCGGCCGCAGGACTCGACGCACTCGACGCAGCCGCCACCCTCGCCGGTGAATCTGCGCTGGCCGGCTACCATCTCTTTCCCAGCGTTCGCGGAGACCTGCTGATGAAGTTGGGCAGGCTCTCTGAGGCCCGTGAAGAGATCCAGCGCGCCATCGCAATGACGAAAAACCTGCGGGAGCAGGAATTGCTCGCGCACAGGTTGAAGCAGCTGGAGAAGGCGGCCTTCTACGCATAGGCAGGGGCGCAAGCGGTGACGCGGCTGCGGCGCTCGCTGGAAAAGAACTCTCTTCGACGGCTTGTAGAATTCCGGTCTGGCCGTTCGTCGTTGTAGTGAAGGCCGGGCAGAGAGCCCCGCCCGAAGGACAGGAGTAGACAATGCCGCAATATTTGGTTGCTGGTTACCTCCCCGATGATTTCGACCCGTCCCAGGTGGACGAAGCGATGGGCCGCGAGATCCACGCGCTCAACAAAGAGATGATTGCTGCCGGCGTCAGGAAATTCGCCTGCGGCCTAGGGTCCGCGAAGTCGCTGCGAGGTCAGACCGATGGCGGAGTCCTCATCACCGACGGGCCGTACCTCGAGACCAAGGAACACATCGGCGGTTTTTGGATATTGGAATGCGCTGACATGGACGAGGCGGTGGCATGGGCGCGCAAAGGCGTCGCCGCCACCCGAGGGCAGGTCGAAGTGCGAGAAATCTTCTTCAATCCGGCACCCGACTAGCAACTGAGTGGCTGGACATCGACGAGAATGGGGCTCGTGCATACCGCTGAAGGGCCTCGGCTGACGTGACGCTCCGGCCGGATTTCGACGGGCCGCCCGTCTGGCGCGAGACGTTTCGCGTCCGGGCGGGCGAGATGGGGCCGGGTGGGCTGCTGCGGCTCCCCGCGTTCGGAGACCTCCTGCAGGAGGCCTCCGGAAACCACGCGACCGCGCTCCGCTACGGCACCGACCTCCTTCTCACGGAAGGCCTCACCTGGGTGCTGTCGCGTCTCCACGTCTCGCTCCACAGGCTTCCGGCCTGGCGGGACGAGATCACCGTGGAGACGTGGCCCTCCGGCGTCCAGCGTCTCTGGGCGCTGCGCGACTTCCGCGTCGTCGACGCCGCGGGTGAGACGCTGGCCGTCGCCACGTCGGGCTGGCTCGTCCTGAAGGTGGCCTCGAAGCGGCCGATCCGGCAATCGGACGACATGGTGGCATTCGCGAACCGGACACCGCCGCGGACGATCGCCGACCCCTTCGACGAGCTCCCGGGCCCTGCCCCGTCGGCGGCGGGCGGCCCGACGTTCCGCGTCTGCCGCTTCGACCTCGACCTGAACAGCCACGCGAACAACGTCTCCATCCTGCGGTGGCTCCTCGAGGCGTTGCCCGAGGGGCTCGTGGCGCCCCTCACGCTCGAGGTGGAGTACCGCGGCGAGTGCTTCGAGGGGGATGTGCTGGTGGGCAGGGTGGACACGGACGGGCCGGGCGCCTTCCGCGTGGCGCTGGTCCGCCAGGCAGACGGTCGCGAGGTGGCCCGGGCTCGCACGCGCCGCGGCGCCGCCTGACGCCAGCGCCGTCCGGTCATCCGTCAGAATAGCGGCCATGCGCCTTCTGCCGCTGCTCGTCACCCTCACGCTCGCGCTCCCCGCCACCGCCCAGCCCTTCGCCGAGAAGACGTACGGCGAGATGCGCTGGCGGATGATCGGCCCCTTCCGCGGAGGGCGGACGGTGGCCGCGAGCGGCGTCCCCGGAAAGCCGAACGTCTTCTACATCGCCGCGAACAACGGCGGTGTCTGGAAGAGCGACGACTACGGCCACGTCTGGACGCCGATCTTCGACGACCAGCCCACGGGCTCCATCGGCGCGCTCGCCGTGGCGCCGTCGAAGCCGGACGTCGTCTACGTCGGAAGCGGCGAGGGGCTGCAGCGCCCCGACCTCTCGGTGGGCGACGGCGTCTACAAGTCGACGGACGCCGGCAAGACGTGGCGTCACACAGGCCTCCGGGACGCGCAGCAGATTCCCGCGATCCTCGTCGACCCGCGCGATCCGGACAGGGTCTACGTGGCGTCGCTCGGGCATCCGTACGGGCCGAACGCCGAGCGGGGCGTCTTCCGCTCCACCAACGGTGGCGGCACCTGGGACAGGGTGCTCTACAGGGACGAGAACACGGGCGCGGTGGCGCTCGCGTTCGACCCGAAGGATGCGAAGGTCCTCTACGCCGTTCTGTGGGAGGCGCGGCTGGGCCCCTGGGAGAACGGCGACTTCCGCGGCCCGGGCAGCGGGCTCCACAAATCGACCGACGGCGGCACGACCTGGCGACCGATCGGCAAGGGCTTTCCCACCTTCGCCGAAGGGGGACTCGGACGGATCGGCATCGCCGTGGCGCCGAGCGACGGCTCGCGTGTCTACGCCCTCGTCGAGGCCTCGAGGACGGCCGGAGGGCTCTACCGCTCCACGGACGCCGGCGAGACCTTCGCCCGCGTGAACACCGACACCCGGCTCTGGGGCCGCGGCTCCGACTTCGCGGAGGTGAAGGTGGACCCGAGGAACGCGGACGTGGTGTGGGTCGGCAACATCGCCGCGCACCGCTCGACCGACGGCGGGAAGAGCTTCGTCTGCGTGAAGGGCGCGCCCGGCGGGGACGACTACCACACGATCTGGATCAACCCCGAGAACCCCGACATCGTCCTCCTCGCGAGCGACCAGGGAGCGACCATCACGGTGAACGGCGGCCGCACCTGGAGCAGCTGGTACAACCAGCCCACGGCGCAGCTGTACCACGTCTCCACGGACAACGCCTTTCCGTACCAGGTGTACGGCGGCCAGCAGGAGAGCGGGTCCGTGGCCATCGCGAGCCGCGGCGACCACGGCGCCATCAGTTACCGCGACTGGCAGCCGGTGGGGGTGGAGGAGTACGGCTACGTGGCGCCGGACCCGCTGAACCCCGACCTCGTCTACGGCGGCAAGATCACCCGGTTCGACCGCCGCACCGGCCAGACGCAGGACGTCTCGCCCGAGCCCGTCCGCCGCGGCAAGTACCGCTTCCTCCGCACCGCGCCGGTCCTCTTCTCCCCCGCCGACCCGCGCGTCCTCTACCTGGCCGGCAACGTCCTCTTCAAGACCACCTCCGGAGGCAACAGCTGGGACGTCATCAGCCCCGACCTGTCGCGCGAGACGATCGACGTGCCGCCCAGCGTCGGGATCTACACGAAGCCCGAGATGAAGACGATGCCGCGCCGCGGCGTCATCTACACGATCGCCCCGTCGCCGAAGGACGGCAACGTGATCTGGGCGGGGACGGACGACGGGCTGATCCACGTGACCAGGGACGGCGGCAAGACGTGGACGAACGTCACGCCTCCCACGCTGACGTCGTGGAGCAAGGTGTCGCTGATGGACGCGTCGCACACCGACGTCGAGACGGCCTACGCCGCCGTCAACCGGATCCGCTGCGACGATCCGAAGCCGCACATCCTCCGGACACGCGACGGTGGCAAGACATGGGTGGAGATCACGGCGGGCCTCCCGCCGAACGGCCCCGTGAACGCCGTGCGCGAGGACCCCGTCCGCAAGGGCCTCCTCTTCGCCGGTACCGAGACGGCCGTCCACGTCTCCTTCGACGACGGCGACCACTGGCAGCCGCTGCGGCTGAACATGCCAGCCACGTCGATTCGCGACCTCGTCGTCCACGGGGACGACCTGGTCGTCGGGACGCATGGCCGCTCGTTCTGGATCCTCGACAACCTGACGACGCTCCGCCAGCTCGATCCGAAGGTGGAATCGGCCAGCGTCCACCTGTTCGCCCCGCAGCTCACCCACCGCCTGCGCCGTAGCCTCTACACCGACACCCCGGTGCCGCCCGAAGAGCCGGTGGGCCAGAACCCGCCCGACGGCGCGATGCTCGACTACTTGCTGAAGGCGGACGCGAAGGGCCCCGTCACGCTGGAGATCTCCGACAGCAACGGAAAGCTCGTCCGCCGCTATGCCAGCACGGACACACCCCAGCCGTTCGACCTCGAGGCCCAGCTCCCCACCTACTGGATGCGCCCGGGGCGCGTCCTCCCGGCCACCGCGGGGATGCACCGCTGGGTGTGGGACCTCCGCCATCCCGATCCCGAGGCCCTGGAGCACGAGTTCCCCATCTCCGCCGTCTTCGGCGACACGCCCCGCGAACCGCAGGGTCCGCTCGCGCTGCCGGGCCGCTACACCGTCAAGCTGACGGCAGGCGGCACGGCGCTGACGCAGACCCTCACCGTGAAGATGGACCCGCGCGTGAAGACGTCGCCGGAGGATCTCGCGCGGCAGCACGACCTCTCCATGAAGATCTTCGCTGCCATCAACCGGGATGCCGCCGCGCTGCGAGACGTCGAGGCGGTTCGCAAGAGCCGGACGGGGAAGGTAAAGGACCTGGAAGAGAAGCTGGCCGGGATCTCCGGAGCGGCTTCGCCCCGACGCCGCGGCGCCCGCGGCAATCCGGGCCTCACCCAGCTGAACGGGCAGCTCGTCACCCTCCTCGGTGTGGTCGGGGGGGCGGACGTCGCCCCCACGACGCAGGCGGTCGCTGCATTCTCGGATCTCGAGAAGGACCTGAACGCGCTCGTCAGCGCCCTGAACGACCTGAAAGCGAAGTGACGTCATGACACAGCTGCACCGTCTCACTCTTCCACTCGTACTGCTGGGGAGCCTTCTCATGCTCGAGACCAAAGCGTCCGAAACACCCACCACGGGCGCGCCCGCACCCCCTGTCGCCAAGCGGGTCGACAGGACTCTGGAGCTCCACGGCGAAAAGCGCGTCGATCCCTACTTCTGGCTCCGCGACAAGCCGGATCCCGACGTCGCGGCGTACCTGGAAGCCGAGAACGCCTACACGGCGGCGATGACGAAGTCGACGGCCGCGTTCCAGGAGACGCTCTACAAGGAGATGCTCTCGCACATCAAGGAGACCGACCTCAGCGTGCCGTACCGGTTCCGCGGCCACTCCTACTACTCGCGCACCGAAAAGGGGAAGCAGTATCCGATCCACTGCCGGAAGAAGCTCGGGCCGGCGGGTGAAGGCCCCGAGGAGGTCGTCCTCGATCTCAACGAGCTGGCGAAAGGCGAGAAGTTCATGGCGCTCGGCGCCTACCAGGTGAGCGACGACGGCACGCTCCTGGCCTTCTCCACCGACAACACCGGCTTCCGTCAGTACACGCTCCGTGTGAAGAACCTCGAGACCGGCGCGCTGCTGCCGGACCGCGTCGAGAAGGCGACCTCCGTCGCTTGGGCCGAAGGGAAGACGACGCTCTTCTACGGCGTGGAGGACAGCGCGAAGCGGCCCCATCGGATCTACCGGCACGCGCTCGGCACGCAGGTCGGCACCGACGCCCTCGTCCACGAGGAGAAGGACGCGCGCTTCAACGTCTCCGTCTCGCGTACGCGGAGCCAGGCATACCTCCTGATCCGCTCGCGCAGCCACACGGCCACCGAGCTCCGCTTCCTGCCCGCGGGGACGCCCGAGGGCGCCTGGAAGGTGATCGCCCCGCGCGCGCCGGAGCACGAGTACGACGTCGAGCACCGGGGCGACCTCTTCTACGTCCGGACGAACACCGGTGGCCGGAATTTCCGGCTCGTGACGGCCAAGGTCGCGGACCCGGGTCCAACGGGCTGGAAGGAGATCGTTCCCCACCGGGCCGACGTCATGCTCTCCGATTTCGACGTCTTCGCGGACCACCTCGTCCTCCACGAAAGGAAGGACGGGCTCCCCCGCATCACGGTGACGAACCTGAAGACCGGCGCGTCGAGCCCGATCGCGTTTCCCGAGACTGCGTACGCGCTCTCCGGCGAGACGAACCGCGAGTTCGACACGAAGCTGTTCCGGTACGCCTATCAGTCGTTCGTCACGCCGCGATCGGTCTTCGACTACGACATGGACGCGAAGTCGAGCGCGCTCCGGAAGGAGCTCGAGGTGCCGCTGTACGACCGGACCGGCTACACCACGGAACGGCTGTGGGCGAAGGCTCCGGACGGCGTCGCTGTTCCGGTCTCCCTCGTCTATCGCAAGGACGTCGCGAAGGACGGCACCGCGCCGGCGTATCTGTACGCGTACGGCTCGTACGGCAACAACCTCAACGTGACGTTCAGCTCGAGCCGGCTCGCGCTCCTCGACCGCGGCGTCGTGGTGGCGTTCGCTCACATCCGAGGCGGCGGAGACCTGGGCACCGCATGGCACGACGACGGAAAGATGCTGAAGAAGAAGAATACGTTCACCGACTTCATCGCCTGCGCCGAGCTCCTCATCGCAAAGAAGTACACGTCGAAGAGCCGGCTGGTCATCGAGGGCGGCAGCGCGGGCGGCCTCCTGATGGGCGCCGTCGTGAACATGAGGCCCGACCTCTTCAAGGCCGTCGTCGCGAAGGTCCCCTTCGTGGACGTCCTCAGCACGATGAGCGACGCTTCGCTCCCGCTGACGGTGGGAGAGTTCGAGGAATGGGGCAATCCGGTCGCGAAGAAGGACGAGTACGACTACATCAAGTCGTACTGCCCCTACACGAACGTCTCGGCCAAGGCCTATCCGGCGATGCTCGTGAAGACCTCGTTCAACGACAGTCAGGTCTTCTACCACGAGCCCGCCAAGTGGGTGGCCAAGCTCCGGACCCTGAAGACCGACAGGAACGTCCTCCTGTTCAAGACCAATATGGCTGCCGGGCACGGTGGCTCGTCGGGGCGGTACGACGCGCTCCGCGAGACCGCGTTCGACTACGCGTTCATCCTGGGGCGGGTGGGCATCACGAGGTGATCGCGGAGCTCCGCGACCGCGCGCGCCACAGTCCGACGAGGAGCCCGGCGAGCGGGACGAGGACGGCGAGCACGCAGGCCCACGCGGCGAGCGTCTCGAGCGGGATGCCGTGCGCCTTCGCCACCTTCACGAGGTCGTTGTCGCCCCCGGTATACGACACGCTCTCGTAGTCCAGCCGCGCGTCGCGATTGATGGAGAGGCTCCGGAAGAACGCCACGTCGCGAGTGGAGAGGTACCAGCCGTAGAAGGCGAGGACGGCGCGCGCCCAGTCCGGCCGCTCCCGTTGCATGGCCAGGAAGAAGACGCAGGCGGCCATGGCGATCTCCGCGCCGTGTCCGCCGACGGAGATCAGGGTCTCGTGGAAGTCGCTGAAGGCGACGAACGGATAGACGACGGCGAGGAGCGCCAGCGCGACGGCCGTGGCCATCAGCCGAGGCGGCGCGCCCCGGAGGAACCCTTCCCGGAAGCGCCAGCCGAGGAAGATCACCACGCCCCAGATGGCGAGCACGGCCAGCGTGCTCTGCGCGGCCGTGTAGGTGATGACGACGACTGGCACCGCAAACCGTCCGAACACCCACGAGACGACGGTATGCCCGAGCTCGTGGACGAACGTCATGGGCCCGTTCCCCAGGAAAAAGAGGAGCGTGGTGTCGCGGAAGAGGAGCACGGGGACGAGGCCGAAGGCGAGCGCCCGAACCGGCGCCGGGATCTTGTGCAGCAACCCAAGCGCTCCGGTTGTTGGTGCGGCGGGTGGCGCGCCCGGCACTCCGCTCGCCACGGCGGCGGCCGACGGCGCCGCGTAGTCGACGAAGCTCCGGAGGACGTTCCGGTCGTCCCACGGCTCGAGGACGTACCGCGCCGGCCGCCCCTCCGGCTCCTCCGCCTCCACCACCTCGAAGAACTCCCCGTCCCACTGGACTGCCGTACCGGGCAGGCTCACGGACGTCGGCCCTCCCGCGGACCGTCCCCTCCAGCCCTTGCCGCGGAGCGACCGGAGGGTGAGGCGCCCCGAAGGGTCCGTGGCGAGGCGATCGCTTCCGAGGGGATTCGGCATGGAGCCCAGTCTAGATGGATCTCTGGCCTGTTAGAGTCCTCGCCCGATGCTCGACGCGATCAAACGCTTCTTCCGTGAGGGGATCCTCGAGACCGGCGCCGGTCCGGCTTCCGAAGACAGGCAGCAAGCCCTCCGACTCGCGACCGCCGCGCTCCTCTTCGAGGTCGTGCGGGCCGACTACGAGGTGAAGGACGAGGAGCGGACCGTCATGCGCGCCGCGATCCAGGGGACCTTCGGGCTCTCCGCCGAGGAGTCCGCCGGGCTGATGGGCCTCGCCGAGGAAAGGGCACGGAGCGCGGTCTCGCTCTACGAGTTCACGAGCGTGGTCGACAAGGGATTCTCGGCCGACGAGAAGAAGCGGATCGTCGAGCTGATGTGGCTCGTCTCCTTCGCCGACACGGAGAAGCACCCCCTCGAGGAGCAGATGATCCGGCGGATCGCCGGCCTCCTGAACGTGCCCCACCCCGATTTCATCGACGCCAAGCTCCGGGCGAAGGCGAAGGGGACGGGCGGCGAGTAGGGGACTACTCCGCTCGCAGCGCCGTAACCGGATCGAGCCCCGCCGCACGCCGCGCGGGGAGGACGCCGGCCAGGATGCCGACGAGCAGGCAGAAGAGTGGCGCCGCGATCGCCATCCCGACGGTCGTCTTCATCGGGAGGCCCGGGATGGCGAGCTTCAGCGCCTCCGACAGCGCGAACGCCAACCCGACACCGATGAGGCCGTCCGAGAACGCGAGGAGGGACGACTCGAGGAGGAACAGGGCCAGCACCTGCTCCTTGCGGCCCCCGAGCGCGCGGATCAGGCCGATCTCCGCGGTCCGCTCCCCGACCGAGATCCACATGATCG
>Ga0154020_10004189_pt1 | contig 17224 bp, 16 predicted proteins | sample Klosneuvirus_201_FD_109709 | JGI IMG/M metagenome (GOLD analysis project Ga0154020, IMG submission 109709) | Active sludge microbial communities from wastewater, Klosterneuburg, Austria - Klosneuvirus_20160825_MG | ecosystem: Engineered > WWTP > Aerobic digester > Activated sludge | place...
CCAGCCGACGGCGGCGCTGATGCCGCCTTGTTCACCGGCCACCACCTTCTGCAGCCGCGGCAGGCAGTGGGTGACGGCGTGTTCGCCCATCTCGATGCCGATCCAGCGCCGGCCCATCTTGTGGGCACGGCCGCCGCGGTCTGGAAGGCGGCGTCGCGGTTCAGCCAGTCGAGCGTGGGCATGCGCGTCAGCCGCCCTTCGCGTCAGCCGCCTTGCGCAGGAGTTCCAGTCCTCGCTCCGTACGGCCGGCGCCGCGCGCCGCGCGCAGCTTGAAGCGGGTCTCGGCGTCGAACTCGGCCAGCATCACGGTGGCCATGTCGTCGATCAGCCGGTTCAGCGTGGTGCCGCGGCTCTCGGCCAGCGCACGCAGGCGCTGGTGCTTGTCGTCGGGCAGGCGGACGGTCAGGGCGCTCATGGCAGGTCTTCTCCTTGCAGGAAGTTTTCGGGGCTCACGCAGCGCAAGCCGGGGAATGCGAGCTCGGCGCGCGTCAGATCGCGCAGGTTGCGTGTAACGACGTGGCTGGCGCGACCGGCCACGGCCAGTTCGATCAAGTGGTTGTCGGCCTCGTCGGGCAGGTTGGGGCGCCAGCCGAAGTACACCCGCGTCCACTCGCAGCGGGCGAGAAAGATGTCCAGCAGCTCGCCGCGTTCATCGGCGTCCAGGCGGCAACCCGCAAACAGGGCTTGCCGCCCCCATACGTCTTCGTAATCGGCCAGCAGCGCGGTGCCCATCAGCGGCAGCGCCTGGCCGCTCAGGCAGGTGGCGATCACGCGCGAAGCCGCGCCCGTGCCCAGGCAGGCACCGATGAAGACGTTGGCGTCGATGACGCAGCGTGCGACCATGGCAGATGGGTGGCAATTTTGCCACCTATTGTGTGACTCGATGATCAGGTCGGCGTGCGCTGCGCGCCGGCGGGCACACCGCGCTTTCGTCGATGCGGCCCTTCCGCATGCGGGCGCAGCGCACCCTCAGCGCAGCAGTTCGAGTTCGAAGCGCTTGCGGCCGTGGATGCGGTAGACGCTGAAGTCGGCCACGTCCAGGGTGGCGATCCGGTTCACGCCGGTGGTCTCGGCCAGCCAGACCAGTTCCATGTCGGCCCAGTCGGGGTCCTGGTCTGCGTACTTCGAGAAGAGCTGCCGGATGCGGGCGTAGCCCTTGGCATCGGGCTGATGCACCGTCAACACGCCGCCGGCCGCCAGGCCGGCCAGCGACACCCGCATGCGGGCCGGCAGAAAAAACGCCGCTTCGCTCAGCACGGGTGCCACGGTGAGCAGGGTGGCGTGGTGACCGGCGATCCAGCGCTGTGCGGCGGCGTGATGGGCGTCGAGCCGGTCGAACAGGGCCACCAGAAGACCGGTGTCCACGATCACGGCGGCGGCCGGCGGTGCGGTGGCGGCCGCCGGGGGATCGACGGGCGTGGGCCCCGCCCTCGGGCCCCGCGGCGGCTTCAAGCCCCGCCTTGGCGTGCGCGGCGCTGCCCGAAGCTTGCGGTCACGCGGGCCCGTACGGCCGCCTTGTCGGCGCCGTGTTCGAGGCCGTGTTCACGCCCCAGCGCCACGCAGCCGATCAAGCCGGCGGCTTCGAACGCCCGGAAGTTGCGGCTCGGCGCTTCACGCTGTGCCGCCCGTCCGCGGCTGGCCTCGCCCGGGCCCGATGGGCTGGCCATCAGGTAGCGGGCCAGCGACTCCTGGACCACCAGGCTCTTGGTGGCGCCCGTGGCGGTGCAGTAGCGCTCGAGTGCCGCAGCCAAGGTCTCGTCTAGGCGCACTGTGAGGGTCATGGCCGCCCCGTGAATACGAAAGGCTTCATTGTATTACAACGGGGGCAACGGGTCACCGCCGCGCTCAGCCTTGCAGGCCGCGCCGGGCCAGTGGCCCGGCCCTTCGCCAGGCAGGAACGGTCCACTGGACCGATCCTGTCCGGGTTCAGCTCTTCAGCGCCACCAGCACCTCGTCCAGCATCTTCTTCGCGTCGCCGAAAAGCATGCGGTTGTTCTCTTTGTAGAACAGCGGGTTGTCCACGCCGGCATAGCCGCTGGCCATGCTGCGCTTCATCACGATGCTGGTCCTGGCCTTCCACACTTCCAGCACCGGCATGCCGGCGATGGGGCTGCCGGGGTCGTCCTGCGCGGCCGGGTTCACGATGTCGTTGGCGCCGATGACCATGCTGACGTCGGTCTCGGGGAAGTCCTCGTTGATCTCGTCCATCTCCATCACGATGTCGTAGGGCACCTTGGCCTCGGCCAGCAGCACGTTCATGTGGCCCGGCATGCGGCCGGCCACCGGGTGGATGCCGAAACGCACGTTGACGCCCTTCTCGCGCAGGTGCCTGGTGATCTCGAACACCGTGTGCTGGGCCTGCGCCACGGCCATGCCGTAGCCCGGCACGATGATCACGTTCTTGGCCTCGCGCAGCATCTCGGCGGTCTCGGCGGCCAGGATGGGCGTCACTTCGCCCGCCGGCTGGGCCGCACCGCCGGCCGCGGGGGCGGCCGCGCCGCCGCCGGTGCCGAAGCCGCCGGCGATGACGCTGATGAAGTTGCGGTTCATGGCGCGGCACATGATGTAGCTCAGGATCGCGCCCGAACTGCCCACCAGCGCGCCGACCACGATGAGCAGGTCGTTGCTGAGCATGAAGCCGGTGGCCGCCGCGGCCCAGCCCGAGTAGCTGTTGAGCATCGACACCACCACCGGCATGTCGGCGCCGCCGATGGCCATCACCATGTGGATGCCGAACAGCAGCGCCACCACCGTCATCACCAGCAGCGGCAGCATGCCGGCCTGGATGTCGTGCGCGTTGAGGAACTCGCGCCCGTACCAGATGGCGATGAGCAGCAGCGCCAGGTTGAGGAAGTGGCGCCCCGGCAGCAGCAGCGGCTTGCCGCCGATCTTGCCCGAGAGCTTGCCGAACGCGATGACCGAGCCCGAGAAGGTGACGGCGCCGATGAGGATGCCGATGTAGATCTCGACCTCGTGGATGGTCTTCTCGGCGCTGGTCGGGAACACGGTCGAGGTGTCGACGTAGCTGGCAAAGCCCACCAGGCAGGCGGCCAGGCCCACCAGGCTGTGCATCAGTGCCACCAGTTCGGGCATCTGCGTCATCTGCACCTTCTTCGCGGCGAAGAGGCCGATGCCGCCGCCCACGACGAGCGCGCCGACGATGTAGGGGATGCCCGCCGCGGTGACGCGCGGGCCCAGCACCGTGGCCAGCACGGCGATGGTCATGCCGATGATGCCGAACAGGTTGCCGCGGCGCGCGGTTTCGGGGTTGGCGAGGCCGCCCAGGCTCAGGATGAAGAGGATGGTGGCGGCGATGTAGGCGACGGTGGCCAGGCTGGATGTCATGTCCGTGTCCTCGGCGCTTACTTGCGGAACATGGCCAGCATGCGCCGCGTGACCGCGAAGCCGCCGAACATGTTGACGGCGGTGAGCGCCAGCGCAAAGACCGCCAGGCCCAGGATGAGTGCATTCGGCCGGCTGGCGGCCCCGGCCGCGTCCAGCGGCGGCGCCACCTGCACCAGCGCGCCGATGGCGATGATCGAGCTGATGGCGTTGGTGACGCTCATCAGCGGCGTGTGCAGCGAAGGCGTCACGTTCCACACCACCATGTAGCCGACGAAGCAGGCCAGCACGAAGACCGTGAAGTGCGACAGGAAGCTGGCCGGCGCATAGGCGCCCACCAGCCAGAACAGCGCGGCGCCGACGGCGAAGACGATGGCCAGCGATTGCGCCGACATCGGCTCGCCGCCGCCGTGGCCGTGGCCCTTGGCCGCGGGGGCGGCCGCGGCGGGCTTGGGCTTGGGGGCCGCGGCCGGCAGCTTCAGCGGCGGCGGCGGCCAGGTGATGCTGCCGTCCTTGATGACCGTGAGGCCCCGGATGGCGTCGTCTTCCATGTTGACGTCGATGACGCCGTCCTTGGTCTTGCACAGCTCTTCGGTGACGCGCCACAGGTTGGTGGCGTAAAGCGTCGAGCTCTGCTTGGCCAGGCGGCTGACGAGGTCGGTGTAGCCGATGATGGTGACGCCGTGGCGCACCACGGCCTCGCCGGGCACGGTGAGCTCGCAGTTGCCGCCCTGCTCGCCGGCCATGTCGACGATGACGCTGCCCGGCTTCATGCTCTGCACCATCTCGGCGGTGATGAGCTTGGGCGCCGGCTTGCCCGGGATCAGCGCCGTGGTGATGATGATGTCGGCTTCGCGTGCCTGCTTGGCGTACATCTCGCGCTGGGCCTGCTGGAAGCCTTCGCTCATGACCTTGGCGTAGCCGCCGCCGCCCGAGCCTTCTTCCTCGTAGTCGACCTTGACGAATTCGCCGCCGAGGGACACCACCTGGTCGGCCACTTCGGCGCGCGTGTCGTTGGCGCGCACGATGGCGCCCAGGTTGGCCGCCGTGCCGATGGCCGCCAGGCCAGCCACGCCGGCACCGGCGATGAAGACCTTGGCCGGCGGGATCTTGCCGGCGGCCGTGATCTGGCCATTGAAGAAGCGGCCGAAGGCGTTGGCCGCCTCGATGACGGCGCGGTAGCCGCTGATGCCGGCCATCGACGTCAGCGCGTCCATCTTCTGCGCCCGCGACAACTGGCGCGGCAGCGAATCGATGGCCAGCACGGTGAGCTTGCGTGCGGCCAGCTGCTGCATCAGATCGGGGTTCTGCGCCGGCCAGATGAAGCCGATGAGCGTGCTGCCTTCGCGCAGCAGGGCCACTTCGTCCACGCTGGGCGCGCGCACCTTGAAGACGATGTCGGCGCGGGCAAAGAGTTCGGCCGCCGTGGGCAGCACCTCGGCGCCGGCGGCGCGGTAGCTGTCGTCGGCGAAGTTCGCGGCGTCGCCGGCACCACTTTGCACGGCCACCGAGAAGCCCAGCTTGATGAGCTTTTCCACCACGTCCGGAACGGTCGCGACGCGCTTTTCACCAGCCGCTGTCTCGAGCGGAACACCTATCAGCATGAATGCCTCCTCGCGTGTGATGGCCCCTTTTTGCGGGCGGGCGAAGTTAACACACCCGGCTGGCTGGCGCGGGGAACGGGGCCGGTCGCCCCGCGCCGGCCGGCGGGCGGCCCTGCCTAGAATCGCCCGACGATGCCCGAAGCCCCCCTGCCCACGCGCTGCGACGTGCTCGTCGTCGGCGCCGGCCCCGCCGGCAGCGCCTGCGCGCAGGCGCTGGCGCGCGCCGGCCACGACGTGCTGCTGGTCGACCAGCACGCCTTTCCGCGCGACAAGGTCTGCGGCGACGGCCTCATCCCCGACAGCCACGCCGCGCTGAAGCGTCTGGGCGTCTGGGAAGAAGTGGCGGCGCTGGCGCAGCCCGTGCCGCACGTGCGCTGCGTGGGGCCGCGCGGCGGCCAGGTCGACGTGCCGGGCCAGCTGAGCGTGCTGCCGCGCAAGGTGCTGGACCACGTGCTGGTGCGCGCCGCCGAACGTGCCGGCGCGCGGCTGCTGACGCCGCTGCGCTTCGACGCACCGCTGCTGGACGGCGCCGGCGGGCGCGTCGTCGGCGCCCGCTTCAAGACCGCGCAGGGGCCGCACGAGATCACCGCGCGCTGGGTGGTGCTGGCCACCGGCGCCGTGCCGCAGGCGCTGACGGCCGCCGGCCTGTGCGAGCGCCACACGCCCAGCGGCGTGGCGCTGCGCGGCTACGTGCACTGCCCGGCGCTGGTCGGGCAGATCACGCAGCTGCAGATCGTCTGGCACCAGCGCCTGCGTGGCGGCTACGGCTGGATCTTCCCCGCGCCGGGCGGCGTCTTCAACATCGGCGCCGGCCTCACGGGCAGCCACCGTGTCGAGCAGGGCAAGGGCCGCAAGCGCGAGATGAACCTGCGCCAGATGCTCGACGCCTTCTGCGAGGTGCACGCGCCGGCCGGCGAACTGATGCGCCGGGGCACGCTGCAGGGCGAGATCAAGGGCGCCCCGCTGCGCTGCAGCCTGCGCGGCGCGCGCTGGTCGCGCCCCGGCCTGCTGGTGGCGGGTGAAGCGGCCGGCACCACCTACGCCTTCACCGGCGAAGGCATAGGCAAGGCGATGGAAAGCGGCCTGCTGGCGGCCGAAGCGCTGCTGCACGAGCGCGACGCGCCCGACGCCGCGGTGCAGGCGCGCCACGAAGCCGCGCTGCGCGCGCTGCAGCCCAAGTTCGACCTCTACGACCTGGCCAGCCGTGTCAACGAACACCCCTGGCTGGCCGACCTGGTGATCTGGCGCGCGCGCAGGAGCCCGCGCATCCTGCGCCGCATGACGGGTGTGCTGGAAGAGACGCAGAACCCGGGCCGCTTGTTCACCGTCACCGGGCTCACCAAGCTGATGTTCGAATGACGCCGAAACCGAAGGACGTTTTCATGCCACGAACTGCCCTCTCGACACTGACGCCGTTCGCCGCGGCGCTGCTGCTCGCTGCCTGCGGCGGTGGCGGCAGCGATGCCGGCGTGCAGCCGCCGGTGGTCACGCTGTCCACCGTCACCAGCGTGAAGTACGGCGAGTCCATGCTCGTCACGCTGACCGGCACGCGGCTGGACCAGGCGCTGACGCTGGAATCCACCGGCTGCCGCAACTTCGTGCGCAGCACCACCGCGCCCAACGTCAGCACCGCGACGACGGCCTACTACAGCTGCACCACGTCGGCCACGGGCAACCGTTCGATCACCGTCAGCGGTGCCGGCCAGACCGTGGCCACCGTGCCCTTCACGGTGCCGGTGCCGCAGGTCAGCATGGTGGTGGGCAACGGCGCGGGCGTGGCCGGCACGCTGGTCTTCACGCTGGCCCCGAACGAAGCGCCGCGCACGGTCGACAACTTCCTGGCCTACGTGAAGAGCGGCTTCTACAACGGGCTGGTGTTCCACCGCCACGCGCGTTTCGACAACGGCGCCACCTTCGTGCTGCAGGGTGGCGGCTACACCGCGCCGGTCAGCAGCGCGGCGGCCTTCCCGGCGGCCAAGCCGGCCAGTGCGCCGATAGCGCTGGAAGCGGGGCGCGGCCTGTCGAACCTGCGCTACACGCTGGCGATGGCGCGCACCAACGTCGCCGACTCCGCAACCTCGGAGTTCTTCATCAACACCGCGAACAACGCGGCCATCCTGGACCCGGGGCCCACCAGCCTGGGCTACGCCGTCTTCGGCAGCGTCACCGGCAACACGGCGCTGGTGGACGCGATGGTGGCCGCGCCCTGCAGCCTGTCTCCCGTCAACTTCGACCTCGACCCGCGCGATCCGCCGAGCCGCGACTGCGTGCCCGAGCCCAACCTCGTCATCAGCGGCGCGCTGCAGACGCGATAGCCGGCCCGCAACCATGTGCCAGCTGCTGGGCATGAACGCCAACACGCCGACCGACGTGATGTTCAGCTTCACCGGCCTGGCCACGCGCGCCGACGAGCACAAGGACGGTTTCGGCATCGCGTTCTTCGAAGACCGCGGCCTGCGCCACTTCATCGACCGCGACGGCGCCACGCACTCGCCGGTGGCGCAGATGATCAAGCGCTACCCGATCAAGAGCGAAGTCGTCATTGCCCACATCCGCAAGGCCACGGCGGGCGCGGTGGCGCTGCAGAACTGCCACCCCTTCGTGCGTGAACTCTGGGGCCGCTACTGGGTGTTCGCGCACAACGGCGACCTGAAGGACTACCAGCCGCGCCTGCACGGCAACTTCCGCCCGGTGGGCGACACCGACAGCGAACGCGCCTTCTGCTGGCTGCTGCAGGAACTGGCCAAGGCCCATGCCAGCGTGCCCGGCATCGAAGAACTGAGCTGCACGCTGCGCGAACTGCTGCCGCAGCCCGCCGCGCACGGCAGCTTCAACGTGCTGCTGAGCAACGGCCAGGCGCTGTGGGCGCATGGCAGCACGAAGCTGTATGCGGTGGAACGCCGCCACCCCTTCACCGCCGCCACGCTGGCCGACGAGGACCTGAGCATCGACTTCGCCGCCCACACCACGCCGCAGGACCGCGTGGCCGTGGTGGCCACCGAGCCGCTGACGGCGGACGAAGCCTGGTCGCCGTTTGCGCCGGGCGAGTTGCGCGTCTTCGTCGGCGGCGAGGCGGTGGCCTCGGGGCCCTGCGCCACTTGACGCGGCCGGGCGCCGTCCACCCCGCCCTTTCCGCTGCTCGCCGCAGCGCCGGGCCCGGGCGCACCCGCCCGCTCCTAGACTGCCGGCCATGAAGCCCACCGCCATCGACTGGAGCCAGCTCTGGTACCCCGGCCCCAAGCGCGCCTATACCGCGGACGAGATGGCGCGGGCCGGCAGCGACGCCCCCAGCCCCACGCTGGTGGCGGTGGTCGGGGTCAACTTCGCTGCCGTGGCCTTCGTCGTGCTGCAGCTGGCGCCGGCAGCGCACACCGCGCGGCTTACCGCGGCACTGGCGGCGCTGGCCGTGATGGGCAGCGTGGCGGCGCGCTGGCTCTGGTGGCGGCCCTGGCGCCGGCCGCTGATGCAGGCGCAGTTCACCGTGGTGGGGGCCTTGCTCGCGCTGGCCACCGGCATGCGCTGGCGCCTGCCCGAGCGGGCGGACCGCGAGGCCGTGATGCTGGTGCTGGCCATCGGCAGCGCGCTCGTCGTGGCGTCGATGTGGTTCCTGGTCGTCTGGCGTGCACACCAGATCGAAGCCCGCCTGCGCGAGCAGGCCGAACGCGAGAAGGCCATCGAGATGGCGCGCCGCCTGGCCGCGGCGCAGATCGAGCCGCATTTCCTCTTCAACACACTGGCCTCGGTGCAGCACTGGGTGCAGACCAAGGACGACCGCGCCGCGCCGCTGCTGGCCGCGCTGACGGGCTACCTGCGCGCCACGCTGCCCCTGTTCGACCGCGCGCTGCTGCCCGCCCGCGACGAACTGGTGGCCGTGCAGCGCTACCTGGACGTGATGCAGGCCCGCATGGGCGAGCGCCTGTTCTGGCGGCTGGACATCGAGCCCGGGCTCGAACAGGCGCTGCTGCCGCCCGGCCTGCTGCTGACGCTGGTGGAGAACGCGGTGGCGCACGGTGTCGAGCCGCGGCTGGCCGGCGGCGAGATCGTGCTCGTCGCGCGGCGTGACGGTGCCGAGGCCGTGTTCGAGGTGCAGGACAACGGGCCCGGCCCGGCGGCCGACATGCACGATGGCGTGGGACTGGCCAACGCCCGCCAGCGCCTGGCGCTGGGCTGCGGCGAACGCGCCCGCCTGAACGTCGAGGCGGTGCCGGGCGGCGGCTGCCGCGCCACGATCCACCTGCCTTTCCGGACGGAGCCCGCATGAGCACGGCACTCATCGCCGACGACGAGGAAGCCCCGCGCGAGCAGCTGCTGGCCGCGCTGAAGAGCGCCTGGCCCGCACTGCAGGTGGTGGCCGTGGCCACCAACGGCGTCGACGCCTGGGACGCCTTCCTCGAACACGAGCCCGAGGTGTGTTTCCTCGACATCCGCATGCCGGGCCTGAGCGGCATCGACGTGGCGCGGCGCATCGGCACGCAGGCCGCGGTGGTCTTCGCGACGGCCTACGACGAACACGCGCTGGCCGCCTTCGACGCCGGCGCGGTGGACTACCTGCTCAAGCCGGTGGACGCCGGGCGTCTGGCGATGACCGTGGCGCGCCTGAAGCAGCGCCTGGCGCCGGCCGCACCCGCCGCACCGGCCGCCGACCCCGCCGCGCTGCAGGCGCTGCTGGCGCAGCTGTCAGCGCAGGTCAGGCGTGCGCCGCCGCTGGCCGTGCTGCAGGCCGGCGTGGGCCGCGAGGTGCGGCTGATCCGCACCGACGAGGTGGTCTACTTCGAAAGCGACAGCCGCTACACCCGCGTCGTCTTCGACGGCCCGGCCGGCGCCGGCGACGCACTCATCCGCACGCCGCTGAAGGAACTGCTGGCGCAGCTGGACGAGGCGCAGTTCTGGCAGGTGCACCGCTCGGTGATCGTCAACCACCGCCACGTGGCGGCGGCGGTGCGCGTCGACGAAGGCCACATGCACCTGACGCTGCGCGGCCGCCCCGAGACGCTGCCCGTGTCGCGCCACTTCCAGGGCCTGTTCAAGGGTCAGTGAGGGGCGCCTGCGCGGCGTCGGTGGCTTAGCATCGATGGCACCCTTGCCAACGGCGCCCCCGGCGCCCGCAGACCATGCCCGCCCTGCCCGTCCCGCGCTTCGACCAGTTCTACCGCCACACCGAACTCACGCGCCTGCTGCAGGACTACGCCGCCGCCGCACCGCACCTGGTGCAGCTGCACAGCCTGGGGCAGAGCTTCGAGGGCCGCGACATCTGGCTGCTGTCGCTGACGAACATCGCCACCGGCGCCGACACCGACAAGCCCGCCTTCTGGGTCGACGGCAACATCCACGCCGCCGAGCTGACGGCCAGCACCGCCTGCCTGTACTGGCTGCACCAGCTGCTCGCCAGCTACGACACCGACGCCGCCGTGCGCCAGCTGCTGGACACGCGCGTCGTCTACATGGTGCCGCGCCTGAACCCCGACGGCGCCGAACTCGCGCTGGCCGACCGGCCGCGCCACATCCGCAGCGGCACCCGCCCCTATCCCTACGACGAAGAGCCGGTGGACGGCCTGACGGTGGAAGACATCGACGGCGACGGCCGTGTGCTGCAGATGCGCGTGCCCGACCCGCACGGCACCTACAAGAAGCACGAAGGCGACCCGCGCCTGATGGTGGCGCGTGAACCCGGCGAATTCGGCGGCGAGTACTTCCGGCTCATCCCCGAGGGCACGCTGAAGCATTACGACGGCCTGAAGATCACCGCCAACAAGGACCGCGAGGGCCTCGACCTGAACCGCAACTTCCCGGCCTACTGGCGCCAGGAATTCGAGCAGGTCGGCGCCGGCCCCTACCCCACCAGCGAGCCCGAGGTGCGGGCCATGGTCGACTTCATCACCCGGCACCCGAACATCGGCGCGGCGGTCAGCTTCCACACCCACAGCGGCGTCATCCTGCGGCCCATGGGCATGCAGAGCGACGACGACATGACGCCCGAAGACCTGTGGATGTACAAGCGGCTGTCCGACATCGGCGCGAAGCTCACCGGCTACCCGGCCATCAGCATCTGGCACGACTTCAAGTACCACCCCAAGGAAGTCATCACCGGCACGCAGGACTGGGTCTACGAACACCTGGGCGCGCTGTTCTGGACGGTGGAGATCTGGGCCCCGAACAAGGAAGCCGGCATCACCGACTACAAGTGGATCGAGTGGTACCGCGACCATCCGGTGGAAGACGACCTGAAGCTGCTGAAGTGGAGCGACGAGCAGTGCGGCGGCCAGGCGCATGTGAACTGGTACCCCTTCCGCCACCCCCAGCTGGGCATGGTGGAACTGGGCGGCTGGGACCGCATGAACTACTGGCGCAACCCGCCGCCGGCGCTGCGTGAACGCGAGGCGGCACGTTTTCCGGCCTGGCTGCTGCAGCTGGGGCTTTCGCTGCCCAAGCTGGAAGTGCTGCGCACCGAGGTGCGCGCCCTGGGCCCCGACACCTGGCGTGTGCGCTTCGCGGTGGCCAACGCCGGCTACCTGCCCAGCTACGTGAGCAAGCGCGCACTGGAACGCAAGACGGCGCGCGGCACCGTCTTCACCATCCACCTGCCGCCGGGCGTGGCGCTGGTCAGCGGCAAGGAGCGTGAAGTCGCCGGCCACCTCGAAGGCCACGCGCCCAAGACCAGCCTGCAGGCCTTCGTGCCCGGCCGCGAGCTCACCGGCGACCGCGCGGTGGTCGAATGGGTGGTCAGCGGCGCACGCGGCACGCGCATCGCGCTCACCGCCACGGCCGACCGCGCCGGCACGGTGCGCACCGAAGTGGCGCTGGACTGACCAGGGCGGGACGATGGGCGCAGCCGCGGGCGAGGACAACAGCGGGGCCGACGACTTCGGTTCGCTGTTCGCCTTCCTGCCCATCGGCGCCTACCGCTCGCGCCCCGACGGCCGCATGGTGCGGGCCAACCCGGCCCTGGTGCGCCTGAACGGCTTCGACAGCGAAGCCGAGCAGCTCGCCAGCGTCGACGACATCGCCGGGCGCTGGTACGTCGACCCGGCGCGCCGCGCCGAATTCCTGCGCCTGATGGAACGCGACGGCCGTGTCATCGGCCTCGAATCCGAGGTCTGGCGCTACAAGACGCGTGAGCGCATCTGGATCAGCGAAAACGCCCACGCCGTGCGCGACGCCGCCGGCCGGGTGCGGTTCTACGAAGGCACGGTGGAAGAGATCACCGACCGCGTGCGCGCCCGCGAACGGCTGCAGCGCAGCGAGGAAGACCTGCGCGCCATCACCGCGCAGGTGCCGGGTGTCGTCTACCGCGTCGTGCTGCAGTCCGACGGCGGGCGCCGCATCCACTTCCTCAGCGACGGCGTGCGCCGGCTGTACGGCGTCGGCCCCGACGAGGCGCTGCAGAACAACCGCCTGCTGGCGCAGTTCCGCCACCCCGACGACCGCGAGCGCGTCGAGGCCGAGGTCGCCGCCAGCGCCGCGGCGCGCACGCCGCTGACCATCGAGTACCGCGTGCGTCTGGCCGACGGCACCGAGAAGTGGGTGCAGCAGACCTCGGTGGCGGCGGCCGACACGGCGCTGGGCCAGGTGCGGGTGGGCGTGATGCTCGACGTCAGCGAACGCAAGCGCGCCGAACTCGCGCTGCTGCACAACAGCGAACTCTGGAAGCTGGCTCTGGAATGCACCGGCGACGGCGTCTGGGACTGGTACGTGCAGGAAGGCCGCGAGGTGCTCTCGCCGCAGTGCAAGGCGCTGTACGGCTTTGCGCCCGACGAACTGCCCGACACCCCCGAGGGACTGGACAGCCGCACCCATCCCGACGACCTGCCCGCGATGCGTGCCGCGCGCGACGCCCATTTCGCCGGCCGCACGCCCACCTACACCAACGAGCACCGCGTGCAGTGCAAGGACGGCCGCTGGAAATGGATCCTGTCGCGCGGCATGGTGCTCGAGCGCGACTCGCTGGGCCACCCGCTGCGCATGATCGGCACCCACACCGACATCACCGGCCGCAAGCAGGCCGACGCGCTGCGCATCGAGCGCGACCTGGCGGCCGCGGCCGACCGCGCCAAGTCGGCCTTCCTCAGCCGCGTCAGCCACGAGCTGCGCACGCCGCTGAACGCCGTGCTGGGCTTCAGCCAGCTGCTGGAACTGGAGCCCGGCGACGGCGAACGCCAGCGCCGCTGGGTGGCCCAGGTGCTGAGCAGCGGCCGCCACCTGCTGGCGCTGCTGGACGACGTGCTCGACATCAGCAGCGCGCAGACCGGGCAGTTGCCGATGACCGTCGAGACGCTGGCGCTGCAGCCGCTGGCGGCCGAGGTGGTGGCGATGCTCTCGGGCGCCGCCAAGGCGGCCGGTGTGCACCTGCACGACGACACCGGCCACCTGCCGGGGCTGACCGTGCGCGCCGACCGCAAGCGCCTGCTGCAGGTGCTGAGCAACCTGCTGTCCAACGCCATCAAGTACAACCGCCCCGGCGGCTGGGTGCGGCTGAAGGCCGAAGCCGGCGACGGCGACGGCGGCGTCGTGCTGAGCGTGGCCGACAGCGGGCCGGGTCTCGACGCCGCGCAGCGCGCCCGGCTGTTCCAGCCCTTCGAGCGTGTCGGGGCGCAGCATGGCGCCGTGCCGGGCACCGGGCTGGGGCTGGCGTTGAGCCGCCAGCTCGTCGAGGCCATGGGCGGCCGGGTCACCGTCGACAGCGCGCCGGGCCGCGGCAGCACCTTCCGCGTGCACCTGCCGGCGGCCTGAAGCGCGCCGGCGCGGCGCTTCAGGCGCCCTGCTCGAAGCGGAACACCGCCACGCTGGCACGCAGGTTGGGCCAGCGTCGCAGCACCTGCCCGGCCTGCAGGCCGAAGCTGTCGGTGACGGCCAGGCCGCAGCGCTGCGCCAGCACCTCGAAATCGCTGAAGGTGGTGACGCGGATGTTGGGCGTGTCGAACCACTCGTAGGGCAGCGCGCGCGTCACCGGCATGCGCCCGCCCAGCACGCGCACCCGGTTGGGCCAGTGCGCGAAGTTCGGGAAGCTGACGATGCCGATGCGGCCCACACGCGCCGTCTCGCGCAGCATGCGTTCGGTGTTGCGCAGGTGCTGCAGCGTGTCGAGCTGCAGCACGACGTCGAAGCTGCGGTCGCCGAACAGCGCCAGGCCGTCGTCGAGGTTGAGCTGGATGACGTCTATGCCGCGCTGCACGCAGGCCTGCACGTTGGCGTCGGCTATCTCGATGCCGTAGCCGCTGCAGCCCTTGTGGTCGCGCAGATGGGCCAGCATGCGGCCGTCGCCGCAACCCAGGTCGAGTACGCGGCTGCCGGCCGGCACCAGGTCGGCGATGAGTTCCAGGTCCTTGCGTTCGCTCATCTGGCCCCCAAGGCGCCTGCGGCGCCTGCCCCCCGAGGGGGCGCGAGCCGGCTTGGGGCGGCCCGGCGCCGGCTCATGACAGGATCTCCGCCGCGACGCGTTCGAAGTAGGCACGCATCACGCCGTGGTAGCGCGGGTCTTCGAGCAGGAAGGCGTCGTGGCCGTGCGGCGCGTCGATCTCGGCGTAGCTGACGCCGATGCGGTTGTCGACCAGCGCCTTGACGATCTCGCGGCTGCGTGCCGGCGAGAAGCGCCAGTCGGTGGTGAAGCTCACCACCAGGAAGCGGTTGGCACGTGCCGCGGCGAAGGCGCGCGAGAGGTCGCCGCCGTGCGCGCTGGCGGGGTCGAAGTAGTCGAGCGCACGCGTGATCAGCAGGTAGGTGTTGGCGTCGAAGTACTCGCTGAACTTGTCGCCCTGGTGGCGCAGGTAGCTCTCGATCTGGAACTCGATGGCCTGCGTGCTGTAGGCCAGTTCCGCAGCGCGAAGGGCGCGGCCGAACTTCAGGTCCATCGCGTCTTCGGCGAGATACGTGATGTGGCCGATCATGCGCGCCACGCGCAGCCCGCGCCCGGGCACCACGCCGTGTTCGTAGAAGTGGCCGCCGTGGAAGTCGGGGTCGGTGACGATGGCGCGCCGCGCCACTTCGTTGAACGCGATGTTCTGCGCCGACAGGTTGGGCGCCGTGGCCACCGCGATGCAGTGGCGCAGCTTGTCGGGGTGGCGCAGTGCCCAGTCCAGCGCCTGCATGCCGCCCAGGCTGCCGCCCAGCACGGCGGCCAACTGCGTGATGCCCAGGCGCTGCAGCAGCCGCAGCTGCGCGTCCACCCAGTCCTCCACCGTCATCACCGGGAAGTCGGCGCCCCAGGCGCGGCCGGTGGCCGCATTCACGTGCATCGGCCCGGTGCTGCCGAAACACGAGCCCGGGTTGTTGAGGCCGATGACGAAGAAGCGGTCGGTGTCCAGCGGCTTGGCCGGCCCGACGAGGTTGTCCCACCAGCCGCGCTGGCCGGCTTCGTCGACGCCGGCGACGTGGTGGCTGGCGTTCAGCGCATGGCACACCAGCACGGCGTTGCTGCGCGCGGCGTTGAGCGTGCCGTAGGTTTCGTAGGCCAGGTGGTAGGCCGGCAGCACGGCACCGCTCTTCAGCGGCAGCGGCTCGCTGAAGTGCATCTGCTGCGGCGTGACCAGACCGAGGGAAGCCATGAAACGACCCGGAAAACGAAAACACCCGGCGCCGCATCAAGCGGGCACCGGGTGCGGTGTCCCCTCTTAGCGGCATTTGTTAGAGCGCCCGCAATCGGAACAAATCGGCGCTGTCGGCGCGCAGTATAGCCAGCCGCAACGGCCGTGTTTAAGCTGCGCAGCCATGGACACCGCCCGCGCCTGGTTCGACGGTTTCGAGGCCCGCGACTTCGAACTTGAAGGCGTCCGCATCCACGCCCGCACCGGCGGCCGCGCGGGTGCACCGCCCTTGCTGCTGCTGCACGGCTTTCCGCAGACGCACGTGATGTGGCAGCGTGTCGCGCAGCAGCTCGCGCCGCACTTCGCGCTGGTGCTGCCCGACCTGCGCGGTTACGGCCGCAGCGCCATGCCGCCGGGCGACGCAGCCCACGCCAACTACAGCAAGCGCGCGATGGCGGGCGACCTGGCGCGGCTGATGCACACGCTGGGCCACGGGCGCTACGCCGTCTGCGGCCACGACCGCGGCGGCCGCGTCGCGCACCGGCTGGCGCTGGACCACGCACCCGCGGTGACGAAGCTGGCGCTGATCGACATTGCGCCGACGCTGGACATGTACGCGCGCACCGACATGGCCTTCGCGAGCGCCTACTACCACTGGTTCCACCTCATCCAGCCGGCGCCGCTGCCCGAGCGGATGATCGGCGGCTGCGCGAAGGACTACCTGCACGCCAAGCTGGGCGGCTGGGGGAGTGCGGGCATCAGCTTCATCGAGCCCGAGGCGCTGGCCGATTACGAAGCCTGCTTCTGCCGCCCCGAAGCCATCCACGCCGCCTGCGAGGACTACCGCGCCAGCGCCGGCATCGACCTCGAGCACGACCGCGCCTCGCGCGCGGCGGGCTGCAGGATCGCCTGCGACACGCTGGTGCTGTGGGGCGAACGCGGCGTCGTGGCGCGCCTCTTCGAGCCGCTGGCGCTGTGGCAGGCGCAGTGCGCCGGGCGGGTCACGGGCCGGGCGCTGCCGGCCGGGCACTTCATCCCCGAGCAACTGCCCGACGTGACGGCAGAGGCGCTGCACGGCTTCTTCCTGGCCTGACGCGCAGGCAACCAGCGCGCAGGGACGGCCGGTGAAACACGGGTAACTCGGAGGATGGCGTCGCCCGCGGCTGGCTAGCATCGGCCGGCGACGCAAAAACTGCGCGCGGCAAACACCGAGGCTTCCGACATGCACGAGTGGCTGCACAGGCTCGACCAGCAATTCCCGGTGCGCTACACCGTCTGGCTGCTCTGCGGCGTCGGGCTGCTGCTGTTCAGCTTCACCTACGTGGCCTTCGGCTGGGGCGGTTTCGCCGCGCTGGCCTGCCTCTTCCTCGTCGGCCTGGGCTGGCGCGACACGCGCCAGCGGCGGCACTCGGTGCTGCGCAACTACCCCGTCATCGGCCACCTGCGCTTCCTGATGGAGTTCGTGCGCATCGAGATCCGCCAGTACTTCATCGAGGCCGACAACGAGGCCACGCCGTTTTCGCGCCAGCAGCGCAGCCTGGTCTACCAGCGCGCCAAGGGGGCACCCGACAAGCGCCCCTTCGGCACCCAGCTCGACGTGCACGCCTCGGGCTACGAGTGGATCAACCATTCGATGAACCCCAGCGCGCTGGCCACGCACGACTTCCGCGTGTGCATCGGCGCCGGCGGCACGTCGTGCACGCAGCCCTACGAGGCCAGCATCTTCAACATCTCGGCGATGAGCTTCGGCGCGCTCAGCGC
>Ga0154020_10004190_pt1 | contig 17223 bp, 25 predicted proteins | sample Klosneuvirus_201_FD_109709 | JGI IMG/M metagenome (GOLD analysis project Ga0154020, IMG submission 109709) | Active sludge microbial communities from wastewater, Klosterneuburg, Austria - Klosneuvirus_20160825_MG | ecosystem: Engineered > WWTP > Aerobic digester > Activated sludge | place...
TGATGGAACCGCCCTATGAGACTGCCCGCGTCGCGTTTGATGCTGTTGCGTTCTCAATAATCGACGGTCGGTTCTGGGTTCGCCTCGACGTGCGCGACAAGGCTCCGCAGCGAGGAATGCTCGAATTGCCCGGCGGTCTCTTACGTACGGGTGAGAGTGTCGAAGAGACGCTCGCGCGTAAGATGCGCGGGGTCCTCGCGACAGAGAAGGTTGTGTTTCAGCAGTTTCATACGTTTACTAATCCCCGTCGTGATCCTCGCGCCCGCACGGTATCGATAGGGTATGTGGCACTCGTGAAACCACCCGTAGCTCGTGTCGGATGGTATGAGCTGAAAGGGGTACCTTCACTCGCGTTTGACCATCTTGATATCGTGCGGAGCGCACACGAGTACCTCAGGACGCATCTCGATGTGCAAACAGTGAGATATGCACTTCCTGCCCGCTTCCCGCTCAATCACTTGCAAGAGACGTACGAGGCGATCGAGGGGAAGAAGTACGACAATCGTAATTTTCGAAAGCGCATGGTGCAAAGCGGTGACGTAGTGGAGCTTTCTGCCGTCGAGAAAGATGTGTCGCACCGGCCGGCGAGATTATATCGTATTACGGTGCGTTGAATCTCCAAAAGAAAGCGGCGTCCTGAATTTGTAGTACGTCGCCGTACCTATGTACTCACGTCGATCGGGAGAGTACTGCTCATCTACTGTGACGTAATCCGCGCCCAGCAACTCCGCGTTGGCGAGGATCTGGCGTTGCCCGAACGTGCGCGCGCTCCAAAGGAGTGTCTTGAACGTGAACGCTGTTGAGAGCTGCGGTTCAATCCTATCTTCAATCGAGGAGAAGAGTTCACTGTCTTTCCTATTCGCCGTGTCCAGGAGGGTGCTCATGGTGCTTTCGGGTAGAGCTCTTGGATGGTCTCTACGCTTGCGGTTGCATACGGTTCCGTGATGATGAAAGGTGCGACATGCAAGAGGCCGATCCCTGTCGGGGTATACGTGCCATCCTCTTTGCGGGTGAGGAAGCCTGTGCGGCGTGCGATATCATCGAGGCGTATGTCGAGCTGCTCTCGGTACTGTGCCGAGAAGATTGCGTCCCACAGGTGGCTCTTGCGCTGCCCTGCGGGGATACGTTGTTCGGTTTTCTCGAGGAATGTCACGATATCGCTTGCGGTGAAGCCATCTCGAGCGGTCTCTGCACACATGCCAAAGAGGATACGTGTGATGCCTTCATCGTACAGCGTTCCGCGCATGGAGGTTTGTGGGTTGTACCCTGTAATATCGATATCTGCCATGTGTGCACCTTTACAATTGCGTAAGCTCAGTGAGCATTTCCTCGAGTTTGCCGCGCGCAGGTGAATACCCGGTCAAAAAACCAACGACGACTTTGTACCCGATTGGGCCATTTGGACCTACCGGGGAAGGATACAAATCATGAATGGGGTTCACTGCCAAGATCAAGGCATCTCCGTCTATGGTCTGGCAGATGTCGACACCGGTGAGCGGATGATGTACTGGCGTGTACCCTGCTTGGGCGACATGTCTTTGGACGTACTCTGGCGTTTTGAGGTATTTCGTTTCGTATTCTTGGAATTCGAGAGGCTTGCGTCCCGTTTCTGTTACGTGCGTCGGGCGAGGACCTCTGCTGTCCCCATCGATGAGAGCGTTCGTGTCCGTGATCATTGATCCAATCCTCCGTATATCTCACAACTCTTTGATCTCTTCGAGTATCGCTTCGAGTTCCCCGCGTTTCGCTTGAGGCACATTGATGAACGCAACATTCACGTCGTATCCGAGAAAATAGTCCTCGATATCCTCGCGTCTAGCGAGTTGGAAATTGGGATTATAATCCGGTGTTATCGAGACCAAAAGCACACCGTTCTTGTTTGATTGGAATGTCGTGATGTCTGCGAAAGGCGTCTCCTTGTATCCTGCCGCACGCAATTGTGTGCTGATGCGTTGAGGGGCCTTCTTATAGGTGACTCTGTATGCGAGAGTTTTTCCGTTAGGTGTTGTAGGGTGCGCGAGATCGCCAACCATAGAGTTTCCCTCCGTCTATAGGTGTGCGGAGCCGCCTCGCCAATAAAAAGCCATCGTCACGCTTATATACGATATTCGCCTACCCTTCCCTTGTGCTAGACCGGGGCGCTCGTCGTGCCTTGTTACCGCAAACCGATGTAGGGCGGGGTCGAAGCCCGTGCCGAGGCGAAGCCCGGCGTGCAGTGAGTCGCGGTTGTACCGTCGATCCTGCGTCCTCGTTGATGTGTCGCGCGTCCAACCCTGTCAGGCGGGGAACCGAGCAGCAGCACGACGTTCGGTGCGTGTAACGGGGGTTTCGCAGGGGAGGGAGAGCCGTGTCCCTCATTGTACGTTGGAGCGTCCAAGTACGGGCGTGCACGCTTTTCTCTTACACAGAAGGCTTGTCCGCGAGATACTTCCAGATGTCTTTTGGAGTGGCCCGCACGAGCGTTCGCTTGGTCGCGTCGGTTGGGAGGTAGGTTCTTTTGTTATCGTATCCGATGAGTTCTGGTCCTGCTGGTGTGTTAAACGTGAGTAAATCTATCCAGTTTTTTGGTTTATTGCGATCAGTATTGTTGATGGCGTAATGATATGCGTGGCCTGTGAATGGTACTTGCGGATGGTAATGGTGCATGCCGCCGTAGCCTAAGCGACTCAGGAGTTTCGGTTTCTCTATTCTCACGTATCGTTTTCCACGCTCGAGTATCAGTTTCTTTTGTTCAGCAACAGCGGGATCGAGAATTTCTGTGATGGTGATGTTCGAGCCGTCGCGCACGCGACGCAGCATCGTACCAAACTCTAATTCTTCTTTGTCGGCGGTGCGTTGCAAAATTCGATCGAGACCTAACTCGTCTTGGATGATGACAATTTCCACTGGCGTTTTTTGCGGGTGACGCGTCCGTCTCATGAGATCTTTACGATTCAGGAGTTCCCGCGCTGTCAAGGCGACGCATGCACTTCCCCAAATGGTGTTGATGGCGAAGAACGTGTAGTGGATGGGGTGCTCTTGTGCTTTCATCCACGTAGTACTCGCGTTCACAGCGAAGAACGCAGCCGTTGCAGCGTACATGCAGTCCGGATACTCGTTGAAGACTCTGCCAAGTGCATATTGTGCTTGTGCGCGATTCATACGGGTCTCAGAAATCGAAGATGCGTTCGACTTCTCCATCGATGCCGATGCTTGGGTTGCGCTCCCAATATCCATCCGTGTACCCGCGTTCGTACAACCGTTTCGCTTCGTCCTTGCGCCATTGGAGATCGTCGCGTTTGATGATCACGAGCGGACTACCGTATCCGGTCGCGATCTTCGGCACGTCCGGACACCACTCGATGCGGAGATCCTCGGGCAGTGCGAGCTTTCCTGTGAGGTAGTTCTGGCAGACTGGCGAGAAATCGCTGACGCGCTTGATACGACAATCAATCTGGCGTCGCGTAGCGACTGGAAGTTTGAAGTACAGGTCGCTCTCGCAGCGCGGGTCGAAGAAGGTGAGTTCTGATGCGGGTATTTCCTTAGCTGATCCGCAGACGTCTTCGCGGATGTCTGGTGAAAGCTTATTGATGTACGGCTTCTGGCACACCGGTGAACGGGCCTTGAGCGATCCGACGGGTGGCATCGCTTCGCTCGGAGTGTCTATGCATTTTTGCGCGCGGATGGTGGGTGATAGTGTCGGCGAGTTGCAGACGGCTGGTTGCTCTGCAAGTGCTGTGGTGCTGAGGGCCACGAGTGTCGCGTAAACGAGGGTGCGCATATTATTACTACTGATGAGTGATACTATTTAAAGGTTTCGTTTGAAACGTGCGGTTTTCCCACGACAGACATATATCTGCGGAGCCCAACTACGGTTTCTATGCGTACCTTGGCCAGTCTCCTGCTCGCTGCGTCCGTGCTTTCGTGCACACCGCCGCCAAAGACGATGGGTGATCTGTATGGCAAGAATGTACGTGCGGTCTCGTGGGATACGCTTGACGGCATAGCGACGACGATTGCGCCATCGCCAGCATTGCGTGAGCGTGAGCAGTATCACCTCGCGACCGCAAATCGCGCTCCGGCATTGCCTCCTGAGCGAATCTGGGAAGCCGTTGCGCGCGTGCGCTCGATACCACGTGACACTGTCCCTGAGGTAATCAGTACGCTGTCCCTTGAGGAGACGATCGCGCTTGACCGTGATATCGTCGCGTCCTGGATCACGTACGCGGATGTGGACAAGCAACCGTTTTGGGACCAGTATGGTCGGGGCTTGAGTCTTGGGCAATATCTTGAGTTGGGTATGGGGGACTGTTCGCAGTACACGTACGCTTTCGTAGTCGTGTTTGACGCGTTTCGCGCGCATAACCCTCGCCTGCGCGATGTGGTGGTGGTAGACGGGAATGATCTCGGGGGTGATACGACACTGCACGCGTGGAATGCCATTGCGGTTCCCACACGCGACGCACTCCTTATCGCGCATGTCGATGTGCAAGCGCACGATACGGGGGATGTGTTCGCGGGCCAGGCGGATCTCCATTATCCTTCTGACCCCCTTGAGTTCAGCGCGAACGTGTACGCAAAATTGAGTGAGCGCAAACGCGCGTTTTCCTACCGCGTGGAGCGGGTGCATGAGCTCAAGGAACTTTTTCGCGCATCACGACGTGTGGCCGCCACCGGGGATCAAGCGGCGTACGATACCACGCTCAATCATTTCACTCACCTTTCCATTGTGCTTGAAGACATGGGCTCTGACGCGTACGATGACCGTGATCTCTCGGGGTTGCGCTGGGCACGCGATGAAGCGGTGAAACTCAGCCTCACCCTGCCCGGTGTGGACCGCTTGACGTACTACATGGCGCTTGTCGAGAAAGAGCAAGGGTATCCACAGACGGCCGCGGCGATGCGCAAGATACTATATGACCGCTTCCCGGATTCTCTCTGGACCGCGAAACTTACCGAGTGAAGCGCGAGCGTTCTTTTTCTACCGCGAGGCGGGTGTTGAACTCTTCCTCATTCCAGCCGAGATGATATTCGTTGACTGTGCGCGCGTAGCCAACTGCCTCGTCATCATACGGGATGTGACGTAGCGTCGTTTCGATCACGCGCTGGGCACACGACCTCGCCGCTTCACTTCTGCGCTCGTCTTGCGCAAGAATGGAGAGTGCGAGCGTGAGATAGCTCTGGTCATCTTTGCGACACCACACCATACGACGCACGTCCTTGTAGACTTCCGGGTGGCCTTCTTTCAAGTGCACGACTGCGAACGCAAACCACACGGTCGCGTCTGTGGCATTGTGCAGGTATCTCGTGGATGCATTTTGTGCGAGCGCTTCAAGACGGAGAGTTGTCGGTTCTTGGGCGCACGCGACTGCTTGCGTGGCGAGGCGGGATTCTGGTTCTTCATCGAACACATCATCATGCGTGAACACACGCCTTTTGCGCAAGTGGTCTTTCATGGAGAGGATGGTCATGGTTTCTTCTCCGTAAAAATCTCCTCGAGCTTGCCGAGTTCTTGTGTACGCGTCTCTTGCGGGAAGGGGCAACGTCGGATGGCGTAGCGGGCGAAACGGAGATTGAACGGGTCGGCCGTGTATACCCCGATGCCATTGTATAACGAGTCGAACCCGACATCTTTTGCCAACAGTAGCTCTGCCGCACCTTTCACAAGCCACCCATCTGGCTGCACCGGATGGTAACATACGTACGTGCTCGCGCGCGTCCACAGTTCCGTGATGCGCAGCGTCGAGCGTACGTCTTGGCGCAGGATGGTGAGCGCGTCCGCAAGCAGGAGCGTGCCGTCGCCTGACCTGGCGATAAGATCGCGCTCAAGGAGGCGCTCCTCATGAGAAACCCGGTACTGCTTCAGGTCGACCACATCGCCCATATCGGCACGCGTTTTGTGTATCTGGATAAAAACTCTCGCCATCGCAAACGTTTATAAACGTCCAGGGAGTCCTATCAATTGACCGGTCACAGACGGTCGTGAGAAGGTTTCTTCCGAATCGTCTGTGCTTGGCTGTACTGATAGTCGGTATCGTCTAATGGTAGGACGGGGGACTGTGGATCCCCAGGCGCGGGTTCGATTCCCGCTACTGACTCTTTTCTTCGTTAGCGCATGGGTGTGCGAACGTCACGTGAGTGGTCACCCAGGCGCGGGTTCGATTCCCGCTACTGACTCTTTTGCTACTTTGAAGGGAGTATTTTATAAATCGTGGCTTCTTCTCTTAATTGATGAGTTTGCATCAGAAGATATCGCTACTCGTTCGAGGTCCTCGCACGAGAGAAGACGATTATTTGCGCTACATGGCAGAGAAAGACTCTCTCGAGGAAAAACTATTCGCAGGAGAAATATCTTCTTCAGAAGAGCTAAATCGACGGAATGCGGAGATTGAACGCGAGTACAAAGGAAAGGTTCACGCTTCTGACTGTCATCTCTTCGAAGACGAAAAGGAATTGTACCATTTCCTTCGAACGTATACACCGTTTGGAGAAGAAACTGTGAGAGCGACTGTCGAGCACGAGCGAGCTCATTATGAGGCGGCGAAAGCGCTTGGCGTGCAAGGACAGTACGGGTGCTGGCTGCTGCGTCAAAAGGAAAATGATCGCTTAGTGTGCTTTCAGGCGTTCGTGCGATTCTCAAACACAGTAACTCTCTTGAGAGAAGTGCTCCCGACGATTGTGCTCGCTCCCGAAGATCCTTCCTCATATGATAAGAAGCAAGCCAATTTTTGTAAATCGTGAATATCTGCACCGCTCAGACGGTGTTCGTTACTGACTCTTTTTTATAGGGGTACGATTGCAGATGCGCTGTGAAGCGACTGACGCCTTTGGTGTTTCTGTTCTTGATGGTTGCGTGTTCTGGTCCCGTAATTGAAGATTTCTCATCAAGTACGCAGGAACAACTTGTGGTGTGCGCTGGCGTCGATGACACGAAATATCACAATGATATCCAACAATGGGAGAGTGAGAGAGATTTCTGTTATGCCGCCCTCGCGAGCAAGACGCGCGATCCCCGCATTTGCGAGTTCATCGAAATTGATTATCTCAGATCTGATTATTGCTATATGTCTTTGGCGAAAACCCTTCATGATCCAACGCTGTGCGAATCCGTCAATCGCGCCAATCGCGATCTGTGTGTACGAGATGCCACAACCACTATTCTCTTGCCTAGTGCTATTGTGACCGATACGAATGGCAATTCTTATGTGGTGAATGGCACCTCGACTGTTTAGGGCGTTTCTACCGGTTTATGTTGCAGGTACTGACTCTTTCTCGTCGGTGTGAGATAATAATCTACTTAAGTGAGATTGAACTCCCAAGACTATGATTGAAATTCAACCCCCGGATGCTGTCGCCGCTATGCTCGCAACGCTTGAAGGAAAGATTGTTGATATTACCGTCCCCTACAAAGGGGCACTCACTGGTGTCGTGTACCACCAGACGTGCTACGGGCTTTTGATGCCCGGTAAACACGTGGATGAGTTTGCTGAGTGGGGAGCATTTCCCGTGCGTTCGGAATTTGTACTCAAAGTGCTCAACCCGAGTATCGTAACCTTGGAACAATCAACGAACCCGGGTGCTCTCGAACGGGCGGCGCTGGAGTACTTGCGATCGGGAGACGAACAACACACGGTACTCGCCGAGGTTGGATTTCGTATCGCTGGGGGACGTATGACGCCTGGTGCGCGTTGAGATGTTTACAGGGACTATCCACCACTTATTTAATCGATGCCGCACTCCCAACCGCCATGGATAGCACCCCCATCCCCTTCAAGCAGTACGCGCATATGTACGACAAAGCTGTCGAGAACGAAGACCTCACCCGTGATGGCGGCGAGTTCTATATGATCCAAGCGAATCTTCCGCGCGACTGGGCGAGTTATCACAGCGGGAACGGCGAGGGTATCTGGGTCGTTATCGATGACGAGACGCGCAAGACGTGGAACAGCGATAAGGCGGACGGTACGTTTTATGCGATCCCTTGCGTCATGTCAGTCTACTATCCGCAATTGAGCCGAAAGCTCGTCGACACGAAAAAAGAGCTTCTTACTCCTCTTGAGTTCGAGTACCGTGGCGCGAAGCGACCTGTTCTCGTGAAACGCACGCTTGAGGGGTTGATCGGCAAGCTCAAGCAGCGGTCCTGAGCTTCTTCATTCAACCTGCAGTATATCCCAACACTTGCTGTGTCGTTGTCGCTTGCCGCGTCGTCTTATCGCCGCGCACGCGCAAGAACTTCGGCTGGCGCATCGTGTGTGCGGGGCCTTCGCGTAACCCGCAGCTGTGCCAGGAGTCCTTGCCGGTGCTGACGTTGAGACAGCTTGTCTCAACGACAAAAGAAGTTTTCAACGGATTCTTCACGTACAGGAACGGAATCTTGCGCATCATTTCACCGCCCCGCTCCATCATTGTCGGCGAATACTCGACCGACGGATCATGCTTCGCCGTGCCCTTGTCGTTTTGCCAATAGTACGGCTTCTTCTTTGACCAGGTGTGTGCGAGCACACCGTCCAGGCGATCGTAGATCTGGCCTGCCAACTCTCTGCTCGGGATGGTGATTTTACCGAACGTCTCGATCTTGCCTGTATTCTCATTAATGACGCCACCCAGCAGATTGGCGCACGGCCAACCCTCTTGCAACCGCTCCGGTGTCTGATACAATCCAAGAACTAATAAATCGAACGTCGTTTGCCGTTTCAATTTCAACCAGTCCTTCGTGCGTTTGCCTGGCACGTACGGAGTAGTCAAATCCTTGACGACAAATCCTTCCTTCCCTTCCTCAAACGCCGTATGCAACCACGATTGCAATTCGCACGCGTCAGACGTCATACGGCCCTGCGCGTACGAGATCGCGCCATCCATCGGAAGCGTCTGCTGCAAGATGCGCAAACGTTCTTGCAGAGGTAGTCCGATAAGGGATTTCCCATCGATCTCAAACAGATCGTACAAGCGGATCTCAAGCGGATACTCCTGTGCTAATGTTTCGATACGTGCCGAATACGTGTTCTTCGGTCGCAACTGCACCGCGCGGAACTCGTCATCGTGGCGGAATTTCGCGCCGCTCGACTTTCCGACCAATTCCCCGATCCCTTTCAATGAAGGCAACTGCGCAAAAGCTTCCGTAAGCTCCGGGAAACATGCGGGATTGAACGCAGAATTGTCCAGAGAATACATTTGCACATCGCGATCCGTCGCCAATTTCAACCCGAAGCCGTCGTACTTGTGCTCTGCAACGGTCGAACCGTGGTGGAGTGTGAGGATTTTCTCGAAATCACCAAGTGCGCTAAAATCGACGTGCAGGTCGACCGGTTTCTTCGGGGCGAGCGTGGAGATGTCGATAACGGACATAGAGCGGAAGGTTGTTCATCACAGCTTATAAGTATTTCTCTACTTATAAGTAGTAATCTTTATAACGGCCGTTATACCCCCTCTCGTCTATGAGTAAGGAGCAGCTTGTTGCGATAAGTGCCGAGTACGGCTTTGACAATGAGTATGGGGTTAGGAGCGCTGTCGGAGAGTATGCTACGTGGATACCAAAGAACCCGCCCCTACGTTCTTGCACGGTGAATGACTGCACCATCACGTTACCCGAATACGCCGCCCACCACCAGTTCACGGGGGGTTTTCGGGCATTAGGATTCCCGACCTTGCGTTTATTGCGTGGTAGAGGCATTGACGCCGTGCTTGAAGCCCAAGTCGCTGAGCTCACCGAGGAAGACCGTGAGCGGTGGGCGCGTATGAAGGCAAAGGAACCGAAATGGGCTTTTTTGTTTCCGTCTGAGCACTCGTGGGTCACCCTAAAAAAAGAGATCTTCCACGAGGAACAAGCGTTCAACGAACACCCTTTGTTCAAGAATTACCTGCACCTGCATGGCTCCGCGTACTACCGACACCCTCCGTGCTATGTGGCACTCAATATTTATGCCGACGGGGAGAAATTGAAAAAAGAGTTCGGCGACCTCGGGATAGAGGTCTTGGGCCTTGAGGAATATACGCTTCGGACGAATAAATCAAAAGCCATGCGTAACGCGCTGCTTTCAGGGAATGCAGCCGCGCTCGCAACGTCACTCGCTGAGCAACTTTCCTCTCAGAAAGCATTCACGGAGTCTGTCTCTGCCGGGATGGATGTTCAAGAGTTCTCGAAGCAGATCGCTTCTGCCATCGTGATGACCTCCGATACAGAGAAGGACGAAACAAAAAACTAATCGTCTCGCGATGCGCAAGAACGGCGAAAAGAATGTGGTGTTTACTCAAATTTAAGGAGCAAATTCCCCAACAAAGAACGTATCGTCGGAAACTTTACAAACACTACCATATTTCTTCTACGATGGCAATACCTGGTTTTCAAGAAGTCATGCGTCCTCTGCTCAATCTCGCTCAGGATGGCGCGAATCACAGCAAGCGAGAGGGGACGGAGTACGTCTGCAATGAGTTCAACCTGACTGAAGATGAGTGCAGGGAACTCGGCACGACTGGTAGGCAAGCGATAATCGACAATCGCGTTGGCTGGGCGAACACGTACCTGAAGAAAGCCGGGCTTCTGGAAAGTCCTCGTCGCGGATACTTTCGGATTACTCAACGTGGGCGAGACGTGCTCAAGGAAAACCCGTCGAGAATTGATGTACGATACCTTCGAAGATTCTCGGAGCTTGTCGAGTTCATCACTGTGGTTAAGTCCGAGGGTGAAGGTCAAACGTCACAAGTCTCTGAAGAGGCCATCGACACTCAGACGCCACAAGATCTCATAGAGAAAGGATATAGAACAATCCTTCAGTCTCAAGCACAGGAGCTTCTTCAGCTCACCATGCAATGCAGCCCAAAATTCTTTGAAAAACTCGTTGTGGAGCTCATTGTCGCGATGGGCTATGGGGGTTCGTTCCCAGAGGCTAGTAAAGTAATCGGCGCCTCGGGGGATGAAGGTATCGATGGGGTCATCAAGGAAGATAAACTCGGACTTGAGACTATACATTTGCAAGCCAAACGATGGACTGGAACTGTCGGTCGACCGGAGATTCACAAATTCGTAGGGGCCCTTCAAGGTCAACACACGAGAAAAGGCATTTTCATCACTACGTCTACATTCACTCGTGAAGCGCTGGACTATGTAACCAAAATCGACTCGTGCAGAGTTATACTCATAGACGGTCAAAAACTCGCGACATTGATGATCGAACATAATATCGGCGTAACAATTGAGAACACCTATGAGCTCAAAAGAGTTGACAACGATTATTTCAACGAAGAGTGAACTCGATGAACACCTGGATACTACAGGGCAATGCGACAAAATTCCGGGTGGCGGAGTACGTCCAGCATACCCTCATCGTGTGGAGGATATTGGAGACTTATGAGTGCAATCCCGTCACTCAGATGCACCCGGGAGATGAGGTGTATATCTGGAGAGCCAATGAAGGCGATCCGCCCAAGGGGGGCATCATCGCACGCGGCATCATCGCCAGCCGTCCAGGGCACCACGACGACCCCTCCGCCTACGAGCTGTGGATTGACCTCACAGAACGAGATATTGACCCTGGACTGACTGTGAAGATAGAGATTGACTCCCAAGGATTCATTTCACGCACGGCCATGAAAGACAATCACATCTTGAAAAATCTGCCAATTTTGGAATTCTGGCGGAAAACGACGTACCTCGTTAGCGACCAGGAACAGAAATTGGAATTGCAACGTCAATGGAATCAAGCAAAGAGGTAGACTCGCGACTGTGAATCTCTGTCCTTTGTTCTCCCGATGCCCACAGTTCCTCTGTTGATACGGGGAGTATATACTCTCCAAAATAATCCTGAAGCCATCAGGGGGAAATTCGTGGACGCTAGCACCTTGGATACTTGTAGTACTGCAGATGTGGGGGCGTTGGGTGGGGGCACCGACTACTGCTCGTTTTGTGGTGAGTGCGTAGACCAGTCTGAGAATCGCTATTATCGTGATGGACACCGTGCTTTTTGTGCTCCAGAGTGCGCGCAGAAATTCTCTCTCGATGTGTTTCAACTCAGCTCCACCGTGGTCTTCCACAAAACCATGATTACGAGAACCCCGGCCATTTCTATGACGCGCAACGTACGGGGACACGAGGAAAAATCTGCCCGACTCAGGTCTCCAATCAGAAACGCGTGATGCTCCGTACGTTGTGCGTCGTTTGAAATTTGTTGTTGGTGTTCGTGGAAGTTCTTTCTTCTAAATTTGTCGCTAGTACCGTCGAGAAATAAGAAAAATCGCACCGGCGAACACGAATAAGAGTAATGCAATTATGAATACCCACTCAGTACCTGTGTTAAATACAGATGACAAGAGTATGCCTGCAGTGAGAACACCAATTGCACCGGTTGCCCCGACACCGAGCGTTCGAATGCTAGTCACAAGTCATGCATGTCATTATTCATTCAAAAAGGTTTCTACAAGAGATGCGGTAAATTAAAATAAGTGGGGGTGCTTTCAGGTTCGATGGCCCTTACGGCACTTACTGAGGAGATTCTTTTCATTCTAGCATTTTTTATACCTGGCTATGTGGGTGTGAAAATAATTTTGGGAATGATTACGGCGTTTTATCCGGGATTTCGGTATCAGATCAAACGATTGGACACCACTGCGATTCTAGTAGCTTCGGTTATTGTTAGTGCCGCCGTATATCTCGTTCAGGTGGTGTCGTCTGCTCGTTCTGGCATGGATAGTACAATTCCGTCGTTTTCGACAGCAGTCACAAACCTCACTGTCAAAGATTTTTTTGTAATGGTGTTGTGGTCTGCAGCGCTGGCATTTGCGTTGGCAATTATAATTTTGTCTGTTCTTACGTTTCTGATTGCATTCGTGACGTTGTTGAATTTTTTCGCTGGATTTCAGATGCCGGGAAAGAAATTGAAATATTGGTCTTTTAATAGGTTGATGCGTGTCAGAAATAAAATGAGTGATGAGTTAGAAGAAACGTTTTCTGACGGGCGATATTGGGCTCTTCTCCAAGCGTCAAAAAAACGTTGTAAGGTGAGATTGATTTTGGTTTCCGGTCAAGACATAGAGGGGCGGGTGGATTCAGAGCTTTCTGAATTACAAGTCATAAAATTGCATAATAAAAAATCCAACACGTATGTCGCGTTTGAAGATATTCGATATATCGAGTTAAAAATGTAGTCCTGTTCGATCTCAAGTTTATGATATTATTTTGGGCGGACTATTTCACACCGCCCGTCTCCCCACATACACACTCCCTGTAATCGCAAGCGGCGTCAACACCAGTGTGTTCGGGATTTCCAATTGACTCACACCTTCGCCCGCCATGTATTGTTCGTACGACGGCAAGACAAACAATGCATCGGTCTTCACCTCGTCTTGAAGCATGTTAAAGATGAAGCGCGATTGCGTCGGCCACGCCCAGCAGTAGACGATGTCCGCGGTCGCAACGCTCGTCGGTAAGCGCGCATATGAATCCTCAACAATTGCCCCGGTTGGCATCGTGCGTTCTTGCGCGAAGAATCGTTTGCGAAACGTCGCGTACGCAGTACTAAAACGCACCGGCACCATGTCGCCAACCGTCCATGCACAAGGCGTCAAAGGATCGATGAACCCAGCAGCAACAGCTGTTTCATAATTGCGCTGCGCGTGACTAATGAGCATCGGATTCAATTCAACCCCATACGATGCAAATCCTGCAGCAGCACATAGCAGCATCCACCCGCCCGTTCCACACCCCAGATCAATCGACACATCCGTCTTCTTCGCGTGCTTCATCAACTCTACAACCGCATCCGCTAACACAGAGGGTGGCACAGCAATGAAGCCCGTTCCTTGCGCGCTTTGCGGCTCGTAGTCCATGTCGTCGTTGGACGTGGTGAGAATGTCAACAACGCCTTGCAAGCGCGCACGAAGGTCCAACATCGTACTAGACCGCACACGCTCTTTATCTGTGTATGCGTGGTATCGTTCGCACGTACTCGTGGAATGCTGCGAACACCGTTGAGGGCTCTTCTTTTGTCACGAAACCCGCCGCTTGCACGTGGCCGTTGCCCCCATACCGAAGGGCGAACGTGAGCACGTCTCCTTCGCCTCTGAGACTATAGAGGTGTTGTTGTGTAAGAGGCCCTGTCGGATCAGGTTGCATGGCGCGGCACCAGAGGTAATAGCTTGCACTGAGTGTATTCGTGAGCTCTTGCAAGGTCCGCCGTATGCTTGCGTTCGTTTTCCCGACAAGCTGCTCTGGCGGTACGTGCACGGTACACACCCCGTCACGGATGTTTGCTCGCTCACTCAGCTCCAATGCCCAACGCTGCTGCTCAAGTGTAAGACCAAAAAAGCTGTTGACGAACGACGGTGTATATTGGCCGCAGATATCATCGAGTTCGCGAATATCACGGAGCGCACGCGCTCGGTTTTGCAGTGACCCGTACTTCCCGCATCCTGTATCATCAACAGCACCCACTAACAACGCTTCTGCAACTGATGGTGGCGCGTCATACCCGAGCGCGCGAAACGCACGATACAGCATACCCGAACAACTAGGCCAGACGCGTACGTATTCAACATCGCTAAATGGTTGTCGCTGCGTATGGTGATCAATGCAGATGCTTGGCGTGTGGAGCGCAGTCACGCTTTGCACACGTGACGTATCAGGGTACACGTATAGGTCGGCGGCACGATCGGTGGTGCGTACGTCGCGTGCGACACTGCACGTGGCGAGTTTTCCATCAAGGGGGTCGAGTACGATGACTTGCGCATCGATTGATGCATCCAGGTGCGTGAGCATGCGCTGTAACCCAACGCACGAACTGAGACTGTCGCCATCGGGTCCGCGGTGCGTGTAGATATTGACCGTGCCGGCCGTGAGCAATCCCTTCAGTATCTCTCGCATATCTTTAGGGGGTGCGTGCGGGGTTTATCACCGTATTGTCTGCCCGGCGACGGTGCGTACGTGCCGCCGTTGATACTGAACCTTTATAAGTGACTGGCAGGTCATTCATCACCTACAAGAGTAGTTACTACGCCCATGGTCTTTCCAAAACTCGACGCTCGTCTCGCCATTGCCGGCGCGCTCTTCTTGATTGTTATTGGGCTCGTTATCATGCTCCCGGTAGCGCCAGAACCGCAAACGCCGCCGTCGGAACCACAGACAGACACCGCAATCGTGACGCTCGCCTCTGTCGCCACGCACGCGACTGCGACGGATTGCTGGACGATTATTGACGACACCGTCTATGATGTCACTGCCTACATTGACCGCCATCCTGGCGGCAGGCGTGATATCCTCAAGGCGTGCGGCGTTGACGCGAGCGTGCTCTTTGCGACGCAAGGCGGCGAAGGAAGTCATAGTGCGAGCGCGCGTAACCTCCTCTCTGGTTTCGCCATTGGTCCAGTCGGCACCGCAAGTGTGAACGACGCGCCGACTCCAGAACCTGTTGCTCCAACACCGCCACCCGTTGTTCCTCCGACACCAAAACCCACTCCTGCTCCACAACCAACCGGTCCGACGCTTGCGGATGTCGCGAAGCACAACACCGTGGCAGACTGTTGGATTGTCGTAAATGGTGGCATCTATGATGTGACGAGCTACATTTCCATCCACCCTGGTGGGCGCAGCCGCATCGTTAACCAGTGCGGTAAGGATGCGACGGTTGCCTTCAAGACCCAAGGTGGTGGTGGTTCGCACTCCTCGCGTGCATGGACGCTCCTTGAGAAATATAGTGTCGGTACGATTGATGGTACCTCAACGCCCGCCGGTACCAATTCGTCAACGGTGAATGATCCTACCATGGCTTATGGCGACGATGACGATGACGAGTGGGAGGATGACGATGACTAATTGGGCTGCGATAGGTGATCGTGCACGCAATGTAGCGCCGCTCATCGCGCGCGTCGGTCTCGCACTCGTATTCTTGTACTTCGGCTTCTCGCAATTGCGTGACCCCACATCATTCCTCGGGTGGTTACCGGCAGAAGTGAGCCTGCTTCCTATCTCTCCGACGACGTTCGTACTTCTGAACGGTGCGGTTGAGGTATTCTTTGGTACGCTCTTACTTCTTGGCATCTACACACGCCTTTCGGCTGCCCTCTTAGGATTGCATCTTCTCGGGATTGCGGTGAGCATGGGGTTCACCCAAACGGGCGTGCGTGATGCAGGCTTGAGCATCGCGACAATCGCGATTGCGCTCTACGGCCCTGACAAGTACGGTCTCGATTGGCGATTCCAAAAAACGTTGTCTTAAGGCATTTGCTTCAAACAACCGGCGACGCCGATTATGAGCACGAAGAAGATAAGAAAGAGCAATGCCCGTCGCCACCAGAGTGTGTTCTTCTTGTTATGCCACGCGAGGATGAACCATCCCGCAAAAGCGCCCAGGAACAATACATCGAGGAGTGGTTTCCCCCATGCGTAGGGGGTGACTATACTGGGAAATAAGATTGTGAATGCGGTTCCGACGAAGAACACCCCGTACGCGAGCGGGAAAATGAGCAAGAGCAAGTGATTGTATGGTGGTGACGTGAGTACGTATCCGCCGATGATTCCAAACAGCCACAGTCCCGCCGTGAGCCACGCCCAGTCGGGAACGTTCTTCACAGTCCATTTCTTGCGCCCGCGCCACCAGTCAACGGCGAGACCCAATAACGCGCCCAAAAAGAAATAGATCACGCCGACGGCAAACCAATCGAGCGCCGCGGCAACACTTCCAGAAAATTCATCGAGCGCCCATGACGCGTAACTGCCATAGAGCGCAACACTGAGTGCGAGGACGCTCCCCGTCACCAGCCACCATCGTCGGATCTTCATATGCGGGATCTTCTCAATACTTCCTTTTGATGCTTTCGGTTACGGGTGAGCCAGACATTCATATACTGCCTCACTCTCTTGAGTGTACGATGGTACACGCACTCTCCCAATCCGCTCTCAAGAAAGAACTTGCTAAACTCCCACAATGGAGTATCCAAAAGAACAAACTCGTTCGAAAGTTCACCTTCAAGGATTTCACGCAAGCGTTCGCGTTCATGAAACGGGTCGCAAAGATCGCCGACACCATGAATCACCATCCGGAGTGGAGCAACGTGTACAACAAGGTCACTATCTCCCTCACTACCCATGACGCTGGCGGCATTAGTGTGAAAGATATTCTGTTTGCGAAAAAGGTCGATGTGCTCTGGAAGGAATGAGGAGTGCGTTTTTCCCGTCATATCTTCCCTCCATTTTATTAACGCACCCAACATACTCCCCCCTGTGTCAGCCGAGTCCTTCCTCTACGAGACGACGAACAA
>Ga0154020_10004191_pt1 | contig 17222 bp, 32 predicted proteins | sample Klosneuvirus_201_FD_109709 | JGI IMG/M metagenome (GOLD analysis project Ga0154020, IMG submission 109709) | Active sludge microbial communities from wastewater, Klosterneuburg, Austria - Klosneuvirus_20160825_MG | ecosystem: Engineered > WWTP > Aerobic digester > Activated sludge | place...
ACGTGTTCGGTTCGGATCATCCACCACGCAAGCGCAAACGCTGCGATGCACGCTGCCGTAAGTATCAAGTATCGAATCATTTTTGTGAAGAATTAAAACGTTGCACATCTACGTGTATAGGCCTTCTTTCATCCTACCTTGTAGTTTAGACCAAGTTCGCTCATCATTGGAAAGAATCTTTCTGCATCTTCCTTAGATAGCTTTCCACCTCTCTTAGCGATCTTCACACATTCCTCTTCTATCATTTCATCCATCATGTCAGAACCTGAATAGGATTCGCCACCAATATAGGCAATCCAATAGTTCATAGTTGAATTCCAGACAGCTGCGACAAATACGTTAGGACAATTGCCACCCATGAATAGTAAATGAGCTATTACGGTGCGCTCGCTATTGACTCTGAAGCCACCCTTCAGCATTTGTTCTAACGTCTTCATTCTGCGTTCTCTATTTGTAGTGAGTATCCGACTGGTAGTGGAAAGAACTTGATGTTTAGATCAGCTTCTCTAACAGTGAAGGATCTACCAATTATCTCTTCTGGATTAGGAACTCTTGTATCGAGAAAGGTTAGATGATGGTTTCTGTCTGCGTCTGGCTGGGAAACTAAGACGATATCTCCACTAACAGTTCGTCTTAGGCATGGAAATGAGTTCGTACTTGGATAGTGGAACTCTCCGTGTTTTATCTTAGGCATCTTGCTTTACGATTTTGTTCAGTCCTATTCTATCAATCTTACCTAAGACATTCATAAGAGAATCTAATCCTCTATATTGAATTCCACTCACCACGTTGTTCTATGGCTATTCCTTTTGGTAACAACTTCTTTAGGCTGGCCAAATCTGCTCTCATCTTTCCCATTGATTAGGTGTTTCAGGAATTATACCATTATCTATCATAAAGCTCTCCCTCTCTTCTGAGACCTTAGACTGGATAGCCTTATTGGTGATCCATGAAAAGAATGTTAGGAACAACCATATCAGAGGACGAAATACAATACTCTTTAGTAATAGCCAAGTCCAACTCAATAGATTTATTAGACTATTTAGGCATATCCAAGCAATCAATACAAATGCAAGGACCGTTAATGCTATAAGTGCTATCATTTTCGTATTGTTTTATTTTGATCTATTTTTCCCCAGACTTCCCACACCTTTTTGAACTCTTCTATATTCAGTAACACAGCCATAACAGCGACTATCGTGCTCTCGCTAACGTGAATGAATTTGTATGTTACTACCAGATCCTTGTATCTTTTTAATGGTTGTGCTTCTATTCTAGTTATCATATTCAGATCAACCAGCTGGTAGATACGAATAGTGAATAATCGTTCGTATTGATCTACATCTATTTCTGCACTTCTTTCTGTGATGTAAATATGCTTTCTATTAGATACCTTGATCTTTATAGCTACACCCTTGATGAATTCTTGTTCTGGGATGCTATTGTAGATTCTTCGATCTGAATAGATGCGATGATTCATCTACTTAGTTGTATTTTATGGACTTAATTATCTCTATATTGCAGCGAAAAAGAACGTAGTCAATTACGAATAAAGGATCTCTCATCTCTTCAAACGATAGCAGAGGACATCCATTAGGGTGATCTGGACAAATATTCCTGCCTAACTCTTCTTCGATCTCTCTGTACATAATCTGAGAAGTATTGGCGCTGCGTTGCGGAGTATAGTCAAATTCGTTCCTTAGTTTGACGCACTTGTCTTGCCACTTCCTAAACCACCTAAGATCTCTCGGTTCTAACTTCCTCATCTTCTCCTAATTTAATACTACAAATAACAATAGACATTAAATTATACCATCATCCTTAGGTGGTCTTCCTCCTTTAGCGAACTTCTTTTTGAACTCCATTCTTTCCTTGGTTCTTCTAATCATCGTCTTCTTTTTACCTACCTTCCTTTGCTCTCTAATCAATCGTTCTTCCTTAGCGATAGTTGAATCTCTAGCTGCATTTAATTCCAGCATACGATGATCAGCTTCAGCGCCTTTCATAGACACTTTCGCCTTGTCCTTTTCTAACTTATCTAATAACCTCTCCTTAATGGTACGACCGTCCACCTTGACTGATGCATTTTCTATGGCTTTCTTTTGCTCCTGCGCAATCTTCTCTTTATATGATGCATCTTCCTTGGTGATGACCTCGTAGCTCGTCTTAATCGCATCGAAATCGTAGTTGTGGCTGGATGGATACGTTAGATCTTCATATTCAGCGTCAACCACGACACCGTCTACCATTGCGTTAAACTTAGAATAGTGTGAATCATTAAGCTGTGCAATTAGACGTTCGCCGGATATGTTCATTCTACTGGCTATCCTACCTAATACTATTTGACTAATATTTATGGTGTCTAATACCTCTTCCCTTAGGTGTAAATTGATTGAAGCCTCTACTTTATGCTCAAATGTACCTTCGATCTTCAATATATCACCTTCTGTTTCTTTTCTAACCTGCTCTAACAATTTGAGCATAAAGTCTCTATCTTGATTGTTTTCTGTGACTGTGTGTTTGTTCTTCGTTCGCTCGTATAGGTAAACCAACTCTTCTAATCTACCCCTCTTGACCGCTAATCTAATGTCCTTGAAGTCCCTTTGGAAATTCTCTATTCTAGCAGTAATATCCTCTAAGTGTTCCTCTCTGAATTTCACTACTGCTTCTAACGATATCATCATACCAAAGTCTCTAACGACTACTTCGTGGACTTCTCTTGGTGTGAACATTCTACCGTATAACTCCAATACCTCCCTGCCTCTTTCACTCTCCAGTACCTTCAGCTGGTGTGAAGTCTTAGCGGTTAGTCGAAATACGTTAGCTGCGTGACCCTTGTAGGCTTGGCGCTTATAGATATTAGCGCTTCCCAATAGCGAACGATACTCCGTAGCTTTCTTAGTTAATACACCTTGTTCTTGGAAGTTGAGGTGAGCTATACGTTCCTTGAACTTAGAAGGAAACATACCTAAATCTATTGCTTCACCTGTTGTGGCCGTTACTATTCTACCGTCGTTTAGAAGTGGATCCTTTAGTATCTCTTGCCACTTCCTGTAAGCATCGACATCAGCAACGTCTGCATCTATTGGCTCTTCTGATAGGTTAGAGATAGCTGTCCCTGCGGCAGTAGTGGCCGTGCCCTGTAGCGCAGCTGCCTTTTCTTGTGCCGCTTTCTCTATTCTCTTACGCCTCTTCTTCAACTTCCTCCTAATCTCATTCGGTGCTGTCCTCTTCAAAGCCATCTCACTATCTTTATTATCTAACTGGTTAATCCCCTACTTGTCTTTCCTTTAACTGCAGGCTGATCCTATCCCCTCAACTATGTCTCCCTTTAATTGTATGCTCTAATTCCTTCGCTCTTCTGAGCCATGCCTGAAGTGTCTCGATTGGAACAGGATCTACTCTACTATTCTTTCCTAAGGATATCTTGTAATGGATCCTTCTGGCTATTAATTCGCTCAACTCCACCGTTTGATCCTTCTCATCTGTCTCTCTCTTGAGCTTATCTATTGCTTCACCTATCCTTGCATTCATTTGTCCACCGTAGGATAGTCTTTTACATTCTTCTAATACTACTAATGCGTTGCTTACTGCGTTGCTCATCTTTGATGTTATTTTTATCATAGATCCAATGTATACGACCATTGATGAAATTAGTTGTCCATTTAGATCCTTGTTTGTCTTCGCTCTCTTCCTTTTCTTCTTCTACTGGATGATAAGAATTTGTATTCGCACGATCGCTAATGGCTCCATTCAATAGTTCCTTAGCACATTCAATACCTTCCTCGTAGGCTTTCGCTTCCCTATCCTCCATTGCTTAGTTGATTGTTAGATCCAACAAAAATAGGGATATTCCTATCCCTATACAGATCCAATGTATATGATCGTTGATGAAATTAGTTGTCCTTTTCATCGTTAGGTTTAGTTAATCTTATATTGTTTTGTTCTATTGTATCCTTCAACCTCTCTACTTTCTGTCCCTTGAACTTATCTAGCTCGTTATGGAGTGATTCGATATACTCTACCATATTCTTTTTCTCTTGAACCAATTGATCTACGATCTTTGGAATCAAATCCATATGCAAGACAGACTTTGCACCATACGCCCATTCTTTAGAGAATCTTCTACGTATTGTTCCGTCTGGTTCGTACTCGATTTCCATCTTTGTCTTTCTGTTTTTGACGTTTTCCATGATAGAAACTGTTCCTAATTCTCTTGAGGATAGTGTCTTTTTCTTTATAGAATCTCTCCCGTCCATATCCATTCTATTAGTTCAAATAGTAAATCTTTCACCTCTCCTTTCATAGGATATTGATCTACTTCGCTAAACAAGTGCATAGAAGCCATTGCGAAGAACATCAATATCCAAATAGGCGATAGCAATACTCTGAGGAGTCTTAGCAGCATACTTGTCCCTTTCTTGTTTTCAGTTTTCATTTTCCTTTAGTATTTCTGATTTGTTAGCGTTTAGTAATTTCGTTCGTGCTAGCCTGAAATTCCTTAGTTTCTGGAATGTATCTTCTAAGATCCTTTGATCGGTATGCTTAAAGTGCTTATCTATGATTTCATACAAGTCTTGACCAGCTTGTGCAACCTCATCTTTTGTTCCTTCATTGAATTCTCTAAGTAATGTTGTTTCTACATAGTTATACACTGTTCTATTACTCTTCTCTGCCTCTTTAGTTATTTTATTACTTAGAGTTAAGTCAATATTCATAACTAATTTGACTTTAGCACCCATCTTCTTCAGGATTGATTAGTTTCTTATTTTTATTCATCAACTCTTTCATGTCATCATTGACTTTCCTAATACTTCTAAGGTCTGCTAAATCAATGATCTGCTTGATCTGTTCTCTCAAAGTAATGTTAGTGTCGATTTCTCTAATTAAATCTGCTTTCGCCTTTATAGCATTTTCTTTCTTGATTGTTTCTTGATTGAGATGAAAATTGATTGCTTCTGATATGAAGCTGCCTAATTCATCTTGTAATTCGGCTGCATGCGTTGCATCTTTTGCTATGTTTTGGATTCTCCCCCAACCTCGAATATCCGCTACATGTTGAATGTTTTCACCACCTATTTGTCCCCAAATTTGTTGACCGTGTTCGTCATATCTTACGCTCTCACCCAAGATATTCTTCTTCAACAACTCAATATTGCTCTCCTTTGACATCAGATTTTGTTTTTAAGACACTTTCTGCCCCATTGTTATGTTATCCCTCAATTCCTTCTTGTTCTATCTTCTTACGCAAATTCTCAGCGTCAATTTTAGACATTGATTCGCTGTAGTTGATCCAAATGTTTTCACCTTTATCATCCTTATCTACTAATTCAACTACTCTCCACTTATCTCCCTCTATGTTTTCGCACTTAATCACTTCCAAATCACCTATTTCTGGATCTGGAGTGGTTACGCTCTTCTTGTTGAAATCATAACCTTGTCCCATGTCTATTTGATTAGATATTTCATTGAACAACTTGTTTTGAATAGATAATGCATCCAATTGATTTCTCCTTATGGATTCTACTATCTCATCTCTGTTATTGAATGTCTTTGTGTGATCGCCATGCGAAGCAACTATTACGTAGTATAATTTGTCTCTTCTAATAACTTTTATACAAACGTGTCTCCTGATAAATCTGATTTTGATTATCTCTGATATAGCCTTTGTTGACTGCTGAGTTAGTGTTTTAGTTATCACTTCCTCGTCTGTTGCTTTTCTACTCTTTCTCGCCATCTTCTTGTTGGATTACTTCACCTACTTTCCTAGATATTCCTAAGTGAACAAATTCACCTATCTTACGACCATCGAATAGAGTAGCGCCAACGTTGTATTGGATTACGTTTCCGCTAATATCAACCTTCCAATGCTCTCTACTTATTCTGAATGCATTACCTAATGGAGATTGATAAAGTACTCCATCAACAATTCCTAACTTGTCTGCTTCATCGTAAAAGAAGCCAATATCTGGATTGATGATAGCCTCTTCTTTAGCTAATTCATCCATTTCTTCATCCTCTAATCTAACTTCACTCATTCATTTAGCTTTATCACATTACTGGGTGAGATCATCTTTAGTTGATAGTCGTATATTGTGATTTGTTCTGCTATCCCTTTAACTGGATTATATACAAACCCCTTACATCCAGTATCCCACGATGATGGTTCTTTCTTAACTGCAACTAATACTATTCTCTTACTCAGGACTTCTTCATAAACTTCATTTACTTCTAACTTATCTATTGGAAATCCTATTTTCATTGTCTTGTAGTGAAATTGATTAGTAATTGTAATCTCTCATAAGAAACTTATTCAACTCTTCCTGTATAGATGATGTTTCTTACTAAGATTCTTGTATGCTGTTTTAATTTCTTTAGCATCAGATTCCTTAGTTACTCCTAAGACTTCGTATAGACTTTCCATTCCTTATTGTGTGTTTTATTCCAAGACCTTACGTGATAGTCCCAAATGTACATTTCACGCATTCTCTTATCGAATACATGAACAATAGCATATTTTATTGGTTTATCTATACCACTTTCTTTCATGTCCTTTATGTCTATTTCAATTCTATAGTCTAATGCTTCGGCGTGTGTTTTGAATGCGGCTTCCTCAAATAAGGATCCATTTTCTGCAATTATACATACAACGAATTTCACTCTATCTCTAAGTTCCTTATCAGGAACAAATGATGTGATTTGAGATGGATAGATTATAGATACTCTTCCTCCAACTCCATCAGATACTAAGTAAGCATCTGTATTGTAGAATCTCTTTTCAGATTCGACTACAACTCTGACTTTGTCGAATACTGTACCTGTATTTGTTTCTCCATTATCAGACCAATTCACTTCTTTTCCTATGATCATTACTAAAGATTCTTACGATTGGAAATTTGCTTTTCTTAGGAACCTTAGTGCTTATCTGTCTATTTCTCTTGTAGTACCAATATGATATCGTTAGTATTATTAGGAATATGAATTTAATTGCAATCATAACTTAATGAACTCTTTCACCTTAGTTATTTTGATCATATGATTGTATTCATTGTAGGAACTTCCAAGTAATTCCTTCTTGATCTGATCTTCGCTAGGTACTGTGACGCAACTAACTGATATTGTTCTCGTATGAAATTCAGGTGATATGAAATTTATATAGTAGTCGATCTCCCAATTTTTCTTAGGAAGATCTTCACTTGTTAGATCAATCTCTTCAAATTCTTCTATTGGCAAAGAAACTGGTTCTCCCTTGCCGATATCTGGCCTCATGTATTCGTCGTCACGCATGATTCAATCGTGCTTCCTTCGCAGCTTTATCTGCCATTTCATTGTAGTTATCTCCTGAATGACCCTTGACTTTTTTGAATCGAACATTCATGCCTCTATCGAATACTAATTCAAGAAGAACTTCCCAATATTCTCTATTTTTCACAGTTGTAAATCCATTTATCTTCCACATTTCCCACCACTTATCAAGGAAACAATTCACTATATATGCACTGTCGCTTATTACAACAACATCTTTATCTTTTGCCAACTCTTCTGAATATACAATGTATAAGGCTGAAATGACAGCCATCAATTCAGCTTGTTGGCTAGTTAATGGTTTATCAGATCCGCTAATGATTTTTTCAATATCTCCTAATAATATCACTGATGCATATCCTCCAACTCTGTCGGGTAATGGAACTATATTAGATGCGCTACCATCTGTATATATTGTGACTTGCTCCATCTTAGGAACGAACACCATCCCACAGATCAATTCTGATCTGAAAGTGGTAATCAACTAAGTAATTGCCCCAAAGTGCCTTTAATATCACGTTCACATCTATATCTTGACATATAGCGTCTGGCATGAGTGTAACGTAGATGTGCTTATCTGGTACGGATGCATCATCGTTCAAATACACATACAAACCAAATTTAGGCATAGACCATTCATCATTAAATCTAATGATTTGATTATTCAATTCTATGAATTTGTAAGATCCGTATAATAGATCCCAATTTGTTCTATTCGTTCTAACAACTAAACAAGGAGTTACTTGTATATTGTTCAAGCAGAATGAATCCCAAATCAATACGTTAGTATCGTCTGCTCCTGATCTTGTATATCTAATCCTAAACATATACACATCTGAAGGAGACGATACGACAATTGAAGCTAAATTAGGATTTGTTAGAGATTGCCAAGCAGAAGGTATTCCACCATTCACAGAATAGCTAAATTCTCTAACGAATAATCTAGTAGCTGTTTCATTCGTTGTAACATCTGAATAAGATGTGAAAGATGTCACGCCAGTTATTGCAGATAGTTGAAGTACATAAGTATCTCCGATCTCTTCAAATACGCCGACTAATAGTTGACTGTATGACATGTTAAGTTACATTTACAACTTTATTCACTTTCAATATGTGTGCTCTGCCATGAGCTGTAATTACATCTAATACGTACTCTTCACCTGCTAAAACTGTCGTTGGTAATACTACACCTTCAGCATGAGACCATTGTCCACCTGTCGGTTCCCATGTTATAGTGCAATTCGATATAACCTTAATTTGAATGTACCAATCTTGTTGACCACTTAATACTCCATGACTAAGCGTATTAACATCGTCATACAATATGAGATTCATCCGCGAATATGATAACATATCTAATACTAATGGACCAATTACAGAGTGTATCACATCATTCTGAATTCTGTTGATTGGCTTGAATTGCAATATCACAGCAGATGGACCTGTTGACGATCCTGCTGCTAAAACTTGCTGTAATGTAGGTACTGCTCCAACGTCATCGAGCAATGCAACTGTTCCTGATTTGTTAGGAAAATCAATTGCATTGTTACTTGTTAATGGTAAAGTTGATATCTCTGTATTTCTAGCACCATCGTGTATTCTAATCACATCACCAGTACTAATATCTATATCATTTCCATCTGTCGCTGGATCAATTGATAGTACGTCGGCAAGATCAGCAGATCCTGTTGATCCTATCTCAAATATGATAGATCCATCTGATGTATAAGCCTTACGATCTGCTAAATTCATAAATATCTCCCCAGGATAGATATCATTTGCAGTCCATGTTCCATCTGTATGATCATTCGATGGAGCTACAGTTGGAACAAGTAATGGAGTGAGCGTTCTTTTCTCTACTCTCCTTATATTAGTGACAATGAGTGCACACATTCTTAGTTAGGATTTTCTATTTTTGCAAAGAAGAAGAGATTATCATCTAATCCACCATCTTGTATTGTTGGATACGAACCTAATTGATTATTGTTACCCCCATTATTTATGTTAGATTCGACTGAATGAATCCCAATGCAAATTGAAAATGTAGTTGGAAGCGTCAATAGTCTAGTACTGGGAAGAGTTTGTTCTAACACAAAAACTTGAGATGCCATATCAATTTAATTTAGTGTAATCAGAAACATCAAATCTAATAGAACTGTAACCATCTAAAGAATCTGAATGAATCAATGGAGTTCCATCTAACTCTCTAATGGAAAAGGTTAATCCGTCAACATTCTTAGTTACTTTTGTCACAATATACTCCCTTCCCTTCACAATCCAATCTCCACCAGAATTTATCAATTTCTCTAGCTTATCTTCATCTATATTGTCGTTCTTACATATAACTCTAAATTCTCCTAGTCTAGCAAAATCTAAGAATTTGAGAGTTTCTCTGTGTCTTGATGATGCATTCTTTATCACTTCTCTGTAATAATAGAATGTTTTTTGTTCTCTAACATGCATCACTTCAAATCCTCCTTGATAGATTTTGTCTTCATAAACTGATCCCAATAGGACATATTCAACCTGCTCGCCATATTTCCCCTTCAGAGATTGTAGCGATTCTTTGATTTTCTTGATCTCATCCTTCAGATCAGTTGACATCCTCTAACAGTAATCGATGCTCTTCACCTAATTCTTTCCTAAAGTCGATAACTGTGCCGTTGAAATTTTCAACTATGATCAACTCTAATTTTGCTCTTGTATAAGCAACGTATCTAAGATTCGTTTCTTGTTGTATTTGCCAAGGTTGTGTAGCGTATTTACTTGGCATCAATTCGGGACAAACTAAGAATACCCTATCGTTCTCTAATCCTTTTGACTTATGTATTGTTGAAAGTTGTATACCATCTCCACCTTCTGAAAAGATACGATCAATGAATGTCACTATCTCATTAACGCTCTTGAATTTCTTGCCTAAATAGCTAATTATGCCAATCTTTTCTTTTAGAGATATGTATTTGGGGTGAGATGTCGGATCTTCTATGCCTCTTTTTGATAGATCATTCTTCACCTTACTTAATGAAAATGTGAGCTTCCTTAATGCTTGTCCTAAATTTGTCTCGTTGGTGCCTTTTAACAAACGAACGATTGACTTGCCAATGTCGGATCCCTTTATGAATGCTTTCTTGCCCTCGGACAATAAATGAACACATAGAATGACAAGAGGCTTAACATTGCGGCATAATGCCCAATCTCCAGTTCTAATTTCATTCACTAATCCATATCGAAAGGTTCCAACTGGACTATCTTCAAAATATTCTAAATCACTAACGATATCTTTAGCAGATTCAACAACACTCTTGGAACATCTATAACAAACACTAAGTGGGAGTACCTTTGTATTAGGTTTCTCAACTAATCTATTGAATGATTCAGCATCTGCTCCTGCAAATCCATATATAGCTTGATAAGGATCTCCAACAGATATCATTCTGCCATTGTCTTTTATGGACTTATCTAACAGCATCTGTTGTGCTAGATTCAGATCCTGACACTCATCTACAAATACATAATCATACTTGTATAAGAATATACTATTCTCTACTGCTGGACGGAAGATCATGTCATTGAAGTCAAATGTATCCTTCATAGAAAAATCTAAAGAATACAACATCATCGTTTGCTCTATGAGATCGTCAGTGTAGTTTATATCATGTTTGTCTGCTATATCAATCAAATCTTCCTTGGTCCTGCCTAAATTCAATTTGTAAAGTCCAACTAATTTAGACATTACTGCAAAATGAGCATTCCTCACTGAACGATGGTACACGTTCTTGAATAATTTTTCAGCTATTATGAATGACTTATTTTCGCTCAATTTGATCTCGGTGCCATAATGTTTCTTTAGAGAAGACCATCCTAAACTATGCAATGTCGTTACTCTGACATGATCAGGGCATCTTTCTTTCAATTCATTTACAATTGAATTGTTGAAAGCTGAAAATAAGATTCGTTTATGCTTAGGTATCAATGTCAAAGCATTGACTATTGTTGTTGTTTTACCACTCCCAGCTACTGCCTTGACGACTATGTTTCCATTGCCATATTGAATCTCATCATATACAGCTTTTTGATATTTGCTAGGAATTATTGCCATTACATATACGTTCCTCTATGTTCAATTGCATCGAAATACATACTCCCATATATGCTCTCTATCTTGAAGCTTAGATTAGGATAGGATTTTCTAAACTTCTTTTCTAATTTCTTCACTTCTAACTCATATGGGAGAGCTACTGATGAACAGAGAAAGTACCAAGTTTTGCTATCATTGTTTTTCCAAGGTAAGAATGCATACCAAATCACTTCTTCAAATACTCTGTTCTTCTTCCTGTAGAATTTGCTATTCAATATGTTCACTATATTCTTCACCTTCTTCACATCAGAAGGATTTGGCTTCACTTTCTTCAACTGAGAGGAAGCATCAACTATTCCTAAGTTTATCAAGTTCATTTGATTATTACTCCCCTTATGTTAGACGTATCTTTCAAATACGCACACACGAATCTAAATGTTGGGAACTTAGTTCTGATTGATTCTAATGACATCTTAAAATCTTCAGATGTATATAAGTCATAATCAGATACGAACAAGAACCATTTTCCACCTGTAATAATTTTAGAGAAATTGAATACAAATTTCACTGAATTGTGTTCACTCTTTAGGAAATCTAGGGATTCTGTTATCTTAGACATCGTGCTCTTTCATCTCTTTTATTAGGAATTTTATCAATTCCTTCAATACCAATTCATCTACTTCTTTGATTGATATAGGATCTTCTGCCATAAAATTCAGACAGGAAACAAATCCGTCAACAAATGCAAATCCCTTATCCAATAGTTTGGATTCAAGGTAAGATTGATAAGAAATGTGATTCTTTACAAAGTATACATTGACAGACTTTCGCAAGTCATTGCGATTACAAGAGTATTCCATATCATATGTGATAACGTTAGGTTATCTCACATACAATTTCCATCTTATTAGATCATGGAATTCACAAGTTATTTGCTTGGAATTATCTACCAAGTCAACTAATCTCCTAATGAATTCAGAATCTCTTTGTATAGTATGATTATTGTTGATGAAATCAGTTATTTCATATCCAACGACTGTGTGATATCTAATTGATTCCTCTCCCTTCGATGCTGGAGCGAATGAATTTATCACCCACCAGCTGTATTCTCCTTGCAAATCATTATCGTATATCTTCAGCAACTTAATATCTGAATCTACTATGCTTCTTATTTGCTCATTTGTGATCATCTTTCGTCTAGCATTGGTTTCATCTTAGACTTGACTCCATTCAATTGATTGAAGTATTTGTTCCAAGATACATCTGGATTCTCATCTAAGAAATCTTGTATCTTCTGTTTGCTGAGCTTAGATCTCGCCACTCTTCTTTCTTCCTCTGTTAGTCTGAATAGATCAAAATAAAACTCAATAAAATCTAAAGCTGATTCAGTTGATGTGAACGTAACTGATTCCATTTCACTTGAAACACGCATAGAAAATCTGTGTTTGTAATAGTACTTTTCCATTATTCTAACAAAGGCTCGTGTAAGTCCCTTGTTGTAATACATATAAAAGTGTTTATTCATCTTCATATCATAGTTCTTCAAGCAATTCTCAAGAACTATGTACGATTCACTAACCATATCATCTCTCGTATGTATGATATTATCATACGATCTTAGTAGATAGAAGAAATTCTCTATGTTTTTATACACTATATTGCTAAGTATTGTAAACAACTCTGCTTTAGATGTTGTTACAACTTGATCATTGCTACATTGCCTAACAAGGATTATACACCTTTTTACTATTTTTGAATCATATGGATTCTGGTCTGATAATCTCTTGACGGCTGAGTAGTCAAACATCAATTGTTGGGTGTTGATCTCTTTATCATATCCATCTTGACATCCTTGATCTCTTTTTCGTAGTGATTCTTAGATCTTTCTCTGAGATTCCTTACTAATTTTGTCTTAGTTTGTGAATTGGAAGATCCTAGTTGGGTAGTGTAATCACCTTTTTTCTCTATGGGGAAGAGCATCAATCCCTCTTCACTCTGGACTACCTTTTGTGTTGATTTATCTATGTATTCTGTTATAGAAATTCCATCTTGAACAATTATTCTCATAGAGAATCTAGGTATATAGTATTGTATGTCTGTTATCTTACAATAGAAATTAGGTTCATTCATGACATTTCTGATTTCATCAAGTGTAACATCCAAAGTGCGTCTGCCTCGTTGTCATCTTCGCCATCATATCCTAACAAATCCTGAGCAGATTTAACCATCTGTTCCTTCTTTGCATTACCCTTATCTGTGGCGAATTTCTTAATAGAAGTTGAGCTAAATTCTACATATTCAATGCCTTTTTCTTCAGCAACCTTTTCTATTATAGCTATCAATTTAGCTGAATGGATCTTAGCACCCATATGCTGTCCACTAGGCAATTCGTATCCAATGATTTGTATATTGTTTGTATCAATGAACACTCTCAATCTAGTCTCAAAGCGCAACCACTTGACTCCATTAGATTCGCTTGTCTTCTTAGATAGATCCCATAGCTTTGTTTTAGGATCTTGACCAATTAGCTCATATGCAATTCCGCATTTTGTTGCTTGATCTAATGCGAGGATATTTAACCTAGTTGGTTCTTTAGACTTCTTCAAGGCTTTTGCCCTCAGAATCTTCTGTTGGTTAGCTTTCTTTGGCATTATGGGGGCGAAAGTTAAAAATAAAATCTCCAGATAAAAAAATCTTAGGTAAATACTAATCGATCGGACGATTGTCTCCAACTAATGAACTAATACCATTTGAATATCTGACCCAACTCTGATTCGTGGCTCCAATATCTGTATTATTATGACTAATGACCATGTTTGTTATTCTAGATTCTTGTAGTATGTTCAATATTTCTCTTTGTCCACTACTGTCTAATCCTTCAAAGAACTCATCAAGTAACAGCATATTCATTCCTCCAGATTTGGATGATGAATTGATCAATTTATGTATAGTTAATATACCGCAAACATTGATCCGCGCTCTCTGACCTCCTGAATGTCTTTTGTACTTTTTCCAGCTATCTCCATCTCTACTTACTAATACATCGATCTTCTCAGATACATTTCCTTCCTTAGAAGTTCTGAATCCGTTGATCTTGATCTTCAGGTTTGTCCTGAATTGAGCTAAATGTAGATTGACGTGTCCTTCAAGACTATCCAATACAGTATTGACTAAGTACGTCTTGAATCCTTTCATACCAAAGAACATTTCCCAGTATTTCAATGCTTCCTGATCCAAGGATAAAATTGCCACTTTTTCTTCATTTTCCGCAACGATCTGACGTTCACTGTCAACTTCCTTACCTAGTTGTTTTATTCTTGCTCTATCGACGGATATGGTGTCAATTATTGTCAATTTGCTCTCCAGATCAGCAACCATTTCTTTTGAGGCTGCGATCCGCTTGTTGAACCTATTTATTGATTCCTTCGAATCTTCTAGTTCTGATGTAATACTTGCAATGTGTCTGTTGGTTGATCGACCTTTCTTCAATGCTTTTTCATGTTTCTCCATATATTTTGTTTGCTTGTCCTTCGATTCTTGTAGTTGAACAAGCAATTCTTCAACCATCTTTATGTTCTCTCTCACCTCCTCAACATCAGCATCTTCATCTTCAACCCACTCATGACCACACTTGGGACAAGTTATTACATAGGCAAATACACGCTCCAATTCAGCCTTCAATTTGTTAGATTCCTTCAGATCTTTCTTGATCCTTGTTAACACAACCTCATATTTCTCTATCTTATCCTTAGTATAAGTGATATCTACTGGTTCAAGTTCCTCTAGATCATTTGCAGATTCCTTGATCTTCTCATTGTATTCACTTAGCTTTGATTGTAATTCTTTCAGATTCTTCCCCTCTTCTTTCAAGGTATTTTTGATGTCTTGCTTGTTGCTTTCCTGTTCATTTATCCTCCCTTCCTTCTCATATTGTATTGATTCTACTAATGATTCTATTCGTGATTCTGCTTTCAAGATGATATGGTCATGCTCGGCTATATGAACATCTGCCTTAGCAATATCAATCTTTACTAAATTTATCGCTTGATCAATTGGATCAAGATTAGTAAATCTAGACAATACCTTCTTTTGTTGCGTATCTGTTGCCTCGAAAAATGAGTGACTGTTATCTTGATTGATTATGAAATAGTTTAGTATATCTTCTTTAGATATGTCTAATAGATCCAATATGAATTTGTCAGCTTCAGCTACACTCGTCAACTGATCTTGTTCTTCTTCATTGATCCACAGACTAACAGACATTGAAGATGACCTGTTGATAACTCTCTCTATATCTATGACCTTCTTGATCACATTATTGGTCATTCTCATCCTCAGAATAGCTCTTGGTGAACCATCTCTGATGTAATCTTCCTTGTTGAGTGAAGTATCTGGAATACCTAATAGCGCCACTGTTATACCCTTAATGATGGCTGATTTACCCGATCCATTAGAATCAGCACCGTCATCATCCATATTAAGACCATAGATTAGGGTTGATTCTCCCTTCTTGAAGATATAATGAAGTTCTTCATATGACATGAAGTTTGCTAGGTTAATATAATCAGGCTCAAACATTGATTTTCCTAATGTATTTCAATCCAACAGCAATCTGTTCCTTAGGCATATCATTGGATTTGCAAAACTTCACAAACGCTTTAGTGATGGTTGCCTTGTCAAATCTAACAAAGTCAGATCCAACAGCTGCTTCCATATTCTTCAAAGCCTTCACAGATTCCTTCTTCAGATCAATACCGACATCTGAGAAGGTCTTGGAAGGTACTAAAGCCAACTGATCTTCTGTTCCAGTGATCACTACCCTGATGTTATCCTCGTCAGTGTTGTATTGACTAAGAAGTCCATCGAAATCTATTTCCTCTTCAGTAAGATCTACCTTCACCTTGATGAACTTGCGAAACTTGGCCTCAACATGTTCGTGACTACCATCCTTGTTTAGTACGGTGAAGCCTTTCCTGTTGTCTTCACCAAAATCTTTAGGTCTGATTGATCCAATATAGTGTATTCGGCCAATATTACTACGATTATGATAGTGACCAACGAACACCTTTGTGAATTTACTGAACAACTTAGGCTTCAAGTTGTTAGTAACCAATGACCCATCGTTGTTCTTGACTCCATCTATCGCTATGTGAGTGAATAGGAATCTGTTCTGAGCCTTTTGACCATCTACCTTCACGACCTTGCTCCAAAGTTCCTCTAATCTACTAAGGTAGCTGCCACCCTCTGGAAAATATGGAAGGAAGCAACATAGAACATCTGGTGAGTGGAATATGTACTTGCCCGTTCTGTGTAGCTTGAATCCGTACTTGCCCTCATAGATGTCTAAGTAACTCTCTTCAGATTCTTGATTGGTTTTGTCGTGATTCCCCGGTATAGCGTGAACCTTGATGCCGTTCGCTGAACACTTCTGCAACCATCTGGAAAAGGCCAATAGAACCATCAACCCCTGTCCAGTTCGATCGGTGAAAACATCCCCTATATGGAAGATGGTGTTGATCTTTCTTTCGATGGCCAAATCTATTGCTTGATCCATGACTGCTGATACCTCACTGACATTATTCTTGTCGTAATGGGAATCAGCTACGATTATGGCAAAAGGTCTACTCATCTTCCATCCTTACAACCAGTACAAATGCTATCTTCTTCATCTTCACTCATTTCAGACATCTCACAATACCAACCACACTCATCGCAAACAAACAAGTTACATTCAACCTCTTCTTCAGCTTCACCTAATTCATCTGGTGTTGGATCTCTTCCTAACACATCTATACATGCTTGCTCAACGCTATTCATGCAAGTGCCTTGAAGTGCTGAT
>Ga0154020_10004193_pt1 | contig 17215 bp, 17 predicted proteins | sample Klosneuvirus_201_FD_109709 | JGI IMG/M metagenome (GOLD analysis project Ga0154020, IMG submission 109709) | Active sludge microbial communities from wastewater, Klosterneuburg, Austria - Klosneuvirus_20160825_MG | ecosystem: Engineered > WWTP > Aerobic digester > Activated sludge | place...
AACACCGCAACCATCAACACCGCCAGCAAGCGCATGCGCAAAGCTTACCATGCTGCGGTGCACTTCGGCGTGGTGCGTCGTGAAGGACGTCGTCATTGCTGGTGTCCCCACCGCCCTGTGCTACCAGCAACGTCCCCATGAGCTACCAGGCGCTGCTTCAGGCATTGGCCACCAAACCCGCCGAGGTCCGCGCGGATTTTGTGGGCCACCTGGCGTTCCGTCTCATGGGCGCAAAAGATCTCAGCCGCGTCCCAGCGGAGATGAAGACCGCGCTGGACCAGTTCATTGTGCGCGCCGGGCTGCTGGCCAATGACACGCCCGCCGCCACGGTGGCCAAGCTGGATGCACATTTTGGAAAACACCCGCCGGACAAAAGCCTCATGGCGTTGTTTGACGGCCTGGTGGCCACGGTGGCCACCCAGCAGCAAAGCGCGCAGTCTGAGCGCGGCAATGACGCGCAACGTTGGCTCGGCAGCGCAGCGTCGTCGGTTCCGGTGGGTGCGCAGGGACGGCAGCACGGCACCATGGGCGGCGGCGTCCTGGGGATGATGGCCGCCAAGGCCGCAGTTTCACCCGCCAAGAAGACTTCAACCTCAAAACAACCCACCATGACCCGCTGAAACAATCTATGTGTTGGGTCCCACAAGGAGCACGCCATGCACGTCAAGCCCCAAGGTCAGGTCAAAGCGGTGGAGGGTCACGCAGCGCCCGCGGCGGTGGAACGCCCCAGCGCGCAGGATGTGGCCAAGAAAGCCCAGGCCGCCACCGGAGCGCACACCGGTGGTGCCAGTGAGGCGGCGGCCAACGCCGTGTTGACCGGCAGCGAGCCCAAGACCATCACGCTGGTGCTTCCGGCGGGGGCACGGCGCGTGGAGAACCCGGAACTGCCCGCGTTCCTGCAGGGTACCGGCGCCACCATCAAGGCGTCCTTTGTGTTTGATACCCCCGTGTCTCTGGGCAGCCTGGGCGGCGTGGACCCCAACCTCCCCGCGCCCCCGGGACCTTCCAGGTTCACCAAGGAGATGCAGGACGCCGTGGCGTCAAGCCCCACCTACAAAGGTGACATGGACAAGTTCAAGGCGGACCTCACCAACTACGCCACCATTGATGACGTGGCGCCGGTGAAGGCCGCCCTGGCGCAGGCCATGGGGCTGCAGCCCGGGACGTTTGGCCTGGACTGCGGCAAGGGTCACGGCTCGGTGTTTGAGGATTCAGACTGGTACCGCGGCACCGGCGTGTGCGTGCGGTTCTCCAAGGACAACCTGGCCTTTGAGTACAACTTTGAGACGGGCAAGGCGTCCTGGCGCAACCCCGCCAATGAGACGGTGGAGAAGGACATGAAGGGCTTTCTGGCGGCGCACCCGGACCGCGCCGCGGTGGGCGGCGCCTGAGGCAACATGGGACCACCCAAGGATGACGCCGCGCGGGAAGCTTCGGGCCATCTGGTCCAGGAGCTTCACGGCGTCACCCTGGCCCACATCCTGGAGTACCTGGTTCCCCGGGTGGGCTGGGAGATGCTCCACGCGCACGTTGCGGTGCGCTGTTTTGAAGTGAACCCCAGCATCAAGAGCAGCCTGGTGTTCCTGCGGCGCACCCCGTGGGCGCGGGAGCGCGTGGAATCATTGTACGTGGAGCTGCGCACCCAGGAACTGCTGGCGGCGCGCCAGGGCGGCTAAGGCGTCACAGGCACGCATCATTCTGGTCAAACGCGTTGGTGACCCGCAGCTGGAACGTGGTGGCGGAGGTGGCCTCCAGCACGCCCTCAAAAAATCCGTCGTCGTTGACTGTGGTCATGGTCACCCCCGGTGCCAGCACCGCGGGGATGAGTGGCACCGTGCGCGCGCAGGACCGGATGCAAAAATCCGCGTCACCGCAGCCGCCGGCCACGGTGGTCCCGCCTACCGTCAACAACACTCCTTCATGTTGCTCCTGAAGCAGCACCGCGGCGTCACGGTTGGTGTCCAAGGGGTTGAACGCGGCCTGCTGCGCGCCCGCAAACACCTCGGCGCTGACCAGTTGGGTTTCTCCGTTCACCTCGGCCACCACGCCAACCACCGTCACAAAACGCCCCGGCGTGAGCGTGGCAGGGTTGGGCGGTACGGTGGGCACCACGGTGACGCCGGCAAACGCGGCCTCGGCGGATTGGACCCACAAACGGTTGGAAGCCACGCGGGTCACCCGCCCGGTCACGCGCGCCGTGCTGTTGATGGGCACGTTGCCCATCTGGACCAAGGGGATGGTGACGTTGGCCGCCTGGATCTCCCAGCCCACAAACGCGCGCATGCCCACGTTGCCTGCGCCGTCGCGGGCAAACACTTCCAACGCATGGGTCCCGGTGGGGAGGTTGGGGCACGTAAACGTGTTGGTGCATGGGACAAAGGGCATGGCGCCATCCAGCAGGCACTGGAAGGTGACGGGGGGTGACTCCGCGGCCGGGATGGTGGTGAACGTGTAGCTGCACCCCGCAAACGCGGTGGTGGTGGCGTTGAGCGGTGCACCCATGATGACGGTGGCGGGCTCGGTGGTGTCCACGGTGAACGTGGCGGTGGCGGGCGTCGCGTCGGTCTGGCCGCCGGCCAGTGCACGCACGTCAACAGTGTGCGGGCCCTGGGTCAGGGCCATGAAGGTTGCCGGGCTGGCGCACGCTGCAAACGTGTTCCCCTGCGAGGACACGCGGCACTCAAACGTGGCGCCCGCAATGTTGGAGGTGAACTCAAACCGCGCCGTGGTGAGGTTGGTGAACGCCGGCGGTGACACGGTGATGGTGGTGTCCGGCGGTGGTCCCATGCTGGATGAGCTTGACACGGTGCTGCTGGATGCCTCCGTGCTGCTGGATGCCTCCGTGCTGCTGGATGGCGCCGCCGTGCTGGAGGATCCCGCCTGGCTGGAGGCCATGGCGCTGCTGCTGCCCAAAGATGTGCTGACGCCCTGAGACGAGCCAGCGGTGGACGACGCCACCGCCGACGTACTTCCCACCGCGCTGCTGGACGTTCCCGCGCTGGACGAACTGGAGCCGCTCCCCGGGCATCCTGCGCACACGCCAAGCGTCCCGTCAGTCCGGCAGCCCTGAACACCCGAGCCGCCGCCAGGACACGCGCATGCCACCTGCGCGCCAGCAACGCAGCGGGTGGAGGTGTTGTTGCCCGTGTTGCGGCCACAGCCGGCGTTGCACAACAACAAGGTGCCCACCAAGCCCAAGCTCCACCATCCACCCCGCATGCCCATGGTTTGCATGGCTGGGACCATAACGCGTGCCGCAGCGCCGCGTCAGCACCGGGTGCGAACCCTTTTCCGGGGTCCCGGCTCACACGTGAGGAGGACGTCACCATGGACGCTGGGCCCATCCTGTTTGTGGTTTTGTATGTGGCGCTGCAGGCATTCATCCTGCCGCGCCTGGGCGTGAGCACGTGAATGGTCCCAGACGCGCGCCGGTCGGCGCGCAAAGGGTGTGGCCCGCAGGTGCAGGACAAGGACCCCAACAGCGATAAGAACTGAGGCAGGTCATGCAACGGTATGCTCCCTGGGTGATGGCATCTCTGACGCTGGGGCTGGCGCCGTTTTTCCCGGAGCCACATCTCCTGGGAAAACTGCGCTGGTTGGGCGGCGGCGCGGTGGGCATGGGTCCCATGGATTGGTTTGATCTGGTGTTGCATGGCGCCCCGTGGGTTGGTCTGATTGTGATGGTCACGCGTGGCTTTGCCGCGCGCGCTCAACCGGAAGGAGCAGCGTCATGAAAAACTGGATCCTGGTGGGAGTTCTTGCGGTGGCCGGCGGTGCGTTGGCGTTCAACGCGCGGGCGGACAACGCCACCGAGGCGGTGGCCAAGGTCAAGGCCGGCGCGGTGTTGTTGGACGTGCGCACGGTGGAGGAGTTTGGTGAGGGCCACATCAAAGGCGCCATCAACATCCCGGTGCAGAACCTGGCCGAGCGCCTGAAGGAGCTGCCCGCCAAGGACAAGCCCATTGTGGTGTACTGCCACAGCGGAGCCCGCAGCGCGCGCGCGCGCCGCATGTTGATGGATGCCGGGTACAAAGACGTCATGGACATTGGCGGCATGTCCAATTGGAAGGGGCCGTGATGCACGCGCTCACCTCCCACCCCGCGGCGCGCAAGCTGGGCCGCGTGCTGCTTGGCGTGGCGGGTGGCGCCGCCGCCTTTTCCATGGTGGCGCTGGGCGTCCGTCTGTTGGGAAGCCAGTGCAGCCTGTTGTGCCAGCCGGATGTGGCCGCCACGTTGGGAGCGGCCGCAGGCCTGTTGGGCGCGGCCGCGGCTGAATGGGACCTGTGACACCGTCGTCACACCCCAAGCCGTTTCACCAGGACCAACCCTGACAACGCTGTCAGCCTTTGCGGCTGGACCCCATGACCCCGCTGCCATGCCCGCAGTCCGGGCACCGCTGACGCGTGCTCCACTGTCCTCTACGTTGGTGACGTCGGAAAAGTGGCGCACAGGCCCCGCACTGTGAGCGTTGGCACAACGCCTGCTCATGGCCCGCTCAACCAATGACCTTGGAGCGGGACATGAAAATGACGCGGGGTAACAAGCGGTGGTCAGGCGGAGTGTGGTTGGGCGGCGTGGCCCTGTTGACCGCGGTGCGGTGCGGGTCCGGCGCCAGCGCAGACATGGCCGCAGCGCCTGGCCAGGAGCGCGCGGGCGAGTCCACTGACGTGGCCGAAGATCCATCCCGCGAGCTTCAGGAGTCCGACATCTACAAGCGCGTGGGAGACCGGCTGTTCATCCTCAACCGGTTCCGCGGGCTCATGGTGGCCAACGCCACCAACCTGGATGCGCCGGTGCTGGAAGGGCGCATGCCGCTCCCCGCCGAGCCGCGCGAAATGTGGCTGAACAATGACACCGCCATCATCATCACCGCACAGGAGGACGCGTACTCCGGTTGGGGCTGGTGGGGTGACAGCACCAATGTGGATGTGGACACCTGGGCCTCCTACAAAGGCAGCGCCCTGGTCCTGGCCAATGTGTCCAATCCCCAACACCCGCAGCTGAGCAGCATTCTCAAGCTGGGTGGGGACTGTTTTGACGGCCGCTTGCGCGGCTCCATGTTGTACGTGGCGTGTTCCGCCGCCTCCTGGGCAGATGACGGAGGCGCGTCCAGCCACATCTTCAGCGTGGATGTGTCCAACCCGCAGCAGCCCATCATTGTGGGCTCGGCGGGCTTTGACCGCGGCGGCGCAGACCAGCACCTCATGGTGGGGGACAACATGATGTACCTGGCCAGCACCAACGCCGGGAGCACCAGCATCCTCATGGTGGACATCAGCGCGGCGGACGGCACCATCACCCGCCGCGGCACCGTCACCGTGCCGCTGACCGTGCCGGACCGTTTTGCCATGGACGCCTACAACGGTGCGCTGCGCGTGGCGTCAGGAAGTGCGGGCAATGCAGATGTCCACCTCACCACGTTTGACATCTCAAACCCGGACGCACCGGTGCAGCTGGCGCAGTACACCTTGATGATCAACGAGTCCCTGAAGTCCGCCCGCTTTGATGCCAACCGCGGCTACCTGGTCACGTTCCGCAACGTGGACCCGTTGTATGTCTTTGACCTCACCAACCCCGCCCAGCCGCGCATCCTTGGCGAACTCAAGATGCCCGGCTGGTTGGACTTCATGGTGCCCATGGGGGACCGCCTCATCTGCATGGGCCATGATGACATCACCCAGACGCAGGCCGGCACGTTGGGCCTGGTGCGCATGACCCGCCGCACGCTGGCCGTCTCCCTCATTGACGTGGGCAGCAGCGGCCCGCGCGTGTTGTCCCGTGTGCCGCTGGACGGCTCCTGGGGCACCATCCCCGCCGAGCGGGATGACTACAACAAACTCTTCCGCGTGTTTCCCAATGAGGGACTGGTGATGTTCCCGTACCGCACGTTCAGTTCCTACGGGTATGCACGGCAGGCCGGCATGTTGCTTATTGACTGGGCCAATGACGCCCTCACCCTCAAGGCGGACCTCAACAACATTGGCCTGGTGGAGCGCGGCATCCTGTGGGACGCCAGCACGCTGGTGACGTTGTCTGTCCAGGTGATGCAGGTGTTTGACATTGCAGACCGCGCCAACCCGCGCGCCCGTGGTGCGGTGGAGCTGGCCCGCCAGGTGAGCGCGTTTGCCAAGGTTGGGGACAACCACCTGGTGGAACTTACTGGGGACATTGGGGTGGGCAGCGCCACCCTCAATGCCCGCGCGTTGGGTGGCGTGGACCCGGATGCCGCCCCGCTCAGCAGCGTGACGTTGGATTCTCCTGCAGGGTTCATCCAATCCAATGGCAACCTGGTCTACGTGGTGGGCGTGCACCACGCCGCCATGGCCACCGGTTATGATGACGCCGAGGATGGCAACCGCGAGCCGGAAGTTCCCACCACCGTCACCGTGGTGGACTATGCGGACCCTGCACACCCCGTGGTTCGCAGCAGCCTGAGCCTGCCGGAAGAGGTCACGTTCTGGAACCAGGGCATCTATGGCTACGCCACCGACGTGGTGGTCCAACCCAGCGCTGGCGTGTTGGTGCTGCAGAAGCCCCCCTATTACGGCGGGTACGGCTGCTCGGACTCCTCCAAGCCGGCCAGGCTGTTTGTGTTGGACCTGCGCAATCCAGACGCACCCACGCTGGCCAAGACGCTGGACGGCCCACGTTGGGGCGCGCAAATGGAAGGCGGTGGCGGCCGCGTGTTTGTGGTGGACTACCAGGCCGTGAGCGTGTTGGACGTGCGTGACCCCAGCAACGTCAAGGTGGGCAAAGAAGTGAAGGCGGAGAACGTCCTGGCCACCAACGCTGCCACCGGGGATGTGCTGCGCATGCAGTACGGTTATTCGTCCAGCGGGTTCCGCACCACGCAACAGGAGCAGGCGCTGTTGTTGGACCGCCTGGGTGATGACGGGTTGCGTGCCGTCTCACGGCTCCCCACCGACAAATATTTCTACGGCGGGCGTCTGGTGAACGGCTGGTATTGGGGCTCAGACTACCAGTCCACCGGGCTGGTGAAGGTGGACGGTGACACGCTGGGTTGGGTGGACGTTGCCGGTGCAGACCTGGCGCTCAACGGAAGCGGCCGGCTGGTTGCCGCCACCGGGGACACCGTCTTTGTGGAGACTGGCAACGCCATCCAGGTGTTGCGGTCTTCCGGCGGCACCATGGGTCAACGCATGACCATCAAGGTGGCCGGCCGGGCGGACAGCGCCATGCTCCAGGGGGACGTGGTCTACGTGGCCGCGGGCTACCACGGGCTGGTGCGGGTGCCGCTGGCGCAGTGAACTGAAAAGATTCTTTGCACACCATCAGGCCGGTCCCGGGAGCGCATGCCTGGGGCCGGCCTGGTGGTTTTTTGTCGCCTTCAGCCGGCCGCGGGCGGGTCTTGCGGCGGCGTGTGCTGCGCGGTGGCGGTGTCTTCCTTCTTCTCCCGTCCAAACAAGGCCTTGAGCAGCGCAAACAATCCAATGAGCACCACGCCAATGAGCTTCTTGCTGGCCAGCAGGATGACGCCCAGCTTGCTCAACAACTTGGCGCCAATGCCAATCTTGGCCGCTTTGAGCGCCATGGCTCCCGCACCACCGGCAACCAATGCCGCCAGGCCGTATTCGCTCACCTTGTCTTTTCCCTCCACAAAGTCCGCGTAGCGGGCGCCTTCCTCAAAGCCGCTGGCGGCAAGCAGCGCCAGCGCGTGCGGCTTGGCGGTTTCCACGTCCTCGGGGCTGGCAATGAGGTTGAGTGACGTCACACCAAACCGGCCCAACACGCGGGTGTTGAAGTTCACGCTGGACCCGCGCTCGCTGTGGCCCTTGATGCCCCACACCATGCGGTGGGTGGCCTTCTCGTAGCTGGGGTCATTGACCCACCCGTCCACAAACACCTCCGGGAAGCCGTTCTCCTTGCGGTATTCGTTGGCCTCCTGCGTGCCCTCCTTGATGTCCTCCAGGATCTTGGTGCCGTCCAGTTTCTCGGCCTCGTCGTCACGCACGTAACCGCTGTCTTCGTAGCTCACTTTGACAAACCACTGGTCCTCGCCGTGGACAATCAGCCCCATCAGCCCGTCACCCTGCTGGTTGCCCATGTTCTCCAGGACCTTGCGCGCGTCCTCCTTGGGGAGCAGCGCGTATCCCGCCGGCAGGTCCACAAAAAACTTGTGGCCCAGGTCCACCCTCTTGGGGCCGTCAATCCAGGCCAGCTTGGGCCGTTCCTCCTCGGCGGCGGCACCTTCGGCCTTGGTGCCCACCTCATCCTTGGCGGTGGTCTTGGGGTCCTCCGCGCGGGCTGGAGTGCTCCACGCCAACAGGGTCAACAACAAGACAAGGCCAGCAACACGTTTCATGGGGTCTCCGCACAGGGGGCAGGATGTTGCCTGCCAACGCCTGTGACATTCCCGGCTCCCCGCCGGACCTTCAGCCGGATCCGGGAGCTGGCGTGGTGGGGATGGGAACAGGAAAAAGCGCATGGAGCGCGTCACGCTAATACGCCGCCTGCGCGGTGGCCCAGGGATGCGCCGGCAGGGGTGTGGGAGCGTCCTGCAACTCCGCGAATGATCAGTGCGTTCCGCCCAGGCCCGCGGCGTCCATGGCCGCCTCCATGATGCCTTCATAGAGCGTGGGGTGGGCGTGGACGGTGCGCGCAATGTCCTCCGCGGTGGCTTCAATCTTCAGCGCAAAGGCCGGCTCGGCAATGAGGTCGGTGGCACCCGGTCCAATGATGTGCGCGCCCAGAAGTTCGCCGTATTTTGCGTCGGTGATGAGTTTGATGAAGCCCCGGCGTTGCAGCAGGATGTTGGCCTTCCCGGACGCCGCAAAGCTGAACTTTCCAACCTTGACCGTGTGTCCCTTCTCCTTGGCCTGCGCCTCGGTGAGGCCGCACCAGGCCACGCCCGGTTCGGTGTAGACGCAGGATGGCACCTTGATGAAGTCCAATGCCTCCGGCTTCTTCCCGGCCAGACGCTCCACCGCCACAATGCCCTCGGCGCTGGAGACGTGCGCCAGCCACGGGCCGGGGCGAACATCACCAATGGCGCTCACATCCGGGTCATCGGTGCGCTGCAGGTCCTTCATCATGATGTGGTCCCGCTCCACCTTCACCTTGGTGTTCTGCAGGCCCAGCTTCTGGGTGAGTGGCGTCCGGCCCACGCTCACCAGGCAAATCTCGCTCTTGAAGACCTGCGTGGTCCCATCCGCCATGGCCGCGCGAACCGCCACGTCATCCTTGCCCGGCTCCACCGCCGCCACCTTGGCGCCGGTGTGGATGGCCACGCCTTGACGCGTGAGTGCCCCGTGCAGCTCCTTGATCACATCCGGGTCCGCCGCCGCCAGGATGGTGGGCAGCGCCTCCAGCACCGTCACTTTGGTGCCCAGGCGCGCAAACAGCGACGCAAACTCCAATCCAATGACGCCGCCACCAATGATGGTGATGGAGCCCGGCAGGTGGTCCAGGTTCACAATGTGGTCACTGGACATCACGCGCTTTCCGTCAAACGGCGCAAAGGGCAGGGGCTTGGGCACGCCACCGGTGGCAATGATGATGTGTTTTGCTTTCACTTCCTGGTTGCCCGCACTGCCAGCCACCACCACGCGCCCGCCGCCCTGCATGGTGCCAAAACCCTGGAACACCGTGACGCCACGCTGCTTCATGAGCCCGGACACGCCGGACGCCATGGTCTTCACCACCTGGTTCTTGTGGCCCATGATCTTGGACCAGTCGATTTTTACGTTCTCCGCAATGATGCCGTAGCGCGAGGCTTCCTTGATCTCTGCGTAGACGTCTGACGCGTGGAGCATGGCCTTGGTGGGAATGCAGCCCACGTGCAGGCAGGTGCCCCCCAGGTGCGGGTCCTTCTCAATGAGCGCCACCTTGAGGCCAAGCGCACCCGCGCGTGCGGCGGCCACGTAACCGCCCGGGCCCGCGCCAATGATGGTCACGTCAAACACGCCATTGCCGTCTGCTGGGCCCGCCATGGTTCCTCCGCACGTCTGTCTTGTTGGGTTCCGTCGTCACCTGGGGTGCCCAGGCGCGCGCACCACTAGCGGGGTGCCGTGGGCCCTGTCCAGACATGTGTCACCCCGCACCGTCTTTGATGGCCAATGCTCAGGTTTTGTGGAACCTATGACGCTCCGGCCATCCGAGGGACACCACATGGATTCCAACCTGCCCATCTACCTGGATCACAATGCCACCACGCCGCTGTTGCCGGCGGTGGTGGATGCCATGTTGCCCTACCTGCGGGACCATTTTGGGAATCCCTCCAGCGGGCACGTGTATGGCCGGCGCGCCAAGGATGCGGTGGAACAGGCCCGCGCGCAGGTGGCCACGCTGTTGGGGTGTGAGCCCGCCCAACTGGTGTTCACCGGCGGCGGGACCGAGGCCAACAACCTTGCCATCCGTGGCGTCATGGAGGCGCGCGCGGACCGGCGTCAGCTCATCACCAGCGTCATAGAACACCCCGCCACCTCCAAGGTGTGTGACTGGCTGGAGCGCCACGGCGTGACGGTGGCCCGCGCGGGTGTGGATGGGGAAGGGCGCGTCCGTGTGGAAGAGGCCATTGCCGCCGCCGGGAAGAACACCGCGCTGGTGACGGTGATGCACTCCAACAATGAGACCGGTGTGTTGCAGCCCATTGCGGCCCTGGCCAAGGCGGGTCATGCCGTCGGCGCGGTGGTGCATTCGGATGCCGCGCAGTCCGTGGGGAAGGTCCCGGTGCGCGTGCGTGAACTGGAGGTGGACCTGCTGTCGGTGGCGGGACACAAGTTGTACGCGCCCAAGGGCGTGGGCGCGCTCTACATCCGCGCGGGCACGCCGTTGACGCCGTTTGTCCTGGGCGCGGGCCACGAACACGGCGTGCGCCCCGGAACCGAAAACGTGGCTTCCATTGTAGGGCTGGGCACCGCGTGTGAGCTGGCCGGCCTGGATCTGGATGCTGCTGCCGCACGCATGGTGGGGCTGCGTGACCAGTTGTGGGAACGCCTCAAAGCGGGGGTGCCGGGCCTGGCGTTGACCGGGCATGCACAGCTGCGGCTGCCCAATACGTTGCACGTGCGTTTTCCCGGCGTGGCGGGCAACGCGGTGTTGGAAGGCGCGCCGGAAGTGGCAGCGTCCACCGGGTCTGCGTGCCATGACGGGCAACACAGCGCGCCGGCGGTGGTGGTGGCCATGGGCGTGACGCCACAGGACGCCGTGGGATCCGTCCGCTTGACGTTGGGACGCGGGACCAACGCGCAACAGGTGGAGGCAGCGGCGGCGGCGTTGGTGCGGTCCTGGCAACGTTTGGCGGGATAGACGTGGGGAGGTTGCGGCCACAGGTTAGTTGGTGTATGAATGACACCATGACATTGGGAATCACTCCAGCAACCCGCGTTTGTGTGCTCACCGGCGCCGGCATCAGCGCCGAGAGTGGCATTGCCACATTCCGGGATGCCAACGGGCTGTGGGAACAACACCGCGTGGAAGACGTGGCCTCACCGGATGGGTTTGCCCGGGACCCCGCGCTGGTGTGGCGGTTCTACGCCCAGCGGCGCGCGCAGGCCCGGGGGGCCGTGCCAAACCCGGCGCACCGCGCGCTGGCAGCGTTGGAAGCGCGGCTGGGGGATAACTTTTTTTTGTGCACCCAGAACGTGGACAACCTCCATGAACAGGCGGGTTCCACGCGCCTGGTGCACATGCACGGCGAATTGTTTCTCACGCGTTGTTCAGACCCGGACTGCGCCACGCCTCCGGTGGCGGACACGCGCAGCGCGTTCCCAACGCTGCCGCGGTGCGCCTGTGGTGCCCTGCAGCGCCCGCACATTGTGTGGTTTGGGGAAGTCCCGTTGGAGGTCCAGCCCATCAAACGCAAGGTGCAGGCCTGTGACGTGTTTTTGTGCGTGGGCAGTTCGGGCAACGTGTATCCCGCCGCCGGGCTGGTGCGTGAACTGCACTACCGCCGCAGCATGGGTGAGGTGGTGCGGTCGGTCTATGTGGGGCTGGAGCGCCCAGCCAACGCCGCACATTTTGATGACGTGCTTTTGGGAAAAGCGGGGGAACTCCTGCCCGGCCTGATTGCGTTGACGTGAGCGGAAGGTTGCGCGCGCAGGACTCAACCTCACCCATGCAAAAACGCCAGCATGCGCTGGGTGAGCTGCTCGGTGTGGCGTGACTCAAAAAAGGGTCCACCCAACGCCATGAAATGGTCCAGGTGCCCGTGCGTCTCCACCTCCCCGGCGGGTCCAACACGCTCACGCCAGGCTGTGGCCAGCTGGTCCAGGTTGCGCAGCCGCAGCCCCGTGTTTGCCTTACCCGCCAACAGCACCTGGGTGGGCACCCGCAGCGGTGCCTCCACCAGCGGCGCGTTCAACAACCCCCGCAAGAACGGCAACACGTCCGGCGGGTCAAACCGCTGCTGGTCCACCGCCAGGCGGCCCGCGCGGCGTTGTCCGGACGGAGGAGAGACAAAGGACGAATAGGCAAACGCGGCCACACGCACCGCGGTGGGGATCCGGTCTTGTTTCACCGCCGCGGTGATGTGGTTCACAAACCAGACCGGCGTCTGCTCCAGGATGTTGAGGAGCGGCGCCAACAGCACCGCGCGTTGGGCCAGCGGTTGGCGGCCCAGCAGGACCCCCAACGCCCACGCGCCCAGGCTGTGGCCCACCACCAGCGGGGGGGCGCCATCCTGCTGTGCCACGTGGGACAACAGGCCCTCCAGGTCCGCCAGGTGCTGGGCCAGCGTGAAGGAGCCTCCAGACCCGCCCGCGCCGCGCGGGCTCACCGTGGTCACCACAAAGCGGGACTGCAGCGCACGCACCAGGCCATCTTCGCCGGCGCAGCCGCCCAGTCCTTTGATGACCAGCACCCGCCTGGCCGAGCCGGGGCCCGCATGGTGCCGCAGCTCCAACGTCACGCCGTCCGGGCACGCATACGCCGCCTGCTCCATGCTGGGGCTGTTAGCATGGCATCCCACACCGCGCGTCCCTTGCCCGGCGACGCGTTTTCCCTTACCCAAGACCCCAACGTTCGCAGCACGTTTCCCTTCCATTGTGCGTGGTGATGGTCATGGCGTTGCCGGTGACATTCTCCTTGGTGGTCATCCTTCTTGCCCAGGCTCCGGCACCCGCCGCACAGCCCGCGCCCGCCGCACAGCCCGCGCCCGCCGCACAGCCCGCGCCGTCCGCAACACAGCCCGCACCGTCGGCAACACAGCCCGCACCGTCTGCAACACAGCCCGCCGCACAGCCCGGCGCCGAGCCGCCGCCGTCCACACCACCCCCCGCCGCTGTCCCGCCGGCCCCCGCCAAGCTGCGCCTCTGGGTCACGCCACCGGCGTCATTTGGCCTCCCCCAGGAAATCACCGCCGCATTCACCGAGGCGGTCAACACCGAAGCCGGCCAGGTGGCGGGCAACACGTACACCGTGCTGACCGAGTCTGACGCGTCCAGCATCCTCAGCGCGGACCAGCGCGCGCAGGCGGTGGGTTGTGCGGACGCGTCCTGTTTTGTGGACCTGGCCAAGGTGATGGCGGCGGACCGGCTGCTCAATTGCCGCGCGTCCAGTGTGGGTGAGGATGTGTTGGTGGCGTGCAAGCTCATTGGCATCAAGGAGGGCGGTGAGCTGGCCAACAAGGACCGCAAGGTGGTGGCCAAGGGTCTGCCGGTGGCGGACGCAACGCGCGCGCTGGTGGGCATCTTGTTGACGGGCCAGGCCAGGCAGCGCCGGGGGTTGGTGCAGCTCAAGGTCAATGAACCTGGCGCGCAGGTGTTGGTGGATGGCAAGGCCGTGGGGCAGGCGCCGCTGGCCGAGCCGTTCCCGGTGGATGAGGGCTCCCATGAGGTCCTGGTGAAGAAGGATGGATACGCCACCTGGAAGGCCAAGGTGGATGTGCAGGCCGGGACGTTCACCAACCTGGACGCCAACCTCACCGCCATCCGGACGTTCATCATCTGGCCGTTTGGTCTGTTGGGTGGTGCGCTGGGCGTGGCGTTGGGCGGCGCGCTGCTGGTGGGCGGTCTCACCGCGGGCGGCGTGGCGGATTGTCTTGACGGTGGGTACTGGGGGTCTTCGTACACGCGCTACATGGGACAAACGGCGCTCAAGCCTGTATCTGACGCCACCGCCAGCGGCCTCCAAAACACCCGCGCGGCATGTGGCCCCGTCCTCCAGGGACAGCCGGCGTACCGTGAACGTCCCATTGACAGCTTTACGCATGAGCAGCGCTACCCGCCCATTGTCATTGTGGGGATGATTGTGGCCAACGCGCTGTTTGCCGGCGCGGGTGCCGCGTTGGTGGTGGGCATTGCTGCCGCGGTTGCGCTCTTTGTCACCGACGGCATTGTCCGGTTTGTGCGCAGCGAAGAATAGCCAGACCGCACCCCTCAGCCATGCCACGTGTTGTGGACCCCGCGCAGCTTGGCCTCTTTGCGCCGGAGTCCGCGCCGGATGTGGTGCGCCCGGTGACGCCGTCCGCGGAGGCACTGGCCATCTCGGCGCGCCTGCCGGGCAACATCCGGTTTGGAACCTCGTCCTGGGCGTTCCCGGGTTGGAAGGGCCTGGTCTATGACGGGGACCATGAGGTCACCACATTGGCCCGCCATGGGCTCAAGGCCTACGCCCAGCACGTGTTGTTGCGCACGGTAGGGTTGGACCGCAGCTATTACGCGCCCATGGCGGTGGAGGACCTGCAGGCCTACGCCCGGGTGCTGCCGGCAGGGTTCACCGCCGTCATCAAGGTGTGGGAGGCCATCACGCTGCCCCGGTATCCTGGGCACGCGCGGTACGGGAAGAACGCCGGGCAGGCCAATCCCCACTTCCTGGATGCCGGGGTGTTCCTGGGGGAGGTCCTTGGCCCGCTGCAGGATGTGTTCTGGCCACACGTGGGGGCGTTGGTCCTGGAGTTTTCTCCCATGGGCGCGGGGGATGAACGGGCGTTTTGCCAGCGGTTGGATGTGTTTCTTGGCGCCGTTCCCAGGAACGTCCCCTTGGCAGTGGAGCTTCGCAATCCCGCGTTGTTGACGCGGCGGTACCTGGATGTGTTGGGCGCACACGGCGTGGCCCACGTGTACAACCGGTGGTCCCGGATGCCGGCGGTTGGGGCGCAGCTGCGCGTGACCGGTGCTCCCACCACCACCCACGTGGTGGTCCGGGTGATGCTCCCCAAGGACCGGTCCTATGAGGAGCGCAAGGCGCAATGTGCGCCGTTTGACGCGCTGGTGGACGTGGATGACCAGATGCGTGACGACGTGGTGACCCTGGCACGCACCCTGTTGGGGACAGCGCGGACGTTGCTGGTCATTGTGAACAACAAGGCCGAAGGGTGTGCGCCAAGGACGGTGGAGGCCCTGGCAGCGCGGGTGGTTGCGGCACTTCCTTGACGTGCCCCCGTCACCCTTGGAACAACAGGGGCACGGGCGGCACCTTCACCGCGTGTCTCCCCGGGGGTTGACCCATGGCGGCCAAGAAGAAATCCAAAGCGGCAAAGAAGGCGGGCACGCGTTCCAAGGTACCCGCAAAGGCCCGTCCCGCCGGGAAGGGGAAGCCAGCTGCCAAGAAGGCCGCACCCAAAAAAGCTGCGCCCAAGAAGGCTGCGCCCAGGAAAGCGGCACCCAAGAAGGCTGCATCCAGGTCCGTGGCACAGGCGGCAAAGAAGAAAAAATCCAGCGGGGACACGCAGCCCACCGTCAAGCGCAAGGTGACGCCCAGCCAGCCTACGGTCACGCCGCGCGAGCGCATGGAGCGTCTGGCCACGCCGGTGGTGAGTCCGGTGGAGGCCATGGAACGCGCGGCGCGCAACACGCTGGGGAACAGCGCGGTACGCAATGGCCCCTCGCCAGCGCCTGCTGCCACGCCAGCGCCTGCGGCCGCAGCGTCCGAGGATGACCGCCGCGAGTTCTTGCGCGTTCCCTACGGCGCCTGGGTGAACGTGGTGCGGGATGGGCGGCAGGAATTTTGTCTGGCGCGGGACATTTCCCTGGGTGGACTTTTCCTCAAGGCAAGTCCCCCGCCTGCGTTGGGGCAGGACATCCAGTTGTTGTTGGTGATTGAGAATGACACCACGCCGTTGGAGTTGCGTGGGGTGGTGGTGCGTCGCAGTGAGAGTGAGGGTGGGTTTGGGGTGCGTTTCCAGCAGTTGGACCCGCTCACCTCGCGGCGTTTGCGGGAGCTGGTGGCAGATACGTCGGCGGCGCTGTGGCGTCCGCCCAGCGGGAGCCCCACGTCCGCGCCGTGAAACTGCGGCCTCTTGGCCGCGGCCACAATGGGTGATTCGTCAATCAACGGGGCTTCTGTTGCCTTGTTGCTCTGCGCGTTTTCCGTTGACGGAGGAGGTGGCTGGTCTTAGGGTCGGGTTGACTTGTCAATCAATGACCGGCCACGCGGGCCGGCACCACAGGGCGGCAGCACATGAACAAGCCAGGCAAACCCGTGTCACGGGCGGCCATCAAGCCGGTGAAGGACAGCGCCGAGGACCGCGCCAAGGACAAACAGCGGCAGATTCTGGACGCGGCGGTGCGGGTGTTTGCGCGCAAGGGGTTCCATGACGCGCGGGTGAGTGACATCGCCAAAGAGGCGGGCGTGGCCTACGGGCTGGTCTACCACTACTTCACCAACAAGGAAGAAATCCTCAACTCCATCTTCCAGCGCAACTGGAAGGTGGTGGTGAAGATGATGGAGAGCGTGGAGGAGCAGCAAAAGGGGCTCAAGCCGCGGCTGTTCGCCATCGTGGACTTCATGATGAACGTCTACAAGATCTCTCCGGACACCGTGGACCTGTTGGTGTTGGAGTTCGGGCGTTCCTCGCGTCTGGCGTCGGCGGTGCGGCATCCCACCATGGACCGTTCCTGGGGGGTGTTGCAGCGCATTGTGGAGACGGGGCAGCGGGACGGGGAGGTCCGGGCGGATGCGGATCCCCGGTTGCTCACCACGTTGTTCATGGGGTTGGTGGAGACGGGCCTGGCGTCCTTTGTGACGCGCTTTTTCCAGCGGGATGAGGACACGTTGGAGCAGATGAAGCGGGCCATTGTGGACACGTTTGTGGATGGCGTGTCTCCCCGGGCGGAATCCAAGGGCAAAGCGGAGGGCCGCGCTTCCCACGGGGGTTGAGTCTTCTGCGCCCCTGTTTTTCGCTTTTCGAGCCGTGGGCTTCAGCCCACGGGGGCGGACGCCGCGGATCCCCTCGCCGAACCGGGCCCCGCTTTCCCGTCGCCGAACCGGGCTCCGCTTTTCCGTCGCCGAACCGGGCCCCGCTTTTCCGTCGCCG
>Ga0154020_10004194_pt1 | contig 17208 bp, 14 predicted proteins | sample Klosneuvirus_201_FD_109709 | JGI IMG/M metagenome (GOLD analysis project Ga0154020, IMG submission 109709) | Active sludge microbial communities from wastewater, Klosterneuburg, Austria - Klosneuvirus_20160825_MG | ecosystem: Engineered > WWTP > Aerobic digester > Activated sludge | place...
ATACCTACATACCTATCAGATGCTGTTAAATCATCATGTAGATAGGGAAGAAGCAAGTGCTAAGATGTTTGGCAGAGTTTTGGGAACAAGATTGTGGGAAGATAAGGATATAGATTTGCTTATTTCGCAAAGACGACCTATATCTTCTTATAACTTTTTACTACCTCTTGCCCTGCATTTAGCAGGTACACAGATACAAACACGTTCAAGTATGAAGGCTACTCCACTGAAAGATGCTACGGTAGAGGATGCTTATGCTATGACGAATCTTATGATGTGGAATTGGGATAAGACTTTCTTCGAGTTTGAACAGACAAGGGCTTTTCTCAATACGATTATAACGAGTATGGGATGGACTTATGACCAGTGGAACTTTACGAAGGGGCATTGGGTATGTAAGAGTATTGACCCATTTAGGATAAGATGGGACATCGCAACCAAAGAAAGGGATTTCTCTGATTGCAGATTCTTACAGGATACTATGTGGGGTACAGGCGAAGAAGTTATTAACATGGCAGGGGACGAGCAGACGAGAGAAGAGATTCTGTATCGTATAGCACAATACGAGCCAAAGATGAACTCTCATGCATGGGTAGAGAAGATATTCGATTCTTCATTCAACTGGACACCTACAGGAGATTCTCGTGCAGACGATTATCTTGACTTAAAGATGGGACGTTACAGAGTAATTGACCATCACGAGAAAAGGCAGATACCTACTGCGGCACTCATTGATGGTTTCTCTGGAGCATACGAAGTTGTAACAGATAAACCTGCCGAGCAGATTAAAGCAATGATGAGAACCAATCCTAACTTTGACCTGCAAAGATTCAATGTTACACAGAACTGGCATGGCATCATCTGCCCTGCTATCGAAATGGTTTTGGCAGAAGAGAAGTATGAAGTTGAAACACCCGATAATGATTATATATTCAAGCCACAGTTATGCTACGATTTTCATCCAGACTTAAAGCAGACCATAGGTGTATTTGATAACCTGTATGGTATCGTTCAGAGTATTAATAAACGTAAATCCACAATGCTCGAATATATAATGAGCGTTACAGGTGGCGACTTTATTGCAGAGGACAGAGCGATAGAGGGGTATGAAGAAGATTGGAACACACCAGGATTTAAGTATGTACGTAAGTATAAAACAGGCTCACCTGCGCCTAAAAGGGACTATCCTCCTTCGTTACCCGAAGGCGTGTGGAAATATGAGGCAGAAGATTTGCAGTTCCTCGAAATGATTTCAGGTGTTACAAAGAACGCCAGAGGTATGAGAGATGATGCAGGGGAAAGCGGAGTATTAGTTAAGAATAAGATACAGCAAGCGGAAATACAGCTCACCTATCTTATGAATAACATGACGTTTTCTCAAAAGAAACTGGCTATCTCGTGTGTTCATAATATACAGGCTTATATGACAGAAGAGGATGTTGTATTCTTAACTGACTATCAGACTGGAAAAGAAATCTTCATGGATATAAATAAGCAGGGAGAAGATGGTCAAGCCCTAAATAATATAACCAAAGGAAGTTACAATATAAGTATTGATGTAACTAAACCTTCTGTATCCTCAAGACAGATGGCGTTCTTGCAGGGTGTAGAGATGGCAAGAGTTGGAATGCCTCCTGACTTTATGAGATGGGATTTAATTATAAAGAACAGCGATATTCCTCATGCCGCAGAATGGTCAGCATACATTAAGATGCTGTTGAAGATGAAATATGGTATTGATGTTGATACGCTTGAGAATATAGATATGAATAAGCTGTCTATGTTAGGTGGGCAGGGAGCGCAGGGGCAAGCATTACAGGGCGCAAGCTCAACAATAAACTCAATGATGGGCGGAAGTCCGCAAAACTTAAACGTGCCTAACGGGGCAGGAGGTATATAATGGCTTGTGAAGTAGAAATCAAATTACCCGAAGATTGTAAGAAAGAAGATAAACCCAAAGATACACGGCTTGATTCTTTCAGCATGTCAACTAAACACCTACCAGATTCAAAGGGGTGGGAAGCGGGGACTCAACACAGCGTTACTCTCGATGTACTTTTTACAGGTCTTCGTTCATCCTACCATGACGATGGCGAAATGGAGGCAGAAATGCTTATTCTGCCCAAGAAAACGCAAGAAAAAAAATAGGATAGATTTTTGCCTTGACAAGAGCTTCTATGATATATTATATTTGTAAATTAAAATTACCTACAAATGAGCGATACAAACACAACAGAAGAAAAGAAACCCGAAATCATAGACATTAATAACATGTCGGTAGATGAGTTAAGGGCTTTACGTGAGAAAAACAATTCAGATTCCGAATCAACGGATATAATAACCGATACTCCAGAGGAGATACGGGAACAACAGGAAGCAGAGCCTTCCTCCGAATACAACATCGAAATAGTAAGCAAACCCGCAGAGGGTGGAGATGGGATAACAGTGAAGGGCGACCAGAGCGTTGCAAAAGAAGAAGATGGACAGCCAGATGCAACGAAGGAAGAATTGAGCTATGCTCAGTTTGCAGACAAGTATCCAGACCTCAAAGATAAAATCAATGAGGAAAAATTCAAAGAGATGTTTAAGGTGGAAACACCTGCAACTCCTCCAGTAGCGGATACTCCTGTAGAGTTTCAAAAGGTAACAATAGATTCAAATGATGAAGTCGCTATAACAAATATATTCGATTCCAGTGTCAGGTCTGATACTGAAATACGAAACATACTGTTAAAAGCGGGCTTGAAAGAATTTCCAAAAAGCGAAGATGAGATGGATGCCTTTGCAGAAGGGTTTCCACGCCAGTATTTGCAATTCGAGAGAAGGCAAGGAGAGATAGCCGAGTCTGTGACTAAGGGCTATATATCTAAGAAGGAGATAGAAGTCAACGCTCCTTTCATTGCTAACAAGAATCTCACGGAGTTTGGGGATTTAGTCTATAAAGATATTGAGGGTTTATACCCCAATTTCGAGAAGGATAAAGATTCTTTAGAAAAAGGTCGCAAAGCAATAGTAGATTTTTATACTAAGGCTCGCAATGACCCCCGATACTTTAATACAGTCAACGGGAAGTCATTGCCCTCTAAGGAAAAACTTTATACAGGTTTTGTTAATTCCAATAGGGAACTGTATCGTGATATGGCAACGAAAGGTGTTGCTACTCCGATAGCCAAAGCAGGGGACGGAAAGAAAATCATAGAAGAGATAAAGAGGCATGTGAAAAACACACCTATAACCTCTCTACAGGATAACGTGAAATCAGGTAGCGGTAACGTATCGAAAACCGTAAACATTATGGACGATAACGAAGCTACCAGTCTTAGCTTGAGTACACTTAAAGCTATGCAGAGTAAAATAAGAACTAAATTATAAGATAAAGGAAAAAGTATAATGGCAGGTACAATTCAATATTGGGACTCTACTATACAGGCTAATCTCAAGATAGCATCTGAGATTATGTATAAAGAAATGGGTCAAGACCTCTTTTGGATAAGGTGGATAACCTTCATGTCCAGAAAGTCAGTAGAAAAGGGTACAGAAGAAATCGGTTTCGTTGGTGAGATGTTGAATGAAAAAGACATTCAGCCCCCGAAATCAGCTATCGGTGTTTATGAGCAGTTCGGTAGGAAAGAAAAAGGAACAGAGATGTTTATTCCTACAAGATTGCACATCAAAGGAAAACCGATATACGGTGACAGACCGTTGATTGGTACAGGAGAAAGAAACCATTTCGTGTACCACAACATACGAATCAATCAGGTTCGTAAGGCGATAGCGGCAAAACCAGGACGTATGGTAGAACAATCCATCGGCAGATACATTGACGATGTGATTAATCAGACTCAGCCTCAGCTTACCGATTGGTTAAGGAAGTATGTAAATACTTCGATGATAAGACGTGCATTAGTAGAGGGCAGAAGCCATAACCTCACAGCTTCAACTGTTGATTATGGTTTAGGCTTGAGAAGGGTTTCACCTTCAAACTTCTATGTTGCGGGTTATCAGGATGCATCGGATAACACCTCATGGGTAGGTGGATTGAAGTATACGAATGGAAGACCAGGCACAGATGCATACGAGGCACTTGTTGAAACTGCTCTGAACTCATTGGGCGCAGGGGATGGTTTCAATGTAGCATTCCTCAAAAAGATGTCTATCATCGTGAGAAGGCAGAAGAATCTGTTACCTCCGATTCAGCTTTCGGATAAGTCCGAATGGTTTCCGATGGTTATCACCCCGTATCAGTATTCACAGTTATTGGACGACCCTGCTTGGGAGAAGATAGTATTACAGATTCTTCCGAGAGAAGGCAATCCTAAAGATAACTGGATGCTGAATGGTGCGGCAGGATACGCTCACGGCTTTATCCTGTACGTTGATAACGGTGCTTTCGGTGCGCATACAAATGCGAACAAATACGGTCATTCAGATGTTACTGCTGGATTCCCTGAGTACGGATGCGAAGATGACCCGAACTCGGAAGATTTCGCAGATATCACAGAACTCGATGAGAGCTATCTGTCAGTTGGCTTGATACTCGGAAGAAATGCCTGTTCAGTGGGTATTGCGAAGAAACCAGGATACACAACTGAAACCTTTGACCATGATTCACAGTCAGAGGGTGGCTTGTACTGGATAGCGGGTGCAGAGAGATGGGACATGTACGATACAGACGGTCAGGTTGATGGCTTATCAGCAGGGGACTTTTATAAAAATGAAAGTATGGTCGCTTTCGCAACTTATTCACCATCAGTCTAAGAAAGGACAAGTAAATGAAAAAGATAATCATATTAATAGCGTTTGCCTTAACTCTTGTCAGCGTATCCTACTCGCAGACATACGAGGATAGAGGAAGCGTGTATTCATGGAAGTGGATAAGCGGAGTGTTGGATAGTGCGGAGAGTGAAAACTCTCCCTCCTTCCCTGCTTATGATATAATTAATCTGTATAAGGTGGTTGTTCTCGATACAGGCTCAGGTGCAAATCTGTATGCTGAATATCTTGAAAAGAAACCTTATGCTATAGTCATGGTTAAGGGAAGCGGAACAGTTGATAGTCTTTCCTCGCTTAAACTATACGGAAGAAATCCAGATGATTCATGGACAGTAGTTGATACTGTAAGTACAGCTAAAGAGGTATCTTGTATGACCACACTTAGCTTTAATGATGTTGCACGTTTTTCAGAATTACGATTTACAGGGACGGTAGCAGATTTAACAGTAAGTGCTTACAACGTCAGGATATACGTTGAAATAGTAATTCCAAAAACAATTGCAAACGGAGGTAAGAAATAAAATGTCATACATCACATCATGGATACTGGCAAGACCAGGAAAACCATTATCGAAACAGTATTCGATAGCACAGGCAGAACTGGATAAGTTCTCATGTGTATTACAGCCTACTGAAAGTGCAGTGAAGCAGGGTTTACTCTGCGTGTACAAGCACGATGCGGCTGTGATAAACCTTGCTACTTATGCCAACTTCCCCGCCAACACAGTGATATTCAACTGTCAGGCAGGGACAATTGCCTTTAAACAGGCGGCTGAAGGCACAAGCACTTGGGCAACAAACTAAGTTAAGAGACATCCCATTTATCGAAACTATGTCGAGAGCCTTGTAGGGGGGTAACGATATAGCAAGTAGATAGGTGGGATGTTTATATTTTCAATAACCTACTAATAAAGATAATAAAATGGCATTCCAGAAAAGAAAAGAAGTAAAAGAAGTATCCGAAGTGAGGCTTGTCTTAGTCGATACAGCCGTAGAGATTCCCGTTGAATTATCGTTTGAGGGTGCTAAGTATGAGCTTAAACCCGATGGGATAGTTCCAAAGGCTTTAGCAGAAAAGTTCAAAGATTTTGCTCAGTATGAGATATACGATGTTCAGAACGAGGAGCATGTAAGGCTCGTAGAGAACAAAGATAAGTTGTTCACCACACGTAAAAACTACGGTACTTTCGATATGATGAGAGAGTGGGAACTCCTTTCTCCTTCACAGAAGGACGATACAATAGCTTTCATCAGGAACTTAAAGAATCCTAAGCTCCCTGACGTGGTAACTGCGGATGAAGTGAGCTTACTGAAAGGTATCTAAGATGTCACAGCCAATTTCAGCAGAAAGAACGGCAGAGATAATAACATTCGTTAGAAGGAATGTTGGCGATACAGGCTATAAGAAATATCCTTCTAACGAAATGTTTTATAGCATTGCTAATGCTATCATTGAAGAGATAGCGGAAGCTAAGAAAAACATCAAGGAAGATGTTGTAATAAATCTAAGCCCTGATAAGTATTATTACGCAGAAGCGGATATAGTAGAGCAAATACAGGACATCATCAGAGTTGATAATGTTATTTTGAGATTTTCAGATAATACCGAAAGCATTCCTTTAACATTAGTTTCACAGGGCAGATTTGAGAATGAAAGAAAATCTCTTGTGCCTAATCCTGTTTATGCAAAGTATCCACACTTAACTTTCAGATATGATGCTAATCTAAGAAGATGTTACTATATTGACGAGAATTATGGGATATACTACTGGCAACCCGTTTCTACACCAGATGTTCGCATGGTTATTCAATGCTCCCGCAACCCTATTGCAAATGAACTTATGAGCGATATCAACAATCCAAAGTTGGGAAGAACGTGGGATAAGTATATCAGAGCAGGTATTTTGAAGGAAATATGCGCAACCTCTAATGACCCGATACTACGAAACTTAACAAAGTATTGGAATAGTGAGTTTGAGAAATATGAAACAAAAGGATTGAATAAAACAAAGCAAATGCATCTAAAAGAGTTTAAGGAGTTCTAATGAAAAAGATAATTTTATTACTGTTTATATTATGCGGATTGTCATATACGCAGGTAGCATTCAGGGTAGTAGCTGTTTCTCCCAACTATCCTAATGTATATCCTCGCTACAATAGCTTACAGCAGGTTTACAGTGCTATTAAAGATAGCGCAAACGTGAGTACGGGTAAGTATTTTGTTATCAATATTGCTACCGCTACTGAGAATGTAACAGATTGGTCGGGTCGGTGGAAGGATAGTATAGCCAGTAGGAATCCTTATATGAGGCTTACGCAGTTAGGACAGGCTATTGGAGATAGTATAATTGGTGTTACCACAGAAGAGTTTACATTACTTGCAGGTATCTTAGGACTTAAATCAGATATAGCGGGTGATGGTCTAAGTTTTCTTAGTCATGCGATAAAAGTTAATGTCAAGTATCCTATAATTATATCAAGCGATACAGTGACTATTCAGCTTAATGATAGTAACTTCGTTACTCCGATAGGAAGCACAACAAGGAATCAGTATGTGACCTTAAAGTTTTCGACTAATTCGGGATTGACCTACAGTGCTAATGGCATAGAGGTAATGACACAATACCCCATTATAAAGCGTAACGATAGTTTAACCATACAGTTGAATGATAGTAACTTCGTAATTGGAGATGCTACTTCGCGAAGCCAATACGTAACATTAAAGTTGCGGGATAACTCATTAAGCTACACTAAGTTTGGTCTTGGTGTTAATTACACAGGCATAGACCTCGATAGCGGACTGATAGGACGTAGCACTGGTTTAAGTGTAAATACAGATGGCTTACGTTTAGGGTACAATTCAGGCAAGAAACTCACAATATTAAATACTTTTATTGGTGAGGGTATCAAGTGGATTGGGGAAAACAGTATAGGTATCAGCGTAGGTCAGCCGTTAGAATTTGATAGTGACACTAACCTTATCTTAGGGTATAATACCAGTCATTTTGCATTACAGACTACCTCAAATGATTTCAGTATTGTCGTAGACAGTGGCTTAACAACGGGTACAAACTATTTCAACTCTCCCAAAATAAGAAAAGATAATAATGAGTTGGCGTTCAATACCTCAAAAGAACTTGAAACCGCACCTACTTTATGGGGCGATGGTCTTATCAAATCAGGCGATGCAGGTACGGTTGTAGTCAATGAGTTCGCAAAAGTAGAGAATGATACTGTTAAGATAAAAACATCCTACACTTTACAGTGGTACGATGACTCTTTGAAAAACTCTATGACTTATGTAGAGCCTTATGATAGCACGGGTCTCCCTGTATTGCAGACAGGTAAGATAAAAAGGGTTACTTGGACTTATCAGTTATCCAGTGGTAACGATACCGTAGTAACTAATAACCTTGATATATCAGTAAACATAGGGGATAAATTGCGATTGTACTGGAGTAACGGTTCGTCAAGATTTATCTTACAAAGGTGGGTATTATCAACAAGAGTATGGAGTAACCTTACTAATATATCTGCTACTGATTTCGCAGACAATAAATGGCGTTTAATCTTAGAACTCTATGCGGAGGCTGAATAATGTTGTCCAATATAACAGAACGAGAACTCTTAGAGATAGTTACGGATGCTATTCCACTCTCTTTAGAGCTAACATCAGACGAAATAAAAGCTAAGATAAAAAGAGCGATGCTCTACATCAATAGCTTTTACGCATTATCAGATAAGCTGAATGGGTACAGGGAAACATCTTTATGCGAGTTCTACAACTCTGCCAATTTAGTGACAAACGTAAGAGAGAACAGTTCTATTGAAACAAGATGGCAGATAGTCCCGAACAGCGTGATTAAGCCTGTTAAGATGCTTTCTTGTATGCTGAAAAGTATCCTACCCGCAGATGTGGCTTTGCCCGCAGATATAGAATTTGTGCAGAATATTAAGATTTCGGTTCAAAACGCAGAGGATATAAACACACTTGTGCCTTCTAAGAATAAGGGCGCAATAGGATTCTTGAGTGGTCAGGGATTCTTCACTGTTCTTTCTCTTGACCCTGCCTCGAATACCTTCGACCAGATACAGATAATTGATTGTTTGATAACGTATGTAAGGCAAGTGGAGTTACCTTTGTGGTTGGATGAATCACGAGGGCTTTATGTAGATATATTCGCAACTGACGTAAACTGGTTGACTAACTTGGTCTTATCCTATTGCAATGCTTCGCATATAAGCGCACAGGTAAAGCGAGAGATAAGAGAACATCAAGATAAATTACTATACTAATGCCTACTCCATTTCTTGAAGAAAACGTACTGGAATTAAGCAGATGGCTACAGGATGAGCGTTTAGGCATCGGGGAGAACGATGCTGAACATGACTTCTCAGAAGCCCTTTTGGTGTCGGCTATTAATCGAGCAGTCAGAATTCTGCTGAATATGATTATCGAAAAAGAAACCGATGAGAATAAACTTTCGGATGCATTAAATGAATACATAAAGGAAGAAAAAGGTATTCACGTACAGCAGAATGAAATAGCGATGCCTTCCGATGCTTTAAAAGGCTTAACGGTTTTTAAGGTACGACTTAATGGTGTTCCTCCTGTTGCAATTAACAGATATGCGCTTTATACCAATCCTTTATTGTGGCATAGCGTTACAGGCGAATCATATAATCCAGAGGAGTCTGCTACAGAAGATACAGATAGGTGGACAGAGTTCGATAGAAAAATAAGAACGATGGGCATTACTGATGGAATAATTGATTATTTGTATATACAGAAACATCAATATGTAAATCTTGGTGATGTACAAGACTTAAAGATTAATAGCAGATTTCAAAATGAGTTGCTTGAGATAGCACAAAAACTAATTGAAAAGGTAGCTCCTATAAACTAATGGCAAGCTCACTAAGTAAAACTACGGTACAGACTGCAATGGGCAGAATACTTTCTAAGTTAGGAATAGTAAAGCCTGTTGACCAGATGAAGACTAAGATTCTGAATCAACTCAATATCTCACAAAAGGAACTGTGGGATGAAATTGTGAAAGACCCCGCAATCGAAAATTTGTATGTTGTGAAACACGCAACTCCCATTTCGTTAGAGCACGGAACATTCAATTTAAGCTCTATCTCTAACTATCAAAAAGTATCTGAGTTCGGTAGGAATGGTTGGGGCAAGGCTAACAAAACAGATGGGGAAACGATAAGCGAATTATCAAAAGACAAGTTTGCAGAGAAAGAGATACATTACACGATATACGGTGAGATTCTGGAAGTTTTCATAGGGAAACAGCTTCCTCAAACTACTGATAATTTCTACCTGAAATACGTGAGATTGTGCAAGGAGTTAGCGTTAAAAACAGATTTGCTTGATGTACCTGACGGATACGAGGATAAACTTGTGAACAAAGTTATTCTCTCTATCGGAGGAGTTCCGCCAACTATAGAGCCAAAGGACAAGAAGTAAGATGTCATTAAACGAACAAGCTGAAAATATAAGGCGTAGCATAGAGTTCATCCGTAACGGTAGCTTAGGTATCGTTACTGATGGGGATAAGTATAAACGCCCCTTCCTTTCGATGAAAGAATTACGCAACATGGACTACGATAACGAAGTCAATATGTTGTCGACAAAAAATGATACCAATGCAGGAGATTTCTTTGCGGGACTTGAGTTTCCACATGACCATGATGTAATGGAAGGTGGATGCAGAACCTTTAGCTTTAATGCACCTGTAGATAGGCAAGTGAAGATTCTTTTTTTAAAACACAGAGAGAATGGCAATGTAAAGATTTACGTCAATACATGGTACAATCCCCCTGCGCTTTCAGTAACAGAAAACTACGAAAATTATGTTTCTTCTAAAACAGCAGATACGTGGCATCCTGAATGGATAGAGATAACAGAGTCTATTCTCTTGAATAATTTTGTTAAAACAGGCTCGTTGACGTTTACTGCTAATAATGGCATAGTATCTGCCAATCATCATAGAGGATGGTTTGCGTGGAATGCAACTAAGTGGAATACTGGAGATACAGATAAAATAAAAAACGAAAGTTTTACATGTATAGAATCGTATGATGGGGCTAACACTTTTGTCATTCAGGATAGACCTGACCTTAATCTAACACAATTAGGATGGAATACTGGAGATGTTATATACCTTGTGCGCTATCCAACGCTTGTACAGAAGGCTGTTAGCACAGTATTAGCTAATATAGATTTGAATCTAAACTTTACTGTGTATGGACAAGATTGGTTATTAAAGACTAATACAAGTGTAAAGGCTTTGATAGGGCAAGAAGGTAACTTATGGTTTGGCTTTGTAAATAAAGATACGGTAGAAGTCCCTGCTATCCGCACAGGAACAGAGAGGCAAAATATAAACAAAAGATACGGATGGTGGCTTGACTATGAGCAAATACCAGTAATGGTTAAAAGAGATGGTTTTTCTTTTAATGCTGTAGCTTATGATTTAATTTTCAACTCTAAGATAGGGTTGAGATTAAACTTAGTATATACTGTGGGCTTTGCGTTGCCAACGTACTCTCAATTGTTTGGGGTTTCTTTGACTTTAGATGGGATACAAACAATAGCGATACTTCTAAGTTCCGTGCCAAGTGTCACAGCGAATTATTATTTAAACTATAGATTTCGTCCATATCATCATTATTCAAGACGTTTTACTGCGATGCAGGTATATGCTACTAAGGATGCTCAACCAATCGATACTCCAAATACTATTTATAACAGAGTGATAGGGCAAGTATACAGACAGCCCGATACTGCTACCCCTTATTGGTATTCTTTCTATCACTTTGGGAGCACTTTAACCCCGCCTCCTAATTTTATTGCATTTGTAGTTGATATGGATAGACAGGACGGCTCTAATCTTGAATCTACTATAGGCTATACTGCTACAAAGAAGATATACACAGCAGATAAGTTTGGTGCTTTACTGAAAGATGTTATACTCACAGCAGGGGATTCTGAGAAACCCGATAGAGTTTCTCCTTCCTTAATACAGGGGGGAGTAGTTTCTGAGGATATATTCTCTATAGATAAGCGTTTCAGCGTAGGCGGTGCGGACAAGGATAGGTTAATGCATATTATTACTCGTGACAAGATAGCGTACTGCGTAAAAAATAATAGCATTCATAAATATGTAATGCGCAATGATGGTAGTGGTTTTAACTACATAGGGGAAATGACTAAGATAGGAACTAAATACCCACGCACAATCATAGCTACCCCATTGGGTATAATGTTCGCTAACGATTCAGGTATCTGGCTTGTATCAGATGGGCAAGAAATAAATATTCTTTCACAGACACGACTTGACGAGTATGCAACAATAGATAAAAGTTTGATATTCGCAGTGTGGTATGAACACAAGAAAGAAGCATGGTTTTATGTAGGTAATCAGACTATCTGGATATTAAAACATACTCAAAGAACAAGAGGATTGGGATGGAGAGATTATACTGTGCCTTATCAGGTAACAGACTTCTTTGTTGATGAGGATAGTTTTTTATGGTTAGTAAATCCTACGGGAGTATTTAAACTTTACCATGACGAAGAAGAGAATAATGGTTCAGATAATACTATGAGAATATCATGGAAATTCAGAGAGAACCTTATGTTACTGAGAGAGCAAGAGCAAACAAGACACAGAAGATGGAAGCCTATTGAGCATAAGATATATTATGAAGTAGAACCACGAACAGATACAACACTGCCAGAGCATGCAGAGGAAACGGTAAACTATAAGATATATGTAAGTGATACCGAGATTTACGAAGAGGGTGTAATTAAGATACGAGTAAATGATGGTATTATGGCTGATTTCTTTTCTAAGAGAAATGTAAGAGCTAAGAGCCAAAAGGCATTTGCGATAGAGTTAAGTGGCACTTTAACCTACTGCAAGAAAATAAAGTTCAGTGAATTATTTACAAGAGCGATACTCTTAGGTCAACCAATAAAGGGTGGCACAATTAAACCCTCGATGATATAATGACTATTACATTAAAAGATTTCGATAGGAAGACTCAGAACTTAGAGCAAGACTTAGCGATAGATGAGGGCACTAAGAAGGCGGTAGTATCGACAGCTAAACCTGCGGTCAATACATTAGTAGAGGGACAAGTCCACGTTGATAAAAAACATTTAAAAGCAAGAATAAAGATAGGCGGAGAAGTCTTCGTCTGGAACGTAATAAGGGAGAGCTAAAATAAAATGCCTAATATGATAAATAAAAATATGTTTGGAGTAGATTGGGGAGCACAGGTTGACAAGACCAATGACCCCTATAATCTTAACAATGCGGGACAGTATGGATTGAAAAAGTATGATAAAAAAGATACCTCAAATCAGATAAACTCCATTGCTCAAAGGCAGATAGATAGAGACTCCAATAGAGCTTTTCGTCAGGGTCTTGCAGGTGGGGATACTAACCCCGAAGTAGGCATGTTTGATGCTACGCAGTCTGCAAGAGATTCCAGAGATAGGGCACTTGTAGGCGAAAATCATTATGCCAACGAAGACCAATACAGACAGATGAACAGTCTTTTGGGCATCGAAAGCTCTAAGCAGAATAGAGATAACCTTAACTTCCAGAAAGAGCAGTATAATGATAGCAAACCTGGTTTTTGGGATGATTTCTTAGCCGTTGGTGGAGTCATCTCGGATGCTATCCCATTCTTTCCTGATGGTGGTGTAGTGCAGAGTCAACAGATAGTTCAGGGTAATGACGGACAGATACCACAAGGAGCACAAAACACACAACCGAATCAAATACATAATAAACCTGTAAACATACAGGCAGAAGAAGGAGAGAGGATTATGTCGCAAACAGCAAACAATATGTTTGGAAATGAATTAATGGCGATAGAGAATAAGGCACAGCAAGCCAGTAACGGAATGCAGGGTGACGGTTTACAGGGAGCGCATGGATATGCGGGACAGAATGGACAGGGAGCGCAGGGAGCAGGGCAATCCTTCGATATACAGGGACTTGCTAAGAATCTTATCAACAGATTGCAGACCTTCGCTAATGGCGGTACGGTTCAGCCACAACAGCAGATGGGCGGAGATTACAGTGAAGGAACTTACAACCAGTACACGCAAGATAAATCACTCTTTGATGAGTATGCTAACATGCCTCAAATAAGAAAGAGCAATCTTGCCGAAGAGGAGTTGCTGAAATATCAAACAGCGATAAACCAGTTGCAGTCGAATCCGTTCAATCAGAATACTCCTGAAGCACAGCAGTGGAAGGATAGATACCAGAATAAAGTGCAACCTACGATGGGCATGAACAACACACCGCAGGGTCAGCAGGGCTTGAATACACAGACAGATTTCAGTCATGCTACACAAGCACAGCCGCAGATGGCACAACAGCCTAATGGCGAAGAAATATTCAATAATATGTTTAAACCTAAACCACAACCATAATGGCAGGTCAATTATATCGGGCAATGGCACGAGGATACGGAAGCTATAAAAACATTAAGAATAATGTTATTAGCAAGTATCTTGGTGATAAATTAGAAGGTTTGTATTCAGACCCCAAAGAATTAGAAACACTTGGGATTGATACAAAGAAAGATACCTCTAAGGATTCAGGCTATGATAAAAATCTTGGGCAACCTAAGCAAGATTTAAATAAACAGTCTGTTCCAGAGTATCAGCCCCCTACTTCTGCGGGAAAAGATTCTAATTTCTATAAGAGTGCGGAAGAACAAGATACTAAAGAGTTTGGTAATTTGGTCAATCCGATAACCACTCAGCCTAACCAAAATTCTACTCAGCAGAATACTCAATCTCCTGTAGTAGATAACGGTGTCAATGCATATCAGACTGGTTTGCAGACTAAGAATGATGCCATAAGGAAGAGCAATGAGGACTTGTTACGTAGATACTTGGATGTATACACCACTGCAAGTAAGTTTGGGGATATAGGACAGCAGTTCCAAAAGGATGCTACTAATATCTATCAGAACCAATTGAAGAAAGGTGAAGAAGCTCCTTCTTACGATACAAAGAATATGCAGACTGATGCTGATGGTTATGCATTTGAGATGAAATGGAACGGTAAGCAGTTCGTGAAAGTTCCCGTAAATGGGGCAGACGGCAAGCCATTACTCATGAAAGATGTGGCATCTGAAAAGAAAGATAAAGAGTGGGAAAAAGATTATAAGGAAAGAACCCTTAGCCATAAGATTGACCTCGATAACGCCAATCTGGAAATAAAGCAGATGTTAGCAGATTTGAAGGCGAGCAAAGAAGGTAGTACGGGGAATGGCAATAAAGGAAATGGAAACGGCAACGGAAACAATAGCTCTACGGGAGAAACTGGCGAACAGGTAGTAGTCGATGCAACTACTGGAAAAGAAGTGTTACTGGAGAACCGTGATGAGCCTGTTCTCGATAAGATAACAGGAGAGCCTACTGGCAAAACTACAAATAAATGGTATATCAAAGGTACTAATCAGCCTGCAGGTGATTTGTTAACAGGGATGCAGAACTTGAGAAGCAAGAACAAAAGGGTAGTAGAGGGACAGAAAGATAAGTACAAACAGAAGAATATGGTAGTCGAGGATAAGGGCAAACGTAAACAGTTAAAGGAAAAAGTCACTGGCGATATTGATAAAATACTTAGCAAGCTGTCGCCAGAAGCAAGAGATGCATGGATTTTAAAGCATGGAGAACTGCTTAATAAATTGAAATAATGCCAGACCCATTAGATAAATACAGAAAAAGATACGAGGAATTAAAGACACCGACTAAAGAGCCTAAATCGGCTACTAAGACGGAGAGTGTTAATAATACCGATATACCTGACCAAGAGTTTCAGACAGATTATCCTACGTTAAAATATAACGAGTATAATCTCCCTAATCTTGACTGGCTATCTCAAGATGTTAAAGATAGAGCATTGCAATTGCCTACCATAGAGAACCCACAAGAGGGCACTAAAGTAGGTACTCAAAAGACTTCTCGTGGAGATGTTGAGCAATATAAGCAAACAGTAGCAGAAGATGAGCGTATTATTCAAAATCAAGTTGCTCCTCTAATCGAGCATCAGAAGATAAAGGAAAGTTTATTTACACCCGTTCAGGATGAATTTGTATTGCCCGATAAACTACAGCTTAACGATGCCTATAAAGAGTTTAAAGCAGAGGACGACCAGTTTATACAGGGTATGCAAGAGATGCCTGTTAGCGAAGATACCAAGAATCTCATTAATAACGAGTGGAAACAATATACAATTGAGCGTGACAGGGAACAGCTTGGAGCTAAAAGATATTTAGATGCTACCCTCAAGGGCTTAGGTAGAAGTATCTATACGGGATTTGGATGGTTGCCAGAAGAGTATCTACCTAAATCCGTGAAGAAGATGCTACAAGAGAACTATGATGGTCTGTCTGACCTCGAAAAGCATGTATCAGATGTTGCTCAGACAGTAGCGGATATTTATGTAGGATTAGGCTTATCGAGTAAATTAGTGAGTCCTTTTATAAAGATGATGCCTATTAAGAGTTTGGTCGGTCAGAAGATAATGCACTCTACTGCTACCTTAGTAGTCCCTACGCTATTTAAAGAAGAGATAAAGGCGGTAGAGGGAGATTTCAATGCAGAGGAAACCTTCCAGAATTTAATGACTACGGGAGCATTAGGCGTGGCTTTTGGTAGCAATCCCTTTAAGAATGTAGCCTTAAAAACGCTTTATGATGTTATCGTGCCTACTGGTGTTCAAGAAGTACTGACACAACCTGCACTCAATCCATTAGACGATAGTGGACAGCCTTTCGATTGGAATCAAGCAGGTAAAGATGCATTCTTTAATGTTATGTTTGGAGTAATGCAGGGCTATAGAGAAGGCAAGGGAAACTATCTGCTTCATAAAGATTGGGAAAAAGTCAATCAGATGGATGGCGAGCAGATGAAGAATTGGGTTAAGGAAAATGTAGAGGCTATCGAAAACGATATGCCTGTTTCCCCTGCCTTTAAAGAATTGCTCCAAAAGGTTCAGGATGAGCCTGTGGTACAGGAAACTATCAAAGATGTTGAAAGTAAGATAGTCGAAATGACTACACCGAAACCTAAGTTAAAATACTTAGGGGATAACATATATAAGAATGTGGCTAACGAGCAGACTGCCCCAGTCACCGATGTTGAACGTAACGTCAAATCTACCGTAGATGCCGATATACAGGTAGGCGAAGAAGTATTCACTTACGGTGGTTTTAAAGGTAAAGTATTAGAAGTTACAGATAGGCTGGCTACTATACAGACTGAATCAGGTAAGACTATAAAGATAGGAGTATCTGCTTTAAAGAGAGAACCTTTAGACCCAAGTATCATTGAATCTGAAAAAGAAATCAGAAGAATGATAGACGGTACAGATAATCTGGAAA
>Ga0154020_10004195_pt1 | contig 17207 bp, 13 predicted proteins | sample Klosneuvirus_201_FD_109709 | JGI IMG/M metagenome (GOLD analysis project Ga0154020, IMG submission 109709) | Active sludge microbial communities from wastewater, Klosterneuburg, Austria - Klosneuvirus_20160825_MG | ecosystem: Engineered > WWTP > Aerobic digester > Activated sludge | place...
AGTAACATTAACAGGAAAAGTTTTATTTCCAACTAAACCTTTTGGTTGTGCGGTGGCAGGTCTCCAATCCGCAATAGAATCAAATTTCGATGTATTAACGTGGCAAGTAGAGCATTCAATCCCAGCGGAGTGATTAAAAGGTCTTAAAGTATCATTAGAAATAAAAAGCTGATAAGTTGGCATTTCATTATTATGGCATTCAATACAAGCTCCTGGAATCGGACTATGTGCAAACTGTCCTCCTGACCAACTTATCCCCCATGAATCTTTTTGATAGTGGCAGACAGCACAATCTTGCGTGCTCCAATTTGGGTTACTATGGCTAAAATTATGTGATAATGTTCTAGCAATTGGTCTTGCACCTTCATGACACGAACTGCATTGTGTAGTATTTGAAAAGCTTTTATGCATATCTGGAGTTACTGTTGTAGACGAATAGGAACCATGTTCAACACTAGGTCTTTTGACACCACAATTTTGAAAGAATGTAATAAGTCCAAATGAGGAGAGCATAAAAAATAAAATTCTAAAAAAATTCCTCTTTTTTAAAAAATGAAAAAACATGTGATTCCTCTGTTCAAATTACTTTAATTTTAAAAATACTATTTTAAAATTGTCAGTTGCATTGAGGTATATCCGTATCATCGTATCCTGTTAAATAAAGTATAATTGATAATTTAAAAAATAACTCTAAATTGATTATTTATTCTCAAGACAAAGCATCTTTAGACGTATCATATTGAGATTTGATATTTAATTATTCAAAAATTCTACAATTCATTTTTGTTAAAAAAATATATTAAAGTAGAATTCAAAAGTGACGATATTTATTAAATGAAATGGTTTAAAACTGACATTATTCTGTCCTTCATTATCAATAATTTAACTGCAGTTTTCTTTTTCGTAGCAATATTATTTGTAATTCGGATGATTATTAAAAAAGAAAAACAACATTTAAATGCTAAAAAAATTATGAAAAAAGCTATCAACTCGAATCTTGCTGAACCATTAACATTGCATCCAGAAATAGATCCATCCATTTGTGCCGGCTGTGGAGCTTGTACTCGAGTTTGCCCTGAAGGAGATATTTTAAAATTGATAAATAATAAAGCCGTACTTGTTAGTCCTACTAAATGTGTTGGTCATGGTGAATGTGAGCGCGCATGCCCTGTTGACGCAATCTCACTGGTGTTTGGAACAAAAACAAGAGGAATGGATATTCCACGTGTTACAACTAATTATGAGACCAATATTCCTGGGCTCTATATTGCTGGTGAATTAGGGGGGATGGGGTTGATTAGAAATGCCATACGACAAGGTATGCTTGCTGCTCAACATGCATTGTCTCAAAAAACAAGTATAAAAAGTTCTCAAGCTCAATTTGATGTAATTATCATTGGAGCCGGCCCTGCTGGATTATCAGCATCTCTTGTTGCTATAGCATTAAAGAAAAAATATTTGACCTTAGAACAAGGTGGATTTGGTGGCACTGTATATAATTTTCCAAGGCAAAAAATAGTGATGAGTCATCCATTCGATTTACCAATAATTGGTAAAATGAAATTTGAATCTAACAAAGTGTCAAAAGAAGAGCTTTTAAAATATTGGGAGTTAGTTAGAAAAAAAACAGGTCTTAAAATTCAAGAGCAAACTAAATTTAATAATTTAGAACGAGAAAGTGAAATATTTAAAGTCAAAACAAATAAAGGTGAATATACAGCAAAAAAAGTAATATTATGTTTGGGTGTTCGAGGGAGCCCTCGAAAGCTTGGAGTTCCGGGAGAAGAGAAAAGTAAGGTTACTTACAATTTATTAGACCCAGAACAATATCAAAATATGGATATTGTTGTCGTTGGGGGAGGAAATGCGGGTGTTGAAGCAGCGCAAATGCTTTGCGAGGCCAGGTGGAAAAATCGTGTTCATCTTTTAATTCGAAGTGGAACATTTGATCGGTGTAATGAAGAAAATATTAAAAAAATTCAATTCTTTGAAAAGCAAAATTTAGTCAAAATTTGGTTTAATTCATCAATTAAAGATATCCAAGACACCGAAATCATAATTGATAAAAACTCTGAAGAAATAAAACTTAAAAATAATTTTGTATTTGTCTTTGCGGGTGCAGAACTACCACACAAGTTTTTAATGAGTCTTGGTGTTGCTATAGATAAAAAGTTTGGAGAGGCCCATGGTGCTTGATAGCAAATTGAGTATGGAAGCAGAGTGCAGTTGCAAACACGTAAATATTTAATACAAGTAAAAGTTATTGTTCTTTTGCAAATGATATTTCTAACCTTAGCTTCTTGCACATTCTTTAAAAATAAAAAAATTCTGAAATCAGAATCTCCATTAAAAGCGCTAGTGTTAATTGACGAAAGCAAAGATATAAATCATCGCTTTAACTCACAGAATATCAACAATAAAATTATCATAATTAATTTTTGGGCTTCTTGGTGTGGTCCATGTCAGGAAGAAATGCCCTCCTTGCTTAAATTAGTAACGGAGCGTTCAAGTGAATTGATTCTTCTTTCGATAAATGGAGATAACAGCGAAAAGGAAATGAAAAAATTTATGGGCTTATTCCCTAATTTTAAAGGCGAAAATATTTATATTTTTTATGATGGGAGTAGGACTTGGTCCCAAACATATTCCGTTACCGGATTTCCAGAAACATTTATCTATGATCAAAAAAATAATTTTATCAAACGCTATCAAGGAGCAATTGATTTTAAAGGAAATGAGTTTTCAAAACTCATTTCAAGTCTTTTTGTAAAACCATAACTGATTTATTATCTCCAAGAGAACTGGTTATGATGACAACCGTTGCAATTAGTTAAATCGGGAACTCCAAAGTGTTGCGGAATACCAACGGCATCTTGCATATGACAATTGGAACACATAGGGTTGAGTCCCTTGTAAGTGCCATTTCTATGACACTCCATGCAGTCTATAGTTCGATGGGCACCTCTCAATGGAAATTGAGTTAGTGAATGTTTAAATCCAGTGACTTCCCAAAATTGCTGACGATGACATTCCTGACATTGAGGAAGTGATCCACTATGAACATCATCTTTAGCATGACAAGTAACACATAACTGACTGACCCCTGAGAGTTTGCGATTTTCTTTATGACATTCTGCGCACTCTAAGCTGAAATGCACTCCTGTTAATGTGAAGTTTTTGTGAAAATCCTTAGTTACACGCCACCCTTTTTCACTATGACAATCTTGGCACTTATTACCAAACTCACCCTTGTGAATATCTTTATGGCATGAAACACAATTTTGATTTATTGGTTTATATTGAATGACTTTGCGTAATTCCTTTTTTAATAAAACAGTTTGATTCAATAAAGGTTTGTGACACTCAGAACACTTAACTTGCTCATGTTTATCTTTGAGTAAATAATCGCTATTTTTATTATGAACAAATTTAGATTTTTTCCAACCTTCTAGTGTGTGACAATCTAAGCATGTTGTGCCGAGTTGTTTTTGATGATAGTCCACATGACAGCTTAAACATTCAGTCGTTTTAACATGAGGGTAAAGGTATTCTGATAAAGTAAAGCTGATCGATTGAACAGGTTTTGATTTATCAGTTTTAATATTGGGAGGGGACAGGATCACTTGAGTTTTGCTGGCAAGATGACATTCAGAACATTTTAAATTTTTATGACTTCCCTCGAGTGGATATCTTGTTTTAGAGTGATCAAATTCAAGTCGTTCACTAAAATTCTTTGTACTATGACAACTCGTGCATTGATTGGAGTTGATAGATTTTGAAAACTGCCGCCCATGTATATTTTTATGACAATCAATACAGAATTGAAGTGCTGGAGTATTAAACTTATATATTTTCTTTTTCTGCGTTCCATGGCAATTCGAACAACTTAGTTGTTCATGAGCTCCTGTTAATGAAAATCTTGTTTTAGAGTGATCAAATTTTTTCCCACCTGGCATGTCATACCAATTGGAAGTGACATGACAATCCGTACATGCTTTTTTAAGAAGTGCCGGGCTAAAATCTTTTAAATGTGGAGAGTCATGGCAAGTTTCACAATTTTTAGAAGTGAGTTGAGACCAATGATAGATGGCACCTAAGAAGTTATCTTTTTTATCCTTTTTAATATGACAATCAAGGCAGTTTAGGTTCATATGTTTTCCATCAATCTTATATCGTGTTTGTTTATTATGATCAAAATTTACAACTTCATTCCATGAACTTTCATTGTGACATTTAATACAATTATTAAGAGAACCAAGGTATTTATTTTTTAAACCTTTAAATATGTGATAATCTTTGTGACAACTTAAACAATCCTTTTTTAACCCATTAAATTTAAATAAAGCATTTTTTGTTTCTCGCAAAGGTTCATCTTTTTGTTTATGACACTCGTTACATTTCAATTCGCTATGTTTTCCACGGAGTGGATAATCTGTTACTTTGTGATCAAATTTTAATATTTTCCATTCATCTTGGTTGTGACAACTGACGCAATTTCCATTCTTAAATTTTGTTGATAACAAGTTTTTATGTTGATCTTTGTGACAAGCAAGGCATTGTGATGTTTTCAATGTTGGCCATTTATAAATAATATTTACAACTTTTTTCATTTCATTTTTTGGAGTATGACATTCAGCACAAGTCATTTTAGCATGCTTGCCAACTAATTCAAAATGAACATCTTTTTTATGGTCAAATTTGAGTTCTTCTTTCCAAGATTTAAGTGAGTGGCACTGAGCGCAATCCTTTTTGGCCCAATCACCTTTAAAATAATGAACATCATCTTTTTTATGACAACTGACACAAGTACTTTGGTTGCCAAAGTAACGAATACTCCCAGCCAAAACGGATTTTTTGGATAATAGAGATGTGTGGCATTCAGAACATTTGATTTCTTTGTGTTTACCTTCCAATGTGTAACCAGTACTTTTGCCATGATCAAAACTCTTTTCGTCTATGTAAATGGAGTTGTTATCTCGACCTTTGTGATCAGTATGACATTCTCTACAACTCTTATTAGTAAGGCCATGGAATCCCTTTTTGTTATTGACGAAAGGGCGGAGCTCTTTGTGGCAATCTAAGCATTTTATATCAGGGATACCTTCACCCGCAGCATGACATTTTAAACAATCTTTTTTTTCTAACTCGGCATGTCCTTTTATGAGTGGTCCAGGAGCTAGAAGTTTATTAAGAAGACCTTCTTGAGACCAAGCAAAGCTAGTAATGAACATAACTAGAAAAATTATTATTCTAAGAGGTGAGCAGCCCATGTTTGTGATTCGAGCTGACCAATGATTTATTTTCATAGAGGGCCTCGTGGAGGAGCACCATCACGAAGTGGCGGTATTTCACTGCTACCAAAGCGATATCCGTATTTGAAAAATCCACTGACAATTTTAACGTCTTCATTTGTCGCTGTTTGACCTGAGAAAACAATAAAGGATTGACGAGAGATATAATAAGAAAGATCTAATTCATTTAAAATGGGATTTGAAATAGTTCCATTTTGATTTTTTTGTTTTTGAAGTTCTAAGTCGTAGTTAAATTCCCATTTTTTTCCGTATCGACCTACCCCAAGTCTGAGTAAAGTATCATTACTGGTAAAGTTTTTTCTTGATCCAAAGGCAATATATGCATCCCATTGGGGAGCCCAGGCTTGGGTTTGTATGAGTCCGAGCTCGACGGCTTCACGTTTGAGTTGATCCAATTTTCTTACTCCAGAAAGTTCCAATAAATAGAGTCTGGTGTTGTTATTTGCACTTCGGTATGTAAATTTGAATTTTGATTCATCGTATGGACTAGATGGTAAAACTTCCAACACATCTTTACTTCGTGAATATTCGATCACATCAATAGTAGAATGTGAGAGATCCGTCACAATTGAAGGCGTCCAACCTTGTTGCCAGGTTAAATTACCATTTTGGACATATCGTCTTGGAATAAGATCATAATAAAGCAAACTCATAATCCTACTATCTGAATTCCATTGATAGATTAAATTTTGAAAAATAAAATTTCGATCCATATGTTGTTCATAAATTTCCTCAACAATTCCATGTGAAATAAAAAGGTTTTGATCCCATCCGCCACTATGATTTTGATAGGTCAAGCTCATTCCATGGACTTGGGCTTTATTATTGTATTCTAAATAACTTCGCCCTTGTTTTTGTGGATTTAGACCACCAAAATAAATTGAGTAAAGATTTTCTGTCCAATGATTCTCAAGAGATAGTCCATCGACAAAAGTCGAGCCAGTTTCAGCTATTGGAAAGCGGCCAAACTGAAATCCTAAAAACTTTTTAGGATTTGAAATTCGCGTACTGAGCTGACGTAATTGAAACTGATTACGATCTTCAAGGGTCAGTTTCTCTGCATTTAGTTTATCAAAAAAATCATGTTTATCTCTTAAATCAGTGACAACTTCCCAATCTTTATTATTCCAAAAATTTTCTCCTTTTATAAAAAGTCTAGTTGAGAGAGTTTGAAAATCATTTTTATCAGAACCGGTTCCTGAAATATCTTTAAATCTCTCCGTTGAAGCATAGCCACCGAATGTGAAGCGCCCGCTCCAATACGAAGAAAACCCCTTGCTAGGGTTGAAAATTAGAAGGATTATAAATAATATAAATTTAATTTTCATTCGAAAAACAACCATTGAGGAACTCATGCATCGATTTATGATATCGGCTATTATTAAGTTAAACCAAAACATTTTTTTTCGATATTTGTCTTCTATACGTTTAGCAGTGCCTGTAATGCTAGGACTGATTATATCGATTGCTATTGGAACTATTTTAGAGAGTCGATACAGTGCGGAATATGCAAAAATCGCAATTTATGATTCTTATTGGTTTCAATTTATTATACTTTTACTCGGGATTAATATTTTTTGTGCTATGATCTCTCGATATCCATGGAAGAAACACCAATTGGGTTTTGTTATAACGCACATTGGAATGCTGACTTTACTAACTGGTAGTTGGATCACTAAAATTTATGGAATTGATGGTTCAATTCAAATTCAAGAAGGGCAATCTCAAAATACAGTGGTTTTGCCAAGAATGATGGTTGCTTATCAGTTTGAGGGGAGTCCCACACTTTCGTCTGTGGTCTTTACAAAGAGTTTAAGTGAAAAAAGAACAGACGATTTAGATTTTATCAATAATCAAATTGGTCACGTATTAAAAGTCACTCGTTATATTCCATTTTCTGAAGTTGAAAAAGGGTATGCTTCAGATGGTGATACCGAGGGGCCAGTTGGGATCAGTTTTGGATTAAAAAGCGCATTTTTTGATGTTAAAGACTGGTTGCATAGCGAAGAAAATCCTGAATATCAAATGGGACCAGCAACTTTAAAATTGATTATTGATGAACCAGGAAGCAAGCTTTCAATGACACCTGTTACATCAATAAAATCTAAACCTTTTAAAAAATCTGATTCAGTTATTATTGAGAAAAAGGCTTCCACTGGACTGAGAGTCATGAATGCTAAAACCAATCAGTTGATTCGCACCATTTTGCTGAGCGAATTACAAAAGGGATCAGTAACCATTCAGGGGATAAAAATTACTGCTGACAAAATTTACCAAAGAGCAGTTGTTTCTGACAATAAAATCACGGAAAATGAAGATCTCACAGCTCCACTTAATCCGGCCATTGAATTAAAAATTGAGAATGGCACAGAAAAGTTTCGTGAAGTTTTATATGCTAAATATGAAGGATTTTCGCTTCATCAGGATGGGCTATTTGGTTTTAAATTCTTATTTCAAGGTACAGAAGGAGCTATTGAGGCGTCATCTCATAGTTTACCGGCTGGGCATCCATCACTGGAAGGTGAAGAATCACTAATAGCAACAAACCCTGGGATGAGTTCTGGTGGCAATGTCATAGAATTTCATGTGAATCGTAAACAAAAAGACAAAGTGAAAGTTATTTTGCTCAAAAGTGGCAAAAAGGTGGGGGAGCAAGTGATGAAAGAAGGAACTATCTTTCAGACTCCATGGATGGGAATACAATTATTTTTAGCTAGTATCAGTTTTGGATCTCGCCCTCAAATTGACGTTCGTGCTGTTGATCCGACACCGGGCCGAAATTTACCTGTTAGTGCAATTGAAGTTCTGCCCATAGGAGCCGAAAAACCCTTTTGGTTAGTACAGGGTGATGTTAAAAAAGTAACGGTGGGTGGGAGAAACGCTTTTGTAGTCTTTTCTAACGAAACAATGAATTTGCCTTTTGAGTTACAATTAAATCAATTTCACAAAAAAGACTACCCAGGTACTGAAACACCTTACAGCTATGAAAGTCTTGTTACAAATTTGCGCGACCAAACCCAGAATCTTATTTCAATGAATGAGCCTTTGAAGTCAGATGGATTTACGCTCTATCAAGCCAGTTTTTCAATGGCGCCAGGTCAAAAACCGATTTCAATCTTATCAGTAAATAAAGATCCGGGTCGGTGGATTAAATACTTAGGAAGTTTAATTTTAGCTTTAGGAGTTATTATTTTCACTCTAATGAGAAGTCGTTTGTATCAAAAGTCATTCAAGTCAACTTGAGAAATTATAATTATTGTACAATGAAGGATTAGGATGGTCATTATGAGTATAAGAATTTTAGTATTTTTTATGAGCGTATGGATTGGATTTAGTTTTTCTATTGCTCAAAATGTAAGTCCTGACATGGCTTTGAACGAAATGACTCAATTTGGACTAAAGATTAATGTTTCAAAAATTCGCTATGCTGCTTCAACTCAAAATGGGCGCATTAAACCTTTTGACACTTTAGCACGTGAAACGATTCTATTTTTGACGGGCACCTATAAAAAATGGGGCTTGGATGCAAATCAAATTTACTTAACAATTTCGAGTCTTGAGGCCTCTGCTTTTGCACCTATAATTGAAATTCGTAGTATCGAGTTACGTCAACGTTTAGGATTTTTACCCGATAAGAAGTACTTTTCGCTAGCTGATTTAGAAAGTTCACAGTTGCAAAATTTAGCTATGCCAATATTGCAAAAAGAACAAGAAGGTCAAAAGCTAAATGAAGAAGACAAAAAGTTTGTGGAAGCTTTTTCTCAAATGAATCTATTTAAACAAATAGCTATGAAACAACATTTTATTAGATCACTTGATTTTAGTTGGCTCGAAAAAGCAGAACCAGATGAAAATTCCCCAGTAATTGTCAATGCCAAGAAGTATCTCGAATTATTGCAGAGTCAAAAATTTGATGAGGCTTTCACGCTATCAGAATTATTAAATCGACTCACTCGCGAGCAAAATGCCCCCGAACTTTTTAAACATTCATTATCAAAACTAGAGATGGAAGTATTCTTTTTTGATTTCCGGCCATTTCTTTGGGCCAGTCTTATAGGACTATTAGGTGGTTTAGCTTTGCTTATCGATGCCACTCGAAAAAAAATTACAACGAAAATGATCTATACTTTTTTTGGATTAATCATGTCATTTATTATTCTCGGCCTTGGAATGCGAGTCTATATTACTCAATTTGCTCCGATTACAAATATGTATGGAACTATGATTTGGGTGGCCTTTGGGGTCACTTTTTTTAGTTTAATGTTATATGTTCTATATAAAAACCCAATAATGAGTGGCTTTATGTTGCTCGCATCGGGATTAATATTAATGCTCACAGAAAATATTCCTTTGGTATTAAGTCCAGATATGGATCCCATTGTTGCAGTTTTGCGGAGTAATTTTTGGCTATCAACCCATGTGACCACAATTACAATTTCCTATGCTGCGTTTACGATTGCCATGGTGCTTGGAAATGTTACATTGGTAAAAGAAATTTTTAGCTTAACAAAACCCAATCAAATACAAGATTTTTTTCATTATGCTTATCGAATGGTTCAACTGGGTTGTTTCTTGTTAACAGTTGGAATCATACTAGGTGGAGTTTGGGCTGATTATTCTTGGGGTCGATTTTGGGGATGGGATCCAAAAGAAACATGGGCTTTAATTGCAGACTTAGGATTCTTGATTCTTTTACATGCTAGATATATTGGATGGTTGAAACCATTTACATTTCTTGCTTTTTTGCCTGTATCCTATCTATTAGTCATTATGGCATGGTATGGTGTTAATTTTATTTTAGCAGCGGGTTTACATTCATATGGATTTTCAAGTGGAGGAGCAAAGGCTGTAGGAGTTTTTGTTTCAATGCAATTAATTCTAATCATAGTTGCATGGATTAGATTTCGAACGCATCACTCAAAACAAAGCCACTAGGATATGTCCTCGATTTACAGGATTATAATATTTATGTAGATTGTAATTAAATTAAATGTAACGAGTCAGTTCGAATGGACTTTCGACATCTTAATAGCCTAAAAATATAAGTGAAGATATAATATGAATGATGGCAGCAATATACATGAAAACGGCGAAGGGAAAATGAAAAGCATGCCAGTATCCCATCAAACGTTCGAAGGAATGTAGAGATTTAGCTTTTCTAGTATTCATGGCATATTGTAAAACATGAATTCTGGCTTTTCGGGGCCAACTTTTTGGTATGGGTGCTTTTGAAAACATCATTCTTAAGTCTCCCATAAAGGATGACCAAAAAGAAGTAAATAAACTTTGTTCCATTTGAGAAGGATTACCACCAACTCGAATGAGATTTTGATTTAAAACAAGATCTCGCTTGGATGGCTCGAGTGTGATCCTATATTTTTCTAAAGTTTTCGTTAAGCTTTCGAACGCCCGAAGCGCTTCTTTTTCGAATTCACCTCTTTGGCTGGAGAGTTGAACAAAAAAATAACGACCAATGATACCACTGGAAAATGAAATCACCATACTCCAAAAAGAAATTCCGACAAGACCACGTACCTTGAGCCCGCAATGAAAAAGAATAAGCGTTGGTCCGAGTATACCACAAAACACATGAAAGTTGAGCCACTTTGAAAGTCGCCCAAGATTTTTCATAAACTCAAATCTTTTACGTAAGGAATACAGATTCATTATGACCATTAAACTAAATCCAATCCAACCTACCCAGAGACTAAGTAATCGTCCGGGTTGAGTACTCAATTTTAAGCCAGGAGTAATAATAGTCGCTTTTTGTAATAAATACAGGATACTTAAACTTTGATGATAATTAAGTGTCCAATATTCAAAAGAAATTAAAAGTGTTATTAAAAACCAAATATAAAGATAAATTCGCATAAAACAAAGTTTAATTATTTATAAGCATGTGTGGCAAGTGAGGATGCTAGATGTTGAAGAAAATAAAAACAAATGAAAGTGACAGGAACTACAAGACCTAAGTCTTTTGAAAGTCATAAAAAATATCAGATCAATAGATTGGAAAAATTGTTAAGTCTACGAACGAAGAAACTTTGCCAAGCGAATATCATCAACATATTCGGATTCTGAAAACTTAAAGGCCTTATGGCTTCTGCCCTCTTCCGTAAAGCCAAATTTTTTATAGAGACCAATAGCTCTTTGGTTATTGGCTAATACACGTAAATTAATTTTTTCAATTTCAGACTGATTCTGAGCCCATGATAAAAGTGATGAAAGTAAGAGGGAGCCAATACCTTTACTTCTCCATACAGGTAGAATTCCCATACCAAACTCGCCAGTATGGCTAATACGCATTCTATCTCCAATATGAAAATCAATATTACCAACAATGATTCCTTTTGATTCTGCTAAAATTAAAATTTGTTTTGGATGTTCTACCATTTCTTGAATCCACTCGCGAAAATCAGCTTCAGTTTTCTGATATTCGTGAGGCGCCCAAACTTGACCCTCATTTTCATTAAGGTAAGTTATAACGGTATGAAAAAATGATTTTGCATCATTTTTATTGGCACTACGTAAGGTAATCATTTCACCATTAAATAAAAGATGATTTGTGGGAACCAAAATAGCCATTTTTAAATATCCCTTTATTATTAAATTAATTGAGGTCGTATAAGTAATTTTACTACCACGGAAGATCGATTTTGAATATATAATTAAGTTCAAGTCTACCTTAAAATTCACTGAATTTGTTACTTTTTTAACTAGTTATTGTTCAGAGCTTCGGATAGGCTGCTTGTAGCCTAGAGGTATCAGGCTTGAATTTATTATAGGAAGATAATCTGTTAAATCACTTTTTCTATTGAAGTTATTTGTAAGTGAATGACTTTTTTTACTTTAGAAAAATATAACTTTCAAATCGGCTTTAATAGCAAAAGGTTTGAGGATTTCTTGAATTATAATTTTTTAGTAAATGTAAATATTTATTATTTACATTTATGATAAACTGTCGTATAAGTATTCAAGCGAAATGCTGTTCTGATGGATCTTTTGGAAATGAATCTCACAACATTTGAAACGGTATAAACTAACTAGGAGAAGATAAATGAGCTCAAATAAAAAAATAATTGTAATTATTTCAATGCTTTTGTTTTCTAAACTTGGAATGGCTTATGATGCCTTACATTGTGTTGCTGATCCAAAAAATAAAGTAACTAGTAGTTTTACTATAGTCGATACGTCTGGGTCTTTATTTAAGCCTCAATTGAATGGCGAGGGCATTGTAATAAGTTATAAATTTAAAGGATTCAATGCTGGATACCAAAAAGTTAAGTTTAGAGTCGGTTCGTACCCTTCAAAAAAATATCAATATGAAATATTTTCCAAAGGATTTACTTTTAAAGGAAATCCAGGGAACATTGCTGAACCCAAATATCTTTTAGGAGTCATAGCAAATGTTAATTATGGTGGAACAGAATTTTCCATAAAATGTGAATATACAAGTGTAAGTCAAGAGGATCTGTCTCTTCTGTAAATATCCAAAACTTTAACATTTCTTCAAAGTTAGAGTCTGGAAAATAAGCTTTAATTGTCTTTGTAAAGAGGTTTCATATATTAAATTTATAAACCCATTCGTATGAAAGGCTTAATTGAGTCTTTCATTATTTTTTTTCGCGTTGTTATGTCTACTAATATCTATCTCTAAAGAGTTCTATTTAATTGATTTAAACTTCAAAGAAGCGGTTCCTACCGGTCCTGTCAGTACAAGTTCTGAGATACTTTTTTCAACTTGATTCATTGGAACATCAAAAGTGATTACATAAGGATTGCTCCAGCGATTGTATCGTGGATAGAGATTTTTTATTTCAACTGGTAAAAGGCTTAATTTTTTAGGTGTTCCAACATACTCTATGTCATTAATTTTTAATAGAGTCTTCCATAGAGTGTTGGTGCGGGTGAGTTCTCCACTTTTTTTATCGGGAGTGAAAAAGCTAACAAAAAATTCTGTTTTAGTCTTGGCGCCATTTTGTTTGGATTCAAGTTCGGTTTGATACTTGGTTTTATCCCAATGAAAAACTGAGGCTTGTCGAAGCATTTGAGCTTCAATCACATGAGAATTAAGTAGTGTTGCACTGACTTCTAATATATTATAGGGACCATCATATTTTTGGGTTTGATCCGTATAGGTTTCGATTACGTCCTCATACTGATCATCTGAAATTGAAAACGTGGGTGTTGAATCAGGTGTGCTAGCGCAGGCAACAAAATTTAAAATAATTATAAATAATAAGACTTTAAACACCATTCCTCCAATGAGATCAGATTCTGCTTTTAAATTATGTGAAATCCTAGGCAAGTAGTCACGATCTTTATCGTATTCGGACGTAGATTCTTATGAATCGGCTTCGAAGCTGTGACTCTTTGGGATAAAAATGAATGAATAACTGACTATGTTTAAAAAATAATATCATGGTCAGTTATTTTTCCTGTTAGTTTGAGGTGATTTTCAATCACCCCGTATTATGAAAAACTTCCCTTTGGTTAGTATTTTAATAATATCTGTCCTTCCTGACACGTCCTTTACACTTTATACCGGAGACATAGTTTACACTTTTCTACTCAAGGAGGAAATTCCATGGGTTGGAAAGAGTGTAATAAAATGGATGAAAAGTTATAATTTATAGTTTAGTAGGGTATAGGGATCTGAGTGAGCCATGCTAGAGCTACATTTGATATTATTTAGGGATTTTTAAATAAAGAAAAAAGTAAAACCCACTAACTGGTGTGAAAGAAATAAAGTACTCAATCGTTATATTATTAATATTTCAGTTTATTTTTGACTGTCGATTACTTGCCAGGATAAGGATGCTTTAATTTAGATCATTATTCCGAGGAGATAATCATGAGAGGAAGTCGAGAGCGGGTGGGGCGTCGCACATCATCTACAGGTAATAAATCGAATAATCAGAGGCCTAATAATAGAGATTTGCGTGTTCGAGGTCGAAGTAATTCCTCGTCACAATCTGCTGTTCCCATGAGGATATCACTGGGGATTCATGCAGTTAAAGAGGTGCTTAAAGTTCGTCCCGCTGAAATTTTAAAATTGATCATTCGTAAGGGCTGGGAGTCCTCGCAGGATCTTCAAGAGTTGGTTCGTGATGCAAAAAAAAATCATGTCATAATAGAGGAACGCACTTCTGAGGCGATTGATCGAATTGGTACTCATAATCAAGGTGTGGCCTGTGAGATTAAAGATACATCTAAAAATTTTAAGCTTGAGGATATAGGAAATCAGGTGCCCTCAATCGTTTTAATTTTAGACGGAATCGAAGATCCACATAATTTGGGTGCTATATTAAGAACATCTTGGCTTATGGGTGTTGAAGCCATCATTTTGCCCTCAGATAGAGCAGTTGGCTTAACATCTACGGTTCATAAAATTTCTTGCGGCGGTGTTGAGCATGTTCCAGTGTTGCGTTTACCAAGCTTGGGTGTGGCAATTGAGCATTTAAAAGAAAAGGGTTTTTGGGTTTACGGATTGGCGGCCGGTGGTACAAAAACGATTGGACAGGTAAAGGTTTCGAATAAAATTGCTTGGATTTTAGGATCAGAAGATAAGGGTCTTCGAAGTACAACTGAGAGAGCTTGTGATGATTTGGTTTCAATACCTCAACTTGATAATGCAGCAAGCTACAATGTATCAGTTGCCGCCGGGATTACATTGTACGAGACCAGTCGACAAGCAAACTCTGAAAAAGTTTGATTTTTTTACTAGAATCCTTTGACTCTTAGAAAAAATCTCCATAGAACACTCAGTCTAAGTCAACAATTTAAAGTGATCATTCAAAAAAATGTTCAATTTTATTGTTTTTAGGGCTGGTTTAGCTCAATTGGTAGAGCAGCTGATTTGTAATCAGCAGGTTGCGGGTTCGAGTCCCATAACCAGCTCCAGTTTTTATAAAACTGAGTGGAACGATGGAGAGATGCCCGAGTGGCTAAAGGGGGCAGACTGTAAATCTGCTGGCCTTGCGCCTACGTAGGTTCGAATCCTACTCTCTCCACCAATTTAGTTTTATGTGAGCCTTTCGGCTCTGGGCGGGAGTAGCTCAATTGGCTAGAGTATCAGCCTTCCAAGCTGAGGGTTGCGGGTTCGAGACCCGTCTCCCGCTCCATTTTGTTTGCTATATTTGGGACGGATGATTTTGCGAAACCTACTGATGTCATCGAAGTGCCCATGTGGCTCAGTGGTAGAGCACACCCTTGGTAAGGGTGAGGTCGCGGGTTCAATTCCCGCCATGGGCTCCATGAGTTTCATGGGAGTAGTGGCGGTGTTGGGGTGTGATTTTATAATTGGAAGTTTTTCGCTTTATGTTAATGATAGGTGAAAGCAAGAAATAGAAGTCACCAAAGATTTAGAGTAAAGAAGGATAGAGAAGAAGCTTAAGGAAAGAGCGCAAGAAAAGTACAGAGAGAAGAGATTTAAACAAAAAATATTGTAATAAAAAGAAATTTTAGAAGTAAATTTAAGATAAACAAAATTTAAATATAAAAAGAAATCGATTATAGATTTTTTGATCAGAGGAGGAATTAATGTCCAAGGAGAAGTTTAACCGTTCGAAGCCACACGTTAACATTGGTACTATTGGTCACGTTGACCATGGTAAAACAACTCTAACAGCGGCAATTACAACCTGCTTAGCTACTGAGGGTAAGGCGCAAGCTTTGGCTTACGATCAAATTGATAAAGCCCCAGAAGAAAAAGAACGTGGTATTACAATTTCTACTTCCCACGTTGAGTATGAAACAGATAAGCGTCACTATGCACACGTTGATTGTCCTGGACACGCTGACTATGTGAAAAACATGATTACAGGTGCGGCGCAAATGGATGGAGCGATCCTTGTTGTGTCTGCTGCTGATGGTCCTATGCCTCAAACTCGTGAACACATTCTTTTGGCTCGCCAAGTGGGTGTGCCTGCTCTTGTAGTATTCCTTAATAAAGTGGATATGGTTCAAGATGCGGAGCTTCTTGAGCTTGTTGAGTTGGAAGTGCGTGAGCTTCTTTCTAAGTATGAATTTCCTGGCGATCAAATCCCAATAATCAAAGGATCAGCTCTTAAAGCATTAGAAGGCGATACTTCTGATTTGGGACGCCCTTCAATTAAGAGATTGATGGATGCTGTGGATAGCTATATTCCACAACCTCAAAGAGCTATTGATAAAACTTTCCTTATGCCTATTGAAGACGTGTTCTCAATTTCTGGACGTGGTACAGTTGTGACTGGTCGTATTGAGCGCGGTATTATCAAAATCAACGAAGAGGTTGAAATTGTTGGTATTCGTCCAACACAAAAGACAACAGTTACTGGTATTGAAATGTTCAGAAAACTTCTTGATGAAGGTCAAGCTGGTGACAACTGCGGTTGTTTATTGCGTGGTACAAAGAAAGAAGATGTTGAGCGCGGACAAGTTCTAGCAAAACCAGGTACTATTAAGCCACACAAAAAATTCAAAGCTGAGGCTTATATTTTAACTAAAGAAGAAGGTGGACGTCACACTCCATTTTTCAATGGCTACAGACCTCAGTTCTACTTCAGAACAACTGATGTAACTGGTGTTGTTACTTTGAAACCAGGTGTGGAAATGGTTATGCCAGGTGATCGTGTTGAGATGAATATTGAATTGATTGCTCCTATTGCGATGGAAAAAGAATTACGTTTTGCCATTCGTGAAGGTGGTAGAACTGTTGGTGCTGGAGTTGTTGTTGAGGTTGTGGAATAAAAAACTGCAAACAGTGTAATTCAATGGAAGGGGACTTTCTGAATAAGAAGTCCCCATTCGTAGTTTCTGGAAGTTATTTTTTTATTGTTAGTAATTAATAGGGCTGTAGCTCTAACGGTAGAGCGAAGGACTCCAAATCCTTAGGTTGTGGGTTCGAATCCC